>Ga0182041_10000090_pt1 | contig 36972 bp, 38 predicted proteins | sample flu12Cox44000178_FD_125967 | JGI IMG/M metagenome (GOLD analysis project Ga0182041, IMG submission 125967) | Lab enrichment of tropical soil microbial communities from Luquillo Experimental Forest, Puerto Rico - flux8day.12C.oxic.44.000.178 | ecosystem: Environmental > Terrestrial > Soil >...
GTCTCTTCTGGAAAATGCTAGAACTCTGTTTGAGGCGGCTCAAGAAAACGGACGCACGCAGCATGGCCTCTTCCTACCCGGTCTCGACGTTGATGCCGAGAGCGTCGGTGCAGTTAAAGCTCGCGATCGGGTAGAGCGATCGGTGAAATCGGCTGGAGAACTCTTTGTTGCCGCACTCTCGCGGGCTGCTCTGGGCATGCGAAAGACAGAACTCGCACGCGAGCGCGTAAAGTAAGGCTTCCGTAAAAAGGTTTGCCTTATCCCTTTCGGACATGCCCTGATTGGGTTGCAAAACCGCGAGCAAAAAAACACGGCCGGTATTTGCACTGTTGCCTTTGGCCCGCAGCCGCCTAAACCACTGAGAGTGGAAGCTCTCTTACTCGCTCCTTTAACACAGAGAGCCAATCTTTGTAATGAGCGTACGCCCAAAACCTTTTGCGTTGGATCCCGATTTCCCCTTGCCCAAAAGGCGCGCGGCGATTTTCGAAACTGATCAGCGAGGAACAAACACGGTTCTTGTGTGTGCGCTGATTTTAGTCTCGTTCGTCGCGCTGATAGCAATTATCGGATGGCACGGCGCTGATACCCGACCCGTGGCGGTGATTCAAGAAGACGCTGGATTCGTAATGTATCGGACGACGGAAGCCTATCGTCTGCGCAAAGATATCGTCCGAACCTTTCTGGAGTGCACGCTGCAGAAATTGCTCACCATCAACCCTGGCTATTACGATTACGCCTCCCTGCGCACGCTTGTTGGCAACGCGGTGCTGACAAAGTTCTCCGAGCTGGCAAAACAGGGCGGTTCGGAACGCCTCAGGACCAACCAACGGCAAACCTTCACGATTTTCGATTGTAAGCGCACGATGGACCCGAATTACCCGGATTACATTGCTGTTTTGGTGCGCGGGGAGCTCGCTATCACCGAGGAAAAGACCGATAGCGCCGGCAACACAATTCTGGTTCCCAAGGACGAGATTCGCCTTTACCAGTGCTACTTGAAACAGCAGCGACCAAGTCCAGAAAACCCATTCGGCCTCGTTTTGATCGGCCTAGGCCCGAAGAAAACAGAGGAAGCCGAAGGACTGTGGCAGAGGGGAGTCGAGTTCGAAGGCACAAAAGACACCTTCGGCAACCCGATCCTTGAAATAAGGCCAAAACCCTCCGATTGATGAAGGAAAACATTTTACGCCCCCTTGCCCGCAGGCACCTACGTAGCCATATCTAAAGCCCCAAGATGCCGAAGATTCTTCGAAAGCCTCTCCCAGCAATCGTAGTTCTGCAGGCGCTTACGCTCCTTGGGACGATTAGCGTTCTGCGAGCTCAATCCCCGGTGCCGCCTCCCTTGCCTCAAAACGGGGAGAATCGCCCCGCGGAACCTAACACTCTCTTGCCAAACAACGGGAATAGTCCGCATATCGTATACGAGCCTGCCAAGCCAGTCATCATCAACGGCAAACCCGCATCGGAGCTGACCGAGCGCGAAATGCACGAGTTTCTGCAGAACAAAATCAAGGTAATCTCGCAAGAAGACGGCGAAGTCAAAGAGCTATTTGTCGCGCCTGGTTATGTTCTAACCATCACTTACGAGGAACCCCCTGTGGACGGCTTTATTGGGGACGGGCAACTGGCCACTTACAAAGTTGTCGGAAAGACCATGGTTATCAACGCGCGCGAGCGCGCCGGCGACACTAATTTTAAGGTTCTTTTTTCGGGCGGCGTTCTCCGGGAATACCACATCTTTATTACGCCAACCTTCGCCAAAGCGGACTCGACCTACCGCGTGCTGGCGGCGCAATCGGGCTCACTCACAGCTGACGGAGGCCAAGCCACGAGTTTCATGACTAAGGGCGGGCAAATCAACATCGCCAACGTCAATCGCGTGATCAAAAACTATGATGCACTCGTTCAGGAACACGCCTTGGATGCCGCTCGGGTCCGGCGCAGCGACGTTTGGCGACGCAGTCCGGATGGCGCTTTTCTTTATTTCTACGACATCGATTTTCCAAATAGGAGCGAGGCAATTCAGTTTAATTTTCGCAACCGGACGCAGGCAGCAATCGATCCATCCCGCATCCGACTTCAGATCGGCGATATCCGTTACACGCCCGACTATATCTCGGCGCAAAAAACGGCCGTTGCTCCGGGCGCTGCCGTGGACGGGTTTGTTTTTTTTAAAGATCCACCGTTCAGCTTGGATCAACCATTCGAACTCGTCTTGAACTAGGAAACTTTTTCGCTCCCAGGGCAAAATGGCAATGCTGATTCGGCCTAAACACTTGATCGCGGGCGCGCTTGTTACTATTCTTTTAGGGGCGAGCGCTCTTGCGCTCCGCGAGCCCATCAGCCTGTTTCTTACGCGCAAGGATCCCGGTTTCCTGATCCGCAAAGAATACAACGATAAACAAGCAAACATCAAAGCTCGCGGCTCGGAGGCTCAGAAAAATCAAAGCCCGCCGCTGCTACAATCACTTTCGCAGGCGTCCCCCTCCTCAACGCCGGGGTCCAAGATAATTCTTCTAAAGCCTGATCCAGTTCTCGATTTTTCGGGGCAAAATGTGTCCCCGTCTAGCAGCAACTCGCAAGGACAGACTGATTACTACAATCGCCCCTCAAACCCAGGGGTCCAATACCAGGTCGACAGCGGTAACATGGTGCCCGGCGATGCGCTGAGAGTGACCCCGGAGCGCGGCTCCGCACCCCCTGTTCCGGACGCACTGGTTTCGCAAAACATGCCCAACGAGACAGCAAATGGCCAGGGCGCAAGCGCAAACGCTGTAGGCATGGTCGAACCGCGGCGATATCTTTTCAATAATCAGGCGCCCTCAGCGATCTCGACCGAGGGGGTTGTGTTTTCTGCCCCAGACCGAGCCAGCAGCGACATTTCGGTCCAGCATTTTGCGCCCATCGGGGAAGAAATCGAGCTTGCGCTTGTTGACGCTATTGCCAGCAACAATTTCGAGCTCGATGTGCGCGCCGGCGTCTGGAATCCCTTCTACTTCGGCGGTCGCAAACTCCTGGATATCGGCGACCAGGTTCTCGGCAAAGCCGCTCCAGGAAAATCCCGCGACCGCGTCATTGTCAAGTTCTACAAAATCAAATTCAAGGACGGGAAAACCCTCCCAATCACTGCTGTAGCAAAAGCTCCGGACGGCACGGAAGGAATCCCTGGTTATATGGTCGGCAGCCGCACTTTACAGGCAATCATTCCCGTCCTTTTAAGCGCCACGTCGGGTTTGGTCGAAGTCTTCAAGGACCGATCGATAGCCGCTTATGTCCCTTCTCGACTAACTGCTGCAGGAGTGACCGTTGAAACAAACAACCCGCAGAGCCGAAGCGGCCAGCTCCAGGACGCCGGTTACAGTATGCTCCAAAGCGGTCTGGACAGAATCTCGATGATGGTGGCTCAAGATGTGGAAGAAAATAAGCCTTTTCTGGTCGTACCCCCGGGCACACTCTGCAAAGCCTACCTTAACGATTACATCGACACCTCACGAGCCGATCTCGGAAAATGAAAATGTCAGCACTAATTCGATCAGCCAAGAGCCTGCGCAATCCGAATCCGGCACTAATGGCGGCGGGGCTTTCTCTCCTCTTGACCGCGTGTCAACACGGTGGACCGGGACCAAACTCTAGCGTTCAAGCAGGCTTCTCGAAGGACGCCCCCCAGCCCGCTTGTGGTCTTGTACCGTCTCATGCCGGAGCGCCTCCCGCAAACCTTGGGGCCAAAGCGGTTTATGTTTTGCCCGTCACAACGACCGGCTTCGTAGCGGGGCAAACCGACCCTCATACCGGCGACTATGTCGGACCTCACAGCGTTTCGTCGATACTGGAGGAGGGGCACTGGGCAAGCCAAGAGGAGGCCGAACTTCAAGGTAAACCGTACCTTTTGCCAGACACCCAACAGATTATCTATCCGGCCGCAGGTAGTTACGGCCAGTTGCGGCCAGGTAAAGGCGTTATGGATGTGAACCGTTCCCGGCGCGCCTATTGGGGAGACCAGTCATCTGCTGACCAAGCACGAGCCGATAAAAGTTCAAGGCAGGCCTCTGTCCGAGGGCAATACAACGGCGATAATGGACCGATCAGAGCACCAGTGGCTCAACCGCTGGGGACATCTGATCAGTTCACAGTATCGGTCAATTCACCACAAGAACTGGTCTTCTACGGCGGCCGGGCTGGAGAAATTCACACCGTAACACTCGCAAACCGAGACTCTATGCGCATAGCCTATCTATCCGATTCGGAAATAGAACTGCGTTCCGGGGACAAAACGACCTTGGTAACAATCAAGAACCCAAGCGATCACGTTCGGGTCAAGCTCGCAAAAGCACAGTGATTGCTCTCCTTTTTTTTATCTACTGCGTTCTCTGGAGTTGTTGCTGGCTCGCACCGGTGGTTGAACTGCCTGCGAGCGGCAAGTTTTCTCTTTTTCTTTGGTCCTTTTGGCCTCACGCCGCGGTCCTAAGACGCAGACCCTTTGCCATAAGCAATTCCTTGTTATGGTTTGCCGGCCTGTTTGCAGGAATGCTTCTGACAGCGCTTATGCCGGATTTCTACGCCGAACAAATCCGACTAACCTTGATGTTTCTCATAGCGATTCTCTCTTTCGGCGCGGGACTAGGCCTGTCTTTAGGATTTCGCTCGACGGTCCTGGCTCTGAATAGCAGTAGAGAGGTCGCGCCCGAAGGAATCGTTTTACGCGGCCACGACGAAGTTCTGCTCTTTGGAAGCGAAACTGCCATCAATAAATTCACCGCCCGACAAGAGGTAATTAACCATCTACGCTCAACACCTATTCCGGGGTTAGTAATTCTATCCAGCGCCGTCTATTTGCGAACAGAGCCCATGCCCGAACTCCGGCGCGTACCGTGGTTCACTGAGCTTAACCAAGTCGTTTTCGATCGGTTGGAAAAGAATCGGCGCGATCTGCACGCGCTCACCGAGAAATTGCTCCACGCTGAAAACCAATGTGCTGCTTATCAAGCGCAGTTGGACGACGCATTAGGAACAGTAAAGAAATTGAAAGCGGAGCGCGAAGAAATTGCTCAAAAGTTGCATAACGTCCGGACGGCGGCAAAAGGCCCTATGCGGCAACAGAAGCAAGACCATTCGACCCAAACCTTTGATCTGGAACCCTCTTGAAAACTACAGCCCCTACCTGCTGGAATCGTCCCTACGATAAAAGGAATCAAGTAGAGCCCGCGCCCGCGCAGAATGCGTGGGCTCCGCGCTAAAAAATGTTGGAGCTCCCCTTACTGATCCCTAGTTATCAATGTTTCCGCAAAGAAGCCGGTTTTTGTGATTCGGAGATTCTTGCGGTCACACCGGCATCCACAAAGTTCTTGGCTTCGCGCATCGCTCTTGTCCAGAGTTGTGGTAAATCTCTCGTATCAAAGCGTCCGGAACGACAAGGAGGAACTCGCCCGGTTTAAGTGTGATCAGGCCGCTATTGATCTCGGTCATTCGAGGTTGCTTCTAGAAAAAATTGCTTTTTCGAACAAATGCGATGGCGACGCAGGGAGGGATACTCCAAGTTCGCACTTCATTCTCTGCATTCCGTTCGCCAACAACATCTTCACCTCTGACATGCCTACACCCAATTCGTTTGCGATTTGAGCAATAGTCCGTTCTCCGCCGGAGTCCAATCCGAAGCGCAATTTTAGAACCGCGCTTTCAGCATGCGGAAGTGCATGGAAAGCCGCTCGCAGAGCTGACAGTAACTTCGACGCTCTCTCTTCAGAGCACTCACTTTCCTTTCCCGCAACAGTGCTGGAAAGGTCTTCACACCAACTTTGGTCGATGTCTCCACGCTGAATGTTGCTCGTAAGCGTTGCATACCAAATCGCCTCTCTGCATTTGGCGACAGGTAACCCAAGCCCCCGAGATGCGCGCAAGATGCCGATCTCGATGCTGTCGGCTTGGTGGACATACTTTTGTACTTTACTAATTCTTCGATTCAACCAATTTGGCAACCGAATCAGATACCCTTTCTTCTGTGCGGCTGTCAAAATCGTTTGCCGGATCCACCAGTGGGCATAGGTAGAAAAACGATATCCTCGCACCGGATCGAATCGGGCGATTGCCTTTCGCAGTCCGAAATAGCCTTCGCTAATTCTATCTTCCAGCGGCAATGGGCAATGACGAATCCCCTTGGCAATCTGGACGACCAGGCCAAGATGGTTTTCGCACAGCGCCAGTTGTGCGGCGTCGCAGCCTCGTTGAGCCTGATAAAAAAGTTCCCGCTCATCATTGATAGGTTTGGATCGATTGGTCGTCTGCATCTGAAGGTGTCGCGCTCTCGAGAAGCCTAGATACGCTGTTCTTTGCGGCTCCCGATCCGATTGCCATTTTCGAAACGGTTACTGCTAGAAATTCTGTATCCTCCGTCAGCGCGCGAATGCGCCGCATGCGGCGGCGCGTAAAAGAAGGAATCGCTCGCCTGCGCTAGCCGTCCCCCCGTTTACCCGGCCCCCCGAAGCTCACCCCTTGAAGTCAAGATGACGAGGTCTGATGTCCAATATGCAAAGACTGCTCCCCCCTCCCCTCCCGGGGCTTCCGGAAGCCCCCCCGAGTGATATCACTGCTTTTGCCACTCTGGGGGCGGCGTATGAGGGACGCTTTGGGCCTGAACGACTAAAGCGGGAGACGGTCTCATTGCGCCTCGTAGATCGACAAATTGAGCGCCAACTGCAGCCAACGCGGTTAGCCACACACCGGCCAGGAACGAACCCAAAGCCGCAACTGGCTGCTGAATCCGTCGATTCACTAACCTAATCGCCAGGGCGATTCCGTAGCAGCAAATAACGCCGTAGAGAATGGCGCTCACGCCGGCCGAACCGTAGTAGGTCAGCACCCGGAGCACCTCTCCAACCTGCACCGGTCCATGACGTGACGCAAAATCATCGTGCAGCTGATCTAGCAGATGATTCCGGCAGTCAGGACAACACAGAAGCAACAGGCCTCCTGCGGCTGCAGAAAAATAAAAAAACGTTAAAGCCAACTTTCTCTTACCGGCTGAATAACAAAAGGTACCTGGCGCCCAGCCTATTAACAGGACGCTTACGGCCACGCCAGCCGTTTGGCTCGCCCCCATTGCTGCTAGGTCACATGCAAGAACGCTGAGCCCTGGACTAAACGGCCCCGCTGCCAGTGACATCTCAATCATCGAAAAACAGGTATAGTAAAATACTCAGCATGGGGCTACATGTGCCTCAAAGCAATAACAGAACTTTTCCCGTTCCTTTCTGAGCCTGATTGATCGCTCACTACCCGGTCAGCCTTCTTCCTCTTCGTCAAAACAAGAATAAATGTGACTCGCGAAACCCTTGAGAAGAGCTTTCCTTAATTCCTGATTCTTGTGCAATTACTCATTGATCGGAAGGAGCTCAAAAAGGGCTCGACTCTGTGTCCTTCTATTTTCCAGGTCTTCTCTGTTACTTGCCGTAAGCTCCATTTCGTCGCCATGTTCTCGTCTTTTTATTCGATGGATTGAGCCGTTGCTGGCGCCATCTGGTTGCGCATTCTCACGAAAAACTGTCAACGAGGTGCAATCTTACTTTGATCCTCGTTACTACGGCGCCAAAACAAGCCGCGGTTAAAAAAGGGGCGAATCGGTTCTTTATTGGAGGGAGATACACCCACCTACAAATCGCCAACCGCACGCGCTAGTCGCGTCAGATCTATCTTTCCAAAACACTGCGCAGCACTGTCGTGTCGGGATAGTCCGCATGCGCGTAGAACCCGATCTTCCAATGCGTCTGACTCTCTTGCCAATCCTACGCTCTCCAAGTATTCGGTGACGAGGTCCTTAACGGCGCTGGCATACAGACCACTTAGCGAAATCACGTCGTTGTTAAATTCGTAGCGCTCGGGATCTACTGGAGCCAGTGCTCGCAGACTTCCAAGCTGACGCGCGATCACTTCTCTCAAGCGCTTCATCCTTGTTTTGATTCCGCAAAGCATTTTCATCCAAGCTTCTACTGATCCTATTTCGCGGCATTTACTCAGTTCTTCGCGGACCAGTTCAGACGCGGCAGCTTCCCAATCGCGCAGGGACATTTGCTCTTCGCTAAAGACGCAGATCGCGCCGCACCGAGCATTAATTCCTCGGGCACCAAGAACGAGAGCACGCCGTAGCGCGCCTAAAACGTTGCGCCGTTTTCGATGTCTAGCTCGAGCCACTAGCAGTGTCGCTTTTGCGTGCACCTCTTTTCTAAAACCAAAGGTTTCGTATTCCGTCAAAGGCCTTGCCGTCAGTGTAATTTCCATAGCCGCTTTCAAACCGACTCTAGAGAAGAAGCGTTGAATGCCACCTCTTCCAATGCTTCTAACCTATTCTCTTTCGGCGTTTTGATTTGCCGTTTTTCGAACGCCCCCCAAACGAGTCGATCAACCCTTCTAAATAAATCGATCTTTACCCCAAAGTCAGCCATGCAAAATTTCATACCCTTGCTTCTCGGTATCCACTTGCCTAGGACATAACAATCACGCAATGACAATAAGGCTGATACTTTTCGTAATAGTCGCTATCTTGGGCGGCTGCCGATGCTCTGACAACCACGTGAACTGCGAGCCCATCGGTCCAGTCTACGTTGCCAGCAATGTTGCTTTTGCTCGGGTCAACACACATCCAAAAACACCGCCACGAGGCGTGCTAGATCTAAACTCGAGCAATCCGACCGGTTCTGAAGAAACGACACCTTTCGCGCCGGCGCCCAAACTGTTGGCGCCAAAGGGAATTCCGGTCCCGAACCGTCCTGGCTTCATCACAAGCCCGCTGGCTCCTGATCAGGGCCTAATTGATGTGCGCGGAATACCTTCAGGCACCGAGATTCGGGATCCGTATTCCAATCAAACAATCACTGTTCCTTAATTTGTGTGCATCCAACGCGCGCGAGCCCATTACCAACATGTAACCATTGAAGAGCTACCCCCTGTGTCAACAGTGTCGAGCACTTTCCTACCGTGGTCGCGTCGTGAACCGCGCGCAGAATTGCCAGCCACCGATACCGTTGTTGCACCTTTACTCGAATAAGAGGCAGCCCGGCGGTTGCAAGCGCGTGCTCGACAATACGGTCCCGCAGTTGACGATCGGCTCGTGCGTGAGAACGATCATCCAGTTCGATCGCCGCCACAGCCTTGAATTGCTTGTTGAGCAAGACAAAATCGACGTGTTTGTTGGAGACCTGATAGAATGCGCTCCTGTAGCGGCGTGAGGAGAATTCGTTGGGGGCTAATAAATCGGCAATTCGCACCTTCATTGCGATAGTCCATTCTCCGCGTAGCGCTTCGGCCAGTCCATTGTAAAAGATGGCTTCAGGCTGCGTTAATAAAGTTCCAGCAGTTCGGTAACGGAACTTCCTCCTCCTCGAAAGAACAAGCCACCGGCGGTGGCCGAAGAGCAATGCTGCGCAGAAGAAGATAAAAAGAGCCGAGTACGTCATTTCCAGGATTCGCCGGTCGAAGGCATTGTAAGATATTTCGACCCCTTTTCTGTCAGTTCACTAGCCCGGCTGGTTTTAGACCATCGCTCCGCAAATTGATAGCACTCCTGCGGAGTCTCTCCTACAAACAGGGCCAGCCATCGGCAACTACGCTTTGTAAGGACGAAGCCCTTTCTCCCTTCGACCCAAATAGCTGTGACCTCGATCGCGGAAGGAGAACTCAGCAACATTTTGCGCGCGCGCTGATAGGTCGGTGGTTGTATTCTGGTACGCGTTCCTGCCTCGTGCACTACTTCAAGAGGTACGCTCTGCATCGATGTTCACGAATCCCTCCTTTTTGAAGTGCTGGATGAGCTCCTGAACCTCATGAAACCGCGCTATAGCCAGATCATACGCAAGCAGGGCGCGCGTACGCTCGCCTGGAATCTGTGCTTCTACTTCTCGTCGAGCGCGCAAGACAGCAGCGCAAACATAGTCACGTGATTCGAGTAACGCGGCAAAACTTACGAATTTGTCTCTACAAGTGCCTGTGCTCACTACAATAATATAAGCTATGTCTATCGGAGCCCTTCCACTTGCGGAAACGCGCACGCCTGACGACTGGGCAACTCGATCTTTTACTTGTCCAACAGGGGCGAATCGTTCCTCTAAGCGTCCGCTTTATCCCTTTGGAAGACTAAGCGAACGCGATCCGAAGATGACGGGCGCACCCTGCAATGACTGACTTGCACTTTGCCGGTCCAAGTTGGGGACATCAGGTTGCTGAGGAAGCGGTGGCAATCCAAGTGGAATCAGCTTGATATGCGAGTCGGCAGCCTCCGTTTTCGACTGCACGATCGTGCTCGAGCCGCGCCCAGGCGCCATGTCGGTCGGGTAGTCAAGCCAGGGACCGCCAGGGACTTCGCTCTCCTCGACAAAAGACCAGTCGACTGTGTCGATGGATTCTAGTTCTAGAAAATCTCGCACCGCTGGGCTAACGTCTATACCGGCTCCGCGGTTCATATTTGGCGAAGGCCGGTCTCCACCAAAAACGTATTCCCAGTGGTCGGTACGAAAGGGGCCTACGTCTTGCCACTGTGCATAGGTGATGCGTTCTCCTTTGCGTATGGCCAGCCAGCGGCCTCTCAGTTGACTGATACCATCGTTGGCCTGCGCTTGATCAAACCAGGGAATAACGCGAGAGGCCTCCTCGCGTACGTGCCCAGCCATACGGTCGTTGTATGGTAGGGCGATATAGAACGGCGTCTTGCGCGGCACAAAAGCAGCCGGTCTAAATCCCGCTCGCTTTGACGGATCGTCAACGCCTCCGAAACTCCGCATCCATGCAATGTCCCATGCAGAGCGCAAGTTATCCTGCGGATTTCGCCTGCTAGCGAGCTCTCCAACCCAAAAAACCGTACTTGTGATATTGGTCCTCCAACGATGGTTACGAGGACCGCCGGATTCCAGACCCGGCGGTAAGGATTCTGGTGTGTCTTCTGATGCGAACGCCTTGGGTGCAGCTGGAAGTCTGTAACCGTAACTCTGCTTTGCGTAGGCCAGCATCGTTCCCGCTGGAGCCGCATCCGAATCGTCCAAAAGAACAAAGATTGGTTTTTTTGCCGAACCGGGATCGTCATAGGTTCGGCCGGTCTCCAAGAGCACCACCTGCTGCGCACCTGCGCTTGCAACCCAGAGCAGATAAACAAAGACAACAGTTCTTGCACGTCTCACTCATTCAAAGTGTTATGAGTGGCAGCGTGCCTGGGGGCAACTCCCGAAATTCTCCTCTTCCCTACCAAAAAAAATAGATCGCATTTTGCTTGGGCATAGATGAAGCGCCGGGAGTCAATGCTTGCTAATCTTAGCGCCGCTCATCATAACAAAGCTTAAAGGGAAACCTCTACCGCCCAAACGGAGGCTTCTCTTTTGGATTCTGATCTCTAAAGAACAATGATCATCAGAGCAGTAAAATGGGTTACGCTAATCGCCCTGTTGCTTCTTGGGGCGCAAACAGCTGTCATGAGCCTCGGCGGGTATGGATTACTGATGTTTTTGTTGCTTCTGGTGTTCGGAATTGGTGTCTACTGTTTTCTGCAAACAGATTCCGGTATATTCAAACGTTGATTTTTCCTCTTAGAAATTCTCCCAATACTCCTCCCAGGCTGCCGCGGGTGATTACACTTCAAACCAAGTGATAAGTCGCCCTCCTGTTTTCTTTTACTGAAAGGCCGCTTGTCTGCTGTTCGAAACCGGAGGATGCCGAGCTGGTTTTGCCTTCTAGTGATGTCTTTATTGACGCGCTCGTCTGACCTTCTGCACGTTAGGGGCCATTGTCTTCCGGCTAAAGCTGCACAAAAGGCGGCTACGGCAGAGTACATCTCCTTCGTTTCCCTGCATTGCATCAAATCCGCCGGTCAGAACAGAAAACGGACTTTCGATCACCTCTTTCATTTCGCCAACTTGATCTTTATGCAGCGCTGCAATCATTCCGGTCAACGGGCCCAAATTTCCTGAACGTGCCGCTTCGGCTATGGCAAGATCGTAGTTGTTGACGGTAAAGTCCCATGCTCGCAACTTTTCTTTCCCGCCGAGGAGCGTGTTCAAATGTGCCCAGGTCAATATTCGCGCGGCGATCCCAGTTCCGGTCTCGCAAGGTTGCATAAAAACCATCCGCGCGTGGGCGAAGGCAGCGATGACGCATAGATCCTGGTCGCTGAGAGCGCGAGCAAGCATGTTTTCGACTTGCAGTCCAAGTAGCGCAAATTCGCCACCGACGCAGTCTGCATGGCACGGCACGTGTCCGAAGGCATCAGCAATCGACTCCGCAGAGCGCAGAACGCCCGCCTGACGAGTTTTTCCCGCCATGACAAGCAAATGAGCCAGCAGAAAATTCTCAAGCGTCGGGCAGTAAATTTCGTCATTCTCAAAGAGTAAGTATGCCAGCAACTGGCCTTTGGCTGGCTCCGTGTTCCTCCGGCCCTTTGTACTTAAGATCGAGGAGCCGCCGCGCTCAAAATCGGTCTTTCCTCGGCGCAATTTCTCTGCCACATCTAGCAAAGGCGCCGATCCGTTCAACGTTTCCACAATGCCGGCCAATCGTTTAATGGTCGGCGGCGCAAAGACATTCGTCGTCATGACACATCCCTCCGAAACTTACTTTGTAACGTTGTTTAAATAACACTCTTTTATCACGTTGTAGCACAACAAACTTTGCGAGGTCTATGAGAATTTCAAAAAAAGCCAAACGGCGCGGCAAAAGCAGGCAAAACAATGGCGTACAACTTCTGGCATCTTCGGAATTCTCTTCCTTCGTCGACCAATGAACGAATGCTCAGACGCGCGCGGAAAACATCCATGTACGCATCGAGAACGCGTGCTTTCGACAGATCAATCCAGGGAAGGGTCAAGGCGTAAATCGCCGTGCCGGCGCGTTGTAAATCGGTGAGAACGGCATATGCAAATCCAAAGAAAATTGCATCCGCTTCCCTTCGTCCTGCACCACCGCCAGTTTCAAGGCGAGACATCCCCTGTGAGCACTCCAATTAAGCGATGCATTTCTACCCCCGGTCTAAGTTGCCTGCGGGCTGGCATCCAGAATTCGATGCAAGCCTTATGGAGAATCTGAAAAACGCTGAATATTTGCAACCACAAACATCGCGGAAAATGTCTTCCAGATATGCATCCGAGTCTAAGTCTCTGCGGCTGAGCATAGTGGGAGATAGACCAGTGCGTTTCTGAAAAAGCGAACTGACGACCGCAATGTTTCACCAAGCGGTCTGCCATCAACCCGTTTGCCACAGCGCCTCCTCGCCACGAAGTGGCAAAACCTCCAGCGGTTAGGTTGCGCGCTGATACGGCGTGGCCTATAACGGCCAACCTTAGAAGGCACGGTCCTGATTTTCACGCGAAGGGCGCCAATCGGTCGTGCCCAGACCTGAGGTTCCCCTTCGATATGAGTACGACGATCAAAAACCGTAAAGAGTCGCTTCCGGAAACCACCAGCACCTATATCACTGAAGAGGGCAAAAAGTTTCTCGGCACAGATCCTCGCGTGGCGTTTTTCTCTGTCCTGCTGTTCTTTTTGGTTCAGTTCCTCATCAATCAATTTCCCCTGTCGCTCGCGACCGCTCTCGTCGCATTCTTCTCACTCAGGCGTTACCTCGCCAACAAACCGAGGAATTTTCTGCTTCACTTTGCGCAGTATTTTGGCTTGCCAAAGGTCTACTACCATCGGTGCCGTCAAAAATCGTTTATCTTTTCGCAGCCGGCCGATGGAAAACTTGAGTGAAGGAGATGGGTCAACCCAGCAGTCCAATTAAATAAGTGAAGGTACGCAACCCTCTCCATTCTTTTGTCGCCAGAAAAGTGCAGCATTTCTACGACTTCGCCGATCTTGTGCCCTACCGCGATATAGTTAACAGCTTCATCGTCGATCACTACGGCTGTACTCATGCGTGGTACGTGGTTCAAGCTCCGCCCACAGATGTCCTTCAAGGTACAGACCTTGCATTGATTCAAAAGAGTCTTTCCAACCTCATCGACAAGCTCCCTCCCGAAATTATTCAGATCCAGTTTCAGTTTACAAACAATGGCGACTACCGGGAGATGATACTTACGCACGACACTTATCGTTCCGGGCTGCAAATCCCTGACTGGCTACGCAATAACCGCTGCCAGTTACTCCTGAATGAAACAGCCAAACGTGGACTTCAACGCAGCACGACTATTATGGTCTTATCCTGCCTGCCGAGATCGGTGCGCCAAGACGGCACTAAGTCACGCTTCCAAGTCTTTGAAGAGTTTCAGTCTAATACCGGAGCCGACCAAAGGATACCATGTAGGCGCATTACCAAGACACAGTTTTCCGAAGCGGTTGCTTCCCTCGTCGCCTCGGAGGACGTGGTTCGCGACAACTTGGAACGCTCGAAGCTAAAGTGCAGCCCGATGTCTTCACCCCAAATCGCAGACTATCTGTACAAGCTATTTCAGCAGGAATTGGCGTGGGACGTCGGGTTGGCCCTTAACTACGATTACGACACGACCCCGTTGAACGATGCGTGGATTTGTAGCGACACGCGATTGGGCTTCGACCACGTACAGATTGGAGCCTACAAACACGGCATCGTATCGTTTAATCAAAAACCCAGAACGACAAGACCGGGGGCGATCGACTTGCTCACCACCGGATTAGGATTTTCAGATTTTCGCTACATCATCAATCTGCGAAAACTCGAAACAGCCGAAGAAGTAGAAAGGCTCATCTCAAAACGCGATTACGAGCTTAACAAGGCTAATCAGCTTCGAAGCCTGATTGATCTTGCAGCCGACCGCAAACGCAAGCCTGATCAGTTCGAGAAAGAAGCCGTTGGGGAGGCGAAACAGGACATCGAAGAAGCTAACCTGCTTATTGCTCAACTTCGGGAACGAAAGGACTATTTGGTGCTGATGCAGGCGGGGGTGCATTTCTGGGCAAGAGACGAGTCTGACTTCAACCGCCGCAGGGCGATCATCTGCTCGAAGATCGGCAGCGTCGGAGGCGCAAGGCCGTGGATAGAAAAGACGGGCTTGCGTTGGGCATTTACCACCCTGCTGCCCGGTTCAGTAGAACAATTCAATCACCCGCTTCGCGTGCAAAGTCGCATGGCGGCTGACTTGATTCCGCTTCGGCATGGGTTCGAGGGGCATGGTGAACCCATTTGTTTGATGCGTAACTCTTCCGGAGGCTTAGCCTCAATTGACCTCCTTTCGGCCGCGGATGCAGACGCCAGCATGGCTCTAGTCTCAGGAGCCGTCGGCAGCGGCAAAACCACCGCTGTAAACTATCTCACGCTGCAGCATTTGGTACACAAGCCGCTTCTGTTTGCCATCGATGTCGGCGGCGGATTTGAAGCAATCATTAAATTGCTCGGTGGTTCAACGATCAAGTTTCGCGAAGAGACGCCCTTTTGTTTCAATCCATTTCAGATCTATGGCACGACCGACCATGGCGTGGTGAAAGAGCCAGACGAGACTGCGCAGCTGCGCATTCTGCGCAGCCTTGAGCCGATGATCGTTTCTTCGCAAGGCGAAAACGTCACCCTCGGTCAGAAAGATGTGACTCTGATTGTCCGCGCGATTCAAACCGTTTTTGCCCAAGCCCGCGACCAGGGTAAAGCACTCGTGCGCATGAGCGATTTTGTTAAGCTCTTAGAAGAGGACTATAAGAGCGATTCCGCTCATTTGGCCGACTATTTTCGGCTCTATTGCAAAGGGTTCCCGCTCGGCCCATGGATCGATGGTCCCACTCAGGTAGACCTCTCAAGCCAGCACATCTCATTCGACTTTCAGGGAATCAAACAGAACAAGCGGCTGGCCTATGTGATGGGACCGCTCACCATCAACTATCTTCATGATCGAATTCTCGAGAACAAGGCTCAGCTTAAAGTCGTTCTGGCTGATGAACTCCCTCAGCTGATAGCGAATGCAGTACTTGCTGACTACATCTACACCTCGCTAAAAAACTATCGCAAAGAAAACACCATGGTCTTGTTGTCCACCCAGTCAATCGGCTCTGACATTGCCGCTAATCCAAAAGTCAGCTCTGCAGTCCTACAGAATGTCGAGAGTTGGTTTCTCCTTAATCAAGGCAGTGGCAACGAGATCGCTCAATGCCAGGAGTTTCTCACCCTGACCGATGGGCAGGTAGATATACTTCAAACTTTGCAGCGCCGGGAGGTTCTGGAAGAGGACCCTAACACTCCCGCCTATCGCGAATGCTTGTATCTGCGTGGGAAAGGCGAGAGTCGCTTGAGCGGCCGCTTGCGAATCCAATTGACTCCTCACGAGTACTGGATCGTCACTTCCTATCCGACCGAGGTCGTACTTCGCCAGCGGACGACAGCGCACATGGGAGGCGATCTCTTCGCCGCAATTAGTTTCTTGGCAGAGAAGTATCCGGCGGGACTCCGAGCTAAAGCAGCGACCCATTTAGCACCTGAACATGCCACCTAGCCGAATAGCGAAAAAAATCTGGCGTTGGCTTTCCGTTGCAGTGGCAGTCGGGATTCAGCTCAACGTAACAGCCGCAAATCTGACCAGTCTCGACCCGAGTAAATTTGCTTCATTAGATTCGGATCGAGGGATCTGCGCACAACTAGGCGCCGACAGAATTTCCAAATGGCTCATCCTCAAGGCGGCAGACAATCCCGAGCAAGAGATAAATGCATCTTTCTTGCGCGAAACGCTGGCTAACGCGATCACTGACGGTTCTCTAGTGCCGCTCTTATGTCAGGACCTGCGCAAGGGCGATCAAGCCATCCGCAACACATTGGCTAAGCTCTTGTACACATACAACTTTGGCGAGGAGCAGGTTAACGGACTACTGGAAAACTGGGCAGCAGGCGGACCGGACGATAATTTGATAGCTATCTTTGGTAACGCCGCTCACTCGGATCAATCGCTCTCCGTCTTGACCGAATACTTCATGCAATCGGATTTGAATTGGGTTAAGGCAGTTGCAGTTTGTGATCAGATAATCGGTGGAAAGACTAGCACGGTCTCGGTTGATCTCTTGCGCCAGGCGCTTATCAACACTGCCGGGGTCGATCCTCGCTCTGCACGCCTTCTAACTGACCGCGCACAGTCGGGGGACCTCAAAGCCAAAGGCGAAATTGCGACGCAGTTGCCTAAAATCTTGCTCTCGAATGGCGCCTTGGCCCGTTTCATCCGTGAACGTGAGCCGCCGGAAGATTCCCTTTACGTCAGCATCTGGAACAGAGTCGCCACGCGGATCGCTCGGGAGCCCCTCATCTTAGACGAGTACATTAGACGTTCGATGGCTGCTGCGCAGCTCTATGACTCGATCTCTGAAATTCTGGTCAAGGCAATCCAGCAGTACGGCGCTCGACGGCTTTTCCCGAACCTCGTCAAAGCCTCCGCCATTCCTAAGAGCCGTTTTGCCTATCTTGTGCAGGAGCTATCGATCAACAATGGGCTGAACGGCTTTGGCCGTCCTATCTCGATGAATCCCGAGGACGCTCAATTGGAGATGAACCGCCGGCTCGCAAACTTGTGTATGACCAAAAGTGCGTGGGTTGATTTTATGCTCTGGCATCTGACCAGACCAGCCGAGGCCGTATGCATTACCTTCAGGGAACAAATGCCTCAGATCGTTAAGGACGATCCGATCCTGGCTCGAGCGCTGGCAAAGCGCCCTGGAATCTTTGGCGCGGCGTTCGAATCGAAACTTCTCGGCACTGATGCCTACAGTTTCTACTCCGGAGGCGCAGCAGAGCTTCAGAGTAGGTTGCAAGCGCAACGCGTCGAAGACGCGGCCCTATTACGCTACTCATCCGCGATAGCAAATTTGCTGAAATCCAGCGATTCCGCTTGGTCAGACGCGATGAATTACTTGGCAGGCGCGCCATCCGAAGAACCTATTGCCGCCTTTAAAGCATTGCTTGCCGCATCGCTTGACAAGGACAACTTGTGCTCTTTTGCCTGGGCGCGAACTATCCAGCAAAATGATCAGGTTATCTTTGAGCGCTTTCGCCAGTTCTTGCTCGCAAAAGGCCAGGCGCAGGATCCAGAAAATTTCAGGCACTGGCTTGATTCAATTAACGCGGCATATCGTACAAGCGATGTCGCTGGGAACCAGGAACTAGCCTCTTTTAAGGAGACCTTCGCTCAATTCATTGCCTCGCCAGGCGGTTGGGACGCCGCCTTTTCCAGGCTGGCGATTGAAAGCATCGATATTCCCTACGCGATACGCGGCATCATGTCTCTTGTTTGCCGGAGGGACGACGAACTATTCTGGAAAGTCTATTCGGTTGCATGCGCGACGTCAGGATTGAGCGTGGCCACTCTTAAGCCGCGAATGCTCGCATTCGCGAACGAAACGGAATTGCCTAAGTTCCTCTTGGACGAGATTGCCAACCAAAACCAGCTCGCCTCCGATGCGGTCGACCCCATTTGGGAAAGACTGCTTCGGAAAGATGGGCCACTGGTCGCCAAAATTCTTTCTGACGTCAAAGAAGGCCTCGCTCTGAGTCAGCAGTTCTCATTGAGTGCGTACGCGCTTAACGACGCCCTCAATGACACCGAAGTATGGAAACTTGCGGCTCCACAGGTTAATGCGTTTTTAGGCGGAATCGATCCCGAGGATCCAACCCTTCAAACACGCTTCAAGGACCGATTGAGCGTCGATTCAGAAAAACTCGCACCCATCCTCGTTAAGCTTTTAGAAAATACTGATTTGCAAGAGCGATGGCGGCAATCGCTTCTCAAAGCAGTCCGTTTCGACAGCAAAGCTTACGTTGTTGCGGGCTTAATCCGCACCAACTACGGCTTGGCAAAGGAATGGGCGAACACGGTGGGAACCCTTATCACTAGCGATCCAATTGTCTTACGCTACATGCTTGAGTCGCTGGCCGCCCGCCGGATCGGCAGTGCACGCTGGACAGCAAACTTGGAATCGATGCGTGCTTCGCTCATGACGATTATTCTTTCGGATCGAGTGTTGATTGAACAGCTCTTGGTCGATAAGAACCACGGGTACCGAACCGATTTACTCAACGAAGCAGCACGCCTATTCGGAGGCGAGGTTGCCAAACAATGGCAGTAAGTTGGGCTCCGTTCAGTCCGCCTCCCCCGATCCGGATCAAGCGCTTTCAACCCATTCGCCTCCCCTGAGATTTTTCAGAAGACTTTTACTTTCGCAATTCTCGAGGTTTCGGTCCGACCATCGGACCACTTCTCTCTACCATCCAAACAAGCCATTTCCGCCATGTAGCCGCGCCAGCATCCCCCTCCGCTTCTTAGCGCGGGATGGCGTTACTCACAGCTCTATCACCCTGCCCTTTCAGGCTCATGATGAACTCGAATCCTCCGTGCACAACTCGCTCGGTTGTGTTCGGAGCCAGCCAATGGAAAGGCAGATATACCGCGATCGCAACCAGAATAACCCAGAGAGTGTGTTGGAAAAGGTCACCGATCTTCGCCAAAATTTTCATACTAGGAGTCAGGAAAGAGGGATGAGAAAGCGGTTATTTCCACTCTTCCCTCGGCCCATTACGATGTAAGAAGATGCCTGCTGGTGACAAAAACAAAACGTCCGCAAAATTCAAAAATCCTTTGGGCTTTGTTGTTTTCTGGCCTCCAAGCCAGCCTCTGACAAAGAGCCTGTAGAACGCGGCACGCTCATAGCGGAAAATCATTGACCCAGGGAAACTGAATTAGAGAATCCTCCGACCAATACATGCTTTGGTCCAGTGATCCACTCGCCAGTCAATGCCGGCTCGGCCGGGGTCTTGGCCGATAGATAAGGCTTAAGCGCTTCGAGGCGTTCCGTTTCCGACATTCGATCGAACTGCTCCTGAAAACTGATCGGTTTATCGAGTCGTAGCTGGCATTTAGCGCTCTCGATCTCGTCTAATAATGCTTGTTGCCGTGCTTCGATCCAATGACGCCAAGCATCTCTGCCTTCGTACGATGCTGTGAGCACTATCAGAATTGCGATACTTACCGCGACAAGCTTATCTCCCAGCCCGAAAGGCCCTCCTCGTCGGCGAATAGCTACGCCTCTGAATTTCGCCCTCGTCGCTCGATTCCCTATACAACTGTGAGGCGAACCTTTAGTAGCGCTCTTTCTCACGTTTCAAGGTTCTGACTACATGAGCAACCAGGATCAAGGGGGGTTCCGCTTGGAAACAAGGATTTCGTTCCGCGAGAGAGAGGGGGCTAGTCTGCTCCCTTGTACTCCGGGACCAGCCGAAAACGTGCGTCGCGTTTTTCTCCAACGGACGTAATACCGGGAAGAGAGTAGATCCGCTTTGAGAGCGCGCGTACCGCGTCTCGGCGATTCGTGATTTCATGCCCTCGCTTGCGCAAATGTTCGAAGATCTCATCGATATGCATGTCCCGGCCATGCTCGCACAAAATCGCGCGGACAGCTTGGGCCAGGCTCTCTCTCGCGGTCCCTGTGGTCTGGGCAACGCCTTCGCCACGGCGCTTTGCCGAGGTTCGATACTTTGCTCCCGATTCTGCCACACGCACTGAGCTTTCAGCCTCAGCTCCGCGCTTCCTTCGCGATTCTAGTGTCGCGGCAGAATATGTCTGCGCTTTGCGGGCAAGATCTTTCTTCAGCGCCTCAATCTCGGCATCCAGGTTATCAATGTTCTCCTGGAGCCGCTGCTTTGCCTGCATCTTCTCGCTGATCGATTGCACGATCAACGTCAAAGAATCAAACAGGTCATTACCGCCAGAAGCCATGTCGCAAGACCTTAGCTTTTTGTCTAGTATCTGCCAGCAGCTTATCCGCTACCGCCAATAAATGAATCCAATTGGGGGTCCAAGTTCCGTTAATATCGTGCACCTTCAGGAGATTACCGCCATCGAGCCAATGACTTAGTGACTGTTACGGCGAGCGCAAGAAGTACCTATTTGCGGCGCGCATGTCAATCCGAGTTCACGTCTTCGAGAAAACACCCGCGGGCATTCCAAGTGCTATCGATCAGCGAGAAGCATTGGCAGCCGCCGCAGAGCAGCCTCTATTCGGGTGTTTTTCCAATGACCGCACGCTCTTCTGCCCCCCCGGGCTTCTTACTGGTAAACAACAACGTCCTGGTAACCGCCTCGATATTTCACGCCGTTAACCGTTCGCTCCGGGACATAGACGCGGCGATGCACTGGGACCTTGTTCGACTGCCCCTCTGGGGGGAGACCGTAGATAGCCTCTCGTTTCCATTGTTCATTGAGCTGCTCCGCGCGCGCCTGATTCGCGCCATCTTGGAGACCGGCCTTATAAGCTTTCGCCTTATTTCTGTCGCTTAGCCAATTATAGACAACCCCCGCAGTTGCCCCGACTGCGGCGCCAATGCCACCGGCGGTATCGTTGCCACCGATCGCGCGACCAGCGAAATAACCACCCGCACCCAAACCGGCTACGGTGCCATAACGCACCAGATTGTCTCCGACCCGTTCGGTTTCCGACTCGTGCGCTTCCCAGGGAGAGGAGGCACAGCCATTCAGTAGAAGCACGCAAAGGGCACTTACGGAGAATGAACGGCTAAATTGGTTCATAATCTTTTTTATGCGGGTTGTAGCCATCGTGCCCGGCCTCCGCCAAAAATGATCACGATTTTTTTCAGGGCCGTAGTGTTTGCTCTTCATTTGGCTACGACGGCAATTTTCTTCGAGAGAACCATGGGCCCCTGGGGAGCGCATTGGAAAGCCAGCAGGCAACGCCGCTAAAATCCCTTCCTTCTATGACCACTCAAGAGCTGGCTCAACTCTTGTCAGATTTGCGGCCCGCTGATTCCAGTCTCTCAGAATTTCTCCGTGGCGGCCGCTATTCGCGACCGCTCTTGAGTCAACGCGCGTTATCCAGGGGCACTGAGGCGCTTTGCCAAGGCTCGCAGCAGTTGTGTCGAAATGCTGACTTTATCTTGCCCGAATCCATCACGCCGTCGCTCCACGTGAGATTCAGCTCACTACGGACCGCTCTCGACCAGGTTGTGGCCCCCCTCGGTGTTGCCGCTCCAAGATATGTTGTTGGACCGCCTGGCTTAGGCAAAACGCTCTTGGCATACACCATGGGGCGAGTTGTATCTGAAAAAACCGGCGGCCGTCTGGCATTGTTCCACGTTAATGGCGCGATCCAGAACTCTACGGACCTCTTTGTGAAGCGCGTTGCCGTCACGAACACTGCAAACTACGTCAGGCATTGTGCAGACTACGAGCTGCTGCATCCCCACACCCAAGCGTTCTTGATGGCCCCGCATGAGAAGGATTCTGGCATAGAACGAGCTGACGCAATTTGCTCCCTTCCTCAACCCATCTTCACCGAGCTCGTAAATCTTCTTCACACCCAGGACCGGTGGGATGTGCCGCCCAATCTCGATGATTGGCAGAAAGACCTGCTGGGAGTTCCTGTAATCACTCCGTTGGGCGCTTTGGTCTTGCCAAAATATGAGTTGGGCCCGGAAGGCCGTCCGATCCAGCGCGATAACGTTGCTGTGATGCTGGTATTCGACGAATTCCATCAATGTGAGGATCAGAAAGCCGCAGCTGTCACGGTCGGAGTTTTTAGCGACAAGACGGCGCAGACGGGCAACCCGTTTCTGGCGTCGTTCCCTTCAGGCTGGTTAACGCATGTAGCGCACAGCGGCCGCTTCAACCATCATCGCTTCCTCTTTGCATGCGGCAACGATCCGGAGTTAAGCGGAGGTGACGACAGACCTATGGATGCGTTGTTCAGCCGTTTGTTTCCCCATCAGTTGTCTCTCCCGCCCAAGATGGGCCAAAAAAGTGTCGCGTTTATGGTTTTGTCCAGCATGCTTTCAAGGGTGCGCGACAAGACGGACACCTACCGGTGTGCTCCCGTGGACGAACTAATCGCCACACCGCAGCGCTTCGAGATTCATTCCGATTTGCTCAAAAGCGACAAAGAAGAATTGTCGCGCTTCGTGGAAAACATTGTCCAGTTCGAGGAATACCTCCGCTCCAGCATCGTCAACAAATCCTTAACGAGCGGCGATCAAGTCCATGCTTTCCCGAGATATCTGGATGACCTCCATGACTATCTCTCCAAGTACGCCGAACAGGGGTGGGGTAATGTTTTAAATGCGCGCAACCTGGTAAACACGAGCCACAGTCTGGCCCGGTTGCAGCTTTCTCAGGAACCTCAACTCAACGAGCGTCTATTGCGTTATGAGGTCGTTCGAGGACTGGCTGGAGTAAAGGCTGCGGATGCCATGGAAGCAGACGGATCCACACCCGTTTTCATGAACTCGCATCTGCCCAGCGGGATCTCGTTTGCGACGGCCATCAACGATTTCGCAGAGGCATTTCCTGTCCATGAACTATTGGAGGTCTCCCAGCGCCAAGACATCGACCGCGCCAAGATCATCAAGGGCCTGTTCGATAAGCGGCTCCAGAGCCGCGACGTCGATCGCTACAATGACGTGTTGGCATCAACCAACATGCCTCTTTACGAAGCGATGAGCCAAGCACCGTCTCTTGTTCACAAAATCGGCGTTTACCCTGGAACGAAAAAACACCTCATCTTCCTCCTGGAGTTTGATCAAGCGGGGACGTGGACGTTTCAGAAAGATCCATTAGAGGGTTTAGCGCCAACGGATCACGAACTGGCTGCCGTTAATGCGTGGCTCACCGTTCGTGGAATAAATGCTGCCCGCCAAAGGTCTACCACCGGCCACGACCCAAACGATCCCGGCACTTACCCGGTGCTGCAGATTGCGCCCAACCCAAACAAACCGTCTGCCTTCCAAACCGTGTCGATCAACGTTGAGCCTCACTTAGTCGACCAAGCCGAGGCGCGGCTTGGCGCCTTTGATCTTTCGGTTGCCACCATGAAATTGCAAGCGGAGCTCTCGCGCACCCCGGCAAAGAACGTCAGCGCCTGGTTAACCCCCGGCTCTCCGGATCGAGTTTCAGTAAATACCACTCGTTTCCAAGTTCTCGCGCTGGAACAACCGCCTGCAGCTGGCTCATTAAAATCTCGCGGGCGCCAACCCGCGTTCTAAAGGAGAGGGGTATCGAAAGCCAATCGTTAGTTTCCGCTCTACTTGGGACCATTGCGGGAGTCGGCTTTATCAGCGGCGGCGTCTGTGAGATGATTTTCACCCAATACGTTCCAGGCGCCCGCGCTCCAGAAACCATTTAGTGCCGTCACCACAGAAAGCTACTCGATCATTTTCGTCCCCGCGCGCCGTGGACAACATCAGCGTATGCCCGAAGGATGGGACGATATCCTCCAAGAGGAAGGTCCGAATCTCAGCCCGATTTGCGTCATCCAATATATCCGCGCCATCCAGGATGAGTATTGGGCTGTTGGCCGTCTCAGCAATCGCCGCCATCAGACAAACCGTAACGCGCCATTTGGTAGACTCACTCAAAAGCGAGTAGCGCATCCCGCCCAAAAACACATCTCCATCCGGACTCAAGACGATTTGTCTGCCGCCCAGCAACCGGCGCCCAAAGTTTTCAATTCTCTGCAATACCGATTCAATTCCCTGTGCCCGGCGATGCGACTCAACCGTTTCGATCCTGGTGATGAGCTGATCCCATTCATTCCATTTGGTCCGGGAATTAGACACCTCGCCAAAATGTCGCTCGCGCGCCAACCGATAGTGTTCCCATAGGCTCTCACTGAGTTCTCCCTCCCGAAAACACTCTTTGGCGTAAGCTGCGACGCGTTCTAGGGCTTGAACATCTTGCTCGGCTTTGGCAAGCCTTCCAGCGGCTTCCTGAATAGCCTTGCTGATCCCACCCATTGCTTGATCCCCTAGAGCGTTAAACACGGTCTGGGTCGTTGGTGAGAGGGCCGGCTCGGGCCCCACGCCTGCAGGAGCGGGATTTGCCTCCAATTGACTCTCGGTCTCCTTGACGATGTCTGCCAGGGCGACGATACAGGCCTCAAATCGCCCTGCTGTCTCCTTGTATCCGGCGCCCTCGAGATCGCTTATCAAGGCGCGAAAATCTTCAACTTTCGTCTCTCTAAGATGGTTGAGGAAAACGCGACGGCCGTACAGAGGGTCGTCCAGGGCCTTGGCCACCGCAACCCGGTGTTGCTCCTTGGCTTCAACAAATCCTCTGCATCGCTTCAATAGATCGAGTTCGATGGCAATCTCGCGCGCTGTCCGCTGTGCAGCATCGTGGGCCTTCTCTGCCTCTTGGAGGCCGCGCCTTAACTGCTCCAGTTGACCGGTGGCAAGTCTCGCTTGCTCCGGTTGTTGTGGCGCAGGAGGAGACTGACTCTTGGCCCGTCGATCGGTTGCGTACCGGATCATATCCTTGGGCCGGCCAGAGCAGCCTTGGAAAGCCGCTTGAAACGCTGCCGCAAGTTCCGGATGACCTCCGATTGTTTCCGGTTCCGTTAGAGGTCCTTCCAGCAATCCGTCCAGAAACGCCTTGAGCGGCCTCGCGCCTTTCTGGGGTTCAAGGGCGCTGGCGTTGAAGAACGCCGGAAGCGCGCTGATATCCACGCCCAATCTGGCCGCGACGTCTTTAAGGGCTATCCCGGTTCCTTTCGTCCTAGCCAGATTCCAACCCGGCAACTCTAACTCAACCTTCATTCGGTTCTGGCCGCGATGAACCAGTTCCAGTATATCTTTGCCCCGACACCCTGCGGCTGCACCGGTAAAGACATATTCGATACTTCGAGCTATCGATGTTTTACCGGATTCATTGGGGCCAACTACGATCGAAAGGGGCTTCTCATCCTCTATCGTTAGCTCCTGAAGGCCGCAAAAATTCTGAATGTGTAGGTTAATCATAGGCTCTGGCAGCAAGAGATACGCTGTGCTCCCAGATAGCCCACGCACTCTTTGCCTCGCCTGAAACCCCTTCCGCGAGTCCTCCCTTTTAGTGAGGAAAAAAACGGTCCTCGTCCCAGCAGAAAATGCCCCTTTGCCTTAGAAACTGAATTGAATTTGACCAGTCAAACGTTCTTTTGTGCCCTCGGCCGCAAGGCGCATGTCCCGATGACGCTGCAAGGCCGTTTCATTCCCAATCCCGCCCCTCGAAAAAACGCCCGATTCCAGTTCGATTCGCTCGAGAATCAGGGGCAGCGCGGCCGTATCCAGTTTGCAATACTGCGTAATCTGGCTGTGAATACGCGCAACCTCTTCGGTGGTTACAGCCCCAAGCAGTTGATAGGTAGCGCGCAGATATTGGGCGCTAGCCTCCTCTCCATTTGCGATCGCGAGCTTTGAATATTCGTCCCCGATCCAAGCGCCGTATACTGCCTTTAGCCCGGTGCGCCCTTTCTTCTTGGGATCATACAAATGAAAGGAGCGAAACGGCGCCCAAAGATCCTCAAACCGGGCGTTGACTCCCGCAATTTGCTCTCCGAGGTGGTCGAAACACTCGCCTATCTCATTGAGACGCTCCGCTTCAAACTGCGAATTGTAGGCGAGGATCGTCCCTTCCTTTGGCAGCACGTTTAAGAGATTGCGGACCAGAGATTCTCTTGGATCGCTGGCAGAGGCGTGAAGATAACTGAACCAATTAGGGGTAGCCCGAGAAGATTCCTTCACGTGGAGCGAGAACATAAAAGGGATCTGTTGCCAAGGAGCACAGTTAACGATCAGGGGCCACGGAGTTGCGAAAGTTTCAAAGTCCAGGAATGAAACCGGATATTTCAGCTTGCCGATAAACTTCGCCAACTCCGGCTGATTCACGTGTCGCGCGCCAGACTTCGCGCAATTGACCTGTATCTTGTGGCTTTCACACTCGAGCTCGCTTAAAGCTATATCCTTGAGGGCTACAATCCCTTTCTGGCGCAAACGCCCCGCACGCGCAACGCCGCCCCGTAACTCGTAGACGTGGTTCTCTGGCAAGGTAAAATCGTCCACCGGAGGGTAATACTCTTCCGGCGCATCCGGCGGAAAATAAGGGTTAGCCAAAGCGGCACGGAGCCGGACAATGTTTTCTTCGATCTCGACCCGTCGCCGATCGAGCTCAAGGAGCTCGACACGCACCCGGCTTAACTTCACATCATTTTCAAGGTCCGGCTTACCTGTGATCTGGTTTTTATCGATATGGACGATACTGTAGTCCTTGATCCGGTAGCTGTTCTGCTCGATCACATACCGATTAAAGGCTGCCCGGAAAAGCTCCCCATCCGTTATCGACACCGCCCGTTCGAAATCGATTACCTCTAAAAAGCCGTCACTGCGTCTCCGGACCCTTTGGATCGGAGCCACTAGTTCCTCGAAAGCGAACCAGCAATTGGCGATCCAATCCTCGTTTTTATCGATGGCGGCTCGCAGGCGCGCGTTGTACCCAGAGTCCACAATAGGTGCAAATGGATTGGGATGGCTGATTGCCGGATAAGCTTCGTCAAAAGCCATTTTTATCCGCGGCCAGAAAGTGTCGTATACCGCTTCGATCGTGCTTGGCGAGGCCCGGGGCGCGACATTGCAAAGCTTAGCCCAAACCTTCTTTAAGTTTTTTTGCGCCTCGCAACAATCCCATGCGCTGATCAATCGATCGCCATCCATTTATGGACCCTAAAAGGAGCGACGTACCTGCAATGGCTTCCAATTTCGCGAACCCGAGGGACTTCGGGCGACACCCACGAATCAGCGTGCCGGCCATCAATAGCCGGCCCGGCCGTTAGATTTTCAGAATGTCGGCACAGTGAGCGGCGATGCCGGCGCGATGGAGGTGAGCGGATGATCGATGATAAACTCGCGACAAGCTAATGCGTGATTTCGGACCTGAGCCTCGTACTGGGAAGTGTCATCACCGCAGTAGAGCGGCATATACTCTAACGGGTAGAAACATTGTAACCACCCACGCCATACCGCGTATTTTCCCACGCTATCGGTGCATTCGTTGGCATCCGATCCATCCCCTTGAATGGCTGCTAGTTCGTACAGCCATTCCCGAACGCCGAAGCCGCAGACCCAGGGATCGAGGACTAGGTTATAGAGACTCGCGCGCAGCGCGACAAGTGCGCGAAAGTTTTTTTTGTTCGGGCACCACAAGTCACTCGTGATGGAGCGCGCTCGCACGAGGCGCAAACCTTCGAAAATCGCCAGGGCCTCGTTTTCCGGATGCCACACCATCTCTACCCCGCCCTCGTTGCTGGCCATGACCAGACCAACGATTTGCACACTCGCGAAGTGCTCCCTGCCGTTAAAGAAGGGCCAGGCGATCCTTGACTCCCATGCGCGTATGTTGACTAGCGACCAATCACCTAAGGGCCCTGAACTCAGCAGGTTATCCAGCGGAGCCGTTAACCAGGCGACAAATGCCGTGTTCCGGGGCGAACATTTCGGCTCGCTTACAAACTCCGGCCGTTTCCTTGGATTCATTTCACTGGTCCATTCGCACGATGAGGCCGCGCTATTCCATGCGCGCCCGACTAACCTGTCTTCTCTAAAGTTAGCCTCAGGCGTTACCCCTGCTGTTCGTAGTCCATCGACTGCACCGCTAAAGAGAGCCAGCAACAGGCTGTCAATCAGGTTCCAGGTGTTGTAATCGCGTAACCGCCGTTGAATATCGGGTTTACCGGTTCGCCACTGATCGCCAAAATTAGCGCCTTCACTCGGGATCCGTTTACCCCAAAATCGCGATAACGTCGCAAGGCTTGTCCGGGTGTCCGAATGGCCAAAGCGGCCTTTATCAAACAGTTTGAGAGTATCAATAACGCGCAATTGATAGAGGCGGTACTGGTTAGACGGCCGAAAGACGTCCATGAACCAATCGCTGAGTGCCGCTAGACCGTGATGCCTCATCCGATATGCAATCCACGGAAAATCGAATCCTGCCACGTTATGCCCAAATACGATCCCTTGATTCTGGTGGCACTGCTCAAGCGCCTCTCTCAGGCCGTTGACTATTGCCGGTTCTTCGCCGCTTAAACCCCGGTATTGCAGCGCTTGGTTAATGAGTCCGCCCAGCAGGATTTCCCCGGTGTAAGGGCTCAAGGCTTCAGCTCCGTATTTGATTCCGTACCTGGTCCCACCGCTCGCCGGCGCGCAGCGGCCCGTCTCCAAGTCAAGACCACAAATCGGAGGACAACCTTCAAGGTAAACCTTGAGAGCCGAAAAGAAAGCGTACCCCTCCGGCTCCCTGCTAGGGCTCAAAGTCTTGTTGCCGGGCAAGATCGCGTTAATCATCGAGGGTATCAGCCTATCGTCTGGCCAGAGAAGATACGCTCCCGGCCCCCGGGTGCATCACTGTCCGGGGCCGCTGTTTTTAAAAGGCCAGATTCCGAATGGGGAATAAAACTTCTCTTTTTCCCTCCCCGCCAAAGACTGGAAGTTGTGGCACGAGCGTCTCATTACTAGAACGATATGGTTATGCGCACGACCTCAGTCGACCTGCTCGAATTGGATGCAGAGAAGGTTATCTGTTCCAGGGATCCGGAAGAATTTGGGCTTCGACTCAAGAGAAAAGAACTAACCGACCTCGGTCTAAGGCCATCAGACGAGCTGGTTCGTCTCTGCTGGGATCACGAATGCGGTCGTTTGGTCGCCCAAGTCGCTGAAAAAGGCGGCGACCTGGAGGCGAAAACAAAAGCCTTTGTTGCCAATGTCAGGCGCCTCACCCGAGAGCAAATCGAAATCCTCGTCACAAGCGACGTGAGGTTGCTAGACCAGCCCTCCGTTCAGGCTTCGCTTAAAGAACGTTTAGTAGGCGGTGCGCGCCCAGAAAATTCCATAGGCGGTCCAAAGGGAGGAAACTACGCTGGCTACCGAGATAGCGCAGGCCGCCCACTGGATATTACCCGGTAGGGCCTGCCATCGCAGAAATCCGTTTTCCTTACGCAGAGAGAAAGAGAGCCGCCTTACCAGTGCAGGAAGTCTTCTACGAAGCCCCGGGCAAAACGACTCAGCAGGCGGTTCTAGATATTTGGTTACTTCAAATCCCCGCCGTTCGCGGAACCTATCTCTATTTCTGTCTTACGACCGACGAATTCGAGCGCTTCAAGATTACTCAGCCTTTCAGCCTTCGGACAACTCTCCATGCTCCTGCAAGAACCTGCAACTGGCACCTCAGGTTCCGCCTTGCTAAGAGCCAAACGATCTTACTCCCGATCGCGAACTGCGACGAGGTCTGCCAAGTGTATACCCAGACGCTCTTCGCTCAGCGTCTTATTCTCGTATTCCGTCCACACCCCGACCTTACTCGCCGACGTATTGCGGCGGCCTTGCCCTTGGCAGAGCTTTTACCTACAACAACCCTGCCTTTGCCAATCGTGACTTCCTGCTTTCACCCGGACGCAGAACCTTAAAACTGGTCTCGCCCTTTCGTCGAAAAAAACAGGCTGGCGCCCTGACTAATGCAAACCTCCCGTCGGCTGGCTTTTCGGTACCTCAAGGATTTCGACGACAATGCTCCATTGGCCATCTCCATCCGGCGCGATATCCCAAAGAAACCGTCCACTGGACCCGTCCAGGTTTCGGGTGCGTCGCCCTTTGACTATCACATGATCCCTGACTTTCCCGGTCTCAGAAACCTCTAGTGTTGCATTATCCTGACGCAACTTAGCGCCCTGAAGGCTAACTGAGAGTAGATCTCGGTACACAGCGCCCAAAAGAGTCCGGAAGCCCACCACTTTGTGCGTGGATGGATCGATCGTTAGAAGATGAATTGAAGCCTGTGGACTGTAAGCGTTAAGCCCTCTAATATCGAGTTGCTCATGGAGTGATCGCGCCAGCGCCACGACATAGTTGGCCCGCTCGAAATCGTTTGCGGCAGTGGCTGTATTCTGCAAGCAAATCCACGCCAAAAGCATGAATAATGTCCTTTGAATCGTGGCAGCCTCCGGTAAATGGCATCTCACACTATTAACGAGAGCGTTATAGGCGTCGCCTCGTTATCTTGCCAGGGCACCTCTCAAGTTCCTTTTCATCTCCTCGGGGAAGGCGTGCCCAATCCCAAAACTTTGCCTTAGGAGGCAGAATCGCAGTCGGTCCTGAGCACTACTCGGTCTATGCCGCTCTGCATCTGACCAAAGAGGTTGTAAAAATTCATCCGGATCACGATTCGCACCGAACGCCCGTAAAAAATCGTTCACATCTTTGTGCGGTGCGCCGTCGATTTTTGGACAGACGAAAATCGATATGCTTTGCGCACCATTTGCTTTCAGAGCTTCCAGCATCGGCGCGACGTTCTTGCTCGCACCCGCAACCAAACGTTCATCATCAAAATCTCGGTCGATTGCTACCACCACCGACCGGCCGGCGACGTTAAAAAGTGGCATAACCTCCACGGCGCCTTTATACATATTCTGGTTACCGAGGCAAATGAGGGCGTCATCAGGATGATAATGCAGCCAGCTGATGCAATCAGGTTCGCCTTCCGCAAAAACCAGGCGTTCGCTTTCCTGATAAAAGACATGAGCCAGGCTAAAATCACCGATCACCTTGCTTGGATAAGCGTCATCGTAGTAGAACGAACGGACGGCGTCCTCGCCGGCCTTTCGCTCCGCAATTTTATTTTTGATAACACGGCAAGGTATTCTTGGTGGATTGGGGAAAAAGCCACGATATGCAAAATGAATCATGGCGTTATTCGCATCCTCGGCGACTGGCGTAAAAGAAACTAATCCCTGATCAGCCAGCTTGCGCACTAGTTCTGTCCTCCAACCGCGCTTCTGGCAAACGATCTCGATCAACCGTTTTTCTCCTGCCAGTCTAATCGGATCATTGCGGTCAAAATAGTCGTGGTAAAGCTTCGCAAAGCGCACACCGTTTTGCAGAGTTGTGCCGGGCCGCCGACTACTCGCCCTCGTACTCAGATCTGCTCGCACCCCATTTGACGGGAGCCCGCGCTCTTTTTTCCAGTCGTTCCAACCGATCTCAAGCACGTTCCCTTCAGCAAACGCAGTCAGTACAGCTTCCACCTTTTGCCTATCCCAGAACACTCCGGCAACACCTTCTGGTCCGACTAAACAAAGATATTCCGAGAGCGTTCGGCACCGAGCCTGGCAGCGCCCGAAACAACAAATGCTCATCACCCGATCCGCGCCGTCAGTCGATCCCTTGACGCGCAAGGAAGCCGAGCCGTTGATGTGATCGTGGTCAGCTGCGCAACAGTGGCAATTGCCTCCAACTCGAGGGGTAGGCGTCAGCCCATATTCTTCGAGCGCGAGACCGTCCAGCAGCATTCGCGCCTGGGTGGCGGTCAATCGATCCAGTCGACGCATCTGGGTTGTAGTAAAACGCTTTCGCGCCTTGCCTGGGCCTCCTGCGTCTGGTGCTCGTTCGTTCAATGATCGCGCCTCGGGGTCTTACCGGGTAGTGGATACTCTCATCCCCACTTTACAGAAGAACCGTAACGGAGGAGAGTTTCCATTTAGCACAGGTGACCGCGCTCCCCGCCGCGTCCCCTTCTTTTGGGAAAAGTGAGTCTACGCTGCATCGACAGACAGCGTGCTATAGAAACGCGCCAGGGGCGCACTCGGATGACTCAAGATTTGCGCTGCTAGATCCGGAAAGTTTCGCAAAGCACTTGAATCCCACCAGAACACCGGCATGCCAAAGAAAGCGCGCGATAAGAAATCAGCCACGTGATAAGGCACGCCGTTCCTGCAAGCCTCCTCGTAGTTCCATGGAGCCCTCAACAGGGGGTTATAGTAACGCCATGCGCTAGCGACAATTCCCGCGCCATCGAAATACTCGATTGCCTCCTTGCTCGGTTGTGAGGTGCGATATTCGGGGACGCGACCAAAGCGCTGCACCGGATGACCGCTCTCGGTATCGAGCAGACATTCGTTTAAGCCGACGTTTTGGTAGATTACTGTCAATTCCTTAACTGTTTGATCGACTCTTAACAACCGGCCTAGAAAGCCCAGAACATCGCTCGCCTGAGGTTTCTCTTGCTCACTGGTTGACCGAAAGCCTGCGATGGCATTTATCCAGCGGTTGTCTCCGCTCGTGTCTCGATGGTCGAGGTCGCCGTCAGGATTACAACCGATTAAGTGTTCGAGTAGTGCCCATGGTAAATCTGGAGAACCGAACAAATTGCGAGCACTTTGACCAAAGAACGGGTGCCGAATAAAGCGGGACAAATAATGCCAGAAGAGCGGTGGAGGTATCTCCTCGCGCGCCAAAACCAATTTAAAATATCCATTCAGCAAGGCGACCGGAGGACTTGCTCCGGTAAGTATCAGGTCTAGAAACAGGTTCGCATGAAGCTCCCGCTCCAAACTGCGGGCGTAAAAACTGTTGACGAGTTCGTATTCTTTAGCCTTTAAGTTCGCAACGCGCGCCAGTCCCAGAAAACCAACCATTTCGGCGACCGGGTCACCCGACCCGGAAAGCATCGCCGCGAACTGGCTTCTTAGCCAAGGTGTCGCAAGCCACGGGGAATCGGCTCGCGCACACGCTTCCTTCCAAGGCTCAATAACTGTCTCAACGAACAGTTGCTCGCACTCGGCAATCACTCGCACACCGTCATTCACAACCTTGCTCTTTCATGTCCCCCTTCGATACCTAGCTAGCTATCGGCCCAATCTAAATGTTCCACTCTGTTCGTACTGCTTGGCGGCCGCGGCTAAATCGTTAAGAATCTCTAGCCGACAAGTACGGAGGATAAAACACGTGGAGGTCTTCAGGCGTGCGCCGCCGTGCGCTGTCCCATCGAGCCATTTCACCCCGATTCGATAAGAAGGCTGCGGAGCTGCTCTTCGCAAAGCGCTCCTACCATGGCCGCTTCAAAGATGATGACAACGGCGTCAGTCAGCATCGAGGCCATGACAGAGATCGAAAAGGCTGATGAGATGGCTGTCATTCCATATGGACCAGACAAACTGGCGTAGACGTCGGCCGCCGCCAGTCGTGGAATTGGCTCGAAGGAAATCCGTAATGGTAGATAAAGCGGCGACAAGTTTTTCAGGCGGGATGGCCTTCCGGTGCGCCTCGGTGGCGCGCAATTCTCGAGCAAGCTCCTCTACAGGGTTAAGGCCCGCTTTCGCATTTGAAAAGCTGCAATCTGCTTTTTTTGGGGAACTCTTCATCTGAAAAAAATCATGGAACCACAATTGTTTTGTAGGCGCTGTACGCGCCCGGGGTTAACGCGACAGTCCGTTCGCGCTCGAGCCAATGGCGCAACCAGCTGGCAAATGAGCCGTCGACAAAAACAAAATCTCCTCGACCGGTGGGGTCTGCCCTTCGAAACCCGCGGTAAGAAGGGAGCGGACTTGCCGCTACGATTATGAATCGGCTATCATCCAGCGTGGCATTGTACACTGCGCTCATCGCCGCTTCGTAGTGCTCTGCAGCGAAGCGAAAATACAACCAGAACTCTGTCACTCCCCTGACCATCGGCAGATCCAGACAAATATCCGGTAAAGCGATGATATGCTTGTACAAGACCTCCTCCATCCAGTTAGCCAGCGCCATGTGCTGGAGTCGGTAGTATTCGACGACGTTCAAGTTGCAGAAATACAACTCGCATGACTCCCTGCTGCGCGACAATATTGGCTCCATGAGAACTCGCTCCAAGCCAAGTTCATCAAAGGCAGCCTGAGCCGCGATGGCAGTGTTCCCCGGGCGTGTTGTACTCCACCGGACATCCCCAATCAGACCTCTATGTAGCGCTTGTCGCATCGCGTTCAGCCGACGCAATCCAAAGAAAGGGTGTGAGTACTTTTGTTCCTAGATCGATCAACGGACCTGGGTCTGTCGATAGTTCACGGCGAACGCGTTCAGCATTGGTCCGCGCCTGGGCTGCATCTAAGAGAAAGCTGTCCGGAACCTCATTAAAGTCTTTTTCCAGCGCTTCGCAGGCCAAGAAGATCGCCCAATAGTGCAAACGTGAGAAGGGCAGCACACACCACTCTTCCTCAGTTTTCGCTACCCCAAGCTGCGCACCGAGTAACGACTCGGCGTCTTGAAGGGCTCGCGCAGCGAGTTGCCAACCAATTACCGCACGACTCGCTGCTTGATCCAGATCGAGCCCGTAATCTGTGATCAATGCGGCCTGGATCCTGGTCGCGCTATTTCGCAATCCGTAAAAAATTGTCAGAGCGTTAAACTGAGCTAGGGCTGAATCAATCGCGACTGCAAGGGGTTTGTGGAGCACGCCCCAGAAAGCCCCGATATAGTTGGGTTCGGGCGGTGTCGCCAACAAGAAACGAATCATGGGATCCAGGGGCGTTGCCGTCTCGTAGTCCCAACCGTATTCTTCCAGTAGAAGCGCTTCATCATCATCTTTCGACGCGTGCTGTGCCCGAGCCGCTTCTTGAGTTAAAGCACTCACGTTGTTTCTTTCTTTCAAGGGAGAATCTCTCTAGCCATGATTCTCCCTCGAGTTATAGCCGGGTCATCTGCCGTCAGCGTCGACAAGCTTCTTTGTCACGCAAATCATCCTCCGAAAGAAGCCGACTCCCTAGAGCTCCGCTTCCGATGGCACTGGAACCTTAGTTCGCGACACCTCTTACCTCTTCAATCGAGAACCTGCGATAGGCGGTTGTATGGACTCTTTTCTAAAATTTGCGCTTTTGTAACTAGGGACCAATGAACACAATCTGTTGGACAGGCCCGGCCGGGTTAACTTCCTTCGAGCAAACAGTTGATGACTGGAAGGAAGCGCTACAAACAGCCATCGGCGCCCGCCAGCCGATGTGGATAGCGGCTATCGATAACAAACAATGGTCTCTGTTCGCCGCGGAACACCAAGAAGAGGTAAACACCCTCGCATCGGCGATCACCGAAAGACGCTCACTCCTCGCTCAGCAGCTTCTCGGGGCGCAGTCCGTTTACCGCGGTCAACTGCAAAAGAATCAAACGATCTGCTCTCTATTTAGCGCAATCGGGCTTCCGGGTTGGACCATAACAGTCAGGGCAGAGAAACATTCCGCATTGGGCCGCGCATACTACGAGCGTGCGATGCGCCTGGCCGAGGAGCGCCAGGCCTCAGGGCCGCCGGTTCTTAACGCATCAGAATGGATTCGCCCGAAAGACATCGAGAAACCGACTGTCGTCCAACTGCTTAAACACCGTTCCCCAAGCTTGTTTTGCGCCTTCCACAAGGACACTGTGCGCGGCATCTGGAACGATATCACAGCAGACCGACTCCCTTTTAAAACCTTTCTCTTTGCCGCGGTTTACGGCCCTCAGATAGCGCGCTGCGGCCTTGGGGCCTCCGATATCCGTTTTCAATTGGACTGGGCTTATTCGTCTGTTGGCCAGGCCGACCTGGGCAACACGGTCCGGATGCTGATAAACAAAGAGTTTCCGCAACTTATCGATCGATCGGAGCTTGCGCAAAGCGCCCGTGAGTTCCGTTCCAGCCATGCGCAACTCCTCCCCGCGCTTTGGTGTGGAAAGCAAATGACAGGATCCATGGAACGAGCCACGCCGGCTGATCTGGTCTTTAAACATGCTCTGGCGCCAAACCGCAAGGGTTCAAAAGATCCTCAAGTCGCCCGGAAGGCGCAAGGACTGGGGTCAACGCTAAAGCGCGCTCTCCGTGCCCGCACCGCGCGCTCGACCCAACGCGGTCAGGATCAATCCCTCCTGCTTTAAAAACATTGGGGACGCTATAAAAGCTCAAGTTTACTGGAAACTCGGGCGTCCAATTCTCTAGTAATCTTTTAGTCCTGCTACACTTCGAAAAAACATCTATGAGCGGCGTTATCAAAACTCTTCCAAAAGCAGCGTTCCTGAAGAGCGTACAAATGATATGTACGATCACCGAGGACCTTAGGGCCCCCGTAGCCGATATCGCCAGCTTCATTTTCACTGCTAAAACCAACAATCCCGCATTTTCACGGGAGGCTGCCAAAGCTCTCAGTCAAGTTGTCCGGGAGCATGGCGGGGTAGCTACATACCAGCGCGGCATCGAACGCGAGCTAGAGAAAATGCGAGCTGTCAACCCGCAAAGCAAACAGCTTTCGGCAAACCTTCGACTTGGGCTCACCCGGAACGGGCGATCTCGTGCGCAGGGTCTGCAGCCTTGATTCGAGAGAGAAAGCCATTTCTCTTTGAGTCTCTAACTCACTGACTGCGGAAAGCGCGGGCAAAAGAGGTTTCCTCCAACGGCTTGGCAGGCTTATGTTTTCGCTTCGCCTCTTGAACTAGGGCCA
>Ga0182041_10000103_pt1 | contig 35889 bp, 23 predicted proteins | sample flu12Cox44000178_FD_125967 | JGI IMG/M metagenome (GOLD analysis project Ga0182041, IMG submission 125967) | Lab enrichment of tropical soil microbial communities from Luquillo Experimental Forest, Puerto Rico - flux8day.12C.oxic.44.000.178 | ecosystem: Environmental > Terrestrial > Soil >...
GTGCAGGTCGACAAGCTGGTCGCGGTGCAGGACTGCGGCCTGATCATTGATTTGAAAACGGCGGAGAGCCAAGTGTACGGGGCCTGCATCATGGGCATCACGTATTCGCTGTTCGAGCACAAGATCATGGACGAGCAAACGGGCCGTTGCCTCAACGCCGATCTCGAGTTTTACAAACTCGCCGGGATCGGCGATTTTGGCGACATTGTCGTGCACATGATGACCGGCCCGGGCTACGACGAGCGCGGCGTCATCGGGCTCGGCGAGCCGCCCGTGATTTCCCCTGGCGCTGCGATTTCGAACGCGGTAGCCAACGCTATCGGCGTGCGCGTGCCCACGCTTCCCCTCACACCCGATAAAGTTCTTGGCGCGCTCGGGAAAGGAGCGGTAGCCTGATGGAAGCTTTCGAGTACGCTCATCCAACCACACAGCGCGAAGCCATCGAGCTGCTCGGCTCCAGTTGGAACGAAGCAGCCGTTCTCGCCGGAGGCACGGACTTAATCAGCCTCATGAAAGAGTACGTTGTCACGCCAAAGCGCGTCGTAAATATCAAAAACGTCGAAGGCTTGAAGGGCATCCATTCGGACGCGGAAGGCGTGAGGATCGGCGCGCTCGTTACCATGGACGAACTCCTCGACGACGCAACCATTCGTTCCGAGTTCCCCGCCCTCACGCAAGCCGCCGGGGGCATCACCAGTCCGCAGATACGCAGCATGGGCACGGTGGGAGGTGATCTCTGCCAGCGCCCGCGTTGCTGGTATTTTCGCAATGGCTACGGGCTGCTTGCCAGGGATGAAAGGGGAAAGTCACTCGTTCCTGCTGGAGAGAATCGCTACCATGCTATTCTCGGCAATAGTGGGCCGGCTTACTTCGTAAGTCCGTCGAGTCTTGGACCCGCGCTTATCGCCCTTGAAGCCAAGCTTCAGTTGGCCGGTCCTAGCGGCCAGCGTGAAGTCCGAGCTTCCGAGTTTTTTGTCATTCCCAAATCCGACGCAGAGCGAGAAAACGTTCTTAAGCCCAACGAAGTGCTGACGCATATCTTCATTCCGGCTTCTTCGCGCGGCTTTCGCAGCGCCACCTATGAAGTGCGCCACAAAACGGCGCTTGACTGGCCGCTCGCCGCCGCGGCTGTTGCCTTCAAGCAGGAAGGCGGAAAGATCAGAGAGGGACGCATTGTACTAGGACACGTCGCACCCACCCCTTGGCAAGCGCGCGAGGCGGAAAAAGAACTTGAAGGAAAATTCATAACCGAGACCGCAGCGGCCAGTGTCGCCGAAGCGGCCCTCCGCGGAGCAAAGCCGCTCAGCCAGAACGGTTACAAGGTGCAACTCGCGAAGGTGGCCGTCAAACGCGCGTTGCTTGCCGCCGCGAAAGGAGAAGCTTAGCCATGCCAACCCTGAGCGAACTTGTTCAGAACGCCTCGGTCTGCCAGTGCCTGCGCGCGAAGAAAATGTTTTACGAAGGCGGCGACGTTCCGCCGAACAGCATGGACATTATCTCGCCGGAAGAGAAAGCGCGGTCGATGCCTGCCGGGCCCTTCTGGTGCGCGCAAACGCAGTCCCTGATAGGGCCCGATGGAGGTTTTGCCAACACGGAGAGGTGCCGTCCGGGACGCTCGTGCTGCGAAACCACCTAGTGATTTTCCTTTGCATTTTGCCATGCCGGAATCATTGAAATGGAAAATGCGAATTTGAATGCGGAACGTTGTAGTGGGAAAATAATTCTGGAGTTGCAATAGGTCTTTTGGCCAATCAAGGGAGGTAGCCACAATGAAAGTGAACGGAGCCGCATCGTCCTTGCTTCTCGCAGGAGCGTTGATCGCTCTGCCTGCTTGCGCGCGCGCGGCCGGGCCGGCCGGACACGTGTCGGGGCAATATATCGAGTCGCGAACGGCGGACGTCTATACCGGCCCGTGCTTCGCGAATTCCGAAGTCAACCTGACCGGCCAAGAAGCAGTCCTTGGATGGCACGTGGACAAAGGCACGTGGGAAAACGTTTCTCTGGACGGTTTGAACGTAGCCGCGGTGGTGCGCGCGAGCGCCACGCTGGGCGATGCCTTCAGCAATCCATTCCCCGCCAAGGCCGTACTGATCGTGGACCAGCGCGCCAATGCGGCCCAGCGCGCCGCGCTCGTAAATTTCGCGCAAGCGCAGGCCGGCAAGCTCCTCAGCAACGTGGTCGCCACCGAGACCGAGCCCATCCGCTTTACTATCGATGCGGGCAAACACGGAACCGCCTCGCTCGAGGCCGGCGACCTTGCGCAAATCACCACGCGCGCCATCACGGACGCGGACGAGATCTGCCACAACGAAGAAGTTTACTATGAACCGCTGGTTTCGCACTTGACCCATGCGATGCCCGCCGTTGCGAGCAAATCATCCTACAGCGGCAACCATCTCGGCAGCACCTGGAATGAATCGAACCGCCGCAGCGCATTCATCGGTACGTTCGCGGTCTGAGTTTTCGTGTGGTCTACATTGGACTAGTGTAGGAAGCCTGTCGTCGCTCCGAAAATTCGCCCGAGTGGTCGGCAAAGTTTGTATCATTCCGGAAGTGGTGGCTCGGGCGAATAGAATCTCCTAGCCTAAAGCAGACTGGGCGCCGACGTGCGGCGCTCATCCCGACGTTCCTGAGGTGCGTACGGAATGCAAACCTTCCCGGCGCGAACGTTTCTCTTCTCACTGTTCTTAGCCCTAGGTCTGCTCGGGGCCGAGCCTGCCGCCGCCCAAAGCTACAAAGCCGAGTCGCTCGGCGAACCGCCGCCCAGCGAATTGGCTGACCAGGTTCGCCACGCCCTTTCCCCTACCGGCATTCGCGTCACCGGGCCCAGTGGTGCCTTGTGCGACCTCTGGCTCGCCAAAGCGGTCGCCGGAAAAGCCAACGCTCCGCAATCTCTCGGTGTGGCGTTTCCGCAGTTCGCGCAAGGCACGCTTGTGGGCGCGATTCGTTTTCCGAGTTCTGTGAAAGACTACCGCAAACAACTCATCAAGGCGGGTGTCTACACGCTGCGCTACGCGCTCTTACCTGAGAACGGAAATCACATGGGCGTAGCTCCGCAGCGGGATTTCGTTCTGGCTTCTCCCGCGGCGGCAGACCAGGATCCCTCGACTCTCACTATCGATCAGACCTTGGCCCTGAGCCGCAAGGCTACCGGTTCGAATCACCCCTCGGTCTGGAGTCTCGCGCCTCCCGAGGATCATCCCAAATCGCTTCCCTCTGTCTTCCATTTGGATGACGGCGATCTGTGGCTCGTGGAGTTTCAGTTGCCGCTACAAGGCGCCACTGGTTCGCCCCTCTCGATGGCGCTCGTCGTAGTCGGTTCCGCCCCCGAAGCCTAGGCAAAGACTAGAAAATCACCCAAATGAGTTTGTCGTCTAATGCGCTGGCGCGTAGCGTTTTGTCTGCTTGCTCCGCGAATTGAAGACTTCGAAATTTCCGTCCGGCCACGCGGTCACCTTCAAATAGTTACCCGCATCGGGACCGGCTAGATTGGCGATGAATGGATCGGCGGCGTTGTGCGCCGCGCCTCCTTCGTCCGAGTAGTGGAGCTGCCAGAAATCTTCCAGTCGCGGCGAGTTTTTCACGGCGTCCCAGGAAGAAGGCGCTCCTCCTTTCGCGGCCCCGTTATCCATGACCGCCACGCGCGGCGCGATGGCGTCCAGGAACGCAGGGCTGTTACTGCTGCTCGTTCCGTGGTGGGAGACGATATAGATATCGATCTTCCCGAGCTTGTTGTCTGGACACACGAGTTTCATTTCCATATCTGAGGTCAGATCGCCTAAATCGAGGATGCGCAAGCCCCCGAAAGTAAAAAGCACGCCGAGCGATCGCGCATTCTCCGTATGGTCCGCAGGATACTGCTTCGAACTTTTGCAGGCAGGGTTGTCTTCGACACCTTCGCTCAGGGGTTTGTCAATCAGCGCTCCATCCGAACTGACCACCTTGGTCTCAATGCCCTTTACAGGCAGGCTCTCTCCCGGTTTTGCGACGATGCGCTTGAACTTTTCCTTCCCCAGCAGCTTTTGATAGTCCTCCCAGACTTTTTCCGTCGCAGCCGCTTGGGGTTCGCGGTTTTGTCCATGATCAATCACCGTGCGAATCGGAATCTGGGCCGCAAGCTCGGTGATTCCGCCGGCATGGTCCATGTGGTAGTGCGTAAGAAGCACGAAGTCCAGCTGTTTGATCCCGGCGAGTTTCGCTGCGGCCATGATACGCTCCGCGTCGCGCCCGTTGCTATCGGGCCAGCCCGTGTCGATCAGCAACGACTCCCCTTGGGCGGTGACAAACAACGTGGACTGGCCGCCTTCAACGTCCACAAAATAGATTTCGAGCGCCTTTCCGCCTTCTCGCTTTGGCGCCGCCCATCCCCCTGAGGGTAGACTCGCAAGCGTTACGATGACGATCGACCAGAAACACGCATGGGCGAAACAGTGCGATCCGTCTGTTATTTGTCGAATCCTCTCCAACCGCGTCTTTTCCATGGCTTTTACCCTCAATCGTTTAACTTCGCAGCCCACGCTCGAGTCGCCTCGGCCAATTCCTTGATGACTTCCGCGTCCGTTTTTCCCGCCTTTTTCAGAACGTGAAACGAATGATCGCCTTCCGGGATGACTTGCAACGTGGCGCGCGATCCCAGCTCTTCGCAGATGGGACGCAGCAACGCGAGATCGGCAAGCGTATCGCGAGTCCCCTGGAGGAAAAGCATCTGCACATTTACCTTTGCCAGGTGCTCCGCACGCTTCGTTCCCGGGCGACTCGGCGGGTGCAGCGGAAAACCGAAGAATACCAACCCTTTCACGGGTTCAAGCAATCCTTGTGCGCAAGCTTGTGAGGTCATTCTTCCACCCATGGATTTTCCGCCGGCCAGCAGCGGCAACTCGGGCGCCGTTTCCCGAGCCCGGTCGATCGCGGCAGCTACGGTAGAGATCAACACTTCCGGCTTGTCGGGCACGCGCCTTCGTTCCTCGATGTAAGGGAACTGATACCGCAGCGTCGCCACACCCCCTTCCGCCAATTCTTTTGCAAGGCTCTCGAGGAACGGATGTGTCATGCCCGCTCCCGCGCCGTGGCCCAAACCTAGCAGCCATCGAGCGGTTGGCGGACGAACCAGCAGCGCGGATACTTCCCCGTTGCCCGGGACGGCAATGCGCAGTTTTTCGCCGGCGGCCATGGCGCAGCAATTTTAGCAAATCACCGCTCCTCCACCAGGCGGACTATTACCAAAAGGGGCGCGTTCTAGGAGGGCTGATCGGTGAAGCGGGCAGCTCGCGGCAAGGCATTCCTTTAAGCGCACATTCCTATGGGAGTTCAACCGAGGACAGCACCAACAACGGTACACGAGTGAGGACCCGAGCCTTCGTGTTTCTGCGACGAAAAAGGCGAGCTAAGAAAGACTCCAAGGCATTCCAAAAAATGCTGGCACGCTTTGAACTACCTTCGGAACGCCGCGTCGTCGAGCTTTGCGGTGGTCCTCTCTTCCCGCAACCTGACCACCATTACGCGAATCTCGCTCGAGTCGGTCTCCCAATATGCCTTAATGGTGACCAGGCGCCCTTCGCTGCCGCTAAGCACCTCTCGATTGGCCACTGCCCAGATTCTGCTGTCCCGGTCGCTTACGACCGTTTTTCCATCCATGCCCACGCGGCCCGAAAGATGGATCGTCTTTTTGGTTGATTTTGCCTGGTCTCGATTGGCCTGCTTGGCATGATTGTCGCTTTGAGCGGCGCAAACAGGAAGAATTGCCGGGATCAGCACGACGAGGAAACCGATGGAAACCATTCGTCTCATGATCTTCTCCTTCGGCGAAGTATTGATGCACCCCTACCTACGAGCCACCGCAGATGGCTGGTCTTAGGAGCGATGCTGGACCCTCGCTTCAAAGAAGGGCAAACGCAATTTTTCGATGGGTCGTATTTGGGATATGAATGGCCGAGTGAACTGCCCTCGGGACACCGACGGTCGCCAAGCCGCCTCTGTCTGCAATAACTTGGGTAAGCGACCTTATAGATTCCTTACAAATTTCTAAGGCATTTATGAGAGGCATTTCGCTAACGTTTCTCTTGGGGCTGGGGCTTTTTGGGCCTTTGGGCTTGCTCATTTTTTGACCTGCGTGCTGCCGCGGTGGGCGGCAGGTCCGCCGCCAACAGGGGAGGGGCTCGTGCCGCAAGTCAGAAACACCTGATTTATCGCCCGGCCCACAAGAGAAGAAGTATCAATTGGTGCTCCAATCCTGCGGTACTCGCAGGAGAACCTGGAAGCAAAAACGGCGCAGTGGTGGTTTGCCGTCGCTAGGAACCGATGGCTCGGGAGTGAATTGCGCGCGTCCTGACCCCGTCACGAAACATCCAAGGAGAAGGAAGTGATCGTGTTGCACCGGGAACGTAATTGTCTTTCGGGTTTATTCGAATCGATTTGCGTTGGCAGTAGAACTTCAGGAGAAGCCTATGCGCGCTTGTGCAGGGAAATGGGGACTCGTTCGACTTGTGGTCATGGCGCTCGTTGGTTTCGCCACGGCGGGGAGGCTCGTCTTTGCGGATGACAAGGCCGCTAGTGACTCGGCAACCAACACGGAGAAGAAGGAAAAGCCGATGACGAACAAAGCCGATGCGCCAGCCCCGCTGACGGAGCGAGAGCGCTGGCTGCTCGATCGCGTGGAGCAGCTTGAGAAGCGCGTTACGGAGTTGGAATCGAAGAGCAATGCGAAAGCGCCGGCTTCTGTAGACGGTTCTCCTGCACAAGCGGTACCTGCGGCGACGGCAGAAGTTGCGGTTGGGCCAGCCCCGGCTGGCGCGACCAGCAATTCGGCACCACCAGCAGCGTCTGCGACAACGACGGGAAGCGCGGTCAGCATTGCTGCCGCAAATTCGGCGGCAGCGGTTTCGACCAAGCAAGAGCAAACGGCGTCAAGCAAGCCTGCCAAAGCCGAGCCCTTTGCGTTCGCGGACTTTACTTGGCTGAACGGAAATGCGCGCACCAAAGAAGTGCCGTTGGATACGAAGTTTTTCACGCCGGAAGTCCGGGCTGACGTCAGCTACATCTATGACTTCAACCATCCGAAAGACGACACGATCGGCGGCTCGAGCGAAGTCTTCCGATCAAAGGAAGTTCAAGTAACGCAACTCGGCGTGGGTGGCGACTTCCATTACGACCATGTTCGCGCACGCCTGATGACGCAATTTGGCCTGTATTCCTTTACCACGCCGCGCAACGACGCCAGTCCGGCCCGGGGGCAGTGGGGTCTTGACACCGCGTACCGCTACGTTTCCGAAGCGTATGGCGGCTATCACTTTGACGCGCTGCACGGCATAAACCTGGACGCGGGGATCTTCATGTCCTACATCGGTCTGTTCAGTTACTACAATTTTGACAACTGGGCGTATCAGCCGTCGTTTGTTTCCTCCAACACGCCGTGGTTCTTCAACGGCGTGCGCGTGCAGATTTTCCCGACAGAACACCTGAAGATTGAGCCGTGGTTCACCAACGGCTGGCAGTCCTATGGAAGATTCAATCACCGGCCAGGATTCGGGCTGCAAGTCCTGTACCGGCCAAATGCATGGCTCTCCGTGCTCGGAAATCAATATGCCTTCGGCGAAGAGACGCTCGGCGTTCCGGGCCGCATCCGTTATCACACCGATGACAGCATCGAAATCAAGTACTACGACAAGCCCGAGAATTTCCTCGACAAGATGGCGTTCTCTCTGACGGGCGACGCCGGATGCGAGCACGGCGGCGGCGTGAGCTGCTACACCAACACGAAAAAAGGTCCGAAGCAGAGCTTCCTCGGGTTCATGTTCTACAACCGCTTCTGGTTCAACAACGACCGGTACGGCTTGACGCTTGGCGGTGGCAAAATCAACAATCCCGGACGCTACCTCGTGCTGATCCCGCCGATCAACGGCGCGACCGCCCCGTCCGCGGCGATCAATTCGCCGTATTTCACGGAGAACCCCGGAGACCCATTCAAGGCGTGGGATGCTTCCGCCACGTTTGACTGGATGCCGAGCCAGTACATTACCTTCCGCTGGGAATTTGATCATCGCGCAGCCAACGTGCCGTATTGGTCCGGGGCCGGCGGCATCACCCCTCCCGGCGGCAACAACGGCAATCCCACGGCATTCGTCTGCTCGGACGGCAGCGTTGCGCCCGCGACGGGTTGCGGCGCGTTAGGCCTGTGGACTCCAGACCTGAGGAAGACTGAGAATCGCATCAACCTGGCGATTCTCGTCAAGTTCTGAGATGCACAGTATTACGGGACGAGAACCAAGGAATCAACCTCATGCTTGACGTCATTTTCATTGCCGCTACGGTCGTCTTTTTCGCGGCAGCAGTCCTTTACGTTCGCGCCTGCGAGCGGTTGAAATAGGAGAACCGGTATGACCCTGGGCGACGCGGTGCTGCTCATCATTTCCATCGCTCTGTGCGGATATCTGCTCTATGCCTTATTGAAGGCAGAGGAGTTCTGAGCATGACGGCCAATGGTTGGTTTCAGATTTTCTTTTTTCTCCTGGTGATATTCCTCCTCACCAAGCCACTTGGTGTTTTCATGACGCGGGTCTTCAGTCATGAGAGAACCTTTCTCGATCCGGTCCTTCGCCCAGTCGAAAAGCTAATCTATCGCCTGATTCGCATCGATGAAAATCATGAAATGCGGTGGACCGAGTACACCATATCGATGCTCTGGTTTAGTGGGGCCTCGATGCTGCTGCTGTACCTTATCGAGCGCACGCAGAGGCTCCTGCCCTACAATCCGCAAAAGTTTGCAAACGTTGATCCCACCTTGGCGTGGGGAACGGCAGCATCTTTCACGACGAACACCAATTGGCAGGCCTACAGCGGCGAGTCCACGATGAGCTATCTGACGCAGATGGCCGGTCTCGCCTATCACAATTTCGCTTCCGCCGCGGTGGGCATCGTTTTGGCCATCGTCGTGATTCGCGGAATCGCCCGCAAAGAAACCGAGAAGCTGGGAAATTTTTGGGTAGATACGACTCGCTGTCTGCTCTGGGTGTTGCTGCCGCTTTGCCTGGTCGGGTCGCTCGTGTTGGTGTCCCAGGGAGTGATCCAGAACTTCAAGCCATACACGACCGTCGACCTCATCCAGCCGTACACGGCGCAAGTCACCGGCGGCGACGGCAAGACCACGACGCAAACCATCACGCAACAAGTGATTGCGCAAGGTCCGGTTGCTTCTCAGGAAATGATCAAGGAGCTTGGTACGAACGGCGGTGGGTTTTTCGGGGCGAACAGCGCGCATCCTTTCGAAAATCCAACGCCGCTCTCGAATTTCTTCGAGATGGTCCTGATCTTCGCGATTCCTTCCGCCCTAACCTACACGCTGGGCAGAATGACCGCCTCGCGGCGTCACGGCTGGGCGATATGGGGGGCCATGGCTTCCCTGTTTCTGTGCGCCGTTGCGACTGCCTATTGGGCGGAAGCCAAAGGCAATCCCCTTCTTGCGGGCACCGACCAGCGCGTGAGCCTGCTCGAGTCCGGCGGAAACATGGAAGGAAAGGAAGTTCGCTTCGGCATCGCCAATTCGGCGCTCTTTGCAACCGTGACAACCGACGCGAGTTGCGGCGCCATCAATGGCCAGCACGATTCCTTCACTCCCCTCGGCGGGATGGTCCCACTCATCAACATCATGCTGGGTGAAATTGTTTTCGGGGGAGTCGGCGCCGGGCTCTACGGCATGTTTGTATTTATTGTCCTTGCCGTGTTCATTGCCGGACTGATGGTTGGACGGACCCCCGAGTATCTTGGCAAGAAAATTGAATCGTACGACGTGAAGATGGCCATGCTGGCCGTGCTCATCCTGACGTTCACCATCCTCGGGTTCTCGGCCGTGTCCGTCGTCAAGCCTTACGGCACTGTGGGTATTTCCAACCCCGGGCCGCACGGCTTGACGCAAATTTTGTATGCCTATGTCTCCTCCACGGGGAACAATGGCTCTGCCTTCGGCGGGCTCAGTGCAAACACTTTCTGGTACGACACGACCACGGGGACCGCGCAGCTCCTCGGCCGCTTCTTCATGATTATTCCCATTATGGCCATCGCTGGAAGTCTTGCGAGGAAAAAAACAGTTCCAGAGTCCGCGGGAACTTTCCCCGTGACCGGCGCCCTGTTCAGCGGCCTCCTCGTATCTACTATCTTGATTGTGGGCGCCCTCACCTTTTTCCCTGCCCTCAGTCTCGGACCGATCCTCGAACACCTGCTCATGCATGCAGGCAAGGTTTTTTGAGGTACCTATGGACCCCGTATCGGAAATCAGTCAAATCAGGAAAAAATCTCTCGCCGACAGCGCGATTCTATCGCGAGCGATCATTGACTCGTTCCGGAAGCTGGCACCTCGAACGATGGCGAGGAATCCCGTCATGTTCGTGGTGGAAGTCGGAGCGGTACTGACCACCATCCAGCTGGTCTCCAATGCCTTCCACCACGCCGGACAGTTTGGTTTCGGACTTCAGATCACCTTGTGGTTGTGGTTTACCGTTCTCTTCGCCAACTTCGCGGAAGCCATGGCCGAGGGCCGCGGCAAAGCGCAAGCCGACACGCTGCGCAAGGCGCGCGCGGAAACGCAGGCGCGCCGCCTCCGCGGGGACAGCAGCATTGAGATCGTGGCCAGTTCCAAGCTGCGTACGGGAGACATTGTAGTCGTTGCCGCAGGGGAGTTTATTCCGGGTGACGGTGAAGTGATCGAGGGTGTGGCGTCGGTTGACGAGTCCGCAATCACCGGCGAATCCGCGCCGGTGATTCGCGAGTCTGGCGGAGACCGCTCGGCGGTAACCGGCGGGACACGCGTGCTCTCCGACGAAATCAAGGTGAAGATCACCTCGAACCCGGGGGAAACCTTCCTTGACCGTATGATCAAGTTGGTCGAGGGCGCGTCCCGTCAGAAAACTCCAAACGAAATCGCGCTGAACATCTTGCTGGCGGGTTTGACGATCATTTTCTTGTTGGCGGTCGTCACGCTTCAGCCTTTCGCACTTTATTCCGGCGCGCGCCAGAGCATTTTCGTGCTGGTTTCTCTGCTGGTCTGTCTGATTCCTACAACCATTGGTGGACTGCTCTCAGCGATCGGCATCGCCGGGATGGACCGCCTGATTCAGCGCAACGTGATTGCTATGTCCGGACGCGCCGTCGAAGCTTCCGGCGACGTGGATGTGCTTCTGCTCGACAAAACGGGCACGATCACGCTCGGCAATCGCGAAGCCACCATGTTTCTTCCCTGCCCTAACGTCTCTGAAACGGATCTCGCCAATGCGGCCCAACTCGCCTCCCTCGCCGACGAAACTCCCGAAGGGAGGTCCATTGTCGTGCTGGCGAAGGAAAAATACGGCTTGCGCGGACCTGATTTGGGGCATCGCGACCCGATTTTTATCCCGTTTTCCGCACAGACCCGCATGTCCGGCGTCGACCTGGGCGGCAGGCAGATTCGCAAAGGCGCTCCCGAAGCCATCGCGAAGCACGTTGCCGAGCGAGGCAATCAGGTTCCTCCGGAGACCAAAAAGTGCATCACTGAAGTTTCCAATGCAGGCGGTACACCTCTTCTTGTGTCGGAGAACGGCCGCGTCCTTGGCGTAATCGCCTTAACGGATATCGTCAAAGGCGGCATGCACGAGCGTTTCGATCATCTTCGCGCCATGGGCATCCGGACCATGATGATCACGGGTGACAACCCCCTCACCGCGGCGGCCATCGCGCGGCAAGCTGGCGTAGACGACTTTCTCGCCGAGGCCAAGCCCGAGGACAAGATGGCGCTCATCAAGCGGGAACAAGCGAGAGGCAAGCTTGTAGCCATGACCGGAGACGGCACCAACGACGCTCCCGCCCTGGCGCAAGCGGACGTCGGCGTGGCTATGAATACGGGAACGCAGGCAGCCAAGGAAGCCGGCAACATGGTGGATCTTGACTCCAATCCAACCAAGCTGATCGAAATCGTGGAGATCGGCAAACAGCTTCTGATCACTCGCGGAGCGCTGACAACTTTTTCCGTCGCGAACGATGTTGCCAAGTATTTCGCCATTATTCCCGCGATGTTTGCGGGGGCCTTCCCGGTGCTAAGCGTGCTCAACATCATGCACTTGCGCACACCGGAATCCGCCATCCTCTCCGCGGTCATCTTCAACGCCCTCATCATCATTGCTCTCATCCCGCTTGCCCTGCGTGGCGTGCGCTATCGTCCTGTCGGCGCAGCGGCGCTCCTGCGCCGCAACCTGCTGATCTATGGCCTTGGCGGAATAATTGCCCCGTTCCTAGGAATTAAGCTGATCGATGTATTGCTGATGTATCTCAGGATGGCCTAGGGGAATTCATGAAAAAGAACCTTGTTACAGCCATTTGGTTCACGCTGGTTACCACGGTGATCTTTGGAATCCTCTATCCGCTCGCGGTCACAGGCATATCGCAACTGCTCTTCCCGGGCCGCGCCAGCGGACAGTTGATCGAGAGAAATGGAAAAGTCGTAGGCTCGCGCCTGATCGGCCAGGAATTCACGGCGCCCGGCTATTTTCACTCACGACCATCCGCTGCGGGGACCGGATACGATCCCACGTCGAGCGGTAGCAACAACCTCGGCCCTACAAACAAGGCGTTGATCGATCGCGTGAAGAGCGACGTTCGAAAGCTGCAGGCGGAAAATCCAGGCGCCCCGATTCCCATCGATCTCGTCACCGCCTCCGGATCAGGGCTCGACCCGGACATTTCTCCGGCAGCCGCAGAGTTCCAGGTTCCCCGCGTGGCACGCGAACGAGGAATGAGCGAAGCCGAGCTTCGCGCGCTGGTCGAGAAGCACACCCAAGGGAGGCAGTTTGGTTTTCTCGGGGAGCCGCGCGTCGGCGTCCTCGAGCTAAATCTGGATCTGGACGCCGGGCATCCTCGGGAATAGCGTCAACTCATCCTTTGCGCGCAGCTGGCTTTGCCGTGCTTGCGCGGGGAGGCTGAAAGCGGTAGCCGACCCACGGCTCCGTGAGAATGTAGGTGGGACGAGCCGGATCAGCTTCCAGCTTCTTCCGCAACTGGTTGATCACCACGCGCAGGCTCTCGGTCTCCTCGCCGTAATCCGGCCCCCAAACCGCCTGCAGGAGACGGCGATGGGTCAGCGGCTTTCCCTGATTGGCAACCAAGTGTTTGAGGACCTCATACTCTTTGGGGGTGAGATGCACGTCGCGGTCCCGCACCCTTACCTGACGTGCCTCGAAATCAATGCTCAAGTCCTTCGAGGCAAAGGGTGGAAGCGCGTCGCCCGGAGAATACCGGCGAAGTGCAGCACGAATGCGCGCAAGCAATTCTTCGATGCCAAAGGGCTTGACGACGTAATCGTCGGCGCCGGCGTCCAGGGCAGCCACCTTGTCGCGCTCCGCACTGCGCACGGTGAGCATGATGATTGGCGCATCGGACGCCCGCCGAATCTCCCGGCATGCTTCAACTCCGCCCATCCCCGGCATGTTCATGTCGAGCAGCACCAGATCGGGTGCTTCCTTGCGCATCCATTCGAGAGCCTCTTCGCCGGTCTTCGCTTCGACAATTTCATAACCGTGCGTTGAGAGCGTAGAACGCAGCACCCGGCGGATTTGGGGTTCGTCGTCAACCACCAGGATGCTCGCTGCGCTCATCGGAGATCCTTTTCGACGCGGTCCACGGGCGGCACATGGTCCACAGGCAGGGTAAAGGAAAAGACCGAGCCATGGCCCAACTGGCTCGTCACGCTAATCGCCCCCTGCTGTGCGGCAATGATAGCTTTTGCAATCGGCAGGCCCATACCCGTACCGCGCACCAGGTATCGCTGATCTTTTCCTCGATAGAATTTGTCAAAGATCATGGTCTGCTCAAAATCGTCGATCCCGGGACCGTGGTCGGCAACGCTGGTCGTCACCGTGTCTCCGGTAAGCTCGGCAGTAATGGTAATTGGCTCCTCTTTCGGTGAATAGAGATTGGCGTTCTCGATCAACTGCACGAGCGCTTCCTTCGCGCGCTCCATATCGGCGCGCACCGGAGGAAGGCCGTCCGCCACACGCACGTTCACCGGGCGCCCGGCCAGCGCAGTCTTGCAGTGCGCCACCGCCGCATCGATGATTTCTTCAACCGAGGTTGCAGCTAAATCGAGCCTAACTTCTCCAGCTTCGAGCTTGGCCATTTCTGCGGCCTCTTCGACGAGATGATTCAACCGGTCGCACTCTTCGTTGATGATAGTCAAGAGTTCGCAAGATTGCGCCGAATGCGAGTCTTTTGACGTCAAGAGACCGGTTACCGCCGCCTTTATGGCGGTCAGCGGCGTGCGGAAGTCATGGGTGATGGAATCGAGCAGCGCGGATTTCAACCGCTCGCCCTGCCTTTCCGCTTCCGTTTGCCCTAGCGTTTCTACCGCTCGCGCGCGTTCGATCGCGATGGCGACCATACTGCTGATCGCATCCACAGTCTGACGCGAAAGCAGCGCCCCGGAAATACCCAGGCTGGCAATGGGGCGCACTCCCATTCGCACTGGGATGAAGAATTGGGCATGTTCCGCATCCAAAGTAAGTTCGTCGTTCAAAAATGCAATCTTCATCTTTTGTTCGTCGAGATGGGAGGCGCCGAATCCGGAACGATAGAATTTGTCTTTTTGCGGGAGGAACAATTCCGCTGCGCCTGCCTCAAAGCTCTCCACAATGTAGTCGGGAATGGCATTCATCAACTGGATCACGTTGCCTTCCCCCAGCAATTGCCGGCTGAAGCCGTACAACCGTTCCACTTCGCGCCTGCGCTGATGCGCTTCGTCGGCCTCTTTGCGGATGCGCGACGAGAGCCGGCTCCCGGTCATCGACGTTACCAGAAACGCAAACAACGCCACCCAATTCTGCGGGTCGGCAATCGTGAGCGTTCCCACCGGAGGCAAAAAGTAATAGTTGAAGGCCAGCATTGCCACGACCGACATGAACGCGGAAACCAGCATTCCCCATACAGCCGAAACTGCTAAAATGGCTAGCAGAAAAGACAGCGCGACCGTGGTTTGGTTTACCCTTAAAACGTGGCGATAAACAAGCACAATGCCGGCGACAACGAGTAGGGACGCGACCACTCCCAGGAGACGTCCACCGAGAAATCTCTGCATGGATACATTTTAGCCCAGGCTCCTGCTGGATGGAGAGTTTCGAGTTGCTCAAGAAACCTGAAGAATGGCTGGAAGTTGCCTCGCCGCCGCAGAAAGCGCGCGGCGTGTTCAAGCTTTTTCTGGGCTACGCTCCCGGCGTTGGAAAAACGTTTAGCATGCTCAGCGAAGCCTTGCGGCGGCGCAGTCGCGGCGAAGACGTGGTCATCGGCGCCGTGGAAACGCACGGCCGTCAAGGGATTGAACAGCTTGCCCAGCAGTTGGAGCGCGTCCCGCTCAAGAAAATCGAATACAAAGGCACGATTTTTGAAGAAATGGATGTAGACGCCGTTCTCGCGCGACGCCCCGCCGTCGTGCTCGTCGATGAACTCGCGCATACCAATATTCCCGGGAGCAAGCACCGCAAGCGCTATGAAGACGTGCAGGAACTGCTCGCTGCGAATATCGACGTGCTCTCCACCCTGAATATTCAGCATATCGAGAGCATCGCGCCCGTGGTGCGGTCCATCACCGGGATTGTGGTGCGCGAGACGGTGCCCGACTGGGTGCCGTTGACCGCCTCGGAAACCGTCATGGTGGATCTCACGCCCGAAGCCTTGCACGCCCGCATGAAGCGCGGCGACGTATACAGCACCGACAAAGTAGAACGTTCCTTGAAGAATTTCTTCCGCCGCGGGAATTTGATTGCCCTGCGCGAACTGGCGTTGCGGCAAGTCGCCGAACAAGTAGATCGCAGCCTCGAATCCTACATGGAAGCGCAGGACATCCGAAAAAATTGGGGAGTGCGGGAGCGCATGGCCGTGTGCATTTCCTCGAATCCCGCAGGTCAGTATCTGATTGCCCGCGGCGCGCGAATGGCGCGGCGCATGGACGCCGAGCTATACGTGGTCCACGTCGACCGCGAGCTTGGTCCCCTCCATCGTGAGCCCAATCTCAACGCGCTCGCCGCCAACTTGCGCTTCGCGGAAAGCCTGGGCGCAAAAGTAATTCAGCTGAAAGGAAAAAGCGTTGCGGACGCCGTGGCTGCTTTTGTTCGCTCCAAGCACATCACGCAAGTCCTCTTTGGCCGGGCGCCCGTGCGTGATTGGAGGAAATACCTTTATCTCTCCGCCGTGCATCGCTTCCTCCGCGAGTCTCCTGCAGTAGACGTCCACATCGTGACCCAGGAACCGGAAGACTGACGGCCTCGCGAGACCCTAAAGAACCCCGGAGGCTGCCAGGCCTACCAGACGCGAGGCATTGCGACGCCACTAGATACGTCACGCGATTTTGCCAAAGAGGACTACGCAGGAATCTTGCCGGCCCCAAGCGCCCGAGGTTTCGATCCGCTGCCCGCAGGAAGGTTTTCTCTCCTCGGCGGGAACGAGGCCTCCAAACTCTCCGACCGCAGTGACCTTCATCGTGCCTTTGCCACTTACGATGAATTGTTAGCGTCTTTTCTGAATGCACTGCAACAGAATTTGCAACGAACACCGAACAAGAAAATCGGACCTGCCCTGGGCAACTCTAGTCCACCTCGAGCCCCTGGGCTCGGAATGACCCAATCACGACATCGACGCGGTGTCCGCGCTTCACCAATCGGCCTTTGTTCGAAAATGCCATCCAGTAGGACTTGCCGGCCTCGGGTGTGCTGCTCTGGCGCAACTGTCCCACCTTCTCCAAGGACGGAATCACCAACTTCACCCCCGCTGCCGGATCGATCAAGCTGGGCTCGAGCTTCTTGTCGTTCAAGGTTCGCGCCTTGCTGGGATCCAGTATGCGGTAGCTGAATCGAATGATCTCGCCAGACTCGGCGTACTTGAGGCTGAGCGAGTCGACACCCCAAACGAGCGCGTAGTACTTTCCCGCGCGTCCGGCGAAGCGATCGGGGCGGTAGTGCATCCGCTCCGCGGGTTGCTTCTGATTCGCGGGCTGAGAAGCGGTTTGTGCTCCCGCCTGGAATGCCAAAAAGATGCTGCCGAGAACTGCTGCTAGGAAGACCAAGTTTGCTCTTAGGATTCTACGACGTTCTGGCATCTTGTTTGTCCTCGCCTTAGAAGGTTTCTCTTAGCCAAAACAGGGCGGGCATCCGGAGACGCCCGCCCTGCCGGGGTTGATCTGGTTAGTTCGCGTTGTAGTTGGCGTTAATGTTCGTAGTTGCCGCGGTCCCTAGCCCGGTCACCGTGAGGTGTGCGCTGGCATTCGGGGACCCTGTTGCCGGCGGCGTATAGGTTATGGTGATCGTGCAACTCGAGCCCGCTGCAGGCGGCACCAAGGTTCCTCCCGGGTTCACAGCCGTGCCCACCGCGCAAGTTCCACCGAGCGTGAACGCACCGGTGCCGCTCAGCTGGGTAAGGGTTATGGCCGTTGGGATCCACGGACCCGCATCCACGTTCGTGTTCGGGTTGGCGGTGTTGGTGATTGTGATGGTGCCGGTCTTGACGGTTGTGTTGCTAGCCCCGCCTGCCGTCAACGCCGGAGTGAGCGGTGTGATGGCTAGGGTCGCAATGGAGTCGTGGCCGGTGAGCGAGACGAACTCGGCGGCGCCGTTGCCAACCGGGTTCACGCTCAGAGTTGCATTCCTCTGTGCCTGCGAAGTGCTGATGGGGTTAAAGACCACGTTGACTAGGCAGCTCTGTCCGGGAGCAAGGGTTGACGTGCCGCCGCCGGCGAAGCAGGTATTGGACACGATGGTGAAGCTTGGCAAGTTGCATCCAGTCGTCACATTCGTGCACGAAATTCCGATGCTGGTTGAGTTGAACGAGAGCGGCACGCTACCCGTGTTGATGACCTGGATGTCCTGATCCACGGTTGTCGGACTATGGAGGGGCACAAAGCCAAAGTCCACCAAGCCCGGTGAAACCGTGAAGTCTCTGTTCGTGGCTGTCCCGGTGAATTGGACCGCGCCGGCATCGATTGGACCAGGTTTCCTTGGATTATTGTAGAAGTCGAAGTTAGGAGCGTCGACATAGTTCGCTGAGCCGCCCGTGACCCTGTTTCTGGCCGAGGATGCCGACGCAATGCCGTAGTTGCCGAGCGGGAGGGCGCCACCATAGTTTGCGCTAGGTCCGCCCGCAACTGTCGGATTGGTCATCGCGAGGGGGCCCCAGCGCATGTTGACCCAGTTGTTGCCTTCGTCCACGGTGGCTGCCGGAGTCAGGTTGAAGATCGGGTTGGGCACGGTAGCATCGGAAATGCCAGGAGGCACTAGCCAGCCAGCCGCGGCCAAGCCTGGCGTTTCCGGGGCCGTGCGCGAGCCGTCGCAGTACTGGCTGAGGAAGCGCGGTTCAGCCGTTGAGTTACCGGCGGCCAAAACCGCAGACCCACCGGGTGTCAGCACGGAATCGGTCGCGCGGAGCGTAACGGTGGAGTTGTGGTTGGTCGGTCCCGTGTCACCGCGTACGCCGATGTCCCAGTATTGGGTACCGGAAACGCAAGCGCCGGTACCCCCGGTGATGGTGGTGCTGCCGCTCACGGTCGACGAGCTGTCAGCTGCCGGTTGGCTCGCTATAGCCGTATGCGTGAAGGCGTTAAACAGCGACACCACATGCTGTTGGAATTGCGGGCTGAGCGCGCCCACCCCAATGTAGTACGAGCTGTTGTGCCAGAAGATGTTGTTCTCTAGCTTGGGATACGAGACGGTCCTGCAAGTCCCGTTGTTTGCCGTGGTCTGGAAATGGCCCGGCGGGCAGACGATATTGATGGCGCCCGGGGCCGAGGGCAGATTCGCCAGCAAAACCGCGCTGTGCTGTATGGCCACGAGACCCGCAGGCTGTGGACACGTGGTCGTCGATGTGCTCGTGCAGCTCGTTCCGCCCTGGCTGGCACGAGGAGCCCCCAGAGTGTTGAAGAGGATTCCTGCCGAGGCCGTGCTCGCGTTGTAAGCGACGGTGTTGTTGATGATGTTGACGTTCGGAGAATCGGCCAGCGAGATTCCGGCACCATCCCAACCGCCAACGTTGTCGACGATGATGTTGTTGGTAACCGTCACCAGGTTCCACTGCCCCGGATCGGTCGGGAAATTAACCATATCCGTGCCGTTGACGGCATTGAAGGCGATGCCTGCTCCGGTGCCGCTCTCGGCGGCGTTGCCCATAATCAGGTTGGCGTTGATGACCAGCCCCGGACCGACGCCGTCGCTTGGCGTGACACTAGCAGCTCCGCCAACTGCCTGGGTCGCCGCGCAATCCTGGTCAGGGGGGGTGGGGAGGCTAGAGCAAACAAGGTCCTGATCGGGAGTTCCCATGACAACGAGACCACCACCATTGGTCGGGATGGTGGGGTTGGTGCTTTGGTTGAAAATGACGGTATTGTGCTCGATGTCGCCGTTGTAGCTAAACCCCAGATGAGCTAAGCCGCCGCCATCTCCACTGGAGAGGTTGCCGCACACCCAGTTGTAGTTGAACTTGTAGTAGTCTGAGCCGGTGCAGATGCTGACGCCGCCAGCCCCGGCCGGCGTAGCCGAGAACAGCTCATCGCCGGTCGAAGAGTTCAACGCGACATAGTTGTTGTGGATGTTCGTATTGACGTTTTCGCAATAGGGCAGAACCTGGTTCGGGACCGGGCTGTCCTCGCAGGAGCCTGGAGGCCCATTTGTCGTGTCGCCCTGCAGAAACGCGCCATTAAACTCACCTTGGCCGAGGTTGATGCCGCCCGAAAGTGTTCCGGCGTTATTGTAGATGCGGTTGTTGGCGATTTGCAGGTTATGCGCCCAGCCGTGTACGAAGATGCCTCCGCCGCCCTGCGAACTGTCGGTGATGCCCACGCCGTCGATGCTCGAGGGGTTGCAGGCGTAGTTGCTCGGGAACGGGTTGTTGTTATTTGCCGCGCCGCAGAGTGGGTTAGCGTCACCCACAGGGAAGTTACCGCCACCGGTGGCATCGCTTCCGATCAGCAGTGTCGTGCCGGCCGGGAACCCTGCGAGCAGAGTTGAGTCGTAGGGATCCGACGGGAAGTTCACGCCCTTAGCGAGCACGGTAATGCCCGCGCCCTCGAGAGCGCCCATCAAGGAGGGCTCTTGCAACTGCTCGGCGAGGTTGCCGTTGAGTTCCGCGCTCCATCCGACAACCGCCTCGAAGGGCAAGCGGTCCACTTGGGCGTTGGTAGCGTTACCGGCGGCGCCACTCTCGTCGAACGCCGTAAAGTGGTTCCATCCCGTCCCGCAAGTGACCTGGCCCGTGGGATCAAACACGTTCTTGATCGTGTTGACATCACCCGCATGCGGGCTGGTGTTGACTGGCGAACCATTCAGCCCGAGGCCAAAGAGACAAACGATGCGCTGGCGCCAGTTATCGAGCTTGGTCTGGCCCGCCGGATGCGTATTGGCGTTGATGATGCTAGAGGCACCGCCGACGCCTTGCAGTCGGACCGGCTTCCACATGATCACCATTTCGTTGTGAGCAGCGCTGGTGTTGGTGGTGGTAACACTGGTTGAGCAGCCCACTTGCGTTGTGGTGCCCGGTGTTGTGCAAGTCGGGTCGATGATGATCATGTCGCCTGGATCTGCCGCATCAATTGCCGCCTGGATCGAACCGCTGGCCTGGACGTGAGTCGGAGTCTTGCCGCCAATGGTGACCGTCACGGTATCAATCGACTGCCGCGCACTGAAGGTTTGAATGGGCGAGGCTGCGGCTGTTCCGGTGGCCCGTACGCATGTGGTGGTGTTAATGGTGCAACCCGGCACGGCGATAGCCACCGCGGGGGAGCTGGTATAACCAGTTCCGGCAGTGGTAACGCTCACCGAGACCACGTCCATGAAGACACCGGTCGTGGCAGTGTTGGCCAGGGTGCCGGCCGCGACGCATGTCGTTCCGTTAGGGGTGCAAGACGGCGCGGCGAAACTGACCGTCGGCCTGGCGGTATACCCCGAACCTGCGCTGGTTACGGTGACGCCGACCACTCGTCCTGCCGTGGTTCCTGTCCCGAGTATGGCAGTTCCAGTCGCCGTCGCGGCCGCACCCGCCGGGGACGGAGAGAACACCACAGTCGGCGCGGTAGTATAACCAGCGCCGATGCCGGTGGCAGCGATCGCCACTCTGGCTACGCCCATGGAGGTAAGGGCTGCGGCACCGGCACCACCGGTCCCAGTATTGGTGAACGTCACCGCGGGCCTGGTCGTATAACCGTTGCCTGCGTTGGTGACCGTCACTCCCGTGACGCCACCGGTGCCAGTCGTCACCGCGGCCGAGGTGATGACCAATTCACCGCATAGGGTCGTCGAGCCGCCGTATTGCGCTTGTTGCTGAACGAGGCACGGCCGCACGCCTGACGGCACGGTGCAGCTCAGCGAGAGGTCGCCGCCGGTGCATGAGGCTGCAATGCCACCGATGGTTACGGTGGGGCTCGCGCCAAAGCCGTAGTGGTGCTTAACAAACTTCTGATTGTACGGAGCGGTCGTGGCTTGCGGACCGGCGTAGCCGTTGTTGGGCACCATCTGATCGCCTAGCGCCGTGATCGTGAGCGTGTGACCGGCCGCGCTCACCCAAGGCCCGATCCCGTCGCCATCCACTTCCTTGATGGCCGGTGTGGCATCGGGATAGGAGCAGTCCACATTGTTGTAACCCGCACCCGCAAATGCGGATGTAGGCACGACAGGCGTATCCATGTACTGCGTCTGTCCCGGCATGAACGGGATCTCGTAGCAGAACTGGCTGTACTGCGCATTGAACAACGGGTCGGTGATCATCTGGTTGAAGGTCGCCGAAGTCGAATTCGTGTCGAGGACCGGCCCTGGGTCGTTCATGCAAGTGACCATCATCGTCGGCCCGTACCCGGTCGGGTTCGGAGGGTTGACTTCCCAGGAAGAGTAGGTCAGGCCATCGTAGGCCCCCCAATGGTCGGTGTACACGCGGGCAATTTCATTGCCGGCCCAATCCTTGACGCTTACCGGCAGGTCTGGGGGCGAGAACTTCTCGCCAAATACCGGCGAGAACGGATCGAATTCGGAGGTGAAGTCGTCGGTGATCACGCCGGTGAAGTGGGCAGCAACGTGGGCGGAGCTGAAAATGTAGAACTTCGCCAGCGCCGATGCCTGCTCTTGCAGCGTGATTTCCTTGCGGTCGCACAGATTACGAGTAGCTCCGGCAAAAGCTGCTACTTCCTGGGCCTGGGGGAAGATGCTCATGAAGTCAGGCACGATGCGCGCCTCGCCCACGCAAGGCCAGAACTGTTCGACGCTTCCCGTGTCGCCCTCGCCGCGGGGCAGGTTGAGGGTACCGAGGTCCGTGCTCTGGTTCTGGGCGTTATTGGCGTTGTAGCTGGCACCTATAGACGCCTGGTCGGGCAGGATGTAGATGGCGCCCAGTCCGCCGAACTCCTGGGTGACCGGGGCGATGTAGTTGTCGCCGATTAGGATGTTCTTGTCTTCTTCCTTGACCAGTTCGTAACCCGGAGGCACAACTACTTCCACGACATACTTGCCGGGCGGGAGCATGGCCGTCCCCGACCTGTAGGGGTCATTCGTGTCGGGATTCGCCACGCAAATCGTGCAGTTCGTCCCAGGCAAGGTCGCCGCCACAAAGGAAGGCGTGCCGGCTACGCCGACGCCACCGGTCACTCCCGTCGGAGTCGCCGGCTTTCCGGTTGTTGGGTCGATGCCGATAACGCTCGGGAACTGGTACATGCCGTCGTAGGGCGCTGGCTGGAGCTGATTCCAGTTGTGCATGCCGTCATAGCACTTGAACTGGGAATTATTCGGAATCGTGTGCAGCGCAGTCCCGCTGTGCTGGTTGTTGTACACATCCAGGTAGTTGGGCTGGTTATATAGCGAGAAATAGAATAGATCGGTAGTGGATTGTCCCGGGCAGTTCATGTTGGGATTACCATCGGACCGGAAGCCCTGCGCCCAATCGTCCCAACTCGTGGTCTTGGTGGTGTCGACCAGTTTGAGGGTCTTGGTCACGCCATCGCCCGCCACGCCTTCTTGATAGAGGTTAACGGTTACGTTCGGCACGTCCGGCGTCCAGCTGACATGCAGCAAGAGCTGTGGATCGTCGAATGGGCGCGTCGAGGCGTAGTTCACCTCACCGTGAATACCGCCGGTTTCGTGGGTGGCAAACGGCGTCTTCCCGAATTCGAGGAAGCTGTTCTGTCCGGAGAAACCCTGCCACCCTTCCGTACCTGGCCAGGCGAGCCACGGGGGATCGACTCGTCCCGTGGAGCCGCCCGTACCGCCCGGTGCGAGGGGTGACGGGGCATCCGTGCAATCGGCATTGCCGCAATAGAACGCGCCGGGTACCCGCAGGTTGCTCGGCAGAGCAACGGCGGCCGGTTCGGCTGTGTTCGCCATCATACTCCCGATACTGGCGGTTCCGCACGGCGGATAGCCGGCCGTGCCGCAGTCCGGGGAGCCGTCGGCTGGCCCGCCCGCGTCGTAAACCACGTGGGTGCCGGTGCTCTTGTAACGGGTGGAATCCGATTCAATCACGTACCAACTGAAGAGCGGGAAGACTTCGTTAAACCCGGCATTGCCGTCCAGGTCGGTGTTGTTGAAGTTGGAGTAGCTGCCGTCGCGGAAGCGAATATTCGTGGACACCAGCGTGAGCCCGGACTCGCCGAGGTCGCGAACGCCGTTCCTGTTGGTGTCGAAGAAACTGGAAGTGTAGATATTGGCCTGCCACTGGCTCGTGGCGATCGTCCCCAGGTTGACCGATGCGCCATTGGCAAGCCTTACGGGCGTCGAAAGACCGTCCACCAGCATATCGTTCCATTGGTCAAAGACTGTTAACCTCCAGTCGCCGTCGGGCAGACCGGAGAGGGTGAACTTGCCGTTCGAATCGCACTTGGTGAAAGCGAAGTCCTCGCCGTCGGGATCGCCAAAGCTTACGTAGCACTGCGTGAAGCCGAAGCTGGTGTTGTCGCCGCTGCTGTAGAGTCTTTCATCCGGGGTGCGGCTCATCCGTTCGGTGGTGACTGTGGCGGTTATGGAGTTGGTGCAATTCGTGCCCGTGACGCTCGGATCGGTGCCGTTGCAGACAGCTGCCTTGCGGCTATTGATGATGTCGGGATTGGCAAAGCCGATCGCCACGTGCCAGCCGGCCGGACCGTACTCCTGGAAGTAGCTCGGTTCGCCGATGCGCAGGAACGAATCGTGGGCCTTCTGACCGTCCAAGGTGTTGGTTTGCAGCCACTCTTCGCCTCTGGCGATGCGGTCTGCCGGCGGCGTGGCCACGACACCGTATCTTCCCTGCATCATGTTGGGAATGACGGCTTGGCCGGCCAATGGAGACGGCGTTGCGCCGTCGGCTTCGAATTCCGGACAGGTAACAATCCTGCCGGTGATGCCAACGATGCCCACGCCACCAGGGGCATTACCGTTCGATGTATCCATCCCACCCAACGGCTGTTTCGTAATCGGGCAAGCGTCGAGACCGCTAAGGGGATCGATGGTTCCCGCCAAACCGTTGGAAAGAGGCTGGTTGAACATGTCGTGCGTCAATTGTCCGGTAGCATCACCGCTGCCGCCCGCATCGTCAAACAGCGTGATTTCAAAACCGCCTAGACCGGGCTCGTTCGTGGTATTCACTGCGCCCGTTCCACCACCGGCATCGTGCTCGCCGTTCAACGGGAAATCATCCTCGAAGACGAACACCGAGAGTTGGGCAGGCGGGAACGGAGTGGGTTGCGTCAGAATCGTGTATGGCGTCGTCGGATAAGTGGTAGTTCCGGCGGGCAGTGCGGGAACCGGAACGCCGCCCATGCCGTGGCCACAACTCGTGTTCAGGCCGCTGTTATTAGTGGGATTATAGACGCCCGAGCCCGCTGAACAGTTCGCCGGCGCGCTGCCGTTGGCTCCGATGAACGGATTGGCCGCATCACCGGGCAGGACGGAAATGTAGTAGCGCTTGGTCGGATCAAGATGCACGGAGCCGGTAGAAAGAGGTGCAAATCCGTTTCCTCCACTGGGATCGGGCCGGCAAACGCCGTTGCCGATATCGCACACCGCAAGCACATGCGTGCCAGTGGCTGGATCAAAGACGGTCTGTCCCCCCTCGCAAGAAAGGGGCCCGGTGCAGCCCGCGGCGACCAGCGGCATGTAGCTCGTGTGGAAGTTCACGCCAAAGGTTGGAGGAACTCCCCCCGTGCTGGTTTGAGATGGGCAGCCTGCCGGTGGAGTACCGGTCGCTCCGACATTGATAGTGCAGTTGGGGTCAACGTAGAAGGTGCGGTCTTCTTCGATAATCCAGCGATAGTCGGTAATCTCAGTGGTCTTGTCAGCACCGTCCAAAACCTTAACCGCCAGGCCGCTGCCTGCCGGGAAGGTGACGTTTACAGTCGCGGCTGCACTGAGGAGACCCTGCGAGTTCTTCGCCTGGAACGTGAAAGACGTCGGGCAACCGCCCGCGGCAGTACACGGCGTCGCTAGCGTAGCTGTGAAACCGCCATTGGCATCCCCCACAACGGTTACTCCAGATCCTGTAAACGCTGTAGCGGTGAGAGAGTAGCCCTTCGAGTCCATGCAAGACGCCAGGACGCCTGGGGTCTTGATGGCCAGGTAGCTCGACGTGTTTGCGTTATAACTGCCGCCAGCGCACGCGACGGCGCTCGTCGTGTCGCCCGCACCCAGTGTTACTGTAGCAGTCACACCCGAAGAGCACACGCCCGCGTTTACCGAACCGTTCGCGCAATACGAGAAGGTTGTAGGAGCACCCAAGTAGGTGAACGTGCCGTTCGAGTTTAGAGTGAGTCCAGCTACTGTTCCGATGAGCGTTACACCGTAAACGTTCACGTCGTTCGCGATCACGCCTTTGCCGGGATCCGACACGGTGAACGTTTGTCCAGCGATCAGGGAGTTGTAAGTATCCGGGTTGGCTACAGCACCCGCGATCACCGGAGCCGCCGGGAGCCCGCCACCATTGACGCCAAGGTAGGCCAACATGCCGGCGTCACGTGCGGTCGAGTTGCCAGACAAGCTCAGTTCGCGGTCGTACACGGGAAGGGCCGTCCCGCCAGCGGCGGGAGCATCGATCATCACATCGTACGTCTTGCCGGCGGCCATGAACACTTCGCTCTGCACGCGACTTACACCGGGCAGGGCGTTGCCGTCCTCGGCGATCAGGCTGAAGCCCGATACCTGGACCGGAGTCACGCCGGTTGTAGCAACCGGTGGCGTAGTCAGCGAACCAACGATCGAGGGCACGTGCATGCGCAAGCCCGCATTCACCAGGCGCACCAAGACGTTGCCAGCGATCGTGGCTCCTGCAGTCCCTACGGGGAACAACGAGGCTGAGGCGTTACTCCTGCTAAACCCTACGCCGTTGATGAGGTAATACAACGGTGTATAGTTCACCGCGGGGGGGTAGCATTGGTGGTAAGTCGTCGAAGATGGATTACCGCAACCGCCCGGCTGTGCGGACCACACCATGGTTTCGCTGAACCCGCTGGTGCTTACCGCAGTCTCGACCGCGTTGTTTTGTACGGGGTCGATTTCACTAAAGAGCAGGTTAGCGTCGGCACTGTAGGGCCCGATGCACGTGGCGCCCCCGGCAAGGCTGTAAGCGCATCCGCTGGTTGCGGTCGCAGGCGCCACGGGTGTTGCTGCTCCCGGCGCTTCCGTAACGACAACCATGCCGTATAGCCCCATGGGGCCCTGGATGGAGGGGTGCGTGCCAGACTCAAGCAAATACGTGCCAGGCCGCGGGGTGGTCCAGGTAAGCCCTAACTGCGTTGCTCCCGCCCCTACTTCCGTCGAGAACGACTGCACGCGCGGACCTTGCCCTGGGGGAGTGCCCACACCAGTCAGCCCCGCGCCGGGTGCATCACCGGCGATAGGCCAGGTGAGTGGCTGGGCGTTGGTGTGGTTGGGACTCGCCGTCGTGGTGCGCTGCGTTACGTCTCCGAGGCCGCCGCCCAGCTGACCCACGATTACCAGTGACGTGGGCACAAGTGCTGTCGCAGTGCCTGTTGGCGACAACCCGAGATTGTTGGTGAGATTAATCACCAAGGTCTGTCCAGTCGGAACGGTGATCACGACGGGCGACCACGTGGCTGCAGTGGTGGCCGTCGCCGCGGACGCCGGGTTCAACGCCGCGCAGGTAGCCGTTGAGCCAGTCGCCACCGGAGCTCCGCAGAAGTAGCCCCACATCGGCACTACCGTACCATCGGGCAGAGTCACGGTCGTCTGCGCCGCGGTTAGATTGACCTGCTGCTGGGCAAGGACGCTGCCCGCTCCGAGCAGGAGAACAGCTGTGAGGAGTACTGCTGTCTTCAGACAAGTTTTAAGATCATTCGATCGCATCGCTCTTCTCCTGTTCACTAATTGGATTCGTCAATGACGAATTCCCGGGAATCGACCAGCATCATCATCAGCATGCCCCCGGGGAAAATGTTGTTAGTGGTGATTTCGCGCTCGTTGTGCGAGTGCCACATGAAAGCAAAGCCGGCTTCGCCCGATGGCGAGTTGGCAATGGTACCGGAAGGCGGGGTTGAGCCGGTTTGGCCGCAGTTCGGCGCGTTGCTTTGAAGAGCGCCAGCGTGCATGCATCCGGTTGCCCGAAGCGTTGCGTCCGGACCCAGATAGGGGCTCCCGCCGTACCACGGGCCGTTCGCGAAAATGTTCGGGTCGGGCAGAGTAGCCGGCCCGCCGCCGGCAACATCACCAAAGGGAGCCACTTGCACCGGTTTGTTGTGATCCTGGCACCATTCGTAATAGTTGATTGCCGTGGGAGCCCCGGTGTTGTAGCCGTTCGCGTCCGGAGTACAAGGCAGTTTGGCATTCGAATCATTGGAACTGGGATTGTGACCGTAGGCGTCCCAGTTCAGTCCCTTCGCTGTCCAGTAGAAAATCCCGTCAAAAGCCTGCCCCGGCGTCGTGTCCGTGGTGAACTCCAGGCGTCCGCCGAGCTTGGCCGCGTCGGTCTGGCTAAGGATCAGGTTTCCATCGCGGGCCAAGATGCGCACGTGGTTGCCATGCTCGTGGAACGGGTGTTGCCACCGTCCCTGGCCGATAACCCGGATCAGGGTCAGTTCCCCTGGGTGCATGTGTGGGTTGCCGTTATAGGGCTGATGCGGATATTCCGTCGCATAGTTGGGGTCCATATCGTCGGGCATCGAGCGCCCGTTGATCAGGAAATAGGCAGGCTGATAGGGCTCGGTCGGAACGGCCAAAGTCGTCGGGCAGGTTGGCCTGCTGGCACTAGTAGTGCAAGTCGTGATATCCGTAACCTGTGCCAGCGCCGCGTTGTGTATTTTGGGATCCATTTCGGAGAACTGGAACAGATATTCGCGGTCGTAGCAGGTGCTGGCGTGGTCGTACGCAGCAAAGGCAAGCCGGAAATCTGTCTCGCCCCAGGTACTTTCTGCCTGGAGGTTGTTCGTTTGTGCCGTTGCGCACCCGCCGAGGACCGTTGCATTGGTCGGAAGCACAATGATGGCCCCATACAAACCCATCTCGACCTGCAGATCTCCCTGAGTTCCGCTGTAATAGGCGCGCGTTCCCGGGGACGTGGCGGTGAACGTATAGGTCACCGTGGTGCCAGGCGCCGCTTCCTGGGTCATCAGCCCCGTAACGCCACCGGTCGCGGTAACGCTAAAGCCGGGAAAAAGGATCGAGGTGTTTCCGGCCGCCGCGGGCAGACCATTTAATAGATGTACGGTGACCGCGTCGCCCTCGTGCACGATCAGCGTGGGGCCGGGAACCTGCATCGAGTTGCAAAACGCTCCGCCAATGGCGGCGGGGGCAAAGCCTGCCGGCGCCACGCGGCAGCCGTAACCCCAGGAATAAACGGCCGCCCCGTCCGGCTGGCTTATGGAGCCGGCTTGCGCCGTCAGGTCGAAGGTCGGCCCGGTGATGCCCGGCGCAGCGGCGTGAGCCGAGGCCGTGAGCAGCAACGCGAGCACCAGCAAAACAACCAACCGCGATTTCGAAATCATCATTTTTGTATTCGTCGCATTCATCGCTGCTCTCCTAATTGATGACGACCTCGGTCATGAGCCCGCCAAAATTTTCTGCGTCATTCGAAAGGTGGTCGAGATTTGGGGTGTAGAGGTAGTACGTGCCACTAGCCATAGGCGCAGTACATGTCGTGGGGTGACTAGCACGATCTGCATCCGTGCATGTATCGAGGATTACGTCCAGAGATTCACCACCGCCCAACGTGATCGAGTTCGTGTTGTAGTACAGGTTGTTTCCCGCCTGGTCGCGCAAGAGCTTGGCGTTGAAGCCGATCACGGTCATCGGAACTCCGAGCGAGGCGAGCGTCTGATATTCCGTAACATCGAGGTCGGAAATGCGCAGGAGCGCCCTGCCGCCGGGGTGGATGTGGATGATCGTGGGTAGCGGCTGGGAGAAGTGCATCTTGCCATCCGTCACTTGCGTGGCCAGGGGACCGGGCGTGACCGTGTCGGGGTAGCTCCGGCCATTGAGGAGGAAATACTTGTCTTTCATGTCGTTGAATTCTTCGGGGTTGAAGGTCATGCCCACAAAGTGGAAGTTGGGATCGAAACCGTGGATCTGGATCGGATACTCGACATCGTAGTACGTCGAGCCATCGCCGTCGTTATAGGCATATCCCGGCCTCGGCCCGTTGGTGCCGCTCGCCGCTGCGTCATGAACGGCTTTTGGATTCGTCGCGCCCGTATCGGCGGGTGGAAGCGGATTGCTGCACAGGATGTCCTGAGTGGTATCGCATTTCGTGCGGGGATCTAGCTGCTGCTGCTGAAGGCCGGCAAAGAGGCTGCCGCCCGTGGGAACCCGGTCCTGACGCGGACGCACATAAAGCTGGGCCACCATGCCCATCTGCAAGTGCTCGGGAGGAGTAATGTGGCAGTGCCAGAAGTAAGTTCCGGCATCCGGCGCCAGATAGTAATAGGTGAAACTGCCGCCGATGTTGATAGCGACCGAGGCGTCGGGCACGCCGTCATAAAACGAAGAAGCGTTGGGATAGCCGTGGAAGTGGACGGTGTGCTGCTCGAACAAGTCCGGGCGCATGATCATGCCCACGTTGGTGAGGGTGAAGAAGACTTCGTCGTCCTCGTCCATCGTTAGGAGCGGCGCGGGGATATTGCCGTTCATGACGCCGACGTCGATGATCGCGCGAGGATCTACGTGCCCATCGAGACAGGGAGCAGTGCAAGTACCGTTGGCTATCGCATCGGCGTCGGGAGCCAGGCCCACCGCACCGTTGTAGTTAAACGCTATGGGAGACAGATTTGGACCGCTGCCCGCACCAAGTGTCGTGGCGGGATCGCCGGGCAGGAAAATTCCCCCGTTGTCCGTATACTCGGTGTTGAACACGTTCGGGAACTCCGTGCCCGCCAAACCGTTGGCGATGTCGGCAAGCCCGGACAACGGGCCGAAGGAAAACATGTAAATCTGCTCGCCGTCGCCCATCGTCGCGAGGCCGTCGCCGCCGCCGATCTGCTGGCACTTGATGGCGCCGTTTGTCGGACCGGTGCGACGGGTTGTGTAGTCCGCCGTTCCAGAAGCGACGGCCGTGTACGTCGGCGCGGTGTAATCAGGCTCCGAGTTGTTCGTTGTGCCGGGGTGCGTGATGGTGCTGTTCGGGCATTGCACCCGGAACGACTGGGCGCTTGCGACGAGCGGTGCCAAGGAACATACGAATAGAAATAGGACAGATTGATACAGCTTTTTCATTGTGGCCTCGCGTGTTTGCACGTGATTCGAAGCTTCTCAGCCGGAATTTCGCCGGCCAGTGTCGGGAGATTAAGGGTGGTAGCGAACTGTCTGTTTGATTGCAAACAAATAGGTGTTACGGATTTTGCTTAATTCAAAAGATTTTACAGTTTTTACAATCGCCGCTAGCCGCGCATATGTAAGGAGATGTTTCGGCCTGCGCTCCGCTTGGAGCAGAATCTTTCGGCAACGCCGCTACCTATTGTCCAAATGGGAAACCGGGGACTCGCGGTGCCTGGATCGTTCGGCCTAATCCTATGAGTCGGAGAAGGGAAAGTGATTTTAACGTCAAACACGAGATCAGCTTGTCGCAATCTGGCGTTTTGAGGACGGATCTCTCAGGCGGGAAATCAACTGCGGTTTTGTCCTACAAATTTGTAGCCGGTGCCGGAAACCGTGACGATCAGTTCGGGCCGCTTCGGATTCTCTTCCAACTTTTGTCGAAGGCTTGCAACATGAGCATCCACCGTTCGCGTGAGAGAATCCGCCACATAACCCCAAACTGCCTGTAGCAGCTCCTTGCGTGGAATCGTTGTTCCGGGGCGCTCAATGAAGTAGCGGAGAAGCTGAAGTTCGCGACCTGTCAGATAGACTGGCTGTCCGTCTCGCGTAACTTTGGATCGCTTCACGTCCACAACGATCGAGCCAAATTCGTGGATGGCTTGACCCGTTTTTATGGGCACGCGGCGCAACAAAACTTCGATCCGCGCGATGAGTTCGGCGGCCTCAAACGGCTTGGTCACATAATCGTCCGCGCCAAGCTTTAGTCCGACCACTTTATCCGTAGTTTGGTCGCGAGCGGTCAGGATCAGGATGGGAGTGGCCATTCCCGCTTGGCGGATGTCGCGGCAGACATCAAGTCCGCTGCGTGACGGCAACATAAGGTCAAGAATGATTAAGTCAAAAGGCTGGTTGGCAGCTTTGTCAACGGCTTCGAGTCCATCGACGGCGGTGTCAACGACGTAACCCTCTCCGCGAAGCCGGTCGCCCAGGGTCGCCCTTAATGCCGCTTCATCTTCTACGAGAAGGATGCTCTCAAACATGTTTCATTGTCCTGTCGTTTCTTGCAGTCGTGACTCGTCGGTGAGTTCCTGCGCGGTTGCCGCGGGCAGGTGCAAGGTGAAAGTACTTCCCACACCCAGTTCACTCACAACGGAGATTCTTCCTCCGAGGGCTTCGGCGATGCGCTTTGTTAAGGCCAGTCCCAAACCCGTCCCATGAATTTGAGCGGCCACAACCCTGGGGCTGCGGTAGAACGGTTCAAAAATACGTTGCAATTCTGAAGCGCTGATACCCTCCCCATGATCCTGAACACTAAACCTGATTTCTTTGGCTTGAGCCTCTGTCTCATGACCGGTCGCGGATAGGCCGATCCAGCGTTCCTCTCCACCGTATTTGAGGGCATTGGCAATCAGGTTTCGCAAACAGGCACTCACAGCCGACAAATCGCCCAATACGGGCGGCAGCCCCGGTTCAATATGCTCCTCGAGCGTGCATCCCTCCTCTTCGATTTCCTCGGTCACATTTTTCTTAACGGCTGCAAGGATGGCAGTCACCGCGAGAGGGCCCACGGAATACCTCGTTTTCCCGGCTCGCGTGGAAGCAAACAGGAGGATGCGGTCTACGAGATCGATCAGGCGACGTGTCTGGCTGGTTAGGATGGAACCGTAGAACCTTAGATTTTTCTGGCCTTCCACATATCCATCTTTGATGTTCTCGCTGGCTGAAAAAATGGCGGCCAACGGCGTGCGCAGTTCGTGCGAAACCGACGCTACGAACTCCATTTGCACCTGAGCGAGCTTTTGTGCGCGGTGACTCGAAAAAGCCAGCAGACCTATGTTCACCGCAAGGAGTGACAGCACCACGCCGCCGATGATGAGGTTCCGATACAAGACACTCCTTGCAATTTTTCCCACCGGTCCTGTCCGGTGCCGGAGAATCAATACCCACGGTTTGTCGTGCGATGCAAATCGGATGACCGGAAACCAGACCGGCCCTGCGAAGCTGCGCCAATCTTGGTCCGATGAATTCGGGCTGTGTTTCACTGCCTCCCAGAACTCGGCCTTAACATTGTTAGAGGACGAGCCGAAAATGTTCATGATGGAGTCGAAGCTGCCAACATCTTCGATCCGGACCGTCGAATCGGAGGAATAAATAATTCTTGGCGTATCGTCGGCAGTCACAACCGCGAGCTTATACTCGAGCCCGTCCGGACCGCCAAAGTGCCGGCTCGCCAACTCGGGAAGGATCCCATCCTGAATCACGCGGAGGTTCAGAAGGACCACAAGCCAATCCACCGCTGCTCGATCGATCGGCGTCTGAGAGTTCAGCGGATTGGCGTGGTGGACTATGGGGTGAACCAGTGCGGGGATTTCTTCGTCAAGCTGCCAGCCAGCAAGCGCATCGGTGCGCGAGCCGAGAGTCCGCAGCTGATTGCTTCTGGGCCCGCTCTCGTTTTGCGGTGAAGTTCCATACTCCCAAGCCCGCTTCGCCGCACTTAGGTTCGAGGAATTCGCCTTGAGTCGAGCCAGTAGCGTTTCCAGTTCTTGCGGCACGCCTACACTGTTCCGGGTCTTTGTGTTTGGATCGAGCCGCAGAAGTTCCAGCTTTCCCGGCACGCTGGTTTGCCAATCGTAAATCTCCCGAACAAGGTCTGGGTTTGAATAAGCTCCCTCGGCGACGTCGCTGTTTTTCTCATTCCCATTCCATTCGGCGTACCGTTGGAGGTAATCATTCCAAGCATCGTGCGCGCCGGAATCTGGTCCGACCTGCAGGGCGACGCAGACCGCTGACAACTCGTCGTAAAGATCGCGCTGCCACCTCGTCATCAGGGACTGAAGGTTGCTGCCAATGCGCACTTCCGTCGCGGCGCTTAGCTGCGTGGCCCACTTGTATTGCAGAACGGCAACGATCACCCACAGCAGCGCCATGCCTGACAAAACACCGATGCGAAATACCGACGACATTCGAACGCCGTCTCTTTCCATCGCCTTGTTCTTACCTCCGGGAGAAGCTCGCATCAGAATTCCCCTAGGGCCACGCAACGACGTAGCTCTCGAATTGGAGGCATATCGTGCAACGCTGTCGACTGCATTCTGGAGGCACCCAAGCCTCCCGGTAAATGGCTTTTGTCGTCGGCCGAGATTGCGAAAGCTCCTGGTCGCTGTCGGTTTGGCATCCCATCCCCAATATGCTGAACGATAGCAAGTCAGGAAATAAGCTTTGCTGTCCAAATCATGACACATCTAAAGAGATTTTGAGAAGCTGCATGCACAAATATGACTTTTAGAAGTCAAGTAGGCAGAAAGGCATAAAAAGACGCCCAGTACTTAAAGCATACATATTGTTTTTTCAAATGTAGCGCCACCGGGCAGTTCTTAGTCAGTTGAGACCCAGGCGATTCGTTCCGCGTCCTGGCGTATCCACGTTTCGATCCGGATTGCGTCTATTCGGTTTTGTCACCGCGTCAGGGCAGACAGCGGTGGACAGCTCTTCAGGGCAGCGTCAGAGAGACTTTGTTCCCGTTCAGCACGCAATCTAACTGAAGTGGCGTTTCCTTCTTCTTTGTCAGCGGGAAGTACAGATAACCCGACACCGGCGCCGAAGCCGTGCCCTCGGGCAGGCCCTTCTCACTCAGCTCGGTTATCATCGTATCTCGATCGCGCTCCGATGAGCCCGAGTGTGAACCGGGTTCGCTGACTTGAACGGCGACCCCAACCGCCTTGTAAGTGCCATGCCCGCCATAAGGGCCGGACTCGTAGCCAATGCCGACGGAAGGAGAGACAGTGATGTCTCGCCGCGATTCCGCAGACTTCTGAATACTTGCCGCCACCACCGTGGCGCTCGATGGTTTCACGGCCGTCTCCGTTCCCGTCACGCGCGCGGAAAAGTCGTCGAGCGATACCGCTTGGGGCTTGTCCTTTGCAGGGTAGAACGCAACTTCGACGACCAAGCAGCAGCGATTCACCTCGGAAACGAATGTTTTGCGCACTTCATCGGAAGTAAGCAACGCTGCGCCGACGCTGACGCCGCCTTTCTCCGCATGAGACGGGTAGCGATTGGCCGAGGCCTTGGGCACGGTCCCTCGAGGACCCGAAGCGATGACTGGAGCGGCAGCCAACCATACCAACCCCAGCAGAATCTTTCTGTTCACGGCTTGACCCCTTTTTCGCGCGCTCGATCCGGCTCTTCCTCTGGCTCCAACCGCGCGAGAACCTTCAATGATTTTCTGCTAAGGATATAAATCCGCTGGTGAAACGCCTTACGTCCCTTTGCGGACAGGGACAGGTCGTAGGCTCCGGAGTCGAGCCACATGGTCTTCAACTGGTCTGCAGTACCTGCGTACCCTCCGTCAATGTGCACCTCCGCCGTCTTCGGATCGGCCGTCAATTTGACTTGGCCCTTGTCTTCGGCGTACGCCAAGCTGCCGGAATAAACCGGATTTAGGAGAGAAGGATAAGCGCACCAAAACGGGTCGCAAAAGAAGGCAGGATATGCCACTCCGTAGGGATAAAAGCCGAACACGCTGTAGGGATAATAGTACGGTCCGGAAAAATAGGAATACCCCAGTCCCATCGAGACGGTACCCAGCCGGACGTGAATTTTGTGCTGAGGCTTGGCGTCCTTCTTCTCGTTAGGATCGGTCTGGGGTGCCGCCGGAGTTTGATCCCCGGCTTGTTTTGATGCATCTGACGCGGCGGAAATTGCCGCCTCTTCTTGCACGGTAGTTGCCGCCTGCCGCGGGATGGCCCACGCAAGCATCGCAGGGCCGGTCAGAAGGCTGATAAGCAGAAGCACTCTGGCTGCCACGGGCGCCTCCCTGGCTGGCCGAATTCCTTGTACATACGATGCTATTTGGCGGTTAGCGGTCTCCCACGACTCAGTTCTGTTGTGTGCATTATCGATTGTGTAAAAACGCGAAAAACATACACTCCCTATGCTGCGCCTCAGCAGGGTCAAGGTCAAGCGTATGTTCCACTACCTGTCCACTACCCCGCTACTGCCACTCGGCTGCTCTCCCGCGCAGTCGAAATTGGAAACATGTCGCCGCTTCCGCGTCTTGCGCGTCATTGGTCCTCGGCAGGCGACTTTTTTTGACACTCGGCACTCCTTTTGCGCTTCTGGTTTTGCGCGCCCGAAGCGCGACGTTTCTACGAATTCCCTACGCATTCCTTACGCATTCCTTACGCAGGTCTCA
>Ga0182041_10000106_pt1 | contig 35490 bp, 29 predicted proteins | sample flu12Cox44000178_FD_125967 | JGI IMG/M metagenome (GOLD analysis project Ga0182041, IMG submission 125967) | Lab enrichment of tropical soil microbial communities from Luquillo Experimental Forest, Puerto Rico - flux8day.12C.oxic.44.000.178 | ecosystem: Environmental > Terrestrial > Soil >...
CCCAATCGCTGCAGCAGATCAACAAACCACTGACTGTTTCCGCAGGCTTCTATGCCAATTCGCGATGCAATAGGCAATCGCCGGTAAAACTGCTCTGCCTCTCCGTTTCCATGGATCTGCTTGTGCTCGGTTATTTCCCCAGTCTCGCTGTCGAAAACCGCAATTTGTTGCCACGCGGGATGGAAGTCACACCCTACAATAATCATGAAGGTTTCTCCTGACCCAGTTGGTCTTGGTCCTCTACCAAAGACCATACTGGATCGCTGGAGCCTTCGCTCTTATCCAATCAGTTATGGCTGCCGGTATGCGACGTTTCTTTGCGTACGGTGTACTTTACCTATCTCAATCTAGCTGATGGATTGTACCTGGCACGGCGTTCATGGTGGGGAGTCGCCCGAGATCAATGTGTAAACCAGGAGCGTAGGCGTCTAATAGCAGTAAGCTTTGCAACGCTCATCATCATAGATTTGTATCGCCCGTTTGGCGTTCAGGGAGAGCGCTACCAGCAACGGAAGGCGTAGAGTGCTAGCTAAGAGTGCAGCGGCGTCTTGGTCAAGCGGTCCGAGCCGTTCGTCAAACTAGCTGTGTAGACCATCGTTTTCTTTCTCTTTAAGCCAGCTTTAATGAGATTACTTTGGCCCTCGGATGTCGGTCGGGGTCTGTGAATGATTTGGACCGATCGTCTCAACTACGCCGTTGCTGGTCTCCTGCTTGTGGGTCTGGCCGCCGAGCTCGGATTTTTTGCCCGCCACAATCTCTGCCTTCGAGGGACCATCTTGAGGGAGGGCGGTGTCGCTCTTTCCGTTGTGTTGCGGGGTGTCTAAAAAGCTGGCCAAATGTGGGCTGGCCCGTAACGAAAGTCATGGCACTTTGGTAACAATTACCTGTTGACTCGCCAAAAGAACTGGCACATAATCCGGTCATCCACAACGCCATTTTCCGCCACAGCGTCTCTCAATTCCGTGGGAAATTCGCTTCTTGATGGCTGCCTGGGCCCAGGTCGTAACTGGTTACCGGCCAGAGAGGGGATCCACCAATGTTTGCGGCGGATACAGTACGGAATTCCCCACGTAACTGCCTTCTAGACGCGCTGCCTGCCGGCACGCGCGAGAGATTGCACCCCCACTTGCGACCAATTGCGCTGTCCTTGGGGGAAGTTGTTCTGCAAGTGCGCGAGCGAATCCAGTACGCCTACTTCCTGACTTCCTCTATCGTTTCGCTACTTTACACTACGGAAAATGGCGCTACCGCAGAGATGGGAGTGGTCGGGAACGACGGCATGGTTGGTGCTGCGGTACTGCTGGGAGGCGAATCCACGTGCAGCCAAGCGGTCGTCGCGCTGGCAGGGGAAGCCATCCGTCTTCCAGCTGACCTGTTGTTACAGGAGTTTGAAGGAAACCTCATAGTGCGGCGTGTGTTCCTGCGTTATACGCAGGCACTGATCGCCCAGATCTCGCAGACCGCGGTATGCAATCGACTCCATTCAGTGGAACAGCGACTGTGTCGCTGGCTGTTGCTGTGCCTCGACCGCAGTAGCAATTCGCACTTGCAAATGACCCAGGAACTCATCGCCCACATGCTCGGCGGGCGCCGTGAGAGTGTTACTGTTGCAGCCGGAAATCTGCAGGACCTTGGCTTGATCGATTACTGCAGGGGACGCATCACCGTTCTCGACCGCCGCGGTCTGGAAGCGGTCGCCTGCGAGTGCTATCGCGTAGGAGCCAACGAAATAGCTCGGCTCTACAGCAGAAAGCCTGCCACTTCCGTCAACGGACTTCCTCCGGTCATCGAACAAGCCGGCTGATTAGTTGACGAATTAGTTGACGAAGCTGATTGAAATTGTCGGGATAAACGAGATAGATATTGGGCTCGATCCTCACTTCCACCCCTTCCTTAAGCGTAGTGACCGCAAAGAGAACGATGGGCACCTCACCAGTGAGTTTCCAGGCATCTCGCAATTGCTGGGCTATCAAGACCGGTTCAACCTGGTCCACTCTCAGGCTCATCAGAACTAGATCGGGAGATACGTCGTGGGACATTTGAGCCGCGTCGGCTTCGCCCTTCGCTGTCAGCACCCGATAACCGTTGACGCTCAATAGTCGCTTGATTCCCATGCGGGTCTCTTCGACATCCGCAATCACGAGGATGACAGGAATTCGCGCAGAAGGGTGCATCCCAAGTCCCCTGAGTGTCGCCACGTTTCCATAATTTGATCGCGGTTGTCGGTGCGCTGCAATACACAAACAAGCAGAGTCCATGAGGAGTTCTCATGTCAGAGTCGAAATCTGAGGCTATGTGCGGTAACGCACCGACGCCGTGGGCCGACCGATGGCACATATAGGTCTATTGCGCTTGGAGTCTCCGGGCGGGTGCGAAGGAGATCGCTCCATGGGAATGGGACGATTAAATGTCTGGATTCATGACCGCCATTCACCGTGCAAGATCAGCGATGAGTCGTGGCTGGTAAACATCACCTATTGCAGCGGCGAAATTCTGGAATGGTGCGGCAAAAATTTCGGGTTCCTCGACGCCAAGTGCGGACATTTGGAAATCGGTGTCCCGCCAGGATGTTATGTCGTCTACGCTTTCCAACTGATCTGGCTGCCACCGTCGCAATTTCCTTTCTTCAGAGAGACCCACTTCGGCATCGTGATAGTGGAATGCGATGCGTCAGCCTGCGTACAGCTTTACTTCCCCACGATACGGCAAATCGTGCGCCAGTCTGACAGTGCCGCAAACATCCTTGCTGGCGAACGCGGACCGACGGCGGAGATAGCGAAACATTTGGCCGATGCCGCCCGCGCGCTGCTGGAGCAACTGCCCAAGACCGGCCACGATGAAGCTCTGGAACATGCGGCAGAAGAAGCGGCTTCGAAGCTGAAGAAAAAGGGCAAGTGAGACAGGTAACCGTGATGGTGGCTTGCCGACGTTCGGCGGGAATACCTCACGGATCAAAATTAACCCGACTAGAGATGCCGGAAATCCGAATGGGGAGATTGAAATGGCTGCCAAAGCTGCTGAAGGCGACAAAAGAACCATTACCGTAACGGTTGCATTGCATGGTCAGACAGAAGGGCAAGCGTTACCCAAATCGCGTGCCTACCTCTTCGAGCGATCTGGCCGATTCGTACAGTCAGAACCAGTCGGCCGTGACCCTGTCCACTTCAGCGTGGCGGCGAATCAGGCGTATCGGGTAACCATTGGACCGGACGGCTTGGTGAAGGATAAGGAAGTACCTGCTAACCTCGCCAGTCAGCTTGCACAAGCGAATTCATTAAGCCAGGACTTTGTCCCCAAAGGGCCGGATTCGGCGGTCCTTACGATCAACCCAAACATATGGATTTGTTGGTTCCCAGTTTGCATTAATGTGCACGGGACCGTGACCAAGCAAAGCACAGGTCCAATTTGTTCCGGAACGGTTCAAATCTTCCAGGTCGATCTCGGCTGTACGCTAGACAGCTTTACTGTAATTGACCTCAGTTTCCTCAAGACCAAGCTACTCGAGAAACTCTCGGTGCAGTCCGCTGCCGTCTCTCGGCTTGCCGCGCAACAGCGCATATCTTCCGTGACAGCACAGCGTGCCAGTCTGTCCGCTCAGGCAGGTTCGGCACTTAACACGGTTACAAGCGTCAGCAGCGCCACATCAACCATTTCGCTTTCGGATGCCGTAGCTACCTTGAACGCATTGAACGGAACAGCTCTGAAGCAGTTTCTTGTCGCCAACAAGATTGTTCTGTTCCCATTCTGGTGCGAACTTATCCCTGACTCTGCTTTTTGCTGGCAGGAACTGACCGAGGTCCCCATTCAGTCGGACGGGACCTTCAGTGCGGAAATCTGTTTCTGGTGTCCCGCCGACTTTCCCGACCTGTATTTCGAGGTGGTGCAGAGCATCAACAGCGTGGATACCGAGGTTTACGATCCGCAAATCGCTTGCAGCACATATTACGACTACGATGGTAGCCAAAGTGTCGATATCACTGTAACCGATCCTCGGGCTATAGCCTGCTTGTCCACAACTGGACAAGGTCCAGCCTCCCTGTATGTTTGGCCGACGGCGATCGGAAACCAGCCGCTTAATGGGATCGATGGACTAGAAACGCTACTGGGCACCGGTCTCCTTCCCGGAGGTACCGGCCCGGTGCCCTTCGGTGGAACGCTCTCGCTGCAGATGCTGTTCCATCCCGATTTGCGCGCTAACAACATCAAGTACTACAGGTGGTCGTACCAGTTCGACGGCGATCCAACTCCACCCAAGGTGATTAATGCGCCCGTTACACACCGCTTCCAGACCAGCCTCATTCCCCCGTTCTCCGTAGACTCATACCCGCTCGGGCCACATACCGTTGGCCCCAACAGCAACCTGTTTGAAATCCCGGATCCGAATGTGTTGTGGGTTGACATCGTGGACCCTCTCGATCGCCCGTACGCCTATTTCGACACAACCGAGGGCGCACCGCCAACTCGCAGCGGTGTAAACAGCCCATTCTGCGGCGGCACATCCGCACGCACCGGCATGTGCACACTGATACTGGAGATCTTCGACAGCGGAGGGAACTACGTCCCCTGCAACAACGCGTTTGGGACATCGACATTCGGTGATCAGCCGGGGCCTCCTCCGCCTCCAGGAAACTTCTCATTCATTCTGCCGCAGGTGGGTGGTCCGCCGAATGCATTTGACTTCGCACCAAAGCCCAATATCACTGACCAGGGCCGGCTCGTTTTTCGCATCTTCGTGGATAACAACGTCTGCACCACGCAGATACCGAAGGTGTCGACTCCGATTAACTCGACTGACACAGACCCATGCGGCATCCTGCAGTACACGAACCCGACCGACAACGTGGCGATTTCCTACGTCGCGTTCCACCCCGAGAACTTCCTCGACTGGAGTCTCACCGTAGAGTTGGGCGTAAGTGGCATCGTCGCTTCCATTCCACCGTCACCGCCCGCCACAAATACGAGTTCGGGATCTCCCGGCTTGCCGGCAACCTTCAACAACACTGCGGGCGCGCTCCTTACTCCACCCGTCGGGCCCCCCTGTACTCAGGGAGCCTTTGCTGTTGTACTCTATGCGGCGGCTCGCGCAACAGACGGCTACGAGCGGCTCTCGCAGTACGATTGTCAGTCTTCGGCGGCCTTTGCGCTCACTCAGCCTTGTCCGCCCCTGGTCGTCCGCTGAGCCGGAGGATCGGTGAAGAAAACGAAACCTGGAAGCGGACCGGATGGTTGTAAATCCGGTCTGCCTTGGTTACTTTCTACGCGAACTTGTATGGAGTGGGGACTTGAGTTTCGCTTCGTTGTGGCCATTCTGGCAACCTGGCGGGTTGCACACCTGCTCGCAAATGAAGACGGTCCCGCGGACATAGTCGTTCGTCTCCGGTCGGCTTTAGGCGAGAGTGTAGCCGGCAAATTGATGGACTGCTTCAATTGTCTCAGTCTGTGGGTCGCCGCTGTGGCCGCCTTGTTTGTCACCCGTCGACCTCTGGAATGGCTAGTCGGTTGGTTGGCCATTTCCGGTGGCGCGTGCCTGTTGGAGAGGCTGGGACAAAAGCCTGTGCTTATACAGTCTGCAGCCGAGTCCTCAGAAGGAGATTTGGATCATGTGTTGCGGTCAGAAGCGGTCGATAATCAAGGGAAGCCCGAACTTAAGCACACGGTCCGGCACTTCCACTAGTGCGCGAGATCAGGCTGGACACTCGCATCTCCCTGCCGTTAGTTCGGCATCCCACAGGAATTCCCCCACTTTGTCCAACACTGGAAGCCAACAGCAGGGAAGTATCGTATTTGCGCCGGGTGTAAGGTACCGCTCTGGCGTGACGCTTCGCTATTTGCGAAGCACGCCGGCTCACATAATAGGCCCTGTCACCGGCCGCAGCTATCAGTTTTCCGCTGCGCATCCCGTGCAGGTCATCGATTCCAGAGACGCTTCTGGCCTGTTGAGTACAGGTTTCTTCCGCCGAGCCTGATCATTAGCATTCGATTATCTGATGGATACTCCTTATTCGCGCTTGGAATTTGAGCACGGCGCGATGCTCCATTGTTTTGATGGTTCCGCCTTTGTCATTCACGTATTCACGTACAGTTTTTCTACCGTACCAGCGGTTAGGATGCGACTTTTTCTAGCCTCGAGGAAATTGAACCGGCTGGCATTTAATATCCGCCGGAGTTGAGCAGCGCAAGAGGAACTGGTCGATGGCCCGCACCTGAGATCTCACCCTACGTGCTCCGGAGGCACGCAGCATTGAGGACTTGGAGCGGGAGGCCAGGACCTGGCTCCAAAACAGGGCTAAGCTTTTGTCGAGAAGAACCCGTACATTACCGAATCGAATAGAAGTGCGCGATTTAGGCTTCCGACCTCCATTTTGGCAAGCCTTGGAGAGAGTTCTGCCTGATTGGCGTAGCAGTAAGGACTACCTGCATCAAAGGACTAAAGACTACTTGATCTTTGGTCTTCCGACACCTTGCGAATGATGCTCGGCCAACTTTAGGTTTGCCGACGATAGGTGCTCGATCAGCAAGACCTCGGCTTCGTGGCTGTTTCTCGGGTCCAACAAACCGCAGCAGATTCTCATCCGGATCTTTGACGACGAAAGTTTTCGCGCCCCAAGGTTGCCTTTTCAGTGTCTGGTGAAATGTAACGACAGCGGACTGACACTCAAGAAACAGTAGCTTGATCGCGTTCGCTGTGGCAACAGTCATAGATGCTGACAACAGTTCCTCGCGATCGCGGAGCGTTTTCCAAAGTCGCGGAGAAATCCAGTGCAAATTATCGGTCACGGTGCGGAGCGCTCCATTCGAGATTCGGAATCAGGTCGTCTTTTCCGCCCGCCTCTCGGAGGATCCGAAAAGCCCATGTGTCGATATCGAACAGAAACGTGAGAGCTTCGTCGCCGTCCTTGGAAAAGAAGATGGTCCAGGTCTGAGGAAACAATTCGCGACCCACGCCGAGGCCATAGGACAGCTGCCCTTGTACTCGTCTGTAGTGTCAGGTAGAAGTGGCGAGAATTCGAGTTTCGAGACGATGGGGATCTGAGCGCTCAGCATCTGCGCATGCGTCTCCTTGCGAAGACCACGACCGGAGAGGACGGCCTGTGTGAATCTTTGTGTAGTCGGTAATACTCGTCTGCATAGAGCCGGCCCCTTGGGCGGTCTTGCATTTTTGGATGCCCAGTGAGCGCCGATATTCATCGTAGCCGTTCGCATGATCGGACTCGAAGGTGTTCTGCCAGACCATGCTGGTTCGAGTCATACCCAACGGCCGGAACACCTGCTCTTGCATGAGTTCCTCGGTCGACTTCTTGGTGAGGGTCTCCACGACCAGCTGAAGCAGGTTGTAGCCTTCGCTGCCGTATGAGTACCTTGTGCCGGGCTGGAAATGGATGACCAGTCGATGATCCGGATCAAAATAACGCGCATTGTTGAACCCGGCTGTATGGCTCAGCAACATACGAGTCGTGATCAGCTTGGAACGGGGGTCGTTGGCGATGTTCCGCCAGGCAGGGTAGTCAGATAACGGCCGGGATAGATATTCGTAGACGGGCTTGTCGAGATCGATCACGTGATCATCGACGAGCTTCATCACAAGATAGGCGAACGCGACCTTCGTCAGGGACCCCGCAACCATGATGGAATTCACTGTCAGCGGCTCACTCGGCGACATGGTCTTAACACCGTAGGCCTTCATATAGACGACGTTGCCTTTATTGATCAAGGCAAGCGCAAGCCCTGGAACCTCCGCTGCCTGCATCACGTGAGTGATGGTAGTGTCGATCTCCGCAGGAGTGTGGGTGTGACCATCGATCCCCACAAACGCTGACTTGCCATTCGCTTGTAACGGCAGCCAGACGGTCGTGGTGATTAGGAGTGCGAGGAGTCTACAGCGCACCTTAGAACCTCAAAGTTAAGTTTAGCGAGCCAGATTATGTATGCTCGTCAAGCGAGTTGGTATAAGGGCCTGCATCATGAGCCTGCGAAGTGGAATATAGAAATGTTCCTTCACGATTCGGTGGTTTGTGAACTTTGTATAGATTTCAATCAGATACAAGAGAAATGGTTCACAAAGTGCTGAAACCAAAACGACTGGGGGAGCGGAGGTACTGCCACACTTAAATCCGCGAACGTTTAGTGCGCGTCGGCTTCCGGGGCTTCGCCGGGACGTGGTTTCTTGAGCAAGAAGGGAAGCGGGACGAGGCAGGCAACAATGACTGACGCAATCCAGAACGCGTTCACGTAAGAGAGAAGCGCGGCCTGCTGCTCGATTAGTCCCATGACCTGGTTATAAGCCTGCTGAACAGCCAGTGCTGGGCCTGAACCGGATTTGGCCATGGTGGCGGCGCTGCCTTGCAACATCTGCTGGAACTGCGGATTCGTGGCCGTCGCATGCGCCACGAGGTTAGTCTGATGCACTTGGCTTTGACGCGCGAGGAAGGTGGTCAGCATGGAAATTCCGATGCTGCCACCAAGATTACGAATGAAGTTGCTGATACCGGAGACCTGGTTGCTCTTATCGCGCGGCACGCCTACGTAGCTGAGAATGCTGATCGGAATGAAAATGAACGCCAGCCCGGCCATCTGGTAAATGCGCCAGTACACCAGGGTCCAGAAATCAATCGCCAGGTTGAGGTTAGTGATGTGATAGAGGGCGGCCGCGGTCATGCCGAAGCCAAAGGCGATCATGTATCGCGGGTCAATCTTGGTGGAAAGAATGCCCGCGATGGGGAAGAGCATCATCAACATGAACCCGGCAGGAGAGAGGACTTCGCCGGCTTTTTGGGCGGTATAGCCCATCATGGTCTGCAGGAACTGCGGGATGAGCACTGTAGTGCCGAACAGAACCGCGCCGAGCACGAAATTGAAGAGCACGGTCGCCGCGAAATTACGGTTCATCAGCAGCTTCAATTCGAGGATGGGCTGCGGGTGTCGCCATTCATGAAATATCAGAGTGACCAGCGCCACAATGGATAGCGTAAAGAAGACCGTGATGTATGTTGACCCGAACCAGTCGTCCCGCTGACCCTTGTCGAGAACGACTTGCAACAAGCCGAGGCCGACAAGGATGAGTGAGAGACCGACGTAATCGACCTTGATGGACTTGCCTCGCTTGCCGCGCAGCCATGGCGGATCTTCAACCACTTGCGACGTCAGGAACAGCGATAGGATGCCGACGGGGATATTGATGAAAAAGATCCACCGCCAGTCGTAGTTGTCGGTGATCCAACCACCGAGTGTGGGGCCGATCGCAGGAGCGACGACGACTGCCATTCCGAACACGGAGAACGCCAGGCCGCGTTTCTCGGGAGGAAAGGTGTCGGCCAGAATGGCCTGCTCGCTGGGACCCATCCCGCCTCCGCCGGCACCTTGTAGAATCCGGAAAAAGATGAGGAGCGGCAGACTGGGCGCGAGTCCGCACAAGAACGATGAGGCCGTAAATAAGACCACGCAGGTCATGTAGAAACGCTTGCGCGCCCGATGATGGTAGTGAGCCAGCCCGACATGGGGAGCACAATGGCGTTGGAAACCAGATAGCTGGTAAGGACCCAGGTCGATTCGTCCAAACCTGCGCTGAGGCCACCTGCGATGTGGGTGAGAGCGACGTTGGCGATGGAGGAGTCGAGAATCTCCATAAAGGTGGCCAGGGTCACTGTGAGGGCGATGATCCACCGGTTGTAACGTGGCTTCCAGGTGGAGACGCCGTATTGCTGTTCTGCGTCGGTCATGCGGGGTGATCAGAAGATCGAAAAACATTCACCACAGAGGCACAGAGGACACAGAGAAATAAAGAATTTCCGGTGCTTCGATGTGAGGAATCCCTTTGGTTTCCCGGCCAAGAGCCTCTGTGACAGTTACTGGTTGCTTCCGCCCTGCGGGCGCGCCGACACCTTCACATTCGGCACGACAGACATGCCGGGACGCAAGAGGCCCTCGTTGTTGAAGTCCGGCTTGTCGGCACCGTCGAAGTCGATGCGAACGGGGATACGTTGCACCACCTTAACGTAGTTGCCAGTGGCATTCTCGGGCGGCAACAGGCTGTACTTCGCCCCGGTAGCGCCGCCGATGCTGGTCACATGTCCCTGCCACTTTCGACCGCTGTAGGTGTCAACTTTGACGGTGGCCGGCTGGCCGGGTTGCATTTTGGCCAACTGGGTTTCTTTGAAATTTGCGGTGACCCAGATTTCCCGCAGCGGCACGACGGCCATCAGGTCCTGACCAGGAGCGACGTTTTGTCCGACCTGTACGGAGCGCTTGCCAACAATTCCATCCACAGGAGCAACGATGGTCGTGTAGTTCAGGTTGAGTTGCGCCTGATCCAACGCGGCCTTGGAGCGCTGCTGTTGGGCGAACGCGGATGCGGCGCGGGCACGGATGGCTTCGACTTGCTTTGGGGTGACCTGGGCATTATTCCAATTCGCCTTGGCTTGCAACACGCGCTGCTGCTCAATGCGTACCTGCTCCTGCGCCGCAAGCAATGCAGCCTTTCGAGCAGCAACCGTGGCATTAGCAGCGGTTGCGGCTGCGACCGCCTGATCGAATTGCTGCGCTGCGATTTCTTTTTTGTCGAGCAGCAAGCGATACCGTTCGACATCGGTATTGAGCTTTGTTGCATTCGCTTCTGCCTCGGTGACCTGAGCTTGGGCGGCTTCCATCTGCTTTTGCGCGGAGGAGACTCCGGCCTGTGCTGCGAGAACGTCGGCGCCCGCTGTATTGATCTGGCTACTGGAACCGACGGATGCAATTGGCACATTGGCTTGCGCGGCCTGAGTGTTAGCAGTCGCATCCTGGTAGTCGGCCTGGGCGCGATCGAGTGCGACTCTGTAGTCGGTGGGGTCGATCTGCACCAGCACGTCACCCTTGCGTACGAATTGGCCGTCGTCAAAGTTCACCTTGATGACCTGGCCGCCGACGCGCGCGCTGATGGGATAAATATGGCCATCGATCTCAGCGTCATCGGTGTTCTCCCAGTTGCGACTGTCGAGCCAGTACCACCCCACGGCCAGCAGCACGAGGATCGCGGCGCCGAATACCAGGAACTTGGCTCGAGGACTGCGCTCAAACAGGCCGCGCCGCCTAGCGCCTTCGGAATCGCCTTTGGCGCTGGTGTCGTGCTCCGCCGGAGGCTGCGGCGGCGATTTGACTTCAGTTTGGTCTGTGCTGGTCGGACTCATTCGTTTTCACCTGTTTCTTTGCGGCGGATTAGGCGGCGTAGGTGGAGGATTGGTTGTAGGCGGAGGTGTCTGTCCCGGCGGCGCCACCACCGAGGGTGGCAGCGCCGGATTACCTGCCAGATACTGCCTAACCATCTGCTCGGCGTTTCCAATGGAGCGCGCCAGCAATACCTTCGCAATATTGTGTGCGAAAAGACTGGCGATATAACGATCGTTGGCCGACGCCAGCTGCTGCTGTGCCTGGATAACCTCTACGTTGTTGGTAACTCCGGCGGCAAAGCGGTCCTGCGATTGATCAAGCGCCTGCCGCGCGAAATCCAGACCCGTTTTCGCAACTTCGACCTGTCGGGCCGCAGCGCGCAGATCCAGAACCGAATCTTCCACTTCCTGCTCGATACGGGCCTTCAAGTTGGAAGTCTCCGCCTGACGCTCCTGCAAAACAGCTTCCGCTTCCTTCACATCAGCCTGTACGCGTCCTCCCTGAAAAATAGGAATGTTCAAGGTCGCGGTGAGCGTGTAATTGGGCGCCAACTGGGATGGCGTATAACCCAAGACACCGTAGTCTGCCGAAACTCCGGCCGCAGGAAGATATTGCTTCCATGCTGCGGAACGACGGAGTTCGGCGGCGCTAACCTGCGCCTGCGCAGCCTTGTAGTCGGAGCGCGTATCCAAGGCAAGCTGAAAGGCTCCGCTGAGATTGATCTCCGGCACATCGGCGTAAGGAGCGCGGTTCACCAGCCGGAATTTTTGCGTAATCGGTAGTCCGATGACGCGCGCCAGCGAGATACGCTGTTTCTCCAGGTCATTTTCGGTTGTAATAACCGCTTCCTCCTGTATCTGCAACTGGACGCGGGCGCGCAAAGTATCGACATGGGGGGCCAAGCCCGCGGTTTCTTGATCTTCGGCCAATTGATACAGCGCCTGAGCAGACTTGAGCTCCGCTTGGACCGCTTCGAGTCGTGACTCCTGAGCAATGACGAGCAGATAATTCGCGCCGACCGCCAGGACGACGGTATCGCGGGCATCGTGGTAGTTGAACTCAGCCGCCTTCACATCACGACCGGAGGCACGATAGCGATCGATGGACGTTAGGTTAAGAGGTTGCCAAGTACCGGAAGCCTGAAGGGTGGTCAGGCCGAAGGGACCAACCGAGCTCGGGAAACCGGAGAACTTAATTCCGAGAGCTTTCAGGTTGATGCGTTGCAGCTCTTCGCCAAAAGCGCCGTTAATGTTGGGCAGCAGATTACTGAGTGCCTGCAGCCGGGCGGCACGAGCTTCGGCCGTCGTCTGATTGCTGAGATAGAGTCCGAGATTGTATTTGAGGCCGCGGTCGAGCGCGTCCAGGGCAGTCAGATCAAGGACCTGGTCGGTTGCCGTGCCTTGGGGAATCGATCCGGCGTAAGGATCGGTATTGCGATTGATGACCGACTGCGCCGAGGGAAGAGGGGTGAGCACGTTCTGGTCGGTTACCTGAGCGGGCAGCTTGGCCGCGGACAGAAGGATCGTCAACGTGGCGACTACGGATGGCGCGGCTGGGAAAGAAATGCGTCGTATGCGTTCCATGATATATCTAATACATACATGCATGTATATGATAATACATCCGCTTAGATGTTTCCCAGGCGAAGCTGGTTGCAAAACTCCAGGGGAAAGTTTTTGGGGCGTAGGTATGGCAGTGCGAATGGAGACGAACAAAGCAGTGCCGGCATCGCGCAGGCAGGAGATTACACGCGCGCGGTTGATCCAGTCGGCAGAAAAGATCTTTGCGTGCGACGGCTTTGAAGCTGCAAAGCTGGAAGAAATTGCTGCGGATGCCGGTTACACTCGCGGCGCGTTTTACGCCAACTTCGAGAGCAAAGAAGATCTGTTCTGCGCGCTGCTGGAGAACGAGATCTCTTCTCGTATCGGCGTGCTGGAGCGCGAGATGTCGCGGGTGCGTGACCCCGAGGCAAAACTCAAGGCCATGCGCGAGTTCTTCCTCTCCAAGACACTGGACCGGCGCTGGTGCCTGCTGGCGCTGGAGTTCAAGCTGTTTGCCGTTCGCCATCCCGAAGTGCGGAAACGGCTGGTGGCCATGCATCGGCGATTTGTGGAGCCCCGCGTGGGAATGCTGGAAGAAGTAATGAAAGCCTTGGGGCGTAAGCTGCCGATATCGGCCTGTGCCACTGGAGTTTCTATGGCGGCATTGGGAAATTCATTAATGCTGGAGAACATGCTGGATCCGGTGCTAATGCCGCAGAGCGACGCACTGCAGATCATGTCGAATTTCTTTGATTTGCTGACGTCGACGCCCGCCAAGTAATTCTTGCAGGCTCAGCGCCCTCCGGACAAAGCAAGTTCGCTGGTGGAGGGACGCGACATCAACTCGCGAATCGCTTCCTGCGGCGATTTGCCCTCCTGCAAAATGGCGTGCATCTGCTGAGTGATCGGCATCTCAACCCCCATTTTGCGTGCAAGTCCAATGGCAGCATTGGTGGTGAGCACCCCTTCGGCCACCATGCCGTGCATGCCGGCGATGATGTCGTCCAGTTTGCGTCCATGACCGAGTTCCACGCCGACGCTGCGATTGCGGGAAAGGCCACCGGTGCATGTGAGGACGAGATCACCCAGACCGGCCAGACCAGCCATCGTTTCCCCACGCCCTCCACAGGCAGTTACTAATCGTGTGATTTCCGCAAGGCCACGGGTAATCAGAGCGGCGACGGTGTTGTGCCCCAGTTGCAGCCCATCGCAAACACCGGCGGCGATGGCGACGATGTTTTTCAGCGAGCCGCCGAGTTCGACGCCCACAATGTCATCGTTGGTGTATACGCGGAAGCGAGGATCGCTGAATTCCTTTTGCACGGTGGTTGCGAGTTCATTGTCTTTGGATGCGATCGTTAGCGCGGTGGGCTGGGTGAACGCAACTTCCCTGGCAAAGGTGGGACCGCTCAAAGCGCCAATGCGCGGGGCAAATGGCGATGGCGAACGGAGCAACACGTCAGTGACAACTTCGCTCATTCGCAGGAAGGTATCGTTCTCGATGCCCTTGGTCGCGCTGACGAAGAGCATGTCGGGGCGCAGATGGGGTGACATCGAGACGAATAAGTGGCGGGTATGGTGGGAAGGCATAACGCTGACGACGATCTCTGTGTCGCGCAGGGCTTCCGCCAAGCTATTTGTGGCTTCAACTGCGTGAGGAACAGGGCAGCCGGCGAGAAACAACTCGTTGACGTGATGGGCATTGATGCTCTGGCAAACCTCGGTTTCGTGTGCCCAGATGCGAACATGATGTCCGCCGTGACGTCCGAGGACGATAGCGATGGCAGTACCCCAAGCTCCTGCTCCAATGACGGCAATGCGACTCATGCGGCACTCGTCTTTCCACCGCCGAGGCGGTTTTCGTTGCCGGCCATGAGGCGGCGAATGTTGTCTTTGTGGCGAATGATGATCAACAGGGACGAAGCGGACATGAGAGCGAAAACGGTCGGGCTGCGGGTTTCAGGATTGAGCCACCAAGCAGCGATGGGAAAGACGGCTGAGCCCACCATACTTCCCAAGGAAACATAGCGTGTGATGGCGACGATTGCCACAAACAGCAACAGCGAGATTGCTACCGCTGCCGGGGCGATGCCCAGGAAAGCGCCGACGGCCGTGGCGACACCTTTGCCTCCCTTAAAGCGCAGCCAGAGGGGAAACATGTGTCCGACAATGGCGCAAAGTCCGGCGAGGGCAGCTAGCTGGTAAACAGAGTGCGCGCCCCAGTCGGGAACCTCTGTCGGATGATGTCCGGCAAAAAAAAATGCGTGCGCGACAGCGACATAGCCTTTCAGCGCATCGAGCAAGAGGGTTGTGATAGCAAGTCCTTTCGAGCCGGTGCGCGCGACGTTGGTCGCTCCGATATTGCCGCTGCCGGTGTGACGAACATCTTCGCCGCGGAAGATGCGGACGAGCAGATAACCGAACGGTATCGAACCGAGCAGGTAAGCGACAACGGCGATAATGAGTGCGTGAAGCAAGGGCCTTGTTCTTACCTCGCGGGCTAAAGCCCACTCAGTGTCCATGAAGAAATGGGCTGCACGGCACGGCTAAAAGCCGTGCCCATTCAATACATGTCTCTACTGCACGGCTGAAGCTGTGCTCCACCATCGAGCTTTGCAGTTGCAGAGCCAGTCAGCACAGTGGGAAGGACGCGCGCTTTTCGTAGCGCGCGCCCGCCGGCGACAGATAGCTCTCGTACAGACTGAACTCGTGCGCCGTCATTGTACCGAAGTCAGGCGGTGGCGACTTTTCCAACTGCTCGCGAACACCTTGCAGGCTGGGTGCCGCACGCTCGCCACGAACGGGGTGCGGCCGTCCACTGCCCACACGCGCGAGAGTGAGATGGGGGGTAAACAGGTCGTGGTCGCGCTCGAATTCCAAGGGCTGAAGAGCTCTTGCTAGGCTGTGCGCGAGCGTTTGCAGGTGTTCGTCGCCTTCGATACCGATCCAGAAGACGCGTGGCGACTTTGGAGTGGGGAAGAATCCCGCGCCATGAAAGGACAGAGTGACGGGAGAGGAATTTACTTTTCCGAGAGCATCGCGGATTTCGGCAAGCTTTTTCGTCTCACCGAGAAACTGGAGTGTGACGTGATAGGTTTCCGGGCCGACCCAGCGGACGCCAGGAGCAAGCCGACGGAGTTGGTCGCGAAACGCAGTGATGCGCTCGCGGATGTCTGGGTCGATATCGAGGGCAACAAAAAGGCGCATAGAGCTACAAGATTTCACCTCATGGGCTAAGTCCAATGTATTTTCAACCTCTAACGGCAGGACTGAAGTCCTGCCCGAGCAAAGCGGCGCGAAATCGACTTTTTCACGGGTCTGTACGGCCGTGCCCCTCCAGATGGCTACATCACCAACCTGCGCACCAGATCGAGCGCTTGCTGGCTGGCCCAGCGACGAATGCGTTCGCGATCGCCGGGAAAACGCCGCTCTACGACCTCTTGCCTGGCGCCATCAGTGGCGGCGATCCAAACGGTCCCTACTGGTTTCTCTTCTGTGCCGCCTGCAGGCCCAGCGATTCCAGTCACCCCGACACCGATATCAGCGTTACACATGGAACGGATGTTCTCCGCCATCGCAACCGCAACCTCTTTGCTCACAGCCCCGTGAGCTTCAATCATTAGCGGCGGTATATCTGCAAAGAGCGTCTTAAGATCGTTGGAGTACACAACAACTCCCCCCAGAAAGAAACGTGAGCTGCCCGGGACGGAAGTAATGCGCTCGGCCACCATGCCGCCGGTACAGGATTCAGCGACAGCGAGCTTGAGGTTGCGCATCTGCAGGAAATAGCCGACGATCTCCTCGAGGGACTCGCCGCAGGTAGAGAACACCGCGTCGTCGAGTTCGTCTTCCAGCTCGCCGGCGAGCCTATCCACAGCCGCCTGCGCTTCCTCAGGAGTGTGAGCAACGGCGCGAAGATGAAACTCGACCTGGCCTTGGCTGGCGAGGACCGTGGTCTGGACATTGGCATACCGCTTGTAGATCGGAGCCGTGCGCTGGTCGGCTGCCGATTCGGGCAACATCGCGGTTTTCAGTACCTTGGTTGCGATAGTTGATGGCGGGAGAACGTGGCGGAGGCGCGGGGCACACTCGTAACGCCAGAGTGCTTCCAACTCGTGCGGGGGGCCAGGCAACAGGATGATAATTCGAGACTGTCGGTTGACAGCGATACGGAGATATTGACCGGAAGCGGTTCCACGCGGGTTCGGCATTACCTCAGCGCCCTGGAGAATGTCGGCTTGTTTCGCATTGTTGGGCGGCATCGGAATGCGCCGTTCCGCGAAGCGCTTGTACATGGCCGCAACGATCTCGTTGTCGCGCCGTAACTCGATGCCCAGCGCAGCCGCCACGCACTCGCGGGTGAGGTCGTCTTCGGTGGGACCGAGGCCGCCCGTGAAGAGGACGATATCGGAGCGCTCGATTGCGGAGCGCGCAACACTTACCAGATGATCGAAGTTATCGCCGACAATTGTCTTGAAGCCGACGACAACTCCTAGCTGGTTTAGCTGATTGATGAGGAATAAAGAATCGGTGTCCTGACGGAACGGAGTAAGCATCTCCGAGCCGACCGCGATGATTTCAGCGATCACGCGTTCAGTCTAGCATTGGGGGAAAGAGCGCTCGGCGTCTAGCGCGAGGGGATGATGTTTCGACCGGCGATGCCCCAGTCGAGGTGATGCAATCCGCTGGTGGTGGCGAGCACAGCTGCCTTGCCGGGAGAGAAAGCGATACCAACAAGGTTCTGGCCAGACACAACCAGCGACGGTTTACGGTCAGGGGTGATTTTGACGATGCCGCGCCGTCCGTGCAGGGAAGCGGCGACGTAGAGATTGCCCTTGGCGTCGAAGGCAAGTCCCTGGGGGCGGCCGAGGCCACGGTAGTACACGTCAACATGGCCGTGGGGATCGACTTGATAGACCGCATCGAAACTGGAGGTAGTCGGGCCGGTGACGTAGAGGAACCCGCTGTCGTCGAATGCGAGATGGTAGGCCGACACGCTGGCCTCTATGGTGGCGAAAACAAAAATCTGACGATCACGACCGATCTTGAAGATGGTCCCGCTGCGGTCGCCCACGTACAGGTTACCATCACGGTCGAAGGCAATTCCCGTGGCCACGCCCATGCCTTCCGCATACGAAGTGATAGCGCCGTTCTTGGCGACGCGGTATACCGTGCCATCGTAGCGCGAAGAAACATACAGGCTGCCATCGTGGCCGAGGGCGAGGCCGGTGGGATTCATCATCTCGACCACGAATGGCTTGGCGGTGTACGTGTCATCAATGCGATAAATTGCAACCGGTACTTTCTGCCCACGCGATCCCGAGAAGGTAACGTAAATGCTGCCAGCTTCATCGACCACCGGATTGGCGACAGGATGAAGGTTGTCGGCAATTGGCTCGGCGACGCTGATTTCACGAGGATTGCTACGATGGCCGTTGGCTGCCACCACAACGCTGCCCGAGGAGGCTCCATCGGGCACCCGCGCCACGATGAACTGATCGGAGCTCACAACGAGAGAAGCCGGCAAATCGCCGAACTGCACCGCCGGCCGGCGAAGGTCGCGAGGACGCAGTCCACGACCCAGAATTCTTACCTCGCCGCCGGGTAAAGCACACCGAGGCTCGATGGCGTCGATTTGCGGATTACCGTTCAAGTGCAGAACTGCCATGTGAGACCCTGCCGCTAATCCTAATCTTACTTCCTGTCATGGCGAAGCAACCAACAGGCTCAGTGCAACCAGCGAAAATGCAGCAGCAGTTGCAGCGTGACCAACCCGTACACGCCTGCTCCCAAGTCATCCACTACGATGCCGGTGCCCTGGGGAAGGTTTTCAAGAGCACGAATCGGTGGCGGCTTCAGGATGTCGAACGCACGGAAAAGTATAAAGCCCGCCAGCAGAGGCTTCCAGGCAATCGGTGCGGCGATAAGCGTCACAAGTTGGCCGGCTACCTCATCGATGACGACGTGCGAGGGATCTTTCTTGCCACAACCGCGCGCCTCAAGAGTTGCAGCCGGGATTCCGACGACGGTAACGGCGACGATAAGCGCCAGAATAATCGGTAGGTGAAGCGCATTGGGCATGCGGGCAGCCAATGCCCACCACAGCAGCGCGGCAGCCAGCGATCCCCACGTGCCCGGGCCAGGACGCAATCGTCCAACCGCGAAGAATGTCGCCACCAGCGTGGCCCAGCGGGGGGTGGCCGTCTTCGACCGGCTATCAGTTAGGCTTTTTGACAGGGGCATCGTAGTAGCTGGAATCGTCGGTTTCGGGATCGTTCAGCGGTGTGGAGATGATGTAGCCTCCGCTGGCCCACTTGCCCAGGTCGATCAGGCGGCAGCGCTCACTGCAAAAAGGGAACTCTGGGCCGCTGGCCAGCGCGAGCTTTTTGCAGGTCGGGCATCGCAGGGTTTTGCCACGCTTCTTCGCCATAGTCTGCTTATAAGATGCGCGCGACCAAGTCGTAGTCGTGTGCCTCGGTGATTTCGCAGCGGTAGAACTCGCCTTCGCGCACACACTCATGGTCACCGAAGTCGTTGACGTAAACTGTTCCATCTATTTCAGGTGCGTGCATTGCAGTGCGGCCCTCCCAGAGCATGTCTGTTTCCGCCGAAGGTCCTTCCATCAGCAGTTCAAATTGCCGCCCAACGAGGGCGCGCTTCTTGCGGCGGCTGATCTGCTTCTGAATCGACATGAGCTTCCTACGGCGGCGCTCGATCTCTTTGGGGAGTACTTTCTCGCCCAGCGCGTGAGATGCCGAGCCTTCTTCGTCGGAGTAGCCAAAAACGCCGAGCCAGTCGAATCGCGCCTGGCGCACGAAATCGCAGAGGATCTCGAAGTCCTCCGCCTTTTCGCCGGGAAAGCCGACGATGAAGGAGGTTCGCAAGGCCACGTCGGGAATATGACGGCGCATCTTGTCAATCGATTTTAGGAAGATCTCGGCGCCCGCGCCGCGCTTCATGCTCTTCAGTACGGCAGGCGAAGCGTGCTGCAAAGGCACATCGATGTAGGAGCAGATCTTTTCGTGCGAGGCAATGGTCTCCAGAAGCTTACCGGTGATCTTGTTGGGATACGCGTACAGGAAACGAACCCACCGCAACTCTTCGATCCCCGCCAGCCGCTCGAGCAGAAGCGCCAGCCCGTCTTTGAGATCGAGGTCTTCGCCGTAACAGGTAGTATCTTGGCCGATGAGCGTGATTTCGCCCACACCCTGTGCTGCCAGATGCTGCGCTTCCGCGATCACGGACTCGAATCGCCGCGAGCGAAATTTGCCACGCAGCTGCGGGATGATGCAGAACGAGCAGGGATGATCGCAACCTTCGGCGATCTTGATGTAGGCGGAGTACTTGGGTGTGGCGAGCAGACGAGGTGTGTTCTCGTCGTAGAGGTAATTGGGCAGGTCGGCGATGGCGCCGTCCCAGCCCTTTTTGGAGAAGCGGCCTGACTGTTGGCGCGCGTTGCCCTCGGCACGAGAGTTCAGGATGACGAATGGACTTGACTCTATTTGCTGCGGCTGGATTCCCGCAGCGGAGAGAATTTGCTGCAACTCGCCGGTTCCAACGACGGCATCGACTTCCGGAATGTTCTTCTGGATTTCGTTGCGGTAACGCTCCACCAGGCAACCAGCGACGATCAGCTTTTTGGCCCGGCCGCCGCTTTTATGCTGCGCCATTTCGAGGATGGCATCGACGGATTCCTGCTGCGCCTTGTCAATAAACGAGCAGGTATTGACGACGATGATGTCTGCGTCTTCGGCTTTGGATGTGATCTGGGCACCGCCCTGCGAGAGCAGTCCCATCATGACCTCGCTGTCCACAAGGTTCTTGGGACAGCCGAGGCTCACGAATCCAACTTTTTGCCGGGCAGCCGGGCGCGCGACCGGCTTTTCGAGCGCGTCGAACAGGGCTACAGAATCGTACTTCGATGACATGGAATCCCTCTATTTTAGCATCCTTGCTGGCCTCACTTGAGCTTCCGGCGCAATTTGCAAGATGGTATGATGCAGTAGGTCGGGCGCTGGTCCCGCGCAACGCACCCTGTGAACCCCGCCAGGTCCGGAAGGAAGCAACGGTAACGGGTCAATGCTGTGTGCAGCGGTAAACTGGCGCCTGACTTATTTGGTATTTAGCAATTATTAGCTTTTAGTTTTCAGTCCCATTGGCTTACCGACCCGCTACTTCGCATGGACTTTCCCCAGCCCATCGTTGAGAATTAGCTTTCATTTTGTCCAGTAGTACGATCAACGGAGAATTTCGCTTTGTCGAATCCTACTCGCGCCAAGATTACAGCATTAGGTACCTACGTTCCCCCCCATATTCTGAGCAACCAAGATCTTGAAAGCATGGTCGAGACCACCGATCAGTGGATCGTCGAGCGGACGGGAATTCGCGAACGCCACATTGCGGATAAAGGCGTGGCCACCAGCGATCTGGCGGTGGAAGCGGTCAAGAAGCTGGTGGAGAGCCATCCCATTGATCTACAGCAAGTGGACCTAATCGTGGTCGGCACGGTGACGCCGGACATGATGTATCCCTCGACCGCGTGCCTAGTGCAGCACAAGCTGGGAATTGCCAACACGTGGGGCTTCGACGTATCAGCGGGGTGTTCGGGGTTTCTGTACTCACTGAATATTGGCGCGATGTTTATTGAGACCGGCAAATACAAAAAGGTCCTGGTGATCGGCAGTGATGTGAATTCGTCGATGGTGAATTACCAGGACCGCGCGGTATGCATCATCTTTGGCGATGGAGCGGGTGCGGTACTCTTGGAGCCGGCGGAAGAAGGCGAGGCGGGAATCATTGACCACGTGGCGCAAGTGGAAGGCGGCGGCGGGCAATATCTGTATATGCCGGGCGGCGGTAGTCTGAATCCGGCTTCGCACGAGACTGTGGATAAGAAAATGCATTACATCCATCAGGATGGGCAGCAGGTTTTCAAGTATGCGGTGAAGAAGATGGCGGAGATGACGCAGCGCATCTTGGAACGCAATCATCTGACCGGTGCGGACGTGGACTGCTTCATAGCGCATCAGGCCAATCGGCGTATCATCATGGCCACCGCTGATCGGCTTAAGATGCCCGAAGAGAAGGTTATCGTCAACATCGACCGCTACGGCAATACCACTGCGGGAACGATTCCGCTGGCCATGCAGACGGCCCTGGAAATTGGCAAGCTGAAAAAGGGCAACATGGTTCTGCTCGCGGCCGTGGGTGCCGGGTTCACGTCGGGAGCGACGCTGCTGAAGTGGGCATACTAGCGGTAAGCTAGGGAAGAGATCCTAGGTCTTCTTCCTAGGCTCGGTCATGCTCTCTGGATCGAGAATCTCGCGAATCTGTTCTTCACTCAGCCAGCCTTTTTCGCGGGCGATCTCAATAATCGTCTTGCCGGTTGCGATCGATTCTTTCGCGATCTCCGCTGCTCTCGCATAGCCGATGTATGGATTGAGCGCCGTCGCCAGCGATACCGTACTCTGCGCATAGAACTCGCAGCGCTTCTGGTTCGCCGTGATGCCTTTGACGCAGAACTCTGTTAATTGTCGCAGCATGTTTGTCATGATGGTGATGGCCATGAGAACGCTATAAGCCATGGTGGGCATCATGACGTTGAGTTCGAGCTGTCCGGCTTGCACGGCGAGCGCGACCGCCGTGTCATACCCGACGACTTGGAAAGACACCATCGCTGCCAACTCGGCCATCACGGGATTGATCTTGCCAGGCATGATCGATGAGCCCGGTTGCAAGGCGGGCAGGTTGATTTCGGCCAGACCTGTATTTGGCCCGGAAGCGAGCAGGCGAAGATCGTTGGAGATGCGAATGATCTCTAACGCAAGGTTGCGTAGCGCACCGCTCACCGCCGACATAGCCAGGTTCGACTGCATGGCGTAGCGCATGTCGTCTACCGCCTCGAGCTTTTCGCCGGAAATGCGTGCGAGATGAGCGACCGCTTTTTGGCGATACTCCGGATGCGTATTGATGCCCGTGCCAACCGCCGACCCACCGAGTCCAATTTCGCGTAAGAGCTCGCCCTGCTGCTCCAGTGCCCGCTGTGCTCGGCGGACGGCTGCAGCGTATGCCGTGAACTCCTGGCCCAAACGCATGGGAACCGCGTCCATCATGTGGGTGCGGCCGGACTTGAGAATGCTGTGAAACTCGTCCCCTTTGTTGTTGAGCTCGACCGCAAGTGTATCGAGCACGGCGTAGAGGCGCTCCAGTTCCAGGAGGGCGGCCAATCGCATGGCGGTAGGAAAGACATCGTTCGTGGATTGGCCGTAGTTCACGTGATCGTTGGGGTGAGCGTGCTGGTATTCGCCAAGGCGACCACCCAGCAGCTCGGAGGCGCGGTTGGCAATCACCTCGTTGGTATTCATGTGAAAGCTCACGCCAGCTCCGGCCTGGAAGACGTCCACAACGAAGTGCTCATGCCACTTGCCCTGCTGAATTTCGCGTGCTGCCGCGATAATGGCATCGGCGGTCTTTTCCTCGATCAGCCGCAGATCGAGGTTAGCTTCTGCGGCAGCTTCTTTGATCATGGCGATGGCGCGGATCAATGAGACATGTGCGCGCAGGCCGCTGATGGGATAGTTTTCGACCGCGCGGGCGGTTTGTATGCCGTAGTAGGCATCAGCGGGAACGTCTTTGAATCCGAGAGAGTCTTTTTCGGTGCGGGTGGACATAGCGGAGCCTCTAGCATTGTGATGACAGCGAAGGCTCCTTGGCTGCAATGCAGGAGCGCAACTCTGGATAGGTCAGGAGCTTAGGCCGATATCTCGACCAGGCTCGCGATCTTGGCCTGCCACTCTTTCGGACCGGAGTGGTGGACGGCGTTACCATTCGCATCTACAGCTACGGTCACTGGCATGTCTTCGACTTCGAACTCGTAGATAGCTTCCATGCCGAGGTCGTGGAAGCCAAGCACGCGCGACTTCTTGATCGCCTTCGAGACAAGGTACGCGGCGCCGCCCACAGCCATCAGGTAGACAGCCTTGTGGTCGCGTATGGCTTCAATCCCTGCCGGGCCTCGCTCGGCCTTTCCCACCATGCCGAGCAGTCCAGTGTGCTCCAGCATCTGGCGAGTGAACTTGTCCATGCGCGTTGCGGTGGTGGGACCCGCGGGTCCGACAACCTCGTCGCGCACGGGATCGACCGGACCAACGTAATAGATGAAACGATTCCTGAAATCCACCGGTAGCTTGTCGCCTTGGTTGAGCATGTCGGTCATGCGCTTGTGGGCGGCGTCGCGACCGGTGAGCAGCTTGCCGTTGAGCAACAGAACTTCGCCCGGCTTCCAGGTGGCGACTTCTTCTCGCGTCACAGTGTCGAGATTGACGCGGCGTGCGCCCGCACTTATCGGGTCATAAGTAAGCTGTGGCCAGTCTTCGATGGATGGCGGCTTCAGTGTCACTGCCCCCGAGCCGTCGAGCTGGAAGTGCGCATGGCGCGTCGCCGCGCAGTTGGGAATCATCGCAACCGGCAAGTTTGCCGCATGCGTGGGATATTCCTTCACCTTCACGTCAAGCACCGTGGTCAGCCCGCCGAGACCCTGCGCGCCGATGCCAAGGGCGTTCACCTTCTGATAGAGGTCCACGCGGAGCTTTTCGGCCTGCGTCTTGGGCTCGCGCTCCATCAGTTCCTGTATATCAATGGGCTCCATGAGTGCTTCTTTGGCCAGGGTCATGGCCTTCTCGGCGGTGCCGCCGATTCCAATACCCAGGATTCCGGGCGGACACCAACCCGCGCCCATTGTCGGAACCGTCTTTAGCACCCACTCTTCGATGGAGTCGGAGGGATTGAGCATGGCGAATTTCGATTTGGCCTCCGAGCCTCCGCCCTTGGCTGCGACGATCACTTCCAACGTATCGCCCGGAACGATGGTCATATTAATGACGGCGGGCGTGTTGTCCTGCGTGTTCTTGCGGGCGCTGAATGGCTCGGCGAGAATGCTGGCGCGTAGCTTGTTGTCAGGATGCAAGTAGGCGCGACGCACTCCTTCGTTCACCATATCCTCGACACTCATGGTGGCGTCCCATTGCACGTTCATGCCGATCTTTAGGAAGACAGTCACAATGCCGGTGTCCTGGCAGATCGGCCGATGGCCTTCGGCGCACATTCGCGAGTTGATCAGCAACTGAGCGATCGCATCCCGTGCAGCCGGGGACTGCTCTTTTTCGTAAGCGCGGGTCATCGCCTTGATGAAATCAACGGGATGGTAATAAGAGATGAATTGGAGCGCGTCAGCCACGCTCCGGATAAGGTCTTCCTGCTTGATGATGGTCATTGGGCCGCCTCGCGAGACGGGAGAAGGATTGAAGTACCCAACAGCATACAAAACCCGGGCGGCAAGAACCAGTCGCGCTTGAGCAAAGAGCGGGTATCCTACCGCTATGGACGTTTCCAACACCGACTCGAATCATTTTGACGTAATCGTCATCGGCGCCGGCCCAACAGGGTTGGCGTGCGGTATTGATGCTAAGCGCGCCGGCTTCAAGGTGACCAACGTCGATAAAGGCTGCCTGGTGAATTCCCTCTACCACTATCCCAGCAACATGACTTTTTTCACCACGCCTGAGCTGCTGGAGATCGGCGACATTCCGTTCGCCAGTCCCAACCAAAAGCCCACGCGCCCGGAGGCGCTGGAATATTACCGCAAGGTTGCCGAGCACTATGAGCTCGACGTGCGCCAGTACGAATCGGTCGAAAGGATTGGGGGATCGGATGGAGATTTCGTCGTTCGTACTATCGATCGTCACGGCCGCAACCGCGCTTATCATGGGCGCAAGCTGATTCTCGCCACCGGCTATTACGATCTTCCGAATTTCATGAATGTTCCGGGCGAAGCACTGCCCAAAGTTCTGCATTATTACCGCGAGCCGCATCCCTTCTTCAATCTCGACGTGCTGGTAGTAGGTGGGAAGAACTCCGCCGCCATTGCAGCGCTGGAGCTGTGGCGACACGGCGCGCGCGTGACCCTGGTACATCGCCGTGAGGCGATGAGCAGTTCTGTCAAGTATTGGATCAAGCCCGACATCGAGAATCGCATCAAAGCCGGACAGATCAAGGCTTACTTCGACAGCACGGTGAAGGAGATCACGCCCGACTACGCCATACTGAACACGCCCGAAGGCGAAGTGCGCTTGGCGAATGACTGGGTCTTCGCAATGACGGGCTATCATCCTGATTTCGAGTTCATCTGCAACCTCGGGTGCCGGCTGCGTGGTGATGACGACAAACGACCAGTGGTCAACCCGAAAACGCTGGAGAGCAGCGTACCGGGGATTTACCTGGCGGGAGTGATCGTGGCCGGCATGCGCACAAACGAAATTTTCATCGAGAACGGCCGTTTTCACGGTCAGCTCATTGCTGCCGATTTGAAAGACAGGTTAACGCCACAACCGACTACTGCGTAGCTCAAGTTTTGCGATAAACTCATACTGCTATTCCGCGAACTTCCATCCTAGGGCTTTGCACGAAACCGGAAATTCATTCGACACGGGTCTGTCGCTCGACCTGCGTCAGTAGGAATTCAAGGAGCTGAACATGAAGCAGGGGTCACATCGGGATCTGTCGAGAAGGGAACTGCTACGAGTCGGAGTGACCGTCACCGCTGGCTGCATTTTCGCCGGCGGTTTGAGTTCAATGTTTCCTGCCAATGCACAGGCGCAGTCTAAGCTAACGCCCAGTGCCGCGCTGGACGAGTTGGTGGCAGGCAACAAGCGCTTTATCTCCGGGCGCCTCACCGCCCACGAGCAAGACCTCGCCATTCTCAAGCAACATACCGAAGAAAAGCAGGAGCCCTTCGCCGCTGTGCTCTCTTGTGCTGATTCGCGCGTGCCGGTTGAGCTGGTCTTCGATCAGACCATCGGACACATCTTTGTAACACGTGTGGCCGGAAATCTGATCACGCCGGAAATCATCGGCAGCCTCGAATACGGTGCCGAAGTCGTTGGGACGAAAGTCATCTTGGTTATGGGGCATTCCAACTGCGGTGCCGTGAAAGCAACGATTCAGGGCAAAGCGGTGCCGGGCCAGATCAGCTCGCTGTTCCCTCATATCCAGCCTGCTGTTGATCAGGCAGGATCGAACCTGGAGGCTGCCACGCAAGCCAATGCGAAGATACAAGCCAAACTTCTGGCGCAGTCTTCAACTGTAATTTCCGGACTGGTGAAGTCAGGCAATCTGAAGGTCGTGGCAGGTTATTACGATCTCGGAACGGGTGTTGTGAAGATTCTGGAATAGGTTCGGCAATTTTTCGCCGCTCGACAAACCATCGGTTGCATTCTCTGATAGACTCTTGCGCGGGGTGAGGTCGTTCATCCTGCGCAGCGGGAACAGACCTCGCAACAGTAGTAGCTTGCCTTCCCAGGGGCCTGGTTTGCAGACGATTCGCCGAATCGGCGCTTCCGCAAATTGCCCCGCCGGCGTGGTTTGTCTACTGGCACAAATAAGTCTTACGAGCGGCAACGCTGGCACTCGAACAGCTTTGCCATGGAGGATCGCGATGGCTACAGCCGTTGGAACCGCACCAATCGACGCCCGGGTTGAAGACTTCATCAAAAAACCCCGGCCGATATTCATTAACAACCAGTGGGTGCCTGCCGCATCGGGCAAGACGTTTCCCACTTACAACCCCGCTACCGGCGAAGTGCTGGCCCAGGTGGCGGAAGGCGATAAGGAAGACATCAATCGTGCCGTGAAGGCAGCGCGCAGAGCCTTTGAGAATCCGGCATGGGCCGACATGCCGGCATCGCAGCGCGGACGCCTTATCTGGAAGCTCGCTGACCTGATGGAAGCGCGCGCCGAAGAATTTGCTCAGCTGGAAAGTCTCGACAACGGCAAGCCGCTCGCCATCGCGCGCGTGGCAGACGTGCCGCTCGCTGTTGACCTGTTCCGCTACATGGCGGGGTGGGCCACCAAGATTGAGGGCAATGCGATTCCGATTTCCGCCGGTACCAAGCGCACACAATATCTCGCCTACACCCGGCGCGAGCCCGTGGGGGTCGTTGGGCAGATTATCCCGTGGAATTTTCCGCTCCTGATGGCAGCGTGGAAGTTGGGTCCTGCGCTGGCGTGCGGTTGTTGCGTTGTGCTGAAGCCCGCGGAGCAGACTCCGCTGTCGGCGCTGCTTCTGGCCGAATTGACGGCGGAAGCTGGATTTCCCGAGGGGGTAGTCAATGTCGTGCCCGGTTATGGGGAAACAGCCGGCGCTGCGCTGGCGGCACATCCGGATGTTGATAAGATAGCCTTCACCGGCTCAACCGAGGTGGGCAAGCTGATCGTGCAGGCGGCTTCGGGCAACCTGAAGAAGGTCTCGCTTGAGCTGGGCGGAAAATCGCCCAACATCGTCTTCGACGATGCTGATATGCGCTCCACCGTTCCCGGCGCTGCCAGTGCCATCTTCTTCAATCACGGGCAGTGCTGTTGTGCTGGCTCCCGTCTCTACGTCGAAAAAGACATGTTTGATCAGGTGGTCGAAGGCGTCGCAGCACAGGCGAAGAAGATCAAGGTCGGCCCCGGCTTCGAGCCTGACACTAACATGGGCCCGCTGGTCTCGAAGGAGCAACTCGACCGTGTCTGCAACTATCTCGAGTCGGGCTTCAACGAAGGGGCAGAGGCGGTCGTTGGTGGCAAGAAGAAGGACGGCGCAGGCTACTTCGTCGAGCCGACGGTGCTGGTCAAGACCAATCCCAATATGAAGATCGTTCGGGAAGAGATCTTCGGCCCGGTCGTCACGGCTTCCCCATTCGCCGACCTCGACCAGCTAGTGGCTGAAGCCAACAACAGCGAGTATGGACTGGCTGCAGGCGTGTGGACAAAGGACATCAGCAAGGCCCACCGCATCGCCCATAAGCTGCGCGCCGGTACGGTGTGGATCAACTGCTACAACGTGTTCGACGCCGCATTGCCGTTCGGCGGATACAAGCAGTCCGGCTGGGGCCGCGAAATGGGCCACGAAGTGCTGGAGCTTTACACGGAAGTGAAGGCCGTCTGCGCCGCGATCTAGAACCCTCAGTCCGACGAGTCAGAGTGGGTGCCCCATCCGGCCATATTCTGGCCGGGTGGGGTTTTTCTTTGCGAGTTAATCTCCAATCACCGTCAGCTCCGGCTCTGTCGGCCATGCCACTGGCGCGGCGATGCTCTGCAAGGCAGGACGGAAGCCGTGCTGCGTCAATGTGACCACCTTAAGCTTTCTACCGTCCGCCGAATCCTCAACCCAGTTGTGCCGCTCGACGAAGGTCGGTGGCTCATACGTTATGCCCTGAGCTAGCCGTCGATCCTCGCGCTTCGAGGTCCATAACAGTATCGGACCGAGAGCGACGCGCACCAACTGCGCCCTCAATCCGAATTCAGCTTCGACCTCTAGGCGCAATTCGCGAATGCGGCCGGACACCGGCGCATTTGACTTCTTCAGTCGCTTCTCCATTGCCCACAACGCCGCGTTGTAGGTGGTGCATAGCTTGCGGGCTTCTTGCACGAACCGCGTACGCACGCGTTCTTCCGGATGGTCCTTATGCCGCATCCATCCCTGCAACAACGTATGACAAATACGAAACAGGCTCGGGCCATTCTGCTGGAAATCTTGGCGAAACGCCCCATCCAGCAACTCCTTCGACTGGTCACGCGATATTGCAGCATGCCGAAAGTTGAACTTGTATTGCCCGTGAATGTCCGCTAGCGCAACCTCCTTTAACATCCGACCTTGCGTATTCATCTGGTGATAAAGAGGAGTCCCGGGCACTGGTGTGTAAAGCATGAACTGATGGAAGTCGGTATTGTGCGATACCGCGTAGTCGAGGTCCTCGTGAATGTTCTCTGGTGTGTGGTGCTCCAGCCCGACAATCGTCGAGCCCAGAAGCTTGATGCCATGGCGGCGCAACTCATCCACGATAGCGCGGGTGTCGGCACCCCTGAGCTTTGCGTACGAAGAACGCGGCGACTCCAGTCCTACCCAAATCCATGAGATGCCGAGCCGGACGAGTTCGTCCATAGTGTAGTAGCGAATCGCGTTGATCGACGAGAACACGTAAAGCGCCCAGCTCTTGCCGTGCTCCTCCATAAGCCGTAGCAATTGCAGCGCACGTGGCCGGTTCAGCAGAAAGTTCTCGTCCATTACGAAGAATGACCGCACTCCCATGCTGCGTTCCATGTGCTGCATCACCTCGAACAACTCGGCGCCGGAGTGGTAAAAGTGATAGGTCTTGCCTTTTCCCCCGAAAAAAGCCGACGTTGTGCAGAAATTGCAACCCATGGGGCAACCGACCGACGGAATGATAGTCGCTGCGGTATCGCGTGTTCTGTCGGGCACGCCGAGACCGAGGACTCGGAAGCCGAAGCCCGAAAGAATCTCTGGGTGCACAATGGGAGTGGCAGGATCTTCGCCAAGAAAGCGCCGCATCCAGGCGATACCTTCGCCTCGTACAACGTGGTCAGCGTCGATCAGGTCTTCGATGCCGGGAGTTCCCGCCACGTGCCCGCCCACCACAATCGTCGAAGGCGGCGACAGCATACGCACGCGCCGGCACATCTCCCGCACTTTGCCGAAGTTCGGAATGATTCCTGAAATTCCCACGATGTCGTAACGATGCGAAGTCAGCTCTTGCTCGAATCTTGCGAGGGTAGGGAAGTCAAGCAGTGTACTGGGCGCAGAGATGTTCTGCTGAATCATCATCAGTCCCCACGAGCGATGGAACATGCGCAGCGAGAAGCTGCCTTGCTCTCGGGTGACTTGATTGTGATACAGCTCCATCGGATTGATGGCGCGGCTGCCGAACTCGTCGTCTTGTGCGTAAGGTCCGAATACAGAGGTGAGAAGAACTCTGGCGCGTGTACTTTTGGGATAAACAGGAAAACAATCGAGGCCCGTGGCAACCATGACCTCATGGTAGAAATCGCGCGCGGTGAGGTATGTGATATAGGCGTAGCCCGGGTGGAAATGACAGAAGTATTACATTCCCGTGCCCTGCGCCAAGCTTTCGTGAAATAGGCAAAGAAAAAAGGGCAGGACATGTGTCTCCTGCCCTGGAACGGAAGGTAGCTTAACTACTGCGCCGGGGATGGCGACGCATTGGTTCCGTTCCCAATCTTCTGAATGTGCTGGTTGATGCGATTAATCTGCTGAGTGCGCAGCTGCTCGGCTTGGGCCTGCTGGTCTGTGGTCAGCACCTGAGTGTAGATCTGGTGCGCCACCTTCTCACGATTGGCGATCATTGCCGCGTGCAACTGTCCTGCCTGCAGAGCCAGCGCTTGGATCTTCGACTCTTCGTACTGGCCGTTGGCCGTCGCCGCCAGCAATGCCGCGCGGTTCTGCTGCATCTGTATAAACAACGGCTTCATGTTGGCGCGGTTCGCCTGCATGATCTCCTTCACCTGGGCCTTCTGCGCATCCGTCAGGTTCAGCTCATGCAGAGCCAAACCCATTCCCATTCCGTGCCCCGGGCCACCCCAACCTTTTTGCGATCCGCCTTCCGGGCCTTGCGCATTCGCCACCAGCGCCCCACCACACAGCAGCAATGCCATCAGACTTACTGCCAAATACTTCTTCATGCTTTCAACTCCTTCTGATCTGGACAGCTTTTACTTGTCGATACTACAAACACGGAACGCGACGAATCCGCCGTGAAGTCCAGTTACGCAGAGTAAAGAATTGTGATTGCCACTGCGCCTACCAGATATGTCGAGCGACATGAAGCGTTGTGTCTTCGTATCCAGTTCCGCGTAGTCGGAATGAAAGTTCCCAAAACAAAGTTGCCGAAAGAGTTCTGCAGGTTGCTACTCCGCAATCTGGCATGTAAGTGGAGAATTCCAGACCGGCGCGTCGACTGACTTGCTTTCTACGCCTAAAGTTGTAGGAAGCCCAACGAAATCGCGTCAGAATTTGTGTATCTGTAACAGATTAAATTCCTTTGTTCGTTTCCCAGGCAGTGTTTCCGCCCCCCGATCACATCCGGTTTGTGCGTAACGTCACATCGCTCAGTGAGTTATGTCCGTTCGATTGTGGTTGGACGACACCTACAGTTCGGTCCTAAGACTCAAAAACTCAGAGCGAAAGTAGCGGGTTGTCTAGCTGTTCGGGACCTTCGTATCTGCCCAAAACTGCGCTCATTATGGAGGCAAAAGTGCGAGAGACTCTCCGGTCATTCCGAGTGCCAACTCTACTGGCAGCTTGTCTGTTCGCCAACGGGTTGCTGCACGCCCAATCAACCTCGTCTGAACTGAAAGAACTGAAAGATGCGATCGCTGCCCAGCAGCAGCAGATTCAGCAATTACAACAGCAGGTGCAGTCACGCGATGCGGCCATCCAGCAACTGCAACAGCAGGTTGGGCAGGCACAAGCGGCGGCAAGCCAGGCTCAAGCCACCGCTCAATCCGCGGTGAGCGGTGAACAGAAGGAAACTCAGCTTACCGCTGAGGAGTACGGCAAGTTGCAGCATGAAGTCACCGATCTCAAAGCTGTCTCAACTAGCACGGCTGAGGGCTTGCAGGCCACGCAAAAGCGGGTGAGCGACCTGGAGAGTCCTCTGGCCATTCACTACAAGGGTGTCACCATTACTCCGGGTGGGTTCCTGGCGGCTGAAACCGTGTGGCGCCCGCACGCCACGTTCTCCGACATCAACACGCCGCTCAACTTGATTCCGTTCTCAGGAGCCGCGCAGGCTCGTTTCTCCGAATTCTATGGATCGGGTCGCCAGACAAGACTAACGCTTTTGGCCCAGGGCAAGTGGGGCACTACGAACCTGACCGGCTACATCGAGACCGACTTCCTTGGTGCCGGCGTCACCTCCAACAACAACCAGAGCAACAGCTATGTGTTGCGGCAACGTCAACTTTGGGCGTCGGCCGCGTTGCAGAATGGCTGGACCTTCAGCGGGGGGCAGATGTGGAGCTTGGTGACGGAGACTCGCAAAGGTCTTGATAACCGCACCGAAGCTTTGCCGATGCAGATTGACGCACAGTACACTGCGGGCTTCAGTTGGGCTCGACAATATGCCTTCCGTGCGGCCAAGAATTTCAACAACAAGGTGTGGCTGGGTGCATCGGTGGAAAATGCACAGACCCTACTCACAGTATCTGGCGCACCGACGTTCGCACCCTCCCCCTGCCCCAACGGTTCGACCTTGGTATCAGACAGCAAGAGCCCAACCGGATTCGCTGCAACCTGCACGGCTTTCAACGGATTTCTCATCGGCGGTCCCGGAACTCTGGGAGGCTTGTACAACAACCAGGCGAATTACTCTTCCAACGTTTCGCCCGATTTCGTTGCGAAGGTGGCGTTCGAGCCTGGCTTTGGTCACTACGAGGTGTTCGGCGTGGCCAGTGCATTTCGCAACCGAATCTATCCCAACTTGTCTGCGCTGAACCCAGTTACGGGATTGCCTGATCCATCGGCCAAGGGAGCCTACAACCAGACCATCTGGGGCGGTGGTTGGGGTGCCAATGCGCGCTGGCTGTTCTACCAGAAGCACATCGAAGTGGGGTTGCACGGCTTGGGTGGGAAGGGTGTAGGCCGCTATGGCGATTCCAGCTTACCCGACGTTACCGTCAATCCTGCGGGCCAGGAGAAAGCTCTGCCTTCCTATCAGGTTTTGGCCACGCTGGAATGGCACTCGCCGCACTGGGATGTTTACGGCTACGGCGGTGGCGAGTATGTCGGAAAGACTTGGTACGGAACCAAGCCGGGAGGCTTCGGTCCGGTCGGCTACGGCTCGCCTCTCTTCAACAACAACGGCTGTGGCACGGAAACCCTGCCCACCAGCACAACCGGTTATGGTCCCGGCGCATTGGGCAGTTGCGTAGGTCAAACCCGGACGGTGGTCGAAGGGACCACAGGCTTCTGGTACAAGCCATACAACGGACCGAAGGGGCGCGTCCAAATAGGGTTGCAGTATTCCTATTTGACCCGGGAAGCCTGGATCGGCTATGGCGGTATCTTCCCGAAGCCTCCGGCGGTCATTCCCGCAAAGACCACATTGCAGCCGGAAGCCATCGAGAATATGTGGTTTACCTCGTTCCGATATTACCTGCCGTAGCCCGGCAGGCGGTCCGACGCAGCGCGGTGGTGAGTGCGAACTCACCACCTCTTTTTCGTGTGCAGGACTGTAGAAGTCGCTCCCGGCTACAGAAAAATTGACTCTGGAAAGCACTCGCGCATCTACTGTTCTGGGAGGGGGCGATGATCTGGCGTTCCGGGTTTGTGCTGAGCGCATTACTGGTCTTCTTGTTCTTGAGCGGCTTCGCGCAGCAACAGCTTCCACCAGGCACTGTCCTTCCAGTAATGGCAGGCAAGTCTCTCGATTCCCTCAAAGCCAAGCCCGGAGAACCAATCACTGGTAGGTTGATGCAGGATGTCGTGCTTGCTTCCGGCGAACGCATTCGCGCTGGGGCCAAGCTTGCGGGCCAGGTAGTGGAATCCTCGCCCAACAGTTCTACCGGACAAGTCCGCCTCTTGGTTCGCTTCGATCACCTGATTACCCGCGGCAAACACTACTCCATCACTACGAGTCTTCGGTCTCTGGCTTCGATGCAGGACGTCTTCAATGCCCAACTCCCAACCGGCACCTTCGCTGAGTACGGCACCTCCATCAGCGACTGGACAACCGTGCAGGTCGGAGGCGCAGCCGTTTATCTGGGCGACGCCACCGTGCGGGATGGCATGAACGTTATAGGTCAGGCACCCGGGTATGGGATTACTCGCGCGAAGCTCATCGCCGCTCCCCAGCGAGGATGCGTCGCCAAGCTCGGAGAGAGCACCGACGAACAGTCGCTTTGGGTTTTCTCACCCTGGGCCTGCGGCACCTACGGTTTCGAGGACCTTGCTATCACTCATCACGGAACCACGCCGCCGGTAGGCGTCATTGAGTTGACTGCACCCAGAGCCTTTCGCATCCTCGGGGGCAGCGGATGGTTGTTGCTGGTAATACCCTCGGATTCCTGGGCTGGCAACGCAGCCGGTTATTGATCTTCGTTCGCCGAATCTGACCGCCGATCGGGTAATGCGTCACCAATCTGTGTGAGCCACATCGATCCCACAAAACTGTGGCTAACGTAGAGTTTCACGCGTATCATTCTCGCCGTAATTCTGGCCGCGCAAATCGATGTGGTTTTGAAGTCTGTCAGGAGGCACACGCATGGCAGTTTCCGCTCAAGCCACAAAGCCGTCGACTCCCACTTCGTTCGCATGGATCAGCCTCATCTTCACAGTTGTCGCCGTCATGGTTGCAATTGTCATTCTGCATTTGGCCGAGGTTCCTTCCTCCTGGCAGCAGCAATACGATCCGACCGGGCATTGGTGGCTTTCCACATTGATCGCTTCGTTGCCGGTGATTGTGCTTCTCGGCGCGCTCGCCTTCGGACACATCAAGGCCCACTATGCCGCGCTCGCCGGACTGATCACCGCTTTGCTGGTTGCGGTACTAGGATTCGGCATGCCGGCACGAATGGCCGCCTCGACGGCCATTTACGGCCTTGCCTACGGTTTGTTTCCCATCGGTTGGATCGTGCTGAATGTCATCTTTCTCTATCAGCTCACCGTCGAAGCCGGTCGCTTCGAAGTGCTGAAGCACAGCATGACTGGCATCACACAGGACCGCCGGTTGCAATTATTGCTGATCGCCTTCAGCTTCGGAGCGTTCTTCGAAGGCGCATCAGGATTTGGAACACCCGTCGCCGTTACTGCCGCGTTGCTCATCGGCCTGGGCTTCGGTCCACTACAAGCTTCCGGTTTGTCGCTGATCGCCAACACCGCACCAGTCGCCTCTGTGCTTTGGGGACGCCGATCATCGCACTGGCCGCAGTCACCGGATTCAGCCAATTCCCTCTC
>Ga0182041_10000110_pt1 | contig 34828 bp, 22 predicted proteins | sample flu12Cox44000178_FD_125967 | JGI IMG/M metagenome (GOLD analysis project Ga0182041, IMG submission 125967) | Lab enrichment of tropical soil microbial communities from Luquillo Experimental Forest, Puerto Rico - flux8day.12C.oxic.44.000.178 | ecosystem: Environmental > Terrestrial > Soil >...
CCACTTCCTGCGTGCCTTCGCGCGACTCACCGGCGTCACGCCACATCAATACGTGCGTCGTATGCGGCTCCGTGAAGCAGCGGTGAGACTCGTGTCGGAGAAAGAAAAAGTTCTGGATGTCGCTTTCGACTGCGGCTTTGGCGATGTATCGAACTTCAATCGCGCGTTTCGGGGCGAGTTTGGCGCGAACCCGCGGTCCTGGAAGGCCTCGCTAGATAGTCTGGAAGCGGGACCGGTACAGTGAAATTGTGGCAAACAGCCTTCGCAAACCCGCTAGAATCGTATTTCCGTCGATCGTTGCGGGCTGTAAAATTCGACCAAGACCATGAAGGGAATTCTGCCGAAGGCAGTGACTTCGCTGTGGCTGATTTTTTTGCTGGCGTTCGGAGCGCGTCTGGGCTTTGCCTGGCAACAGGAGCGAAAATTTCCTCGCGATGTGCTCGCGCCTGCGATGTTTAGCCAGGAAACCGGAAGCATTGCCAAGTCGCTGGCGACGGGAAAAGGATTCAGTTCGCCGTTTGGAAAAGACACGGGACCTACCGCGTGGCTCACGCCGGTATACCCGTTGCTGGTGGCGGGGATCTTCCGCGTATTTGGGATTTTCACGCGACCCTCGTTTTTCGCGGTGGTCTTCCTCAACGCTCTGTTCTCGTCCCTCGTGTGCGTGCCGATGTTTTATGCGGGCAAGCGGATCGCGGGGCCGGGCGTGGCCAGCGGAGCAGCCTGGCTGTGGGCACTGTTCCCCAATGCGGTGATGTTTCCCTTCGAATGGGTGTGGGACACGTCACTTTCGGCGCTCCTGGGCGCAACGATCTTCTGGGCTACACTTGAACTCGCCGAATCGAAGCGCTGGCGCGACTGGTGCCTCTACGGATTGTTGTGGGGCTTCACGCTGATGACCAATCCGTCCCTGGGTTCTCTCCTCCCTTTTCTGCTCGGATGGGCGGCGTACCGGGCATATCGCGCGAACCAACCGCATCGCGGAATTGCATTTCACGCAGCGAAGCCGGCGTCTGTGGCGGTGCTCATCGCCATGTTGTGCTGTCTCCCATGGACCATCCGCAATTACATCGCTTTTCATCGACTGGTCCCTTTGCGCTCGAATCTTCCGCTCGAGCTGTACATCGGAAACAACGAAAACTACGGGCCGCGAGCCGTCTGGCCGCCACGAATCACCAAGGAACGCGAGCTCGTGCGCTATTTCCACATGGGCGAGATCCCATTCATGGAGGAAGAGAAGCGCAAGGCGTTGGCTTTCATGCGGGCCTATCCCCAAGTCGAGCTGAGGTTGATCGCCGATCGATTTGTGGCTTTTTGGACCGGATTGTTCGACCCGTGGCAACGATTTTTGTCGGCGGATTCCGTGGTTCGTGTGTTGTTGCTATCGAGCACCGTCTCGGCCCTGGGCGGGCTCCTGGGAATTGCGGCGCTCCTCGGGAAGCGCAGCCCGTATGCATTTCCCCTGGCGGCCTATCCTCTGGTCTTCCCGTGGCTATACTACGTAACACACTCCAACCTAAGGTACCGGCATCCCATCGATCCGGTAGTGTTGCTGCTGGTCGCGATTGCCGTGGGCAGCGTGGTGAAGAAGGCCACTCCGCCGAGTGGATCGCTCATCGAGCAGGAGACGGGAACTCCGGAGCCCGGCGCCTGACGATTGATTGACGGCAGGAAGATGCTCTTTCCGGGCCCGTTAGGGTTCGGGGACCTTAGCGTGTAGTTGGTCTTGGTGGTCTTGGTGGTCTTGGTTTTCGAGTTGACGCAGTTCATCGCGCAAGCGGGTGGCTTCGTCGCGATCCTTCTCCGCTTGGAGGCGAAACTTGGCAGCGGGGACGCTACCGATCGCATTGAAAACCCTGGTGATAGCATCGTTCTTGCCCTTGCCGGTATGGTCGAGTTCGTAGGCTTGCTCTTCCTGCTCCTGGGCATCGCCCTGTAGCCCGTCAATGCGGGCGCGAAGATCCGACATACGCACGCGCCGCTCGGCCTCCCGAATGGCAGCATCATCGACCGGCGCATTGCTGGATTCACAGACTTCGTCTCCGCGGTCTTCGAGTTCGTCGCAGAAAGCTTGAAGATTGTTCTTGCCGTGTACATTTCCCTGGGCGGCAGCCAGGCGGTACCAGGCCAGGGTCTTCGCCACGTCCCGCTCCAGACCTTGTCCATGCTGATACATCCACCCAAGCTGGTTTTCCGCGTCGCCGTTCCCTTGCGCAGCCGCTTTGTAGAACCAGTATCGAGCCTTGGCATAATTGGCTGGCGTGCCCACGCCGTTCTGAAACATGTAGCCGATGTTTTCCTCGGCGTCGTCGCTGCCGTGTGCTGCGGCTTGGTAGTACCAGGCGAGAGCTTCGTTCGAATTCTTCGGCTCGCCCCATCCTTCCTCCGCAAAGTAGCCAAGTTGGTTTTCGGCCATGGCGTTGCCATGGCCGGCGGAGCGGCGATACCAGGCCAGAGCCTGCCGAAAGTCCTGTTTGACCGCAAATCCGCATTGGTAAAAATAGGCGACTTCTCGTTCGGCATCCGACCAATTCTGATCCGCGGCCTTGCGATACCAGGCGAAAGCCTGCTTGTAATCTCGCTTGACGCCGTAGTTGCCGCTCTCGTAGGCAGCGCCCAGATTGAACTCGGCGGGCGCATAGCCCTGGTCCGCCGCTTTGCGGTAGTAGGCTAGCGCCAGTTTAAAATTGCGCACCACGCCGAAGCCATGTTGATACATGGTGCCAAGCTGATTCTCGGCGGGGGCGTAGCCCTGGTCGGCGGATTTACGGTACCAAGTCAGGGCCTCGGCGTGTTCGAGTGTCAGGGAGCGACCGCGAAAATAGTAATTCCCGAGCGCGAATTGCGCCTGAGCGTCGCCAGCCGCGGCGGGCCCGCGAAGAGCGTAGAAGTCAGCGTCCGCGAGAGGTGCCGTCGCCTGGGTTGACGTTTGGACGGGCGCCTCGGAGGGCGCTTGGGGCGGTGTCTGCGCGCGCACCCGAGATCCAAGCGCGAGAACGAAAAGGGTTCGCACGACGGCCTTAGACCGAAAGCTCACGGTGGCGTCCCCAGTCGAAGCTTTCCTGGCAAACCGGCTCGCCCGGAAGCAACGGCGGTCAGCTAAGTTTAGCCCGCAACCGAGTCAGCAAGGATAGCCCGCTCGTACCAGGGGGCAAAATGTGCTCAAAGCTGCAAAGGCATCGAGCGAGCATTCGGCATGTAAAGCGAACAAATTTAAGTTGACACTAACGAAAGCCACGGATTTTCGACCTCGAACACAAAAAGCAATCGACAGTCGTTCTCCAGCAGAGCGCCGGTCGAGGGAAAGTGGAATTCAGGCGCTACTCGAATCGGCTTGACATCGCTTTGCGAAAGGGGTCCCTTCGGACAGCGATGTGTCAGGGTAGGCCAAACGCGAAAAGCGTCGTGCCGGCCGCGATGGCCACGTACTGCTTTCCATCAATTGCATAACTCATGGGTGAGGCGTAAACGGACGCGCCGCACTGAAAGTGCCACAGAATCTTCCCGGAGGGCGCATCGAGCGCCATGAAATTCCCCTCGGCGTCCCCGGTGAAAACAAGGCCACCTGCGGTAGAAAGCACACCAGACCATGATGGCGAGAGGTGCTTCAGCTCCCACTTAATCTGGCTCGTCGCTGGATCGAGGGCGCGAACCGCTCCCCAAAATGGCTGCGCGTCGTCATTGGGAAAATACGCACTTCCGTAAAAGGCGTGGCCGGCTTCGTAAGGCTGCGGCGCGGTGCTGAAAATGTCGCACTGCTCCCTTGCGGTGACGTAGAAAAGTTTGGTTTGCGGATCGTAGGTCGGCGACATCCAATTCGTGGCGCCGATCGCGCCTGGGCAAACCGGCACTCCCGTCAAAGTCGGTGAAGCTTCTTTGCGCTCGATGGGCACGCCGCTTGCGTCTTTCGCATTGCTCCAGGTGACTTTCCCGTAGGGAGTGGCAGAGAGCAGTTTCCCGCTACTGCGGTCGATCACGTAAAAAAAACCGTTGCGGTTGGCCTGCACGATGAGATGGCGATCGCCCTCGTCCACCAGGACAGGAACCTGCGTCGCGTCGTAATCGTGCTCGTCGTGCTTGGTGAACTGGAAATACCATTTCAGCTTGCCCGTATCCGGATCGAGCGCAAGCAACGAATTGCTGTAGAGATTGTCTCCTTCACGGCCTTGGCCGCGATTCGAAGGCGAAGGATTACCGGTGGTCCAGAACGTGGTATTCGTCGCGGGATCGTACGTGCCGGTAATCCACGCGGGCGCGCCGCCGATTTTCCAGGAGTCACCTTCCCAAGTTTCGTGGCCGGGTTCTCCCGGACCGGGAATGGTGTAGAAGCGCCATTTGCGCGTGCCGGTCTCGGCGTCATAAGCATCGATGAACCCGCGAATGCCGTATTCGCCGCCGGAAACGCCGATGAGCACGAGATGCTTGATCACCAGGGGCGCAAGCGTGATGCTGTAGCCCTTGCTGTAGTCCGAGGTGCCCACGTCCCAAACGACATTGCCTGTTTTTGTGTCGAGCGCGATCACGTGGGCGTCGAGCGTGCCGAGAAAAACCTTATCGCCCAGAATGGCCATCCCGCGATTGACGCGGCCACAACAGGGACGAATGTCCGGCGGCAATGACCGCTGATATTGCCAGATCGGGCGGCCGGAACGCGCGTCAAGCGCAAAGGCGCGATCGTCAGCGCCGGTGGCGTAAAGAACTCCATCGACAACCAGTGATGTGGTTTCGAATTTTCCGCCAGCCATGGTTTGATAGGCCCACTTGGGAACCAGCGAAGCTGCGTTTTTGGTGTTGATCTGATCGAGCGGGCTGTAACGCCGCCCCGCATAATCGCCGGAATACATCAGCCAGTTTTGCGGCTCCTTGGCAGATTCGAGCAGCCGCTCGGGCGTCACCTGGCCCCGGGCCGAAACTCCTGCCAGGCAAAAACCGAGCAAGACCGTTGCCGCTGTAAGGATTCTCTTCATGTGGCCCATCCCTCCGACCCCTTCGCTAGGCGCAACGCGCGGCGCATCCATCACCTGATCAAAGGTTCTTCGCTTCGGTTTTTCATTTGCCGCCAGCTTCAAAAAGATAGGCAAGAAGGTCTTGGAGGTCCTTGTCGCTCAGCGCTTTTTGGTCGTAAACGGGCATGGCCGATTCGCGCCGGGTTGCGAACGAACGCAACTTGTCCTTCTCGAACAAGTGCAATTGTTCGCGGGCGTCGAGCATTTGCAAGGTAAACTGGTCCTGGTTCAACACCACGCCGCTGAGCTTCGTTCCCTCCGCGGTCACCACCAGGACCGATTCATACTCCTGAGGGAATTCCTTCATTGCTTCGAAGATGCCTTGCGCGAGCCGGCGGCTGGGATTGCGCAACGACTCCACAAGGTACTCCGTCGAGCGAGACGCGCCCACCGTGCTGAGATCCGGTCCAAGGCGGCCTCCCTTCCCTTCGACCATGTGGCAAGTGGAGCAAGCGAGCGCGCCGTGGAAGAGTTCTTTCCCGTGCTCGGGATTTCCCGCGGGTTGCGCCGGGGCTTTCACCTGCACGCTGCGCAGATAAGTGACCACCTGCCAGATTTCTTCGTCGCTCATGCCCACCCCGATACCGCCGTTGGTGGCGGCAGGCATGGCCGTACCCGGAATACCGTCATGAATGTTGTGGAACATTTCCGCGTCGGAGCTGCCGTGACGCTTTTGCGCGCGCGTTAAATCCGGCCCACGCCCGCCGCCGCGTGCGCCAAGCCCGTGGCAAAACGCGCAGTTCAAGCGAAATTGGTATTCACCAACCTTTGCGATTTTTGCGTCACCCGCATACGGATTCTTTTCCTGCGCGAAGGCTCGCACGGCCGCAAAGCCAAAAAAGAGCGTCAACAGAAGCGCCACGCGCGTCGGGCGGCGAAAACGATTCGCTGCCACTCCAAGGAAAGACGCGGCCGTTCCCTGTGAAGCGCTGAAGGCGGGCATCGTGGGACCTCCCGGTATTGTGGAAGTGGCCCTCACTATACATCAGCGGCCCAACTCCGCGCGCGCAATGCTCCGATAAGCCCGCTATTTTGCCACTCGCGCGAAGAAAATATTGCGCACGCGTCCCGCAAAAAGTTCGCAACCGGTGATGTGTCCCGCAGCATCGCGGCGGAAGACCATGGCTACGCCGACTGGGCTTTGGAATTCGTCGCGCACCGCCGGTTCAAGAACAGACGGTTCCTGCCAGTTGGTGGCCAGAGTGAGTTTCCCGTCCTTCACGACGAAGCGATAGCTAGCCTGAAGTTCGGAACTCGTGTATTCCCCGGCGTATTGCGCGAGGTCTTCCGCGGAGGGTTTGAGCGGTTCAAATTTCTCAAAAGCCTGCGGCGCGCTGTCCTCGAGAGTCAGCGTGGCGCGGATGCCGCCGTTTTGCAAGCGCTCAAAAGCGATTTCCGCGCCAAGCGTAGCAACGAAATGATCTGCGTCACGCGGTTTGAAATGTGTGCCGAGCGCTACAAGGTCGCCGTCGGCCGCCGAAAATTGATGCGCGGAATGTGACTCGCGGTTGCGATACCAGCCCGCGAAAGGCCGCGGGTCAACTTTAGCGACCGCTGCGGGTGCGGGGTCGGGTGCGAGTTGGCCTTCCAGATAAAGGTCCGCAACCTGGTAAGACAGACGGAGGGGATTGCTGGTACCGAGATTGCAGAGGCAGATCACCGAGAATCTCTGCTGGGGAAAGCGCAGCAGCGTGGTGCGGTAACCAAAGTTCGCGCCGTCGTGGGCGACGATCGGGAGGCCGCGGTATTTCCTGATGAACAGGCCCAGCGCGTAATCGATTTCCTTGCCGTTGTTGAGCACGCCTTGCGTCTCGATTTCCTTAAGCAATGTCCCTTTGCCCAGGCTGTTGTCGTAGAAATTGCGGTCCCACCCAAGAAGATCGTCCACGCTGCTCATCAACCCGCCGCCACCGACCATGTCGTAATTGGTGGACCAGTCGACGCGAAAGCCGCCCGGGCGCGGGGCGTAAGCGGCGACCCGGCCAGGCAGCACGACCGTGCGGTCGTCGTAGAAGCTGGTGCGTGTCATCCCGAGGGGCTTGAAAATATTTTCCTCGGCGAACTGGGAAAGCGGTTTGCCGGTGGCGCGGCGGATCACCACGCTCATCAAAAAATAGTTCGTGTTGCTGTAGAGAAACTCATCGCCAGGAGCGAAGTTGAGCGCTTTTTGCCGCGAGAGCAAATCGAGCAGTTCGCTGGTCGGATGGATGTCCTCGGAATTCCGGCCGGCGAGAAAAAGCAAACTCAGGATGTCCCGGAAGCCGCTCGTATGATGCAGCATTTTGCGCAGCGTGATAGGTTTGCCGTAATCGGGAATCTCCGGGACGTATTTGCGAATGTCGTCATCGAGCGAGAGGAACCCTTGCTCGGCGGCGAGAACCACGCTGGCTGCGGTGAATTGCTTCGAGACGCTGCCCATGTAAAAAACGGACGCCGGCGTGAGAGCAACGCCAAGCTCGAGGCTGGCGGCTCCGTAGCCTTTCCTGCAAACGAAGTTTCCGTCTCGGATGACTCCGAGCGCGCAGCCGGGTGAGTCGGGCTTATCGTAGGCGGCGAAGATCTGGTCTACTCTGCGCTCGAGCGCGTCATCTTCTTTCTCTTTCCGTGCCACCACGATGGCTGCCGCGAAGGCAACGAGCGATAACGACAGGATGGCCACGGGCCGCAGTACACGCATGTCCGATACTCCTCAAGCCGCTAACTGTAGCGCGAAAACTATATCCAGTTTCCAAGGAAAGCAAAAGATTGGCTTTCGAGGCGCGGCACACTCCGATTGACGCTCCTCTCGAACGTCCGTGACCCCTATTGCATGGGCGAGGAAAAGTTCCCGTTCACGGCGCGAAACCCGGGATCTCGCTTGGGATCAAATCGCAGGCTGGCTCGATCCAGTATTTTGCCGTTGAGGATCACCGTCTCGACCTTGCGTGTATCGCTGATGCGCTCTGCGGGATTGCCCGCAACGATCAAAGCGTTGGCGGTATGGCCGGCTGTGAGGCTCCCCCATTCCCCCTCGGCATGCATGAGGCGCGCGGCGTTGACGGTCGCGAAACGAATCGCCTCGAGCGGCGTCATCCCCGCGGCAACCAGCAGCTCCAGTTCATGGTGAATGGCCTCGCCCTGAAACACGCCCGGATAGGGTGCGTCAGTTCCGGCGGCCAGCAACACACCCGCATCGAACAGTTTCTTCACGTTGCCTTTCATTTCGTCGAAGCCTGCCGCGGAGGTCTGCGCATCGCGTTTCTCTGGGTCGCTCAGGTTGCGTGTTGCCTCGGCGCGCAATTCCGTCAGGAACCACCCCGGAGTCGTGTCCGCAATTAAAGGCTCGTCGAGAAACTTCAGGTCGGCGAGCCTCGACCGCGCCGAATATTCTTCGACCGTGAGCGTGGTGATGACAAAGACCCCGCGCTCTTGAATCAGTTGAATGTCCGCAGCCGCCATTTTGCGCGTTGGTGCGTGCGCAAACCCGTCGATTCCCGTTTGCACTAGATCGGGAGAACCGTTGCGCTCCCACTGGTCAATGACCACCCGGATTTTCTTCTTATGGGCCTCTTCGACCAGCCGACGAAGCATGCGGTCCGAGAGATTGGCGTAGCCTTTGATCAGATCTACGCCGGCGCGTTTGTCGCGCTCGACGAGCTCGGGAATTTGTGTTCGCGAGGAAAGCGCATAGGCCAAATCAGGCCAGGCCGGATCGGCGGCATCAATCATCGCGCCGGTTGCGTAGATGCGCGGGCTCAGCAAGCGTCCGCCGGCAGCTTCCTGTCGCAATTGCAGGATCCATGGCTGGTAGTCGCCCGTATCCATCACCGTGGTGACCCCCGCGTAGAGCATGGCGTTCAAATAGCGCTGGTAGCCCAACAAGTCCACGCTGATGCCGTCCCAGCCGCCTTGTAGGTGCACATGCATGTCCGCCAGGCCGGGCATCACGGTCTTCCCTTTCGCGTCGATCATCTGGGAGCCCGGGGGAAGCGCTGCGCTGCCAGCGGGCCCGGCGTATTCGATTTTGTTGCCCCGAAGAATGACCGCGGCGTCTTCGACGGGCGGCCCTCCGAGGCCATCGATCAGCCTGCCATGCAGAATGGCGATCGGTTTTTGCTGAGCGGCAAGACTTTGCCACGAGCATAGGACTACAAGGATCACCGCAAACTTCACCCTTCTCGGTAGCCGCATAGCTTCTCCTTGTTGGGCGCCGCAAAATTCGCAAACGAAGTCGTTGGGCGGCGCCCTTGCCGCCGCTTTCCGGCACTCGCCCGGGTTCCGCGTTCGGCGAAATGCAGCAAGCGTGTGAACCGACCGAAGCGACCGAAGCGAGCAGGGCTGGGCAACCGCGGCCTCATCATATACAATCGCGGCGGGTTTAGCCGAAGGAAGGCCATGACCATTCCGTCCACCAAGCCGCGCATCGCCATTGCCTCCGACCACGCCGGATTCTCCGTCAAAGAAACCATCCGCAGGCATCTCGAGAGCGCGGGCTACGCGGTCAGCGATCTGGGAACTTCTTCCGAAGAATCCGTAGACTATCCGGACTACGGCAAAGCGGTGGGCGAGCGGGGGGTGTCAAAGCAGGCAGATTTGGGCATCGCCCGTTTGCGGGACCGGGATGGGGATCTCCATTGCGGCCAACAAAGTGCCGGGCGTCCGCGCGGCACTAGCGCATGACCTCCATACCGCCCGCCTTGCGCGGGAACACAACGATGCGAATGTGCTCGCGCTCGGCGGCCGCGTCGTCAGCGGCGAAGCCGCCATTCGAATGGTGCAAGTTTTCCTGACCACGGCCTACCTAGTTGGCCGCCACCAGCGCCGAGTCGACAAAATCAGCGCCATAGAAAAACAAGAACGGGCGGAAGCCGCAAAACGTTAGAGGAAATTGGCATTCCACAACTCCATCCGATAAAATCCCTGTTCGGTCCATTCCGCAACGGCTACAACAAAAGCATGGCTTGCCAACGAGGTTTCCAATGACATCAACACCGCTCGCCGAGGAGCGCATGAATCGGCCGCTGGACTCCGTGGATCCGCAAATTGCGGACCTGCTGCGCGAAGAGGCGCGGCGCCAGGCCACCGGCCTCGAGCTGATCCCCTCGGAGAACCTCGTCTCGGAAGCCGTGCTCGAAGCGATGGGTTCGATTTTCACCAACAAATACGCGGAGGGCTATCCCGGTAGACGTTATTACGGTGGCTGTGAGTTTGCGGACAAGGTCGAACAACTGGCAATCGATCGCGCGAAAGCGCTTTTCGGCGCGGAGCACGCCAACGTCCAGGCGCACTCAGGGACCTCGGCCAACATCGCCGTGTACATGTCCCTGCTCCAACCAGGCGACACGGTGCTCGGCATGAATCTCACGCACGGGGGCCACCTGACACACGGCCATCCACTGAACTTTTCGGGCCGGATGTACAAATTCGTGGCCTACGGGGTAAGGAAAGAAGACGAGCGCATCGATTACGACGAAATCGAGAGGCTCGCCCACGAACATAGGCCGAAAATGATTGTGGCTGGTGCGAGCGCCTATCCGCGGATCATCGACTTCGAGCGCATGGCGAAAGCCGCCAAAAGCGTGGACGCGATTTTCTTTGTGGACATGGCGCACATCGCGGGACTGGTGGCCGCAGGCGTCCATCCCAGCCCCCTTGCGCACGCGGATGTCGTCTCCACGACCACACATAAAACGCTGCGCGGCCCGCGCGGCGGCCTGGTCCTCTCGAAAGCCGCCTTCGCCAAAGAACTGGACCGGCTGACCTTCCCCGGAACACAGGGCGGCCCGCTCGTGCACACGATTGCAGCAAAAGCCGTATGCCTGAAAGAAGCCATGGAACCTTCTTTCAAGGAATATCAAAAGCAGGTGGTGGCGAACACGAAAGCAATGGCCGCAGCCGTCGCCAGGCGCGGATTCCGCATCGTCAGCGGCGGCACGGACAACCACCTGTTCCTGATCGAAGTGCACTCGCGCGGCATCACCGGTTCCGACGCGGAAAAAGCTCTGGACCGCGCCGGCCTCACCGTGAACAAAAATGCGATTCCTTTTGACCCTCTGCCACCGATGAAAGCGGGCGGCATCCGCCTGGGCAGCCCATCCATCACGACGCGCGGCATGCGCGAACCGGAAATGGAACAGATTGGCGGCTGGATCGCCGAGGTCCTTACAAACATTGGCAATGCGGAAGTCGAACAGCGCATCCGCAAGCAAGTGGCCGAGCTTGCCGCAAGGTTTCCAGTCTATGAGGCGCGCATCCAGCTCGGCAAATTGCATTCCGAACGCGCCCGCGCCTAGAGCAAATGCTCTTTCTTAAATGAACATCTTTAAAGCGACCGCCGACTTCGAGCGCTGGCTGGCAAAACGCCTTCCCGTGGTGCGCCAAGACATTGCGTTGAAGCACGGGCACATGGCCGAAGCCGCTTTTGCCTTCTTTCGCGCGACCTTTTACCGCTGGCTCCAGCTCTGGCCGGAAGTCTGCCCCGAGCTGGCCAAAGCTCCTTCGGTCCTCGCTGTCGGCGACCTGCACATCGAGAACTTCGGCACCTGGCGCGACGAAGAAGGCCGGCTCATCTGGGGAGTCAACGACCTCGACGAAGCCTGGCCCGCCGTCTATGCTCTCGATCTAGTGCGCCTCGCAACCAGCGCCTACTTGGCGATTTCCGCCGAGCATCTCTCCCTGACGCGCCGGGTAGCCGCCGAGGCCATCGAAGAAGGCTACCGCGACGCGCTAGCCGAGGGCGGCAAAGCGTTCGTATTGGCAGAACACCACCAATGGCTGCGCCTGATGGCACTGAGCAAATTGCGCGATCCGGTGCGCTTCTGGGCAAAAATGCAGCAGTGCCCGCCATACACCTCCAACCCCCCCAGCGAAGCGCGCGCGCTCATCGAGGCCTCCCTGCCCAAGCCCTGCCGCGTCTACCAGTTGAAACGCCGAATCGCCGGCCTCGGGAGTCTGGGACATCCCCGAATCCTGGCCTTGTCCTCCTGGCAAGGCGCCTTTATCGCACGCGAAGCTAAGGGAATCCGCACTTCCGCCTGGGCGTGGTACAAGGACAACTCGGCCGAGGAACTCTACGGCGCGAAATTGGTGAACTCCGCCATTCGCGTCAAAGATCCCTGCGTACTGTTCCACGGCCACTGGCTCGTTCGGCGACTGGCGCCCGACTGTTCCCGCATCGAGCTTTCCTCACTGCCCAAAGAAAGAGATGAGTCGCGCCTGCTTTATGACATGGGCTGGGAAACAGCGAACATGCACTTCGGAAGCCTGAACGCCATCGCCAAAGTAAAGCGCGATCTATCGGCGCGCCGCGGCCGCTGGCTGCACAAATCCGCCAAGGCCATGTACAAAGCCACCATGAAAGACTGGGAAGAATGGCGCCGCGGCTGGAAAGAGGCGGCGAGAACCGAGGCAAGCTAGCACGACCTAACGCAGGTCTCGCAGGGAGCCACGGCCTTCGAATTCCGGCAACAGGGTACGCCTAACCTAGAACTAAAGGCCCCGCGAGTACTCCCTGTCCTCGCCGCGTCCCTTACCACCTAAGTCCCGCTGCACCAAGACTGTCCTCCTGGTCAGTAGACTCCCTGTAAAACGTCATGTACGTTCCAAGCATGACGGTGATGGAAACCTTTCTCGCAACCGTGGCGCTGGCGGTTCCGCTGATCGCTGGGATTCGCGGAACTTTGCTTTCTATAGTTCCTCAATACGGTTTGGCGCGCATGCCCTCCGCGCCCTGCGGAAATTACCCCCGTTCCTGGAAATCCAATTCTCCTGCAGCCCTCGGTTCGCACGGGGCAACTGAGGTGAAACCATGATGGATACCGAAGCTTTCCGGGAGTTCAAGACCGGTCTGAGCCTTCTTCGGGACAGACACGCCGAAAAGGCCCTTCCCCACATGCGGCGCGCGGTAGAGCTTGACAAGAACAATCCCTATTACATGTCCTACCTGGGTGTGGTCTTGGCGCGCTCGGAAGGTAAATGGGGCGAAGCACAGAGGCTCTGCGACTCCGCCGTTCGCATGAAGAGAAACCAGGCGCAACTGTATTTGAATTTGGCTGAAGTTTACGCCGCCGCCGGACGGCGCGAGGATGCACGCGAAGCCCTGGAATCCGGTTTGAAATTTGCGCGGCGCGACGTGCGGCTGACCATCGCCATCAACAAGCTGACTCAGCGGCGCCCCCCGGTTTTAAGCTTTCTCTCGCGCAGGCACCCGTTGAACCGGCAACTTGGCAGGCTGCGGCACCGCACCATGCGATTATTCGGGCAGGCCCCGTAACGAGTTCTCTCCACCCCCAAACACAAGGACGGGCGTCCCGTAGCACGAGGGACGCCCGCTCTTGTTTCAAGTCGTATCTAATGCGAGGTTAATGCTTCTGAAGTTCGATGCGTTCGCCCGGCGCGCTCATCGAGGGGCGCGTCCCCGGTTGCGCTCGCTCAAAAGGGCGTGCCGGACGCGAAGTTGTACGAGTGTTGAATCCCCATCTCCATCAGGATCTTGATCCCAATGCCATACATGCCGGTGGGCAAAACGTCACGGCGCACCACTTCGGCCAAATATTCGCGATTCAGCGAGGCCGGGTCGTTCGAGTAGGGCATGGTCACAAAGAGCCGCAAGCCTACCTCGTAGCCAGTTTCGCTCGACTGAAAATACACACCCGACCTCGACACGCTCATCGAACCGCGCAGGTCCTCGAAATGCGGTTTCTTGGGATCGGACGGCCGTATGCGCATAAGCTGGGTAATTCGGCAGCGGCGATTGCCGCGCCGCTCGGTCTGTGTGGCAGCCGACTTGGCCGGTGACGTTGTTTCGGGCTTCTTGGTCATCATTTTACGCACTGTCTCAGGGTGGGTCGCCATGGCCAAACCGACTTTCCGGACTAAATCCTGCCGCTCTATCCAGGAGAAGTCTAGTCGACCGGCCACACCAAACCTATAGCGAAAACGTACCCCTAAAGGGAATCGGACGTCGCCCGAGAATATTAGTACGGCGGTACTAGAAAGGAAAGGAGGGTATGAGGAAAAAATGAGAACCAAATGAGGAAAAAAGGCCGAAAACGGAGAAGAGCCTCGCAAATGGGAGCAGCTAAAAGCACGGCAGGTGCGAAGGGAGAAGCCCACACGGAGCCGGCCACCTTTCCGGTTGCCAGGCTGCTTTTGAAGAGAAGGAAACCACAAAGATTTCTTCTTCGCAAACCTGCCCGCATGGTGGCCACCGACGCGCGTCCGAGTCGAACCATTCTTCTCGAGAAATCGCCCAAACCGAAAAAGCAGCGGCGGAGGCGCATGCCAAGGCCCGCCCGCCAGGATGACTTCCCCGTCCCCTTTGTGCGATTCTTACTCCTCTGTTTGGACCAGGACGAGGACGATGCTGAAGAAATTCAAAGACCTGACCGAAAAAGAAATTCTGGCCATTGCCATCGGCGCGGAGGAAGAGGACGGGCGCATTTACGGAGATTTTGCCGATGCGCTGCGCGAGGAGTATCCCTCGACAGCGGGGATGTTCGAGGACATGCGCAAGGAAGAAGCGGTGCACCGCGACCGGCTAATTGCCATGTTTCGGCAACGCTTCGGCGAGCACATTCCGCTGATTCGCCGCGAGAACGTGAAAGGGTTCCTCCAGCGGAAGCCGGTGTGGGTGGTGCGGCCGCTGGGCGTGAAAGTCGCGCGGAAGCAAGCCGAGTTGATGGAGCTCGAGGCGCAGCGCTTTTATCACAAGGCGGCCAGCCGGACCAGCGACGTCTCGACGCGCGAATTGCTGAATCAGCTTGCGGACGAAGAGCGCAAGCACACACGCACGGCCGGCGAACTGGAAGAGAAGCACCTCACCGTCACCGCGAAAGCGCAGGAAGAAGAGTCGCACCGCAAGCTGTTCTTGCTGCAGGTCGTGCAGCCGGGTCTGGCGGGATTGATGGATGGCTCGGTTTCGACGCTGGCGCCCTTGTTCGCGGCGGCATTTGCCACGCGGCACAGCTGGGACGCCTTCCTGGTCGGGCTGGCGGCCTCGATTGGCGCGGGAATTTCCATGGCATTTTCCGAAGGGCTTTCCGACGACGGATCGCTAACGGGACGCGGCTCGCCATGGCTCCGCGGCGGCGTAACGGGTCTAATGACCACGGCCGGGGGCATCGGTCACACCCTGCCCTTCCTGATTTCCAGCTTTCGCGTGGCGACCCTCGTCGCCGCGGCCGTAGTGGCGGTGGAGCTCTGCGTCATCAGCTACGTACGGCACAAATACATGGACACGCCGTTCTTGCAGGCCACGTTCCAGGTGGTGGTCGGCGGCGTCCTCGTGTTTCTGACCGGCTGGCTGATCGGCAGCTCGTGAGCAAAAATCACAGAATGGAGATTCGCGCGGCGGAAGACGAAGAACGGAACAGCCAAAGACGGAGAACTGACCATTTCAGTCTGACGCCGGCACTTGAACCGGCGCGGGAGCCGCGCCGAAAGCTCCCCGCAGCCAGGATTGCAGACGGTCCATATAGATGTAAACGACCGGAGTGGTGAACAGCGTAAGCAACTGGCTCAGGATCAGGCCACCCACAATCGTGATGCCCAGTGGACGACGAAGTTCCGAGCCAACTCCGCTGCCGAGGGCCAAAGGCATAGCGCCGAGCAGCGCGGCCATGGTGGTCATCAGAATCGGCCGGAAACGCAAGATGCCCGCTTTGTAAATCGCTTCGACGGGCGATTTGTTCTCCTCGCGTTCCACTTGCACCGCGAAATCGATCATCAAGATCGCATTTTTCTTTACGATGCCGATCAGCAGGATGATGCCAATCAGCGCGATGATGTTTAGATCCGACTTGATGATCTGAATTGCGAGAAGCGCGCCGATGCCGGCGGAAGGAATCGTGGACAGAATGGTGATGGGATGTATGAAGCTTTCATAGAGAATACCGAGAACGATGTAAACCGCGGCGAGAGCGGTGATGATGAGCACGATTTGCGTCGCCTGAGAATCCTGATAGGCTTGCGCCGTTCCCTGAAAGGTGGCATGCACGGTGCTGGGTACCTTGAGCTCGCGGCGAGCGGCTTCGATGTGCTCGACGGCCGGGCCAAGAGAGGCGCCGGGCGCAAGATTAAATGAGAGGGTGATGGCCGGAAAGATGCCCTGGTGATTGACGGAGATGGCGGTGGTGGAAGGCTCGTAATGCGCAAAGGCGCTGAGAGGAACGAGCTTGCCGGATTTGGAAGGCACGTAAATCGTTTTCAAGGCTTCGGGTGATTGCTGAAACTCGGGAGCGACTTCCATCACCACGTGATACTGATTCAGGCCTTTATAAATGTTGGAGACCTGGCGCTGGCCGAAGGAGTCGCCCAAAGTGTTGTCTATGTCCAGAACAGCGACGCCGAGGCGCGAGGCGGTGTCACGGTCAATTACGAGCGAGCTCTGAAGACCTCGTAATTGCTGATCGGAATTGACGTCGCGCAATTCGGGGATCCTGGCCATCCGCCGCTGCATAATCGGCGCCCAATAGGTGAGATCGGAAAGATTGTCGGCCTGCAGAGTGTACTGATACTGCGCGCCGCCCATGCGCCCACCCATGCTGACATCCTGAACCGCCTGAAGATATAAAGCCGCGCCCGGAATTTTTGCAGTCTTCGCCCGGATACGCGCGATGACTTGGTCGACGCTGATTTTGCGCTCCTCGAGCGGCTTGAGCTGGCCGAACATACGAGCGGTGCTTCCGCCGCTGCCGCCGCCGGAGAAGGAAGTGACAGAATCGACGGCGGGATCACTCATCACGATGTCCACAAACTGGCGCATCTTCTGCGACATGGAGGTAAACGACAAGTCCTGGTCGCCTTGAATCAGGCCGGTAAAGCGGCCGGTATCCTGCTGCGGGAAGAATCCCCTAGGGGTGTACTTGTACATCAAAATGCTGGTAAAGGCGGTGAGAATGGTTACGCAAAGAATGAGGAACTGATGGCGGAGAACCCACCGCAAAGAAACGTCGTAGGTTCGGAGGAGGCCACTAAAGGCGTTTTCGGAAAAACGATAGAGGCGATTGTGCTGGCCGTTTTCGTGCTTCAGGAAACGCGCGCACATCATGGGCGTGGCAGTGAGCGAGACGAAGAGCGAAACGCCGACGGCTACGCTGAGGACCACGGCAAATTCGCGGAAGAGGCGGCCGACGATTCCACCCATCATCAGGATGGGAATGAAAACGGCAACCAGGGAAGCGCTCATCGAGAGAACGGTGAAACCGATTTCGCTGGCGCCTTTCATGGTGGCGGCGAAGGGCTTCATCCCGTTTTCGATGTGGCGGGCGATGTTTTCGATGACCACGATGGCGTCGTCAACAACGAAACCCGTAGAAATGGTGAGGGCCATGAGCGAGAGATTGTCGATGGTGTAATGGCAGAGGTACATCACGCCAAAAGTGCCGATAAGCGAGAGCGGCACGGCGACGCTGGGAATGATGGTGGCCCAAACGTTTCTCAGGAATGCGAAGACCACGAAGATGACCAGCATGATCGAAATCACGAGGGCGATTTCAACGTCGTGGACGGAAGCGCGAATGGTGGTGGTGCGGTCCACGGCCACGGTGAGATGCAACGACGGAGAAATCGAGGCACGCAGAAAGGGGAGCAGGGCCATAAGGCGGTCGACGGTCTCAATCATGTTGGCGCCCGGCTGGCGGAAGATGGCCATGAGCACGCCTGGTTTTCCATTCGAGAGACCCAGATTGCGAGAATCTTCGACCGAGTCCACGACCTGTGAAATATCGCGCAGCCGGACGGGAGCGCCCTGATGTCCGGCGACAATGAGAGGATCATATTCATAGGCTTTGAAGAGCTGGTCCGTGTCGGCGATGGCCCACATCTCGCGACGATCTGAGAGAGCGCCCTTGGCAAGATTAGCGTTGGCAGACTGGAGCGATTTGCGAATCTGCTCGAGGCTGACTCCGTAGCTGTTGAGCTGGTTGGGATTGACTTCGACGCGCACCGCCGGACGCGCGCTGCCCCAGGTGAAAACTTGCCCTACGCCTTCCACTTGGGCCAATTTCTGCGCCAGGATGGAGTCCGCGGCGTCGTAAATCTGCGCCGGAGGAATGTTTTCCGAGGTCAGCGCGAGCATCAGGATCGGTGAGTCGGCAGGATTCACTTTGCGGTAGTTGGGCTGGCTGGGAAGGTCCGCGGGGAGCTGGCTGCGAGCAGCGTTGATGGCGGCTTGCACGTCGCGAGCGGCAGCGTTGATGTCGCGATTGAGATCGAATTGCAAGGTGATGTTGGTGCTGCCAAGGCCGCTCGATGAAGTCATCTGCGTGACGCCGGCAATGCGGCCAAACTGGCGCTCGAGGGGCGTGGCGACGGCCGAAGCCATAGTTTCGGGGCTTGCACCAGGCAAGCCAGCGCCAACCGAGATCGTCGGAAAATCCACCTGCGGGAGGGGCGAAACAGGCAAAAACCGGAAGGCGACCACACCGGAAAGAAGAATTGCGGCGGTGATCAGCGACGTGGCCACCGGCCGTCGGATGAAGGGGGCAGAAAAATTGGAAGAAAAATGCTCCATCTAACTCACGCTAGTCCCCGGGTGCAGGCTCCTCAATGGGATTACCAATGTGAATCTGGAAACGACGCGCCAGCCAGTCGAACGCCAGGTACACGACGGGTGTAGTGTAAAGCGTCAGCAACTGGCTGAGAATCAGGCCGCCAACGATGGTGATGCCCAAGGGGCGGCGCAACTCGGAACCGACGCCGGTGCCCAGGGCAAGTGGCAAGCCGCCAAGCAGCGCGGCCATCGTGGTCATCATGATGGGTCGGAAACGCAGCAGGCAGGCTTCGTAGATGGCGTCGAGCGGCGCCTTCCCTTCCTTGCGCTCGGCTTCGAGCGCGAAGTCAATCATCATGATGGCGTTTTTCTTGACGATACCTATGAGCAGGATGATGCCGATGAGCGCGACGACGCTGAATTCCGTGCGGCACAGCAGCAGCGCCAGAATCGCGCCGACGCCCGCCGAGGGAAGAGTCGACAGAATGGTGATCGGATGAATGTAGCTTTCGTACAAAATCCCAAGAACGATATAAACGGTGATGACCGCGGCAAGAATCAGGATCGGCTCGTTCGATACAGAGCGGAGGAAGGCCGCAGCGGTTCCTTGAAACTGGCCCTGCATGCTGGGCGGCATGTTTAGTCCCTGCTTGGCGCGGTTGATGGCGTTGACCGCATCGCCCAAGGCAGCATCCGGAGCCAAGTTGAAGGATAGCGTGACGACAGGAAACTGGCCCTGATGGTTTAAAGCGAGCGCCGTATCCCCCGGGTCGAAGTGTGTGAAGGAACTCAAGGGGACTTGAGTGCCGTTGGAGGATTTGACGTAAAGGTTTTTCAAAGAGTCAGGATCCTGCTGGAACTGCGGATCGACTTCCAGGACCACATGATATTGATTCAGCTGCGTGAAGATGGTCGAGACCTGGCGCTGGCCGTAGGCATCGTAAAGCGTGTTGTCGATGTCCGCCGGAAGGATGCCCAGGCGCGAAGCGGTGTCGCGGTCGATAGCGAGAGACGCAAGCAGGCCCTGGTTCAGCTGGTCACTAGCCACATCGCGCAACTCCGGCAATGATTTCAGTTTGTCGATGAATCGCGTGGTCCAATAGGCAAGTTCCTTCGGGTCCACGTCTTCGAGGCTGTACTGGAATTGCGTGCGACTGACGCGATCTTCCACGGTCAAATCCTGAACGGGCTGCAGAAAGAGCGAGATGCCGTCGACTTTGGCAAGCTCGGGTTGCAGCCGGCGAATCACATCGGAAGCGCTGGTTTTGCGCACGGCAAGCGGCCTGAGATTGATCTGAATGCGGCCGGTGTTGAGCGTGGTGTTGGTGCCGTCAATGCCGATGAAAGAGGAGAGGCTTTCAACGGCAGGGTCCTTCAAAATAACGCTCGCAAGCGCCTGCTGGCGCCGGGACATGGCTGCAAACGAGACGCTTTGCGGCGCGTCGGAAACACCAAGAAGGACGCCGGTATCCTGAACAGGAAAAAATCCTTTGGGGACATAGATATAAAGAAGAATTGTGCCGACGAGCGTGCCGATGGTCACAATGAGCGTGGTGGTGCGGTAGCGCAGCACAAATTGCAGCGTGCGGCCGTAGTAGGCGATGACCGCATTGAACGCGTCTTCCGACTTGCGGTAGAACCAGCTCTCTTCTTCTTTTTTCTGATGGCGGAGAAGCTTGGCGCACATCATCGGAGTGAGCGTGAGGGAGACAACGGCGGAAACCAGGATGGTTACGGCCAGGGTGACGGCAAATTCGCGGAAGAGGCGGCCAACGATGTCCCCCATGAAAAGCAAAGGAATGAGCACGGCAATCAGGGACACGGTCAGCGAAACGATGGTGAAGCCGATTTGCTCGGAGCCTTTCAGAGCGGCTTTGAGGGGCGAGTCGCCCGCTTCGATAAACCGGCTGATGTTTTCGATCATGACAATGGCGTCGTCCACGACGAAGCCTGTGGAAATGGTGAGCGCCATAAGGGATAAGTTGTTGAGGCTGTAGCCCAACAGATACATCACGCCAAAGGTGCCGATCAGCGATAGGGGCACAGCAACACTGGGGATTACCGTGGCACGGAAGCTGCGAAGGAAAAGAAAAATAACCATCACCACGAGAGCGACGGTAAGCACGAGGGTGAATTGCACATCGTCGACCGAGGCGCGAATGGTGGTGGTGCGATCGGTAAGGGTTTCCACCCTTATGGCAGCAGGAAGCGCCGCCTGAAGCTGGGGGAGGAGCTTTTTGACGCGGTCGACCACGGAAATGATGTTGGCGCCGGGCTGGCGCTGAATGTTGAGAATGACGGCGGGATCTTGATTGGCCCAGGCGGCTTGCTTGTCGTTTTCCACACCGTCGACGACGTTGGCGACATCGCTGACGCGGACGGGAGCGCCATTGCGATACGCAATGATCAGGGGCTTGTAGCCGTCACTCGAAAGCAACTGATCGTTGGCGCCAATGGTGTACGCCTGATGCAAACCGTCAAAGGTGCCTTTGGCCATGTCCACGTTGGCCAGGCTAAGGGCCGTGCGAAGATCCTCGAGGCTCAAGCCGTAGGAAGCAAGCGCGGTGGGATTCGCTTGAATGCGAACGGCCGGGCGCTGACCGCCGCTGATGCTGACCAACCCGACGCCGGAAAGCTGCGAGATTTTTTGCGCGAAGGCCGTGTCCGCCAGGTCTTCGACCTTGGAAAGGGGAAGGCTGGAAGAGGAAAGCGCCAGCGTCAGGATGGGCGCATCCGCGGGATTGATCTTGCTGTAGATCGGCGGATTGGGAAGGCCCTGCGGGAGGAGATTGGAGGCGCCATTGATGGCTGCCTGCACTTCCTGCTCGGCGACGTCAATGTTGAGGTCCAGCGCGAACTGCAGCGTGATGACCGAGCAACCGAACGAACTCGTGGAAGTCATCTGATTCAGTCCGGGGATCTGGCCGAACTGACGCTCGAGCGGAGCGGTCACGGAAGAAGCCATGACCTCGGGGCTGCCACCGGGATAAAACGTTTGCACCTGAATGGTGGGGTAATCGACTTGCGGGAGAGCCGAGACGGGCAACTGCCGGTAGGCGACCCAACCAACAAGAACAACACCTACCATGAGCAATGTGGTGGCAACCGGCCGCAGGATGAACGGCCGTGACGGGCTCATCGGCGACGACCTCCGGACGGGCTCCGCGGAGAATTGGGCGGCGGAGGGGCGCTCGGATTTTCCGGCGCGGCGTTTGTGGATGCCTGGGCGCCGTTGTTGTTTCCGCCGGCCATCGTGGGGTTGACCTTGCTGCCGTCTTGCAGTTTGTCCTGGCCATCAATGACGACCAGGTCCCCAGCATTCAGGCCATCGCTTACGCCGATGCGGTTGCCGGTAGTCTGCGCGATGGCGACGGTACGGATTTTCACCGTGTTGTCGCTGCCGACAGCGTAGACGTAGGTTCCTTGCGGTCCCCGCTGAATGGCGGCGGCGGGCACAATGGTGAGATTGTGTTTGGTGTCGACGAGCAGGTGCATGTTGACAAATTGATTGGGGAAAAGAGCATTATCTGAATTGTTAAAAACGGACTTGAGCTTATAAGTACCGGTGGTGGGATCGATTTGATTGTCGATGGTGAGCAATTTGCCGGTGGCGATCTTTTGTGTGTCGTCGCGGTCGAAGGCGTCGACGCTGAGCTGAACCCCGGCACGGAGCTTGGCACTGACCTGGGGAAGCTCGTCCTGCGGCAAGCTGAAGAGCACGGCGATGGGCTGAAGCTGAGTGATGACCACCAAGCCACTGACGTCGGTGGCGTGCACGATATTGCCAGGGTCGATCAAACGCAGGCCCACGCGGCCGCTGATGGGAGCGGTGATGCGGCAATAGGTGAGTTGCAGTTTGGCGTTGTCAATCTGGCTTTGATCCGAGGTGATCGCGCCATCGAATTGGCCAACCAAGGCCGCCTGCGTGTCGAGCTGTTGCTGCGGAATGACGCCTTCCTTAAAGAGAAGCTTGTAGCGCTCGAGATTGACATCGGCGTCCTTGCGCTGCGCTTGATCCTTGGCGAGCTGACCCTCGGCTTGTTCGAGCTGGACTTGAAATGGTCGTGGGTCAATCTGGACGAGAAGATCTCCTTCGTGAACAAACTGGCCTTCCTTAAATGCCACGTTGACAATTTGACCGTCCACGCGGCTGCGAGCGGTGACGGTGTTAAATGCGGTTACCGTTCCCAGTCCGTTGAAGTAGACGGGAAGATCGCCACGCTGCGCGGCGGCAACCACGACGGGCACGACAAAGTTGCCCATCCCGCCGGCGCCACCGCGGCCTCTGCCTGACGTTGCGGGCGCGGAAGGGTCGGATGCCTCGCTAGGGATTCGCGAGCCCCGGAAATACCAAATGCCAACGACAACGCCGGCAATGACTAGCACCCAGAGCCACCAATGGCTCTTCGACGGCCTGGCGGCCGACGCATCGGTCGTCGCGTGGCTACCGGGTTCAGGTAGGTCCATCGACTTGAGCTGCCCCATTCATTCGCTCCTATCACCTTCAAAAATGCCTACATTCGTGCGAGCCAGCCGCCAAGAAGGCACGGCATTAAAGGCAATACCAAGGGCTGCTCCAACGAAGGGACATAGACTCCCGGAAGCTTAGTCTACGCCTATATAGGACGGCCCGGAGAGAACAAAGGTTACGCGACAGGAAGGCCGGAGCGGACCACAGATAGGCCACAAGCCGCTCATTTCTTCGCGGGTCCGAGAAACAAAATTCGGAAAATTTGCCGCGTGCACAATGGCCGCCAAAACCGTAGACTGTGACGGAACCAAGACCCCGCCGAACGTTTTTGTCAATCCCGACTGGGACAAGGAGAAAAGCCAATGGCTAAGGGTTTCATCCTCGGAATCGTGGTTGCCATTCTGGTGGTTGGCGGGAGCCTGTACGTTTACTTTTCGTGGGGCTTCGCACCGGTCGCGACTTCCGCCTCTCCGATGCCGCTTGAAAGAAGATTGGCGAGACGCGCGCTCCATGCCTACCTCGATAAGTTGCCGCACCCGCAGCCGATGGTGGAGGCGGATGAAACGAATCTGATCGCCGGCTCGAAGGTATACAAAGAGCAGTGCGCCCCCTGCCACGGCCTGCCGGGCGAGCCCAAATCGGCGGTTTCACAAGGGATGTTTCCCGCGCCGCCGCAACTGTTTCACGGAGTCGGGGTAACAGATGACGAGCCCTGGGAGACCTATTGGAAAGTCGAAAACGGGATTCGCATGACTGGGATGCCGGCGTTCAAGGGCCAGATCCCGGAAAAGGAAATTTGGCAGGTGGCGATGCTGGTAAAGAACGCGGACAAAATTACGGAGCCCGTGAAAAAAGAGCTGTTGGCCGGAAATGCCACGTCCATGTCCATGGCCATGCCCGACATGGAAGAAAAGCCGGAAAAGCAAACGAAGCCCGCGAAACAATCCAAGACAAAGAAAATGTAAATCCAGGCGGCGGTCAGTCCGCGCATTGTTCTGCCTGTTGCGCCTTTCGCAATTCGGGAAACCACCAGGCCCACAGAGCGGTGACCAGAATGGCGCCCACACCACCTAGAACCACTGCCGGTACGGTGCCAAACCAGTGAGCGGTGAGACCGGATTCGAACTGGCCGAGCTCGTTCGAAGCGCCAACGAAAACGGAATCCACGGCGTTGACGCGGCCGCGCATTTCATCGGGCGTGCCCAACTGGATGAACAATTGGCGAACCATGACGCTGACCATGTCGCTCGCTCCTACCAGAAAGAGCGCAAACAGGGAGACGAAGAGGTTTCGGGAAATTCCGAAAAAGATGGTGGCCAGGCCGAATCCGGCGACGCACCACAACATTCGTGAACCGGCATGGCGACCCAAGGGCTTGTGTGCGAGCAACATGGCCATAACGCCTGCGCCCACAGCCGGGGCGCTGCGCAAAAGCCCCAGGCCCCAAGGACCGGTCATGAGAATTTCCTTGGCATAGACGGGAAGCAGCGCGACTGCACCTCCCAGAAGAACGGCGAATAAATCCAAGGAGATGGAGCCGAGAATCATTTTCTCGCGCCAGATGTAATGAAGGCCGGCGAGAGTCGTTTGCCAACGCAATGGCTCTGGCGCGCGCCCGGCAGATTGAACTGTTATTTTTGCAGCGCATGCGGCGGCCACGATCGCCAGGGATAGAGAAAGTACGTAAACCGCTGCGGGGCCGCGGGCAATCGCGTAGATAATGCCACCGAGTGAAGGGCTCAGAATGACTGTGCCCTGGAAGAAAACCGAAGCCCAGGCGACGGCGTTCTGGAAGTCCTTTGCAGGGACCAATTGAGGGAGAAGCGAGCGCGTGGTGGGTCCGCTGAAGGCACGCGCGACACCCAGGAAGAAAAGGACTGCATAAATGGGGTAGGCGGAACGGTAACCGCCGAGCGTGAGAAACAATAGCGCGGCCGAACAAACAGACGATCCGCAATAGCACAGGACAATCAGCTTGCGCCGGTCGTAACGATCCGCCGCGTGACCGGCCACGAGAAACAGCAGAATGCCCGGCAGGAATTGCGCCAGGCCAACCAATCCAAGCGCGAGGGGTCGGCGAGTAATTTCATAGATTTCCCATCCCACCGCGACGGATTGCATCTCGCCGGAGAGGACGATAAAGACGCGGGCCAATTGATAGAAGACGAAATTTGGGTAAGTAAAAGCAATCCGCCCAGACGCGCCGGAGTTCTCAGAAGCTGCCATCCACAATAATGTGCCACAAAAAGGCAAAGCGCGACGAGAAGCGTGAAGAGCGACTGTTTCTTTTGCAAGAGAATTTGCGGGAAATTCTCTGCAGAGAACGGAGCCCCGCTGCAACGACGCCTCAGATCAATAGGCCCGCCAGTGCTGCGCTCGTACAAGGCCTCTTGGCGGGCAAGCTTCCTCGAAAGCGATGGAGTGAAGAAACAGTGGTTCGAGATTAGTGGCAGGCGCCGCTGCCTGAGTCGCTGTAGCCCTTGCCTTCTTCGGGAATGAATTGCCAGTCGTAGCTGTTGGCGTGAAGCGTGAGTTTCAGCACACCGAAAGCGTCGGCGTTGCGTGCTTCGCTGTTTGGCTTGGAAACGCCGAAGGGACGAAGACCTTTCCCGCCGGTACCGACGACGAATTCGCGAATACCGCGGCCAGGATCAGCGGCGCCCTCAGGGGTTTGCGGAGCAAAGCGCTCGTAGTCGTGGTCGTGGCCGTTGACGACCACGTCGGCGTTGGCTTCGTAAAGCGCATCCCAGAGCGGCTTCATGGTCAAATCGTTGCCGTGCGCGCTGCCGGAGCTGAACAGCGGCTTGTGCCAATAGGCCAGCGTGCAAGCTACCGGATGCGAGGCGAGGTCGGCGCGAAGCCACCTTTCTTGGGGCGAGCCAGCTTTGCATCCACCAACGCCGTTGCACTCGCTGTTCAAGACGACGATGTGCCACGAGCCGAGTTCGTAGCTGTAATACCCGGTCTTGTCATCGCCGGCAAGCACGCCGAAATATTCAAAGTAAGGCGTGGCCCCCGCGGCATGAAACTCATGATTGCCCGGTGCGGGGCGCGTGCGCGAACGAGCGCGGCCCCAGGTTTTGTCGTAGCAAGCGAAGTTTTCCTTGCTTCCGTCGGGATACGCGAGGTCGCCGACGGCCATGACGGTTCCGGGAATCTTGTCCAGCAATTTGGAGGTGGCTTCCGCGCCAGCAAGCGTCCTGCAATCGGCGATGTCGCCGGCGCCTACTAATACTGCCGGCTGATCACTCTGCACCGGTCGTGATGCAGAGCGACGTGATTCTGCCTTTCCGACAAGCGCAACAGAGGCGAGAATTATCAGACGAGCTAACGCGTTTCGACGCCAAGTCTGGCGCATTGTTCCTCAGCCTTTATTTCTCGTGCGTAGGCGACCAACGCATGCCGGCGGCGATCGTCGGCCGGTAGTATTCGCGCTGGACCATGTATTGTTGGCTGCCGTTGTAGAAGCCGAAGACTTGATTATTGATATTCAGGCCATACATGATGAAGCTCAGGCCGTGTGCCAGGCGCACGCTCCCTTGCGCGTCGATTTGGAGATGCGGATAGAAATAGTTGTCGCCGAAAGGTCCGGGAGTGCCGTCCCCATAAGCGGCGATGTTCTCGGCGTTGTAGGACAACCCTACCCGAACCGAGACGCGGCTGCGGTCGTAGGTGGGACTGACGTTCCAGGTATGCGGGGCGTTGCGCATCAGCCTCGGGTGATCGGTACGTCCCGAAATTCCGCTCGTGCGGGACGCCGTGTAGCCATAGTTCGCGGAAAAGCCGAGTCCGCGAAGCGCGCCCGGTAGAAAAGACAGATGTTGGAGGTAGGCAGCTTCAAAACCGTTGATCCAGGCGCTCCCGGCATTAAATGGCTGAGTAACCCTGCAGGTAACCGTGGTGGTACAGGTCGCGGCGCCAAAGCTGCCGCTGGTGACTACAAATTCGTGCGAAACGATGGGCTCTGTCAGGTTCTTGTAAAAGTAGCCAGCCGTGACGATTCCGAAGGGGTTGATGTAGTGCTCCAGGAGCACGTCGGCGTTGTCCGCGGTCTCGGCTTTGAGATTTGGATTGCCCAGGCTGACAAGGATAGGATTAGCCGAATTGTCGACACTAACCGACTGAGCAATATCTTGCGGATCGGGCCGCGAGATGCCCCGACCGTAAACCAAGCGCAAGTTGGTGTTGTTTCCCAGAGCAAACCGAAGAGCAGCACTCGGCAACACCTTCACATACGAGCCGTTGTTCTTGCTGATTCCAAGGAAGTTGCCGTTTTGATCGAAGACCGGGGCGGCCGTATCCAGGTTGGTTCCCTCAAAGCGCACGCCGGCCACCAGACGCACCTTGCTGAAATCGATGGTGTTCATCAAATAACCAGCACTGACCTTTTCGATTAAGTCAAATTGGCTCGAAGAGTCGGTGACTAGCGTGTAATTACCAGGGTTGGCGGCGAGATCAGCCTTAAATGCATTGTAAATGGTGAAGAAGTTGGGATTCGGGCCCAGCTTGTAATGCCCCTGATAGTAGTCGCTATTCGAGAAGCTATTGGGAAAGTCAGCGAGCGTGAGCGGCGTGCCAGTTCCGCTCGGAAAGAAATCGTCTGTGAACGTGTTGGCGAACTTATGGCCATTGCGGAACTTCCCGCCGACCTCGATCGTGGCCAGGCGCGAGCCGAAGTGATAGCGCTTGGCCATTGCCCCCGCAGCCTGAAGATTCAATTGTGCTGTAAGTCCATGATTGACCTGCATTCGACTCAAGGGAAGCGTGCTCTGGTTTGTGTAGGCTTCCGAAAAACAGGCGGGCGTCCACTGCGGGAGGTACAGGCTTTTCGTGTTTGCCAAGTCGTATTGGCATGAACTACTGGCTAAGTTGGAGCTGAAAGAGGCCGTGCGGTCCCCGACCTGGCCCTCCTGACTCGAACGCGACGCGGAGATGTCCCAGGAGTACCACGTGGTGGAGAGCACATGCCTGCCACCTACTAAAACACTTCCAATCGCGTAATCGGGCCTCCGAATTTGGTCGTTGAAGCTCGGCGGCCCACCGTTTACATACAGGTTGTCGTTAATCGTATAAACCCAGCGATCGCCATAGTTATGGAAATCCGAGTAGAGGCCGCGAATATAAATGTTCGAACCCTCGGCGAGTTTGTAGTCCGCGCTTCCGGTGAGTCCCCAGCGACTCCGATAATAACGATATTCTCGAATATCTATGGAATCGAAGATTCGAGCCTGCTGGCCACCCACTGTTGCTAGGTCCGGTACCGGCTCGATGTCGTCGATGCCGCGGCCGTTCCAGTCGTAAGTACCTCCGATTAGCAACCCGAACTTCTTGTTGCTCCCGAAGCGCTGGCCCATTGTGGCCGTCGTCTCAACCACGCCGCGCCCGCCGAGAATCGGCGTATATCCACCCATTCCGCTGAAGTTAACGGTAGGGCGTTCCCCCGCCGTCTTGGTGACCAGGTTGACTGAGCCGCCGATTCCATCGGCGTCCATGTTGGCCTGCAAAGTCTTGTTGATTTCGACCGATTCCGCCAAGTCTGCCGGGATGGTGTCCAACTTAATTTGCCGTATGCCCGCTTCAGGTGAAGGAATGTTGACGCCGTCGATGGTGAGGTTTGCCAGACGCGGCTCTGTGCCGCGGATCTGCACGTATTTGCCTTCGCCTTCGTCGCGCTCTATGGTTACGCTCGGCAAACGGCCCAGGGCGTCGGCCATGTTGGCGTTCGGCAGACTGCGGATCACGTCCGCGGGCAGCACCTGCACGATGTTATCGGCGGTCCGTTCACGGTTGACCGCTTCGGCTTCCCCCGAGGCACGCGGTGCGGTAACCAGAACCTGCAAGTTCTCCGAAGCGACGGGCAACTGCACGTCGGCACTGGCGATTTGGCCGGCGGCTACGGTTATGCTCTTGGTGGAGGTCGCAAAGCCAACATAGCTAATGGTCACCTTGTAGGTGCCAGGGGCGAGCCCGGTTACGAGAAACTCTCCCTGTGCATCCGACACCACTTCAACTGCGCCGGGGTCCACACTAATTTTAGCACCTGGCAGTATGCCGCCGCCGCTGTCGGTGACCTTCCCGGTGATTCCCCCCTTGCGTTCTTGCGCCTGGGCCAACGAAGAGAGCAAAAACAATCCAACCAGAGCGAGCAGGCAACCCGCAAAAGTTCGCATAATAACTCCTTTAATCTTCAACTAGATAGGCCACTATTTGCCGGGCGAACGATCGTCTCGGTTCACCATCCACCAGAAAACCCACGTGCCCATTCATTGCTGAGCACGAGCACACGCGCACCGCTCGATGGCAGGGAGTAGACGTCAGGCGTGTAAATGCCAGATGAAAAGAAAATTAGAAAGATGTTAAAGGACGACGCAATAATTTTAACATCTTAACATTTGGTCACTCAAAGGATGTGCCGGCGTCCCCTTGCCTCAGGCGCTTATGCTTGCGTTGTCTTGCGCGGGCGCAAGTAGAACTGGATTGCCGGGGTGCAGATCAGCGAAAGAACCATGGAGCTGAGTAGCCCGCCAATCACGCCAATGGCCAACGGTTTCAGCATTTCGGACCCGGAACCGATGCCGAAGGCCAGCGGCGCCATGCCCGCTACCGTAGCGATGGCGGTCATGGCGATGGGGCGCAACCGGCGGCGGCCAGCTTGAATCATGGCTTCTTCTGCAGGAAACCCTAGTTCGCGGAAGCGGTGCTCGGCGTCGAGCAACAAAATGCCGTTTTTCGCAACGATGCCAATGACCATAATCATGCCCATGAAAGACGCCACATTAAACGTGGTGTTCGTAATCAAAAGCGCGAGAAATCCGCCGAACGTAGAGAGCAGAGCGGAAGAGAGAATCGCGGTGGGCGCGGAGAACGTGCGAAATTCAAACAGCAACACCGCAAACAGCAAAACGAGCGCGAGCAGGAAGACCATCAGCAGATCGCGGAAGGATTTCATTTGTTCCGCGTACGTTCCGCCGTATTCCACGCGGATGGAAGACGGAAGATGGAGAGCGTCAACCGCCTTTTTGACAGCAGCGATGCCGGAGCCCAGGTCAACGCCCTCGAAGCGGCCGGTGATTTGTACCATTCGCTGAAGATTTTCGCGGCGAATTTCGGTTTCTCCGGGTTCCATGCTGACCGTGGCAAGCGAGCCCAGTGTCGCGGTGCGTCCCGTTGAACTCGTCAGCAATGTATCGCTCATGCGAGCCAAGGAGGCGCGATTTTGCTCCGGCAGGCGAACTCGAATGGTGTAAGCGCGGTCGTTGATAACCACGGGCGTAGCCGCGGGCTCGCCTTCCAGGATCGCGGAGGCATCTATTGCGACCTCTTCGGGCGTAAAGCCCGCGCGCGCCGCGACCGCGGGATTGATTTGGAAGGTCGTTGCAGGACCGCTGATGGTGTTTTCGATGCCGTTGAGTACATCAACGACGCCATGAACTTTCTGTATCGCGTCAGCGACCCGCGGCGCAGAATCGGCCAAGAGCTTGGGATTCTGCGAGAACAGTTTGATGACAATGGGCTCCGGCTGGCTGGTGAGGTCGCCGATCATGTCCTGCAAAACCTGGACGAATTCGACTTTGGTGGCCGGCTCAGTGTGCTCAATCTCCGAACGAACGTCGTTCATGATGTCGTCGATGTCGCGCTTGCGGTCGCTTTTGAGCTTCACCGTGAAATCGCCGCGATTTGCTTCGGTAACGGCAGACAGACCCAACTCCATGCCGGTGCGCCGCGAAGTATTTTCGACTTCAGGCTGAGACTTCACGATTTCCTCAATATGCAGCAGGATGCGATTCGATTCAGCAAGCGAGCTGCCGGAAGGCGTCCAATAGTCGAGAATGAAACCGCCTTCGTCCATTTCGGGAAGCATGTCGGTGCCGAGGAAGTTGTAGCAAAGATAGGAAGCCGCGATGATGATGGCCGAACTGCCCAGGATCAGTACGGGCCGCTCGAGAACGGCCCGCAAAATTTTGGCGTAAAAAGCCACAATGCGGCCAAAGAAGCCGGAGAAATGGGCTTCCTCGGCGGCCAGCAGTGAGGCCACATCGGTTGCAGACGGACGCTCTTCTCCGACGGTTCGCTCTTCCTTACGCCGCACAAAGTACTGGCTCAGCGTGGGCGTCCAGGTGAGAGCCAGGAGCAGCGAAGTGAAAAGCGAAACGGTCATGGTGACAGCCAGCGCGCGGAAAAATGTCCCGGTTACGCCAGTGATGGAGATAAGGGGAAGAAACACGACAATCGGTGTGATCGTCGAGCCGATCAGCGGAATAGTCATTTCTTTGAGCGCGCTTCGGATAGCTTCCAGGCGGCCTTGGCCTGCGTCGCGATGGAGCACAATATTTTCCAGGACCACGATGGCATCATCGATCACCAAGCCGACAGCAGCAGCGAGACCGCCGAGCGTCATCAGGTTGAAGGTTTGACCTGTCACCTTCAGCACAATGAAGGTAATCAACAGCGTGGCCGGAATGACCAAGCCAGCCACCAGCGAAGTTCCCCAATCGCGCAGAAAGAGCACGAGGATGATGGAAGAGAGCAGCAATCCGAGCAGCACCGCGTCGCGCACGCTGGCGATGGACTCTCGCACGATTGTGGATTGGTCATAAAACGGTTCGATGTGCACGCCCGGCGGCAGCGTAGGGCGAATTTCTTCGATTTGCGCCCGGACTTCATTGGCTACTTCCAAGGTGTTGCCATCGGGCTGGCGATTCACGTTGAGCAGGACGGAGGGTTTTCCATTCGCGGTCACAATCGTGTACACGGGAGCCACCGACGGCGTGATTGAGGCGATGTCTCCGAGGCGAATGGGCACCTGCGATGGGGAAGTCTTCACGACGATCTGCCCAATTTGCTCTGGCGTGCGCACCTGTCCGCTGACCAAGCCGAGCACCAACTTGTGCTCGTTTTCGATCAGTCCTGGCGAGTCGATGAGGTTTGTCCGGCGAATCGCCTCCAGGATATCGCTGACGGTGATTCCGGAAGCCAGAAGCCGTGCGGGATCGGGAGTCACCTGGAATTCAGGAATGCGGCCACCCTGGACAATCACCGTTGCAACGCCGTCCAAGCGATTCACGCGCGGCTTGATGTCGTAAGTGGCGATTTCCCAGAGCTTATCTTGAGGAATGGTATCCGACGTCAGACTGTAGCCGATGATGGGAAACACGGCAAAAGTCAGGCGGTGGGTTTGCACCTTGGCGGTGGGTGGCAGCTCCGCTTGCATTCGCGCAACAACCGCGTCGACACGCTGCAGCGTGAGAATCATGTCACTGCTCCAGTCGAAGAAAAGATCGATCTCCGCTTCGCCGCGACTGGTGACCGAAGTGACTTTTTGAAGACCGGGAACGCTGTTGACCGCTTCCTCCAAAGGCCGCGTGATGGTTACGAGCATCTGGTCGATGGGCATCACGCCGTTGTCCACGCCGATGACGATGCGCGGAAAATCGGTGTTGGGAAAAACCGCCACCGGAATGCTGAACGCGAGGTAGGCGCCAACAAGCATGAGGGTCACGATCAAAAACAGAATGGGGCGCGAGAGTCGATGGAACCAGGGCACGGCTGGTTTCCGAGCATTGCTCGAGCGTGGCGCTGCGGCCGGGAGATCCACGGGCATTTACTCCTTGCCCTTCTTTGCGGGCTTTGCTTCGGCGGCGTCTTCTTCTTTCTCATCCTTGCCCGTCTTGCCTCCAGCTTCTTTTTCCTCGGCGCCTGGTGCGGCGATCTTGATCTGCGTGTTATCCGGCAACGCATAGCCGCCCAAGGTGATGATGGGCTCTCCCGCATTCACGCCGCTTGCGATTTCAGAAAATTCCGGGTTGTGCGCGCCGAGCTTGACGGTCTTAACGTGCGCGCGACCATCGGAACCCGCAATGACCACATAGCTCGCGCCTTCGTCGTTCTTGAAGACCGCAGGCGTGGGCACAACCAGCGCATCCTTCACCGTTTTCTGCGTCATGGTCACTTCCACAGTCATTCCCGGTTTCAGCGCCGGGTTCGGCTTAACCGCTTCGGTCCAAACTTCGATGGTCGTGCTGCCGGGATCCAAGGCGGGGCTTACCAGGCTGACACGCCCTTGGATAGGTTCATCGAGGCCGGGAACTTTCAGTTCCGCCGGATTCCCAACCTTCAGGAGCGCAGCTTCCGATTGCACGATATGGGATTTTGCGATGAGCCGGCTCAGGTTCATCACCGTAAGAATGGGCTGATTCGCAGTCGCAAGATCGCCGGCGTAGAGGGGCCGATCGGTTACCACCCCATTAATGGGGCTACGAATCATGGAATAGCTGAGCTGCGCTTCTGCGCTGATCATCGTGCCTTCGGCTGACAAACGCGAGCCGTGAGCTGACTTTATTGCTTGTTCCTTACCCAACCGCTGCAAGTCCGCAAGCTGCTTTTGTGCCACTTCATTTGCGCCTCGCGCCTGAGCCAGGGCGACTGCCGCGGAATCCAGGTCGCGTTGGGGAAGCGCGCCCTGATCGAAGAGTTCTTTACGGCTGTTGTATACCCTGAGTTGGGCGTCATAGGCTGCTTTTGCGGCGTCCGCATCAAGCTGCGCTTTTTGCAGCTGTTGCGGAATGGCGGCTTCCACCGATGTTTTGTAGCCGGCATCAGCTTGTTCGAAGGTGCCATGGCTCGCTTCGGCCTGGCCCGCAAGGTCCTTGTTTTCCAGGATGGCTAACAGTTGCCCTTTTCTCACGCGGCTGCCACGCTGCACCTTGAATTCGGTAATTGGCGCGGTGATTTTTGGCGAAATCGTGGCTTGCTCAAGCGGGTAGATCACCGCTTCTGCAGAAACTGTTTGTGAAATGGCCGCGCGCGCTGCGGGGGTGACCTGCACCGTAACGACCGGATCTTTTTCCTTCTCTTCCTTGCTGCAGCCCCCCAACGCGAAGAGCGCCGCGCTTGCGAGAGAAAGAAGAGCCAATTTTCTAGGTTTTGGAATTCCAGGATGTATGGTGTGTTTCATGGAGTTGTCAGCACTCCCGTTAAGGTTTGCAAATTCGCCAAAGCCACGCGGTAACGCACCGCGCCGTCCTGGTAGGCGGCGTTTGACTGCGCATAGGTCGTCTGCGCATCCACCACTTCGAGCACGGTGGCTTCCCCGCCTTTGTAGCGAAGCGTGGTCAGCCGCAGGCTCTCCTCCGCCAACTCCGCGGAGCGGCTTAGGCCGCCGAGTTCGTTCATCGCCGTTTCTGCTTCCGAGTAAAGCGACTTGATTTCTGCCAGCAACCTGCGCTCGGCGAGAGAAAGTTCCCGCTGCGCCTGGGCACGCCGCAGTTCGGCTTGCTTGACGCGGCTTTGCGTCGCTCCCCAGTTCCAAATGGGGATGGTCAGCGTGCCGAGGACCGAAGTACCTAAATTGGAAATTCCGTTCGGCCCATTCACGGCAAACTGCGGCGCATCAATGCCATACCAGTAGTCAAAACTCAGCGAGGGCAAATAACCTGCGCGCGCTCCGGTCAGGTCAAACCCCGCGGCCCGGACAGTTTCAAGCGCCGCGCGAACGTCAGGATTATTCTGCGCGGCTTGCTGTTGCACTTCGCCGAGCGTCGGCAGCGGCGCCGGGGCGTGCAGATCGTCGCTCAATTCAAAGTTTTCGTTGAAATCCGGGAAAATCAGCACGGCCAGATCCAGCCGCGCATTGAGCAATGCCAATTGGGCTTCTTGCAATGCACGACGGCGTTCCTGCGCCTGCAATTCGGCCTTGATCACGTCGGAATGCGCCACTTCGCCGCCATGCTCCAGGTCCTGCGTTAGCTTGAAGAAGCGATCGCCTTCGTCCGCTGTTTTTTGCGCGGAAAGCAGTTTTTGCTGGGCCGCCGCAACCGCGTAATAATCCTGGACTACAGTTACCACAAGGCCGCGCGAGGCGATTTCCGCTCGCGCCTTGGC
>Ga0182041_10000120_pt1 | contig 34253 bp, 38 predicted proteins | sample flu12Cox44000178_FD_125967 | JGI IMG/M metagenome (GOLD analysis project Ga0182041, IMG submission 125967) | Lab enrichment of tropical soil microbial communities from Luquillo Experimental Forest, Puerto Rico - flux8day.12C.oxic.44.000.178 | ecosystem: Environmental > Terrestrial > Soil >...
CCGAGACCTCGCAAATATGGCTCAAATCGGCGATCAAGCCGTCCGAGACATCAATCGCCGCAGTCGCCAGTCCGATTAATCGGGGACCAAGCACGACCCGCGGCAATGGCAGGCGGTAGCGCTCGATGAGGGATTTAGCCGATGCTGCGGCGAGTTCCGGGAGCCTGCCACATAGCACCTCGAGACCCAACGCCGCATCGCCGATGGTGCCGGTGACGAAGATCGCGTCGCCAGGGCGCGCACCGCCACGGCGGATGATCCGGCCCGCTGGAACCTCGCCGAACGCCATGATCGCAACGCTCACCGGACCCGGAGTCGAGTCGGTGTCGCCGCCGATCAGGTGCACACCGTATTCATGCTGGTCCTGGGCAAGGCCCTGTGCGAAGCCCGCTATCCACGCTTCGCCGATCGCATCCGGCAACATGAGATCGAGCATATAGGTGCGCGCGACGGCGCCCTTGGCGGCGAGATCGGAAAGATTGACGCGCAGTGCCTTCCGCGCAACGAGATCAGGTGGGTCGCTGGGCAGAAAATGGACGCCCCCGACAATCGCATCGGTTTTCGCAACAAGCTCATTTCCCGCCGCCGGGGCAATGACTGCGGCGTCGTCGAGCAGCCCGTATGCGCCCGGGAAGCCCCTCGCCAGCGGGGCGAAATACCGGGCGATGAGCTCAAACTCGCCGGGCAGGCCGGAGCCTCGGTTCATAGCGGGCTCGCGCCTGTTTAGGCCGGACGGCGCGTGACGGCTTCGACGACCTCGCCGGTCAGCTCATGGGGGGCATGCAGGCTGATATCGCCCAGCGATAGCATCCCGACCATCCGCTTCTGGCGGTTCAAGACCGGCAAGCGGTGGATCTGCTTCTGCTCCATCAGACGCGCCGCCTCACTGACATCCTGCTCTTCGAAGCAATAGGTCACGCCCTTGGACATCGCCTCGGCGACCATCGTCCTGGCGGGATCAGCGCCCTCGGCAACCGCGCGGCACGCGATGTCGCGGTCGGTGATCATGCCAATCAGCCGGTCTTCCTTGCCGACCGGAAGGCAGCCCATGTCAAGCTCCCGCATCTTCTTCGCCGCGTCCAGCAGCGACAGATCGGGACCCACCCATGTCACGTTTTTCGACATAATCTCCTTGACCGTCACCTTCTTCGGCTCGCTCACCCACAGCTGGCGGAGTTCCTCGGGCAGGGTGAGCAGGACCTTGTCCGTTTCGCCCGGGCTCAGATGCTTGGCGAGCACGCCTAAGACGATCCGCGTGACCCGCCGCGCGTCGCGCAGCTCGTGGTGGTCCTTCAGCTCGGCGCTGACGAGATCAAAGAATTCCTGCTGGTGACGGACCCGGGTCGGTTCTCTGAAGGGATCCCATCCCTCGTAATAGAGCCCGCGGATCAACATCGGCAGCTGCGCGCCGAGTTGCGCCGCATGTTCGCGCGGTAGACGGTCGCGCAATGTATGCAGGGTCGCGCGCAGCGCCGCGAGGGCCGATCGCTGGTTCGGAAAGCCCAAGCTGTCAGTTATGTCCTTCAGCCATTCGTGAGTTTTCTGGATCGTGCTGTCGAGCACCGGAACGTCGCTCATCACCGCCCTCCTGCAAAGGAGATCAACCTCATCAGGGTGCAGGGCCGGCGTCCTTGATCCACATCAATGGGCTGGTATGTTTAACCAGCGCTTAGAGGAGGCATGAACGGCGCGAGGATACGCGACCCAATAACTATCGACGGCGCCCATGGTGAGGGCGGCGGTCAGATCCTGCGCACGGCGCTGAGCTTGTCTGCGATCACCGGCCGCCTTCGTATCGAGCGTATCCGTGCACTTCGCCGCAACCCGGGCCTTGCCGTCCAGCATCTGACGGCGGTGCGGGCCGCCGCCGCGCTCTGCGCCGCGCAGGTCAGCGGCGACACGCTCGGCTCGAGCTGTCTCGATTTTGCGCCGCAAGCACCGGTCGCGGCCGGAAATTACGTCTTTGATGTGAGCCTTGCGCGCGAAGGAGGCAGCGCAGGCGCCGTCATGCTGGTGCTGCAGACGGTGTCGCTGCCGCTCGCATTCTCCGGAGGGGACAGCGGGATCGTACTTCATGGCGGCACGCACATGGCATTGAGCCCACCCTTCGACTACGTGCGCGATGTGTGGCTGCAGGTGCTTTCGCCGCTGGGGGTCGAGGCCTCTGTCGAGCTCGCCATTTGGGGTTGGTATCCGGTCGGCAAAGGCGAGGTGCGTGCGCGAATCCGCGGCTACCGGGCGATGCTCAAGCCGCTGGAACTCGAGCAGCGCGGATCATTGGTGCGAATTTTCGGGCGTGCGGTCGCGGCGGACTTGCCGGCGCATATCTCGCAGCGCATGGCGGACCGCGCCCGAAACCTGTTGGCCGTGCTCGGGGCCGATCTGCAAATCGAACCCTTGCGCGTGCGTGCCGCTTGCCCCGGCGCCGGCCTGTTTCTCACGGCAGAATATGCCAATTTGAACTGCGGCTTCAGCGCCCTCGGCGAGGTGGGCAAACCCTCGGAGCAAGTCGCCGATGAGGCGGTGGGCGCGCTCCTCGATCATCACGCCTCAGGGGCGGCGCTCGACCGGCATCTGGGCGATCAGATCCTGCTGCCGCTGTGCTTTGCAAGTGGTCTCTCGCATTTCTCGGTCGCAGAGATTACCCGCCATCTGGAAACCAATGCCTGGGTCATTGAGCGTTTCGGCGTCGCCCGCGTCGAGTGCGAGCGTGAATCTTCCGGCGTGGGACACGTGACGGTCACGCCGACCCGGTAGTCGGCGGCCGATGTTCGTGGCGCAATCGGATCAGCCCGGATTCGATCCTGACGAAGGTGAGCGACTTGCGTTTGTATTGCGCAAGGTCGATGCCGAGGCCTGCAGCCACCGCCGCAACCACCGGCAATGGCTCGGGGTCCGCCTTTGGCCAGAACGGCCTCAGTTCCCGCAAGAAGATGTTGGCAGTGACCGGACCGACGCCGTAAAAGGCGAGCAGGCGCCAGCTCGAGATCGTGCGCGTCGCGTGACGCCTCGTGCACCTGCCAGACACTGCCGTCATATTCGTCGACCAGCTTCTGGCAGTCTCGCAGGATCTGGTCTGATTTGCTGAAGTCATAACGCACATAGCCGCCTTCGCGCATGATCGGGTTGACGAGAAAGTCCCAGCCGGCGGCGAGAATATCGCGCGGTGCCGTCAGCCGATGGCGGCAGAAAGCCTCAAAGGTATGGCGAGCGATGGTCTCGCTGATATGGCCGCCAAATAAGAGACTGGCGAGAAACCAGCGGAAATACTGCTGGTCGTCATTGGTCGAAAGGTCGATGCCCAGCTCTTCGGAATAGAGCCGGCTGTCTTTCAGCTGGGCAAGATCGGGCATCGCCGGTTCTCTAATCTTAAGTACGCAGCTCAGAGCAGGACATAATCCGCCTTGTGCTCGTAGATAGCGCCATCCGCATTTGGACGGCTTTCAATGAGACTGAAGCAGCTAACCGGAAAGGGGGCACGAAAATAAGCATTTTCACTGAGAAACGCTCTGAGGCTGCGGCGTCGCTGCAGCTGCGCCAGTTTGACGTGTGGGACATAGGGCCTGGTCTCTGCCGCTAGTCCGATCTGCTGGAGACAGTCCTCTATCCTGACTTGCAAGCATGTCAGCGCCGGGTTGTTCTCGACGCCGACCCACAGAGTATGTCCGCCGAAATGACCCACACCCGCGAGCGACAGCATACAAGCGGACTCCTCGATCCGCAGCAAGACGGCGGCGATATTGGCGGCCGTCGGATCGTCGACCATCCCGATAAACCGCAGCGTTAGATGGAATTTGCAGGGCTGTACCCACTTGGCGCCCGGCACCCCCGCACAGAGCTTGGTGAGAGCGAGCTTCAGCTCCTGCGGGAAGTCGACGCCGACGAAGAGGCGCGGCACGGCCGGCTCAACGGCGGCGGATTTGCGGTCTTCGCACCGGTGTCGGCGCCGGCACCCCCTCCACCTTTTGTCGGAAGGTGATGCGCCCCTTTGACAGATCGTAAGGCGTCATCTCGACAGTGACGCGATCGCCGGCGAGCACCCGGATGTGGGCCTTTTTCATTCGGCCCGAGGTGTGGGCCATGGTCTCGTGCCCCTTGTCGAGCCTGACGCGATATCGGCCGTCAGGAAGGACATCGAGGACGCTCCCCTCAAACTGGATCAGTTCTTCCTTGTCCATGCTAGTCACTCTCGAGTCCGGCCGGGCGGGCTATTTATCGCCGCTTCCCGGCGTCGAGGACTTTGATCCAGGTTAATCCGCGGACGGCATCGCACCTGCCTTACCCGCTGCCCCGGACACGCTCTCCGGGCCACTTACGTATGGCAAGCGCAGGCTTTCGGCTTAGACGCGGTCCCCGAAGCCAAAAGAGCAGAGACGGGGCCGTTACGCCTTGATGCTTTGTAATTCGCGATGACTTTACGCAGCAAATCAGCGCGCTCTGTCAAATCACTAAGCGTCTGCGCTGTCACCTCACCTTCTTTGACAACTAGGGTGGCGTAGAACGCACCATAGCCGAAATCTATTTCATACGTTTCGCCGATCCTTCGAGTGGCCCGCACCGCAAATCCCTCGTCAACGATAGCAGACAGGATGCGGGGATCTACGAATGACACATCAACAGACTTTGCATTGGACATTGATTCAAGATCAACCTCGAGAGGCTGCTCCCCAGAGCTCCAGATTCGAACCCAGAGAGAGCGAAGAAACCGGTGAGCTCGCACGCACGCTTTTTGGGCCGGCCGCGTTAGTTTCAGCCGGCAATGCTGACGGCCACCGCCTCTAGCCCCTTTCTCCCTTCGGCAACCTCCATCGTGACGCGCTGGCCCTCGGCCACTTTCGCGATACCCGAGCGCTGCAGCGCGGCAGCGTGAACGAACACCTCGCTGCGGCCACCCTCGACGGCGACAAACCCAAACCGCTTTTCAGGACTGTACCACTTGACCGTACCGGTCATGCGGTTAGGCCGCCGGCCATCCGTCCCGGCAGAAGGCCGCTTAGCGAGCGTCGGCTTGGGTGCAGGAACGGCCGTGCTCTCGTCGATTTCGAGGACCTCTTCCACTTGCGGGCCTTTTTGGCCTTGTCCAACCCTGACGCTCAATGTGACCCCGGGCTGCAGGGCGCCACTATCGTGGCCTGACTGCTCCACAACACTGGCATGGAGGAAGGCGTCGCCGCGGCCGCCGGCGAGCGTGACGAACCCGAAACCCTTCTCTGGGCTGAACCATTTCACTGTTGCGCGGGTTGGCGGTCCCGCCAGCGTTTGGCGGCGTAGCGCCGGCTCACCAAATCCGCGCGGCCGGCGCGCGAAAACATCTTCACCGAAGCCGCGCTGCCGTGGTTCACGAAAACTTCTCTCACTCATCAAATCTGGTAATCCTGGTGTGGGGAAAGCTTGCTCGATCCTGCCGGTCACCGGCCTCGTCGAGCGGCCGTTGGGTCTGACGACGATCGCCCAACCATCTCGGCCCTTAGCTATTGCTTGTGCTGATAGATGGTCATGCACACTTCGGGTAGCAAGCCGCGACTGTCGCGATCCTCACGATACCCCGAGAAAGGGATAACGGAGAAGATCCACCCGCTGCCACAGTGAGGCTCCGGCGCGGCCATCGATGGTCTCGATCTGCAAGATCGCATCGGGATCGGTGAAGGTGATCCGGCCAGGCGCGCCCAGGGTCTCTAATGCGTCGAGCAGCGTTTCGTCGAGAAACCGCTCCTCTTTCGGCGTCGACAGCGTGCCTTTGAGCCCGCGCCGGTGCAGCCTCACGTGGAAGCTCTTGCCGGCGAGCATTGGCGCCCACAGGATCGCGATGTCCCGCGCCTTTGCCTCGAATTCCTCGGCGGTGGCGAAGGTGAAGGTCCGTTGCGCCGGGATAATATGGGATAGGATATTGAATGTGCCCGGCTTCTCCTCGATTACTTTGGCCACCTCTGGGAGAAAGCTCTCGATATCTTCGACGGTCAGCGTCAACACGTGGAAATAGCCGGTGCGGTGTACCTCGCCCCATCGGCGCAGGAACTTGCGTGCTTTGGGGAAAGTGGCCTCCGGCAATGTCACAATCGCGTTCCAGTCGGCAGCCATCTCTGTCGTTCCCGCCATTCGACCCTCACTGCGACGCCTCAGCGGCTGCGGCATTCGCTGGGGTCGGCGCCTCCGACGTCAGCTGCGCCGCGCGGGCGAGGAGATCGGTCACCTCCCCATCGCTCATCTGATGGAAATCGCGATAGTAGAAGCCGATTGCCCCCAGCATGAAGGGCGCCTCGAGGCAGATGGTCTCGTCAGCCTCCTTACGAAATTCGGCGAGCGTCTCGGGCGGCGCTACCGGGACGGCGAGCACCAGATGCGCCGGATTGCGTCGCCGCACTGCGCGCAACGCAACCCGCATCGTCGCGCCGGTGGCGATGCCATCATCGACGACAATGGCGGTGCGCCCAGCAACATCGATTGGCGGGCGGCCCGCGTAATACATCTGGCGCCGCCGCTCGATTTCCGCGAGCTGGCGGGCCGTTTCATCCTGTACATAGGCTTCCGGTATGTCCAAGGTTTTGGCCAGATCCTCATCGATGAATCTCTCCAGGCTCGGTCCGTCGGTGACGGCGCCGAGAGCGAGCTCGGGTTGCCAGGGCACCCCGATTTTCCGCACGAGCACGATGTCGAGCGGTGCGTTGAGCGCTTGGGCAATCTCGAAACCGACAGCAACGCCGCCGCGCGGCAATGCCAAGATTACTGGCTGCACGCCTTTGAGATGAGTCAGTTTGGCGGTCAACTGACGCCCGGCCGCTGCGCGATCGGCGAATTTCACCGTTTGGCCTCCATGAAATGTGTCAAGAACCAGCCGCGCGCGTGCTCGACGACCGCCTCGAGCGTTCCCGGCTCTTCGAAGAGGTGCGTGGCGCCGGGCACGATGACGAGCTGCTTTGCGCAACGCAGCTTGGCGAGCGCCGCGCGATTAAGCGCCAGCACCTCGCGATCGTCGCCGCCGACGATCAGCAAGGTCGGGGCTTCGACGGCCGGAAGTGCTCGTCCGGCAAGGTCGGGACGGCCGCCACGGGAAACGATGGCCCCGACCCTTCCCTCGTGCGTCGCCTCTGCGACAAGCGCCGCGGCCGCACCAGTGCTGGCGCCAAAATATCCGATCGGGAGATCGCCGGTTTCCATATACCCCCTCGCCCACGCCGCCGCCATCAGCAGGCGGTGCGCGAGCAGCTCAATGTCGAAAACATTTCGCCGGTCGCGCGCCTCCTCGACCGTCAAGAGGTCGAACAGCAATGTGGCAAGACCACTGTCCCGCAGGGCTTGGGCAACAAAATTGTTGCGCGGACTAAGGCGGCCGCTGCCGCTGCCATGCGCGAACAGCACGATCCCCTTGGCACCTGGCGGCAGGCCTAAAAGGCCTTCGAGCCCGAGTGGTGCAATCGTGATCGTACGGATCCGCTCCTCAGATGATCTGTCCACCATGAACCTGCTCCCTCGCGGCTCGTGTAAAGGCGATTGTTGACCGACAGCGGAGCGCCGCCTTGCGCTAGATCAATCTCCTTCTGAAAACGGGGCGGGGTCGAGGGTTCGTCGTCGTAGGGTGACTTGTTCGATTGGGTAGAACCGGTTTGGCCGTCAAATTCGCTCCCACAGACCGGTCTCTTCGTCGAGGCGATCCAGCTCAGCGCCGCTGAAGTCGAAGCGGGAAACGATCCCGACGACCTTACCGTCGTCGACGATCGGCAAATGCCGGTACCGACCGTCCTCCATCAGCCGTAACGCTTCGATCGCCAACTTGCCTGGAGGGATCGTATCGGGACCGGATGTCATGACGTCGGCCAGCGTCGTGCGAGCCGCGCTTTTTCCCTCTGCGAGCACCCGGTAAACGGCGTCACGGCCGGTGAAAATACCCAAGAGGCGGCGATCGCCGTCTGTGACGAGGACAGCGCCGACGCGGTGGTCTCGCATGCGTTGACAGGCTTCCCGGATCGTGGCGCTTGGCGGAAGCGTGACCGGGTCCTGGTCTTTTACAATGTCGGACATCTTTCTCATAGCTCAAGCCTTCTGGCCACCGCATTGAAGAACCGGCCGACGCCCAGACACATCATTTCTTTCATGTGCGCTTTTCGGTAATACCTTTCTTTTATGTAGAGCGCGGGCCTTTCTCACATCGGGTGCGGCGCCCCGTGGTTCCGGCTCAGCTTCCACGGTCTCGATTTCGATCTGAGATGCGTGAATTTTCCAGTCGCAGATGCCTTCGAGCCTGGCGAACCGCTTCTTCGCGGCCTCGATCGCCCTTTCGGAGGTGCGCGCCGATCGAATGACGATCACACGCTGGCAGCACCGGAAAAGCTTTTCGTTCCTCGGAATTTGGTTGATGAAAGACACGCGATAGCTTTGCATGGCCTCCCTCCCTTCCGGTATTGACCATGTTATTTGCTTGCCGATCTGTCGGCCGATGATCTGGATCAATTTCCGCCCACGCGGCCGTCAGTGCTTAACAGGGGTCGGTGCCGACGCTTACTCATCAGGCCGCGGCGGCATCCTTGCGTAACGGCGTTTTCGCCGGTGATGGCGAAACGAGGTCCTGAAGATCGGTCACCGACAGGGTTTCTTTCGCGAGTAGAGCCTTCGCGCCCTGCTCCAGCAGATCACGCCTGCCTTCGAGCGCGCTCGTCGCCCGCTTCATTGCACGCGCGACGGTTTCGCGAACGGCGCAGTCGATCTCGCGTGCCGTCTCCTCGGAATAACTGCGTTCGAGCCAGCCGGTCGGCGGCGCGCCTTGAAGAAACTGGGAGTGCTGGCGATCGTAGGCTACCTCTCCTAATTCGCCAACCATGCCATATTGAGCAACGTAACTGCGGGCGATATCGGATACTTTGGCTAAATCATCCGCCGCCCCGGTCGAGACCTTTCCAAAGACCAGCCGCTCGGCCGCGCGGCCGCCGAGCAGCACAGCCATCTTGTTTTCGAGCTCTTCTTCGGTCAGTAGGAAGCGATCCTCGGTGGGCCGCTGGATTGTATAGCCCAGCGCGCCAACCCCGCGCGGAATGATCGAGACCTTTTGAACGCGCTCGATCCCGGGCAGGATCAGCGCGACGAGAGCGTGGCCCATCTCGTGATAGGCGACGATCTCGCGTTCCTTGGGGCTGAGCAGCCGGTTCTTCTTTTCGAGGCCGGCCAGGATGCGCTCGATCGCTGTAGCGTCCCGCATCAATGTAAACCCAGCGCCGTTGTGCACGATGCGATTTTCGCGAGACCAGCAGTATTCGGCTGCGCAGGATGCCCGCATCACCCACCATGTACCGCCCCGGCTCGACCAGCAGTCGCGGCGTGGAACTGCCGAAATGCCTGGTATCGCGCCGCCGATCACTTCCGCATAGGCGGCGATCGGCGGAACCGGCGTGCGGTAATGCCTCGGAAATCCGCCACCCACATTGAGCAAGTCGAGATCTAGACCGCTCCTCGCGCAGGCAAGAAACACACGAGCCGCCTCGGCAATCGCCGGGGACCACTGGTGTGGAATGCGACCCAACGTGGAACGATACGCCGACCGGCCTCACTGTGAGGGTTCTTGCATGCAGCAGGAGGGCGATGGCCATCTCCACGGCACAGCCGAATTTGCGGCTGAGCGGCCATCCCGCCCCTCTGCCGTCGACCAGAAGCCGGCAATAGACCCTTGCTCCGGGTGCAGCGCGAGAGAGTTTTTCAAGCTCGTCAATGCTGTCAAAAGCGAAGAGATCGATGCCCCGAGCATGAGCGTCGGCGATTTCTGCCTCGCGCTTGACGGTATTGCCGAACGACAATCGTTCGGCACCGATACCGAGGGTTTGGCAGCGGCAAATCTCGCCTTCGCTCGCCAGATCGAAATTGCAGCCGAGTTCCGCAAGAGCGGCTATGACTTCTGCGGCCGGGTTGGCCTTGACCGCGTAGAAGATCGTCGCACCCGGAGAGACGGCGCGGAGCGCTTGGTATTGCTCCCGCAAGATCTCGAGGTCGATGACGATACAAGGGTCTGCGGGCAGCGCTCGTCAAATAAATGATCGATCCTCTCGCTGCTGATCCCATCCGGCAGAGAGATTGCGCTGTGGCCAGTATAGAGCGAACCCATTTGCCGCAGGCCGTCCTTCCGAATCCGCCGCGAGTACCTTGCCGAGAATCCCGGTCCCGCATCTGGATCCGAGTGGTCGGCAAAGCCAAAGGCGATCTTCAGCAGCAATATTGCCGCCAGCTGCGGGCCAACGATTGAGCAAATTCGAGCGGTCGGGCACTGATCCAGATCAATCCGCTGTCCCGGGCCGGTTCGCAACCGCTTGAAAAGCTCGAACCCGGTTGTCGCAGAAGCGGGGGAAATTGGCTGCCCAGCATCTGCCGCGTGATCGGCAGATCATGTCTCAGAGTGATCGAGGCCAAACTTCCGTGTCCTGTCATTGTAGCTAAAGAGCTCGGCGTAACGTCCTCAGGCGATGGCAGCCCGCAGGGTCTTGTCGGCATCATTGCGGTTTAGATGGTCTTCGAGCTCGAACTCAAAGGGCCCGCGGGGCGCACGGTGATCCCTCCGCTCGTCGAGCACATGCCGGACGTGAGCGGCGAGCGGCACGAAGCGGAGCAAGTGCTCGCGGAAGAGGCGCTTGCGTTCCCCGATATCGCTCTGCGCAAAAACGCGACCCGCCGCTGTCAGCTTGATCGCGCCCTCTTTGAGTTCGGCAAACTCAAGGATGTGCAGCGCCTCGGCAATCGGGAACAGCTCGTTGACTTCGAGAGCCATCGCATGGGCAATGTCGGCCAGTTCAGCGTGGCCTCCGTAAGCCGGCGAGGCCAAGGTCTCGGCGAACCCGCCAATGCGACTGGTCGAGACCTGTGGCAGGCTCTGCGCCAATCCTCCGTGAATCCGCGCTTGCGCACCAATCGACTGGGTCATGCGGGAGGTCAGGATCGCGTAGATTTCGTCCACTACGTCGCGGAACGCGGCGTCGAGCCTGTCGCGCGGCTGTGGTAGCGGCACCCGAATCTCAGCCGCGATATGGCCGGATTGGAGGCGAGGACGAGAATGCGGTCGCACATCAGAACCGCTTCCTCGATGTTGTGCGTCACGATCAGCGCCGCTTTGGTGGTGAGCTGGTGCTCGATCCACAAGTCGAGAAAGTCGGTGCGCAGAGTTTCGGCCGTGAGGACATCGAGTGCCGAAAACGGCTCGTCCATAAGAAGCAGCAGGGGGTCGCTGACGATCGCCCGTGCAAATCCGACCCGCTGGCGCATACCGCCCGATAGCTCGCGGGGGTAGGCAGATTGAAAGCCGTCAAGGCCAATAAGGTCGATCGCGGACATCGCACGGCGGCGTGCCTCGCCCAGCGACGTGTGGAGCGCGTCGAGGCCGAGCTCGACTTTCTCGAGTGCCGTCAGCCACGGATATAGCGCGAAGGTCTGAAACACCACGGCGATCCCTTCCGCCGGTCCGGCGAGCGGTTTGCCGCGATAAAGCACCTCCCCCGAGGTCGGCTTGATGAGCCCGCCGGCGATGCGAAGCAACGTCGACTTGCCCGAGCCGGAGCGGCCGAGAAGACCGAGAATTTCGCCTTCCGGCAGCGTGGCGTCGATATCGGCGAGCACCGGCAAAAGCTCTCCCGATGCCTTTGCAAACGCCATGCAGACCTTCCGCATATCGATGATCGGTTGCGTCGCGGGGGCAGCCATGCCGGCGCAGTCAATCGAGCCGCGTGCGGCGCTCGGCGAAGGCATAAAGCGGTCGCCACAGCAGTCGATTCATCGCGATGACGAGCAGCGACATGACGGCAATCCCGAGAGCGATCCGCGGATAGTCGCCGGCTTCTGTCATCTCGGCGATATACGCGCCCAGCCCAGAAGCGCTCAATTTGGTCGATCCCCAGCTGACGGCCTCGGAGACGATGCTCGCATTCCAGGCACCGCCGGAGGCGGTGATCGCGCCGGTAATATAATAGGGGAAGATCCCGGCAAGCAGGACCTGCCGCCACCAGCGCCACGGCCGAACCCGAAAGCTTGCGGCAGCCTCCCTGAAGTCGCTCGGGAATGCACTCGCGCCGGCGATCACATTGAAGAGGATGTACCACTGTGTCCCGAGGATCATCAGGGGGCTGAGCCAGATTCTAGGTGCGAGGCCAAAGCGGACGATCACAAAAACCGCGAGCGGAAACATCAGGTTGGTGGGAAAGCCGGCGAGAAACTGGGCAACCGGCTGCACCTTCTCGGTCAGCTTCGGCCGCTGCCCAACCGCGACACCGATCGGAACCCAGATCGCCGACGCGAGCGCAATCAAAATGACGACGCGCAGGAGTGTCAGGGCACCATTGCTGGCCGCGGCCGTGACATCAGCCCAAGAGAGCGTGGATCGGGCGACGCGGACGAGTTCCCAACCGACATAACCGATGCCGGCGGCGATAAATCCGCACCAGACCGCATCGATCGCACGAGCCGGCGGCAACCAGCCGGCCGTGTGATACGCGCGCTGAGGCAGCGCGAGCCGGGCGCGCGCGGCCCTATACAATCCCGCTCCGATCGGCTCACCGAGTTGTCTCAGCAGCCACGATCGGCGAAACAAATCGAGCACCATGCCGTTGGGCACGATTTGCGAGGCCGTCTGCTCAAAACGGATTTGTCGGCCCAAACAACCATCGGGCGGAACAAGAGCTGGTCATACAACACGATGGCGGTGGTCATGGCCCCGATCGCCCAACCGACCGCCTCAAGATCGCTCTGTTGGATCGCGGGCGACATAAGAACCGACACCGGGCAGCGCTATCTGAATGTCGCCGACGGAGATGGCCTCCGAGGCCACGACGAAGAACCAACCGCCCGACATCGACATCATCATGTTCCAGACGAGGCCGGGCATCGCGAATGGCACCTCGAGCCGCCAGAAGCGCTGCCAGGCCGAGGACCGGAAGCTGCAGCTCGCCTCGTCGAGATCGCTCGGAATAGTCCGCAACGCCTGGTAGAAGCTGAAGGCCATGTTCCAGGCTTGGCCTGTAAAGATGGCAAATATCGCGGCGAGCTCCGGCCCGAGCAAGTTGCCGGGAAACAACGAGATGAAGAACACGACCGTGAACGAGAGATAACCGAGGATCGGCACCGACTGGAGGACATCGAGAAGCGGTATCAGCACCATCTCAGCGCGGCAGCTCCTTCCGGCCAGGGTCGCATAAGTGAACGTAAAGATCAGCGAAAGAACGAGCGCGGCCAGCATTCGAAGGACCGTGCGCAGCACGTAAAATGGCAGGGCCGCCGGTGAGAGGGAAATCTCGGGCTGCTGCGCGATGGCAAAGGGGGCCACCATCTGACGCGCGCCGGCGCCCAAGAGGATCACAATCCCCAATACCAAAACTATGGCAGCAAGATCCGGCCAGCTCGGGACCCGCTGATGCCATATTTCTCCTCTCAGCACCTCGGCATGGTGCTCCACGGTCTACCTCATCGTTACGGCCAACGATCCTAAGACTGCGCTACAGCGCCATGCCTCGTGTTATTGTCTCTGACTGCTCGATCGAAGTCCCGGTAGCTGACCGCAGCGGCGCGCCAAAGCGAAGATCGCGATAGCGCCCGGTGCTGTCGGGGCTTGGGCTGGGTTATGCCTCGCTGAGACCAGCAGGGCTCAATGCGATCGTCAGATGGTTCTCAACCCCGGTGACACCCGGCGCGGACCAAGCGACTTGTTCCGCGAGGTCATGCTCGTACCAGGCCTGGACCATCCCAGTAAGGACCACCCTTCCACCTTCGGTCTGGACTGTGATCCGCGAAGCATCGACCGCGGCGCTCCGTTGCAGTGCCCTCTCGATCTTCTGTTTAATCTCTGAGGCGCCAACGCGCGGGGCGACCCGAATCTGATTGACTACATCGACGACGCGGGTGAGCTTATGAACGGTATACGCGGCCTCGGCTTTCTGAAACTGCCAATCGACCTCGCCGGTCAGCGTTACGATCCCCTTTTCGACTTTGATACCGATGCGATCGGCGGGACCTCCGGCCTGCCATTTCAGGATTTCGACGGCGCATGCAGCGATCTCATCGTCCGCGCGCGTCGCGTGCGACGGCAGGCGGACCTCGATCTCCTGCGGAATTGCTATGACCCCTTTGACACGCCGCGTGGCGCGTTCTGCAGCCGCCTTTTCGGCATAGCTCTCGACAAAGCCGGTCAGAGCGACAACACCGCAATTCGCGGAGACACCGATATGGGCGGCGTCGACCGTGGGTTCGAATTCGAGTTCATCGAGGACGTTACGCCGAAGCTGTAGATCGCTGATCATAGCAGGAGTCCTCGGTAGTGAAGCCGGCGGGCATTCGTTTCATTGGCCATTTTCTATCGGTTCAGCAGCAGAGGATAGGTGGTCAGCAAAAGTTCGGCGACGATCAGTAATGCGATATACCATTCGACACGCAGGCTGCTTCGCGTCTGTACCAAGCCGAGCAAGGTTTCGACGGTACGTGAGATAATATCGAGCTTGCGGTCCAGTGCGCGGTCGCGGTCGCGCAGCTCGTATTCCTCCGCCAGCCGCATGTAGAGCCGCTCCAGTTCGGGATGCTCCCAGAGGAGCTCGGGCTCCTCGCCGGTTTCAACACGGCCAACCATCTTCTGCTGCATCAGGAGCACGTCGCCGATGTGGCGCAGCAGCTCCCTAGTGTGTCCGCCGGCGCGACCCTTCTCTCGCAAGGTCGCGGCGAGCGGCTCGATGCGGTCGAAGGTCTCGGCGATCCTCGATTCGTAGTGAGAGAGCACCAGGGTCTTGGCGAGGACGTCGGCAACCAGCTGCAATCGCTCGATGGTCTTTTCGCGCAGAAAGATGTTGCCGGCAAGATCGACATGCTGGTCGGCGTCGGGCCGAACCAGCAGGTGGACCCCGTCGCGTTCCGGAACCAGGAGCGCCCCAGTGACCAGCGGCGTCAATGAAGCAGTGAAATTGTCCATAGCGGCCGTCGCCGCTCCAAAGAGGACGACGGCGCCATAGCGGAACAGAACGGCGACACCATCCTCGGGAATGTCGACGGTCAGGGGCGCCACCCCGAGGGGCTCGTTGCGCTCTAGCGCCCGGGTATCCAAGCGCTCTCCGAGCAGCAGGGCGCGGACCGCCACAACTTCGACCGTGCCCCGGACCGGATGGAGTGGCCCCAAGAAGTGGCGTCCTCACATCCGCGGCGTGCTCGACAACTGTTTCCGCCGAATTCACGTAAGCCTCGTGACGGCCAAGACCATCCGATAAATAAACAACCCTGCGGAAAACCGCCTTGACCCAGGTCAATCCGAAATACTTCCGCGCTAAACCGCTGGGGCTTGATCCATATCAACGCGGCCTCGCGCGCCGGCGTTATCCAAGCGGTCGCGTCGCGGTCCGAACGGCGAGCTCGCGCCGCTTCAACTATGGGGAATTCTTATGCTGACGATCCCTCTTGAGAAACTGGCTTACATCATTGCCAAGGCGCGGGAGTTCGACGTCGAGGTGCCGCCGGTCGACGAGGATTCGGGCTCCAACCCGTCTGACGATGCCGAATGGGATGTGCTCGAAGCTGGCGTCGACAACCCGACCTATCAGGAGTTGGCCGACGCGATCAATTCGCTGAGCGACCTCGAGCGTATCGAGCTGTTGGCGCTCACCTGGCTGGGGCGTGGCGATTATAGCAAGGAGGATTGGCCCGAGGCGCTAAAAGAAGCGCGCCGGATCCATGACGAGAAGGAGACGGACTACCTGATTGGCACGCCGTTGCTCGCCGACTATCTGGAGGAAGGCCTCTCGCAGCTCGGTTACTCGATCGAGGATTTCGAAATCGGCCGCATGTGACCGGAGCACCTTTGGTTTATCTCCAAGCGGCCGCGTGACTTACCCGATGACGGAGTGCCTCACCCTGTTTCTTTGCGGCGATGTCATGCTCGGACGCGGCATCGACCAGATCCTGCCGCATCCGGGCGATCCACTTCTTCACGAGCTCTATGTCAGCTCCGCAATAACGTATGTCCAACTGGCAGAGCAAGTGAACGGCCCGATCCCGGCACCGGTCGATTTTGGCTATGTCTGGGGCGACGCTCTCGATGAGCTGCGCCGCGCAGCGCCACAGGCGCGGATCATCAACCTCGAGACCAGTGTGACGAACAGCCGGGATTACATGCCAAAGGGCATCAACTACAAAATGAACCCCGAAAACGTCGCCTGCGTGACTGCGGCGGAGGTGGATTGCTGCGTTCTCGCCAACAACCACGTTCTGGATTTCGGCGCAACAGGGCTTTGCGAAACACTGGAGGTTCTACAGCAGGCTGGGATACGAAGCGCCGGCGCCGGCCGCAATGCGACCGAGGCGCAGGACCCAGTGGTCATCGAAACGACAAATGCCGGCAGGGTGCTGGTCTTCGCATTCGGATGCGGCAGCAGCGGGATACCGACCGACTGGGCCGCCGGCCGTGATCGGCCCGGCGTCAATCTGCTTCGCGACCTGTCGACCCGCACTGTTGCGGCGATCGCCGAGTTTTCGAGGGCAGCTCGGCGGGAGGGAGATATTCTGGTGGCCTCAATCCACTGGGGTGAAAACTGGAGCTACGAAATCGGCCAGCACCAGGTTCGCTTCGCGCACGGCCTGATCAACGTTGCCGGGTTTTCGGTGGTTCACGGCCATTCGTCGCACCATCCCAAAGCGATAGAAGTCTATCGCGACCGACCGATCTTCTACGGCTGCGGAGATTTCATCAACGATTACGAGGGGATCGGCGGGTACGCGGAGTTTCGCGGCGATCTCGCGCTGATGTACTTTCCGCGGTTGGACGCAGCGAGCGGCAAACTGGTCGACCTCAAGCTCGTGCCGCTCAAGATCGCGCGCTTCCAGCTGCACCGCGCACCGCGAATGGATGCTCTCTGGCTGTCCGCCATTCTGGATCGCGAAAGCGCCAAGTTCGGCGCTCACGTCTCGCTGAACGGTGACAACAGCCTCGCGGTGCGATGGTGAGCGCATCGTACCGCTTTATAACCGTACCTCGATGCGGTTGATGACGTCCTCGACGCCAAAGACATACCAAGCATCGTGCTCAGCCATGTCGCGCTCGGCTTCGGTTGGAACGGCCCCCTCGAGCTGGACCACGGCGTTTCTGACTCCGACGCGGATCTGGTCGGCGTTAACAAATGGATCCTTTTCCAAAACCAGGCGCACTGCGTCGGCGATCTCGAAGTCGCTATCGGCTTCGGGGGGTGTTACGCCGAGCCCGTTGATCACATCCCGGCTTCCCGGCACCCACCAGGCGAGCGCGCCGGCCAACCGTTTCTGGCCGAGCCCGGTGACGTCCCCGTCGAGCGTGACGACCCCATCCTCCACGCGAACATCGATCGTCCCAGTCGCATCCGGCGGATCGCGAACCGGCTGCAAATCGCCCTTGACCCATTCGCGGATACGACACTGCGAGAGGGCCGACTCTTCGAGCAAGGCATCGCGGACGAGGTCGCGAATCTCTCCGTCCTCCATCGCCACCGCCGGCCGGACATGCAGCCGGTCGATAATGAACCGGCCCTGAATAGCCTCGGCGGCTTTGCGCAATGCCCGCCGCTTCGCGCTGACATCGGCGACTTCGCCTTCCATCACAAGATCTCCCCTCAATAGCGTAAGGGCAATTGGCCGCTCGTCAAAGCCGATCCGCGTATCAGCGCGCAAAGCGTCGCGCACCCGTTCGAGGAGAGCGGTATTGTCGGTCATTTTCTGATCTCCGCTGAAAATAGATCGTTTGGAGGTGGGAGGGGCGATGACGCGAGCGGGAGCTTCACTATGATGCCGCGCGAAGCTCGCGGAGCTTCCTGGCGTGAGGCAGAGTGCGCCGCACGAGCCATTTGCGCAATTCCTCGAGTGCGAACATCCCCGCAGCGAATGGGACCAAGAACAACCATAGCTGAGTGGATACCGGGGCCGTGCCCAACAGGAAATTCCCCCAAGGTGAATAGGTGATCAGCAGAATCAGCGAGATCTCGAGCACAACGCCCCAGATAATAAGAGGGTTGTCGAAAATCCCAGTGGCGAAGACCGATCGAACCGCACTTCGGCACAGAAATACGTTGACGATTTGCATGACGACGATGGCGCTGAGGCAGGCCGTCGTAGCGCTGAGATATACCGGGTCGTCGGGCGGCAGGCTCTGGCCATAGGCCCAGCCAGCACCGTTCAGCACAAAGAAGAAGGCGGCCATCGCAGCCGCCGCCTCAATGGCGCCCAGAAACAGATAAGCGCGCAGCGCTAGTGGCAGGTTCAGAAGTCTCTCGCGCTGCGGCCGCGGGGGGCGCCGCATCGCCTGCGGATCGGGAGACTCGACACCGAGGCCGAGAGCGGTCAACGAGTCGGTGCCCATATCGACAGCGAGGGCCTGGATCGGCGTCAGTGGGAGCGGGATTCGGAAGAGCGCGAAAGCGAGGTAAGGGACGAGCTGAGCGACGTTGTGGACGAGGATGTAGGTGAGGAATTTGCGGATGTTCTGGAACACCGCGCGGCCCTCCTCGACGGCGTTGACGATGCTGGCGAAATTGTCGTCCAACAGCACCATGTCCGAAGCAGCCCGGGCCACTTCCGTACCGGTCAGGCCCATCGCAATGCCGATATGAGCGGCCTTCAGAGCGGGGGCATCATTGACGCCGTCGCCGGTGACTGCAACGATGTGATGGCTCCTCTTCAGTGCCTCGACAATGCGCATCTTCTGGTCCGGCGCAACGCGCGCGAAAATGACTTCCGGGCCTTTTAGCACCCTCTCGATCTCGTTTTCCGGCAACCTTCGCAACTGATCGCCGTTGACGATTATCGGGGCATGCGACCGCACCAGCTCGATTTCGCGGGCGATCGCCAGCGCGGTATGCGGGTGATCCCCGGTCACCATGATGACCTTGATACCGGCATCGTAGCATTTACGGATTGCTCCGGATACCTCCGGTCGCGGCGGGTCTTCGAGCCCGACCAGTCCGAGAAAGATCATGTCCTCCTCGAGCCCGCCATACACGCTGGCGGGCAGCCTTCTCATCGCGAAGGCCAGGATGCGCAAACCGTTTTCGGCCATTGCGTCCTGCGCTTTGACGATCGTTTCCCGCAACTCCATGTCGAGCGGCTCGGTGCGGCAGTCATGGAGGATTTGCCGGCAGCGGGGAAGCACCGACTCAGGCGCTCCCTTGCAGTAAAGAAAGGCGCCCTCGGGCGTGTCGTAGACCACGGAGTGGCGCATTCGGTCGGCGTCGAACGGGATCTCATTCAGGCGACGGCAAGGCGGAAACTCGGCTATTGCGCCCTGCGCCATTTCGACTAGTGCCGCCTCCATCGGATCACCGAGAAACATTTTTCTTCCATCGACTTCCGCCTCCTTCAGATCATGGCATAGCTTGGCCGCCTGGAAGAAATCGAAGGACCGTTTGGTGATATCAGGCGCATTACAAATGGTAGAGGCCGCAAATCTGTCCCGGCCGAGCAGCAGCTCCCGAGCCCGCATGCGATTTTCGGTCAGCGTTCCGGTCTTATCGGTGCAAATCACGGTCGCCGAGCCCAGCGTCTCGACGGATGCGAGGTGACGGATCAGAACTTTGCGCCTGGCCATACGCTCGGCCGCGAGGACGAGCGCCAGGGTTAGTGTCGGGAGCAGCCCTTCCGGCACCATCGCGACGATGATGCCGATCGAAAAGATGAAGTCCTGCCAAAACGGGACATCGATCGCAGCCCCAATAGCAAAGAATGAGAGTCCGATACCGACGGCCAGTAGCGCGATCAGTCGGCTCAAATAGGCGAGCTGTTGCCGCAACGGTGAGGCCACGGCAACGCTCGTTTGGGTCAACTGCGCGATCTTGCCGAATTCAGTGTGTGAACCGGTCGTAAACACGATCGCCCTGGCTTGTCCGGAGACGACCGACGTACCGGCTAACAGGATATTCTTGCTTCGAATCAAGTCGTCTTCTTGCGAAGGCGCCGGATCTCGCGCCAAGGGCATTGCTTCCCCAGTTAAGGTCGCGTTGTTAACGCGCACGCTGAACGCCTCGATCAGGCGGCAGTCGGCCGGAACGATATCGCCCTGCTCGAGCAAAACGACGTCGCCGGGCACAAGCTGATCGGCGGCAACGCGAACGACCGAGCCCTCGCGCAATATATTCACCCGCGGCGGCAGCAGCTTTTGCAGCGCTTCAAGAGTTTGTTCGACACGGTGTTCCTGCCAGAACGAGAATGTGCCGCTGACCAGGATAACAATGATGATCGCATAGCCGATTCGCGCCATGCCCTGACCAGGGGCGCTCCACTCGGCAAAGAAGGCGAGCGCAGCGCCAACCCACAGGATAACGGAAAAGAATTGCACGTACTCCTTCAGGAGGCGGAGTACCGGAGGCGTCCCCGCGGCTTTCTCGACACGGTTAGGGCCGAATTGGCGCAACCGTTGCTGCGCTTCCGAGGAGGACAGCCCGTCCGCCGCGCTGCCTAAGCTTTTGAGGGCATCCTCAAGGGGTAGTTGGTGGATCTTCATTCCAGCTCTAACCACGCAAGGCACGCAACGTGTGTTCGCTCGTGCGTCATCGCCTTGATCTAGCTCAACGCGGCAGCAGAGAGCATCTCCGAGACTAATGCGTCTAGGAGGGACCGCATGGATCTCGCAGATCTCGACAGAATGTCCAAGCTCAGCCCATTCGAGCTCAAGGACAAGCTGATCAAGCTCGCTTCCAGCCATTCGGAACGGCTGATGTTGAATGCGGGTCGCGCAAGCGCGAACTTTCTCGCGACGGTGCCGCGCCACGGCTTCTTTCACCTGGGCCTGTTCGCAATGGGCGAAGCGGAACGGACCCTCGTCGATATGCCCGAGGGGGTCGGCGGCTTACCGACGCGAGAGGGGATCGCAACTCGCTTCCAGAGCTTCGTGCAGGAACGGGGCGGACTGCCGGGCGTAGCGTTCCTCGTCGCGGCTATGTCTTATTGCCGCGAGCACTTGGGGTTCTCGGACGAAGGACTTCTGCACGAGCTGGTCGAAGGCGTGAACGGCTGCAACTACCCCTCGCCGGTGCGAATGCTCAGCCACACAGAAAAAATCGTCGAATACTACCTACGCAAGGAAATGGGCGGCGCGCGACCGCTGGCCGGGAAAATCGACCTCTTTGCGGTCGAGGGCGCCACTGCCGGGATCACATACATCTTCAACTCATTGCGCGAAAACAGATTGATTTCACCGGGAGACACCGTCGCGATCGGGGTGCCTATATTCGCCCCTTATCTCGAATTGCCGCAACTCAATGATTATCGCTTCGTTGAGTTGGCGATCGAGGCGGACCCTGACGCGGGCTGGCAGTACCCGGACCGCGAGCTCGATAAGCTTCTCGACCACCGGGTCAAGGGGCTTTTGTTGGTCAATCCCAATAACCCCACCTCCGTCAAAATCAACGGGGCTGGCCTTAACAGGATCGCCGAGATCGTCACCTGCCACCGCAAGGACCTGGTGATCCTGACCGACGATGTCTATGCCCCGTTCGCCAACAACTTTGTCTCGTTATTCGCGGTTTGTCCGCAAAACACGATTCTACTGTATTCGTTTTCCAAGTATTTCGGGGCCACTGGATGGCGGCTGGGAGTGATCGCACTCCATGAAAACAACATCGTCGATTCGAAGATTTCGGCGCTTCCGGAGACGGACGGCGCGGCGCTTTGCGAGCGTTATCGTTCGCTCATGCTCGATCCGCAGCAATTGAAGTTCATCGACCGCCTGGTGGCAGACAGCCGAAGCGTCGCTCTCAACCATACCGCGGGTTTGTCGACACCGCAGCAGGTGCAGATGGCGCTGTTCGCGCTTTTCTCCTTGATGGACGAGAGCGAGCAGTACAAGCACGCAACGCAGCGAACGATCTGCAGGCGTTACCAGGCCCTTTATCGCGGCCTGGGCTTCGAGGCCCCGGCGAACCCGAACGCGGTTGACTACTACGCGGTCCTCGATCTCGAGGTCCTCGGCACCCGGCGCTACGGACGCGACTTTGTGGACTGGCTGCTGCGCCGCAAAAACCCGCTTGAAATCCTGTTCCGGCTGGCCGACGAGGGTGGCGTCGTCTTGTTGCCGGGGAAGGGGTTTGGCGCACCACATCCATCAGCGCGAGTCTCGCTGGCCAACCTGAATGAGCAGGACTACGCGAGGATCGGACGCATCATCCGGACGCTAATGCAGGAATATGCCGAAGAATATCACAGAGACAAGACAAACGGGAGCTGGCCTCGGCGAATATGCGGCTGCAGCGCTCGTCCAGCAGACGCAGCGTTGAGCTAGATCAATGATCGCGGCGATGCTGCGATCGCAGGATGCTGAGACCTTTCCGAAAGGGTCGGCTGATGTTCCTGACCGCCTATGTCGCTCTGATCCTGCTCGCCGCGTTTCCGCTCGTTCGGACGCTCTTGATCGGCGGGCGCGCGAGCCTGTCGGTCGTGTGGCTGCACCGCCTTTATCGCGACCTCTCCTACGTCGCGGCCGTCGTGCTCGTGATCATCTGTTTCGAGACGGCCTTGACGATTTCTCTGCAAAACTATTGGTTCGGCGAGCTTGGCCAGGCCTTTCGCTATTGGTTGGCGCTCGGATTGCGTTTGACGATTTTTTTCGCGATCCTGATTCTGCTCGGCATCTTCGTAGGATACAACCTCCACGTCTTATGCCGACCATTGCCGGCGGTGCCGAAGACTGCTCCATGGGTTGCGGGGTTCATCTTCGCCGCCGTGGTCGGCTTCGCCGCCACGGCCCTTTGGGTGCCGCTCCTGGGCTATCTCGGCGCGAGCCTGACCGGCATGACGGATCCGGTGCTTGGCAAGGACCTTTCGTTTTACCTGCTCTCGTTGCCGTGGTATGATGCGGTTGTCAGCATCCTCATCACCGTGCTCGTCATCACGCTCGCGCTGTGGGCCGTAATCGGGCTCGGATTTTATCCTACCGCAGGCCGGCCCTGGAACCATCCGGCTTTTCCCTTCGCCAGCGGCAATCACCGACTGCGCGTGATTGATGCCGAGGACGCCGAGACCTGGGCAGATAGTGAGGCGATCTGGCGGCGATGGCTACGACAGGGCCTGGTGCTGGCAGGCCTGTTCTGCATCGCGATGGGCCTGGCCCGTTTTCTCGGCCGCTATCATCTCGTCATTGATGGTCATTCGGCGGTTGTCGCCGGCGGCTCGTATGCCGACGTCAATTTCTGGATCCCGGCATACGAGCTCATCATGGTGTGCTGGTTCGCCGCCGCATTGCTTTTAATGGCGGCCGCGTGCCTACCGCGCCTGCGGGGCTGGCTGCTGCTTCGGCCATCACACTGGGTCCTGCCGTGCGGGCTTTTCGCCGCCCTCTACCTCGCTGCAGTCGCTGTGCCGCCGGCTGTTGAGCGGGTTTACGTCGGTCCCAACCAGATCACTCTCGAGCGCCCCTTTTTGTTGAGGAGCATCGCCGGCACCCGAGAGGCCTACAATCTCGACGGGCCGTCGGTCGAAGAAAAGGAGTTCGCCGTCTCGGCCGCGCCACTCATGCGCGCCGATCTCGACAGGAATTCGGCAACACTACAGGACGCCCGCATCTGGGATTGGCGGGCGCTCGAACCGCAACTGCAGCAAATCCAAGGTCTGCGGCCATACTACCGCTTCGCTGGCGTCGATATCGACCGCTACATGATCGATGGCGTCGAACGGCAGGTCATGATCACGGCGCGTGAGCTCGATGTCGACAAGCTCCCCGATCCGGCCCAGGTGTGGGTCAATCTCGCGCTCAAATATACGCATGGCTACGGCGTGGTCACCGTCCCGGTCAATCAAATGGACGAGCGAGGCAATCCGGTTCTGTGGGCGCACGACATCCCAATCAAAGCGAAGGGCGATCTCGCCGTCGTGCACGGTGCTATTTATTACGGCGCGCTCACTCGAGACCGCGTCTATGTCCGCACTAGCGAAAAGGAGTTTGACTTTCCGCAAGGTCAGGCCAATGCCGAGACGCTCTACGATGGCACGGGTGGGATTGCGCTTTCGAGCTTCTGGCGCAAGCTCGTCGTCGCCCATGAGGATGATGGCCTCCGGCTGTTCATTTCGGGATATTTAACGCCCGAGAGCCGGGTGCTGCTGCGCCGGAATATTGTCGAGCGGGTCGAAAGACTGGCGCCGTTCCTGATCTTCGACCACGATCCCTACATCGTCGCTGATGGTGACCACTATTCCTTTATCATCGACGCTTATACCAGTTCGGCAAACTACCCCTACAGCGAAGCCTATCACGGCTCATTGCCGCGCTTTCACGGCCGCAACTATCTGCGCAACTCCGTCAAAGCCGTAGTCGACGCCTATAACGGCTCAGTGACGTTCTACGTTTTCGACAAGCACGATCCGATCGTCAGCGCCTATTGGCATATGCTGCCCGGCTTGTTCAAAGACCGCAGCGAGATGCCGGCGAACCTGCAGCGTCACATCCGCTATCCGGAGGACATGTTTACCGTCCAGGCCGAAATGTACGGCACCTACCACATGACCAATCCGACGACCTTCTACAATCGGGAAGATCGCTGGGAGGTGCCGCATGAACTCTTGCGCGACCGTGAAACCGAGGTCACTCCGTACTACGTCATCGCCCAGCTTCCAGATGCCAAGAAGCCCGAGTTCCTGCTGATGTTGCCATTGTCGGTAGCGGGCAAGAACCAAATGGCCGGTTGGCTGGCCGGTCTCTCGGACGGCAAAAACTACGGCAAGATGGTGGCATTCCGCTTTCCCAAAGGAACCTTTATCGACGGCCCGGCGCAAGTCGAATCGCGGATCAATTCGGACAGCCGGTTCTCCCGAGACCTCACGCTGTGGGATCAGCACGGCTCTCACGTGATCCGCGGCAATCTCCTCGTGCTGCCGCTCAATGGCAATCAGCTCATTGCGATCGAGCCGGTCTACATCGAAGCCGAGCAGACCCGAATCCCGACCCTTGCCCGCGTCGTGCTCGCGCAGCTATTGCCTGACGACCGCAAGATCGAGTGGGCGAGCAGCCTCAAAGATGCAGAGGACCTTCTCATCGGCGCGACGCACCCGCCGGCCCTTTCGTCCGCGGAATTCGAGACTGCAGCCGACCGGCTCGACCGCGCCCGGGCCATTTTTCAGGAGATGCAGCTGCATTACGCATCGGGCAACTTTACCCGCTACGGCGAACTGCTGCAGCAGCTTGAGAAGCTTCTGTCATCGCCGTGATCTCGATCACGGCAACCACGGCTGTGCAGCTCAATACCGCACCCGTTTTGCGCACTACAAATGGCGGAAGCGAGCCGCTTGCTCCAACTCTTCGCGCACAGCGTTAAGCAAAACCTGCTTCGACTGGCTTTCGCGGAATTCGCTTGATGCCGAGTTCAGCGGCACGTCGCTCGACCGCAGCATCGGCTGCCGCCGTAATCATGATGACCGCCACATGGCTGCCGCGTGCTCTGAGCTCTGAGACGAGTTCGATGCCGTTCAGGCTCGGCAATGTAATAGTCGAGTACGATACATTCGATGTCGGGATAAACCCCGCGGTTTTCGAACATTCGTCGGGCGGTCCTGGCATCGCCTTCCGGGTGCGGTTCCGTCAGGAAATCGATGCACTTGCTCTCGTGAAGGCCTTCGGCGGCTGGCTCAACAACCGCGACGACCCCGATGGGGCCCACCTTTGGCATATCAGCGGGCCACCGCCTTGAGCAAGATCGTTCCTATCGACTGGTGTACCCGCGCGGGGTGACCAAAAGCATGCTCACGGCTGATTTAGATCAAAGCGTTGGCCAGACCCATTGACACTGAATGACCCGTGATCGGCTGAGACAGCTGCTTGCGAGAGCCGACAAAACCAACGGAGAGCGTGCGATGGCCGATATCGGCGGGCTCCTCGAGCCGCAACTGCCGAGTTTGTACCGTTATGCCCTGGCGCTGACCCGCAATGCCTCGCGGGCAGAAGACCTCGTTCAAACCTGTATCGTTCGCGCCCTCGCCAATCAGGATCGGTGGGCCGAGGGCACCAATCTGCAGGGCTGGCTGTTCACGATCCTTCATAACGTGTTCGTGAGTCAGCTCCGACGTTATGTTCGCGAACGCGCTTGGAGAGTTGCCGCCGGTTTCGAGGCTGCCGCGATTCCGGGCTCCGATCCGAAATTGTGGTGCCGGGTCGTTGAGCTACAGACGGCATTGGGCAAGTTGTCGGACTGTCACCGAGAAATTGTTCTGCGTATCGGCCTCGACGGGGATACTTATGATCGGGTGGCGAAAGTTCTGGGTATCCCGCTTGGCACAGTACGCTCCCGTCTGTCGCGGGGCCGGCAGAAATTGCGCAAACTGGCCGAGGGAGGGCAGGTAACTCAGCGGGCCCAAGCGCCTGCGATCAGAAGTCGGTCGGTGGCTGTCAATACGAAACATCGAGCGCAGAGCCCCACGGAGCAGCCGGCACGGCAGCCGGACTATCTCAGTGCGCAGCGATCGGTCGCTACAGGATGTCGGGCCCCATTAACGGAGAAGTTAATGCCTGTAGATTCTCTGCAAAAACAGGCGGCCGGTTCTTCCTTTCCGGGTCGGCTTCTGTCTTCGCGGGGTAATGCCCCATCCTTCATCGGTCAATGACGCGGAGGAGGGCGTTGACTTGGATCAAGGCGCGTGTCCGAGGTGCGGTTAGAGTTCGCTGTTCGCGAATAGTTGAAGGCTGTCGAAAATGATCCGCACCATCCTGGTCCCGCTGACCACACAGCTATCGAGCGATGCCCTTTTGGATGCTGCCCTCTTGGTGGCCAAGCGGCTCAATGGGCATATTCGCGCGCTGTTCATCCAGCCGAATCCAGATGCGGCCTTCGCCTATCTGCCCGACGTTATTCTTGCGGCGGGAGTGACGCGCGAAGTGATCGAGCGCGAGGCGCTGGAAGCTACAGCCGCGGCGAAGGACCGTTTCGATAGCTGGCGAAAGCGCAACGACGTTCCCGACGACGCGGGTGTGCGGCTGGATAGCTGCTTTGTGAGCTGGTCGGAGCGATTCGGCGATATCGAAACCGTCGTGGCCCGCTTCGGGCGCGTCAGCGATTTGATCGTGGTGCCGCGGCCCTCCTCGGGCTCTGTCCAAGGGCAGCGTTGCTTTGACGCGGCAGTGTTCGAGGGCGGACGCCCGACGCTCGTCGTCGGCGAGAAGTTGCCGTTCGCGCTCACCGAGCATGTCATGATTGCCTGGAATGGCAGCCTTGAGGCAAGCCGGGCAGTGCTGGGCGCGATCCCACCGCTGCACCAGGCTGACCGCGTGTCGATCTTCTCCGTCCGGAAATACGAGAGTGAGGGCGCTGACCCGGCTGATCTCGCCGAGTCGCTTCAGTGGCATGGAATTCGGGCTCACCTGATCCCAGGCCCTCGGGACGAGAGCTCCACAGGAGCAGCGCTGGTCTCGGCGACGGTCGAGCAGCAAGCGACAATGATCGTAATGGGTGCGTACACGCATAGCCGCTTGCGACAAAGCTTTCTCGGCGGCGTGACGAGACACCTCCTGGCTCACGCTCCAGTCCCACTGTTGATGAGCCATTGAGGGAAACTCAGGAATGGTCCGTCGCAAGGGATCGCCGTAAAACTATAGGGCAGCGAAAAATGACTTTGGCAATCACGATAGCTTCGCTTTCGCTTGCCGAAAACACCTTCGATCAAATGGAGCTTTATGAACTGTCGACGAATGACGACGCGTCAGTTCCTGAGCGGTATCATTCAATGATCTGTGACGCCGCCACCGGAAAGATCTACGTAGTCAGGGAAGCTAAGGTCAATGCGTCAACACCCGCACGGGGTACTCGTATAGCACCATCAAAAGTCGTTTACTTCGAATATAAGGGCAGGATAGCGCCTTACTCTCATATTGTTTGCCAGGCCGATCACCAACTCCTCTCGCGGGAAGAGCGCCGGCGAGTATGCGAAGCTTATCGAGTACTTCAGGATCTTAACGAGGAGCGCGAAGCGGCTGGTCAACGTCCAGCGGCAACCCGTCAGTATGGTCGCGCGGACTGTCTTGTCTTAGTACCGTGCCAAGCGATAATCTCCGCGGCGGCTGCGATGCCGAGTCCGCAAATCGAAGGGGCCCGTGCCAGATAGCAGCCATAAGATCATTGTTATCGGTGCGTCGCATGGCGGCGTTGCCGCACTCGAGCGGATCATTTCCAGCTTGCCGTCAGATTTGAATGCTGCGGTATTCGTCGTGCTGCACATCGGTTCCTCAAGCCGCAGCAGCTTGCCGGAAATTCTCAGTAGAACCAGTTCCCTGCCTGTTTCTTGGGCGCTGCACACCGATCGGATTACGCCGGGGCGCATCTATATTGCGCCTCCCGATCAGCATATGCTGTTGGCGCAAGGCTATGTTCGCACCGTGCATGGCCCAAAGGAAAACCATACCCGACCGGCCGTCGATCCGCTGTTCCGTTCCGCTGCTCTCGCTTACGGGGCGGATGTTATCGGTGTTATTCTCACCGGCAATCTCGATAACGGCACTGCGGGGTTATTGGCAATCAAGGATTGCGGCGGCGTTACTGTCGTGTAGGACCCGGACGAGGCTTTGGCGCCGTCGATGCCGCTGAGCGCGCTCCGGCATGTGGCCATCGATCATTGCTTGCCCCTCAACGAGATTGGACCCTTCCTGATGATGGCCTCTGATCAGCGGAGTATGAGCAACCTCGATCCGCCTAGCGGGCCAGCGGAGTTTACAGGCCGAGTCTTCGAGATTGAGAACGAGTTTGCTAATGAGTGCCTGGTGCCGCAAGATCGGCTTGAGGAGATCGCCACCGCTTCGGCACTGACCTGCCCGGAGTGCCGAGCTGTCCTGTACAAGATCAGAGATGAACGAGCGCTTCGCTTTCGGTGTCAGCTCGGCCACGGCTTCTCTGGCAAGACATTGCTGCAGGATTTGGCGGCCGCGCGTGAAGACGCGTTGTGGTCGGCCGTACGGGCGGTACTCGAAGAATCCGAGCTGGCACGCAGCCTCGCACAAGACTCGCGCTTGAGCGACACGGAACCGGCAACATTTCTGATCGAGCTTGCCGATCGTGCAGAGGATCAGATCGGCCAGCTACGCAAGGTGATCGCCTCGATATCCGATTTGATCGAGCCCGATCATTTTGGCGCCACGCGTCAATAGAGGTGAACTAACTCTGGCACACTTGGCCGCGATATGGCGGTTGAGGACTATCGGTCGCGTGGGGAGTTTGCACGCAACTATGTTCGCGGCTGTGGGTGGACAGCCTCCGAGGTCGAACGCGGTCGGTCCGGTGATCGTTTGAGCCTGATCGGATGCGAGAGCCATCTCTCGCTTCTCCAGCGGGATAATGGCTGAAATCGCCGCGTTCGTTCTTGATCTGCATCAAAGGGCGTGAGGGGACCGTTCGCTGATCTGAATCAATGCGCGAAAAGGCGAGCGGGCGCTTGCTGCAGGCTTCGCATCGCATTGGCTCACCTGGTTCATGCCGGTCCTCAACTCCGATATCGCCCGCAGCCTCGATAAGCTCGCCGATCTGCTCGAACTCGAAGGCGCCAACGCCTTCCGGATCCGCGCGTATCGCAACGCTGCCAGGGTCGTCAGCGAGCTGCCGCGTAGCGTCACCGAAATGGCCGCGGACGGCGAGGACCTTGCGGAGCTGCCTGGGATCGGCAAGGACCTCGCCGGCAAGGTCGAGACGCTTGCCGCGGCCGGCCACGTCGCCGTTCTCGACGAGATCGAGCGGCGGACCCCGGCAGGACTGCTGGCCTTACTCGACGTCCCAGGCCTAGGCCCCAAGCGCGCGAGGCTGTTGAACGAGCAACTCGGCATCGCTGCTCTTGCGGACCTCGTCGCGGCAGCCAAGGCTGGCAAGATCCGCAAGATAAGGGGATTTGGCGCGAAGGCCGAACAGCGGATCCTGCAAGAAGCCGAAAAACGCGCCGCCGTCGCCCCACGGATCAGGCGACCGATTGCGGAAGACATTGCCAAGCCGTTGTTGCGCTATCTCAGCGAGGCTGAGGGCATTCGGCAAGCTGCTGTCGCCGGCAGTTATCGCCGGTGCAAGGAAACCGTCGGCGATCTCGACATCGTCGCCGCCGCGGCGCGGGGCACCGGGATCATCGACCGTTTTCTTGGCTATGAGGACGTTGCGCAAATCCTGTCGCGCGGACCGACCCGCTCATCGGTGGTTCTGCGCAACGGCGCCCAGGTCGATTTGCGCGTGGTTCCGGAAGCGAGCTACGGCGCAGCATTGCAATATTTCACGGGGTCGAAGGCGCACAATATCGCATTGCGCCAGATCGCCGCCACACGCGGGTTGAAACTGAACGAATACGGTTTATTCGAGGGCACGCGCCGCGTCGCCGGACGGACCGAAGATGAGGTCTACGGGTATCTCGGCCTGCGCTATATCGAGCCCGAGCTGCGCGAGGACCGTGGCGAGATCGAAGCGGCGCGCTCGGATAAGCTGCCGCATTTGGTAACCCTCGCGGACATCCGCGGGGATCTGCATGTGCATACCAAGGCGAGCGACGGCCGCGGATCATTGGCGGATATGGCGCAGGCAGCCCGGGAACGTGGCTACACTTACCTCGCGATCACCGATCACAGCAAGCGGGTGACAATAGCGCGCGGGCTCGACGGCAAACGCCTCGCCAGCCAGATCGATGAGATTGCCCGGATGAACGAGACTTTGTCCGGCATTGTGGTCTTGAGCTCAGTCGAGGTCGACATCCTCGAAGATGGGCAGCTCGATCTGCCGAATTCCGTGCTCAGCCGGCTCGATTTCGCGGTCGGCGCGGTGCACTCGGCCTTTGGCTTACCGCGCGAGGAACAGACGGAGCGGTTGCTGCGGGCGATGGACAACCCGCATCTTGCAGTGTTGGCCCACCCGACCGGTCGGCTGATCGGCGAACGGGAAGGTTGCGACATCGACCTCGAACGGGTTCTGTCAGGTGCACGCGAACGCGGCTGCGTGCTCGAGATCAATGGCCAGCCAGACCGGCTCGACCTCAACGAATGGCATTGCAAGCTCGCCAAAGAGAGCGGCGTCAAGCTGGTGCTCTCCACGGACGCGCACAATTCGGGCGAGCTCGCTTTTATGCGCTTTGCCGTCGAGCAGGCGCGGCGCGGCTGGCTGGAGCCGGCCGACATCGTCAACACCCGCGGCCTCGATGAGCTGCGGGCAGCGTTGCGGCGGCCCTAGTAACAATGTGAGAGGGAGAATTCGATGCATCTACCACTGCAGATCACATTTCGTCATATGGAATCGTCCGACGTGGTCGCCGCACGAATACGTGAGCGCGCCCAGGAGCTCGAACGCTTTTTTGATCGGATTATGTCCTGCCGCGTCGTCGTCGAGTGCCGCCACCCGCGCCGTCGCCAGGGCAATTTGTTCCGCGTCCGTGTCGACCTCAAAGTTGCTGGGAGCGAGATCGTCGTCGGACGCGATCCCGCAACGCACCACGCGCATGAGGATGTCTATGTCGCGATCCGCGACGCTTTCGACGCCACCCGCCGGCTGCTCGAAGACCACGTTCGCCGAGGGCGCGGCGACGCCAAGCTGCATGCGGTGCCTGACCATGGGCGGATCGCGCGGCTCCTCCCGGAGCGGAATTGCGGCTTTATCATGAGTGCCGGGGGTGAGGAGATCTATTTCCACTGCAACAGTGTCGTGAACGGCGCATTTGAAGCGCTCGCTGTCGGCGACGAGGTACGGTTTGTCGCACAGCATTCCGAAAGCGCCGAAGGCCCCCAGGCGAGCACGGTGGTTCCCCTTGGGAAGCACCATTTCCCGCCAACTGAGACGGTGCGTTCCTGATCCAAATAGTACTGGAGGAACAGTATGGTGAGCCGGATTTTTGCGGCCGGCAACCGCCGCGGATGTCATCGAAATCGTCGGGCCGCTCGAAGGTTCCGTCCTGCTGAGCATCGTCGAGACCGGGGCGATGCCAGCCGAAGTACTTGAAGCGTTCACCTGGGCGACGGGCGACGATCAGATCGGCACGGAACTGGAACACCGGCCCCGCGGAGCCGTCGCTCGGGTTTATGGAATCCTCAAGCGCGAAGAACCGGAACCTGACCAGCACTAACCATCTTGACGTGGAGAGCGGCAGATGAACGCGGCGGAAATCATGACGAAAGAGGTTGTAACGGTGAGGCCCGATGCGAGCGTCGGCGATGTCGCCGCTCTGCTGCTTGAGCGCAAAATCAGTGCGGTGCCGGTTATTGACGATGACGGTCACGTCGTGGGAATTGTCAGTGAAGGAGACCTGCTCGGCCAACCCCCCTCTGGCAGGCCGCGCGCGTGGTGGCTGCGGCTCTTTACGGAAAGGACGGTCTGTCTCGAAGAAATCGCAACAGCCCGCCATCTGAAAGCATACGATGTAATGACCAAACCGGTCGTTGCCGTGGTCGATCACACGCCGGTTGACGTCCTTGCCACATTGATGCGTCGGCGCATGGTGAAACGCGTGCCGGTCCTGCGGGAGGGCAAGCTCGTCGGCATCGTCAGCCGTACCGACCTGCTTGAAGCATTAATGCGGCGCACCGGTATGGAAGACCAACCGTAAATCAGCCCAGCGGCGTTTCCCAAGATCACAGGCGGTGAGCAGACCGCGTCGGGGTCAGTTTACGACAGCCGCCGGATCATCTCATTCACAGAGCACTATCCAGCTGGGAGCCCACACCCGCGACCCGCGACCGTTGTCTCATCGATCCCGAGGCTAACCCGGTCACCGAAGCGGCCGATCTTGCATCCTCCTAGGGATAGAAGCGATCTGCGAAGCGGTCGGGGAGAACACCTACTGGCATCCCCCCGCACCGGCGAGCGAGCTCGCCGTCAGTACTCGATGGTCAAATGATCCTGAACCTCGGTGACCCCTGGCGCCGACCATGCAGCCCTTTCGGCAATATCCCGTTCGTACCAGGCCCGGACCTTGCCACTGAGGATCACCCTGCCGCCTTCGGTCTGGACGTTTATCCCCGATGCCTCGACCTCAGCACTGCGCTGCAGGGCCTTCTGGATCTTTTCCCTGATGTCGGAGGCGCGAGCCGGCGCGGCAACCCGGATCTGGTTGACAACGTTGATGACGCCGCTGAGCTTGTGCACAACCTGCTCGGCATTGTTTTTCTGATATTGCCAATCGACATCGCCGGTCAACGTCACGATCCCCTTCTCAACCTTCACGCTGATGCGATCGGCCGGAAAGCCGACCTGCCATTTCAGTATATCGACCGCGCGTGCGGCGATCTCGTCATCCGCGCGCTTCGTGTCCGAAGGCAGGCGCACCTCGATCTCTTCGGCGATCGCTTGAACGCCCTTCACCCGCCGCGCGGCGCGCTCTGCAGCTGCTTTCTCAGCGTAGCTCGTGACAAAGCCGGTCAGGGTCACGATCCCCCTATTCGCGGCGACGCCGATGTGGGCGGCATTGATGCTGGGCTCGAATTCGAGCTCATCGAGGACATCCTGGCGAAGCTGTAAATCACCGATCATCGCAACCTCCATTGGCCAACAATCAAGGAAAACTTCCGCAGATCCGGAAGTCGCGCTTTGATCCAGATCAACTGCGATTGTTTTTTGACGGTTCAGTGATGCTCCCTGCCCTTGCGTGCGCGCTCTCTTGGAACATCGCCCGTGGGTTTGACCTGAATCAATGTTACTTCCCCGGACTTAAGCTCACATGAGGTCGCGGCACCCGTTTCGCGAGCCTGACGCGCACAGGAGGATTATCATGTTCGCAGTGGTGGCAGGGCACACGGTGGCGATTTACCTTGCAACTGTCGCGCTGAACGGGCTGTGTGCAAAAGCGCGCGTGCAGGTCGTCGCCCGAGCGAGCGCTCGTCGCAGGCCACAGAGAGACCCGCCGCCTCTAAACCGGCTCTCTCGGTAGGAAAATCATCCGATGATCAAAACGATCCTCGTCCCGGCGGCAGGGAGCGACTCGGATGCCGGGGTTTTCACCTCAGCGCTGGCTATCGCGCGCCCGTTCGGCGCCCACATTGGGTTCCTGCATGTTCGCATTGACACCGGGGCGTTTGCTGCCACGATCATGCCCGAGGTCAGCACCCCACAGCTTGTCACGGATCTGATCAACCGGATGGAGGAGGAATCCGAACAACGTGAGCAGAAGGCCAAGGAGCTATTCGAGAGCTTTTGCCGGCGAGAGGGATTAGCCTTCGCAGGGACCCAGTCGCAGCTATCAGAGTGCTCAGCAAGATGGCTTCGAGAAATCGGCTCTGAGTCCCATTGGCTCGTGGAATACGCGCGTGCTGCCGACCTCTTGGTCATTGGACGACCGCGTGACGATCAGAGCGCTCCATCGGATACGCTCGAGGCGGCACTCATCAACAG
>Ga0182041_10000130_pt1 | contig 32948 bp, 26 predicted proteins | sample flu12Cox44000178_FD_125967 | JGI IMG/M metagenome (GOLD analysis project Ga0182041, IMG submission 125967) | Lab enrichment of tropical soil microbial communities from Luquillo Experimental Forest, Puerto Rico - flux8day.12C.oxic.44.000.178 | ecosystem: Environmental > Terrestrial > Soil >...
TCCGATAACCAGCGGGATGATCTCGTTCGTGACTTGGAGTCGTTTTTGTCCCGGAGCGCGCCTCGCCCGCCCAACCAGCAGGATTGGATGACGCGTCCTGAGTCCGACAATCAGAACGGTGGAAGGCGATCAATAGGTAGACGAGTATCGCGCGCCTTTGCCCGCTATCTCATTGTCTTTTTGTTCGCTATCGGCCTCACCGTGGCATGGCGATCCCATGGCGACGATGCAATGGAGATGGTCAGGACGGAGGTTCCGTCCTTGGCCTGGCTGTTGCCTGTCTCGACAGCAAAGCCGTCTCCCGACAGTCAGGCATCTGCCGCCGCACCTGTAACCTCTGATGAATTGGTCGAGCAGCTTAAGCCCCTGGCCTTTGAACTCGCCAACGTTCAACGCAGCGTAAAGGAGCTCAGCGTCAAGGTGGAGCAGCTCGGCGTCAAGGTAAACCAGATGTCCCAGAGCATTGTTTTGCAGTCGGTCGAACAGAAATTGCCACCTCCGCCTCAGGTCCACCGGGTTCCCCCGCCTAAACCACCGCAGCCCCCCGGGCAGTGATTGGGAGCAATGGGCTACAACGCACGCAACGACGAAATCCGCGACAACATCACGCGGATGCGGCAGGAGTGGGAAGCACAACGCGGGGCGTTGGCTACTGTGCGCCGCTTCAACGCTACGCTTTCCGCTAAAGGCTATGTCATCACTGGTTGATTATCGCCTGCGACAGCTGCGACACGGTGGTTGATCTAGACTTGCGTGTGAAGCCGCGTGACCCGGTGCGGGCAAAAACTCAAATAAGATCAATGCGTCAAGGCGGTGCGCCAATCCGCTGCTTCGGGAGCATTCGCACCGCGTTCCTCGCCGAAGTCTGGCTGAGTACGTCCTGTCGTTGACCAGGCGCTAACAGCCCATACGCCTAAATACTTGATTGATTTGAGATAGTTTGATCGCCACTCTTATGGGTAACATACGGGGTAACGCCTGGCGCTACCTGCGATTGGTCCAAAACCCGCGAATCTCATAAGGCTGTCATGGCACACGGCGCACCTAAGGAGCAAAGCCATGGCAACTTCAACAGTCACCACCAAGCATTTGGCTCATGCGTTAGCAAAGCAGCATAAGCTCACCAAGAAGCAGGGTCGGGAAATGTTGGAACAGCTGACTGCAATGATCAGGACGCATCTTAAGGAAGGAGAACAGGTGAAGCTCGCCGGTCTCGGAATTCTGCGAGTGCGGGATCGTGCTGCTCGCGTAGGGCGCAATCCGGCGACCGGCGAAGCGATCCAGATCAAGGCCAGCAAAAAGGTCGCCTTCCGCGCTAGCGCGGCCCTCAAGATGGCGATCTGATCGCACCCGCCTCTGTTTTCGGGATTGCGTACCATGCGATGATCGTCGCCATGCCGCGCGACGACGCAATCATCTTTAGCGACTTAATCGGCAAGCTCGATATGCTGCGCGTAGCCTGTCACAAATGCGGGCGCGATGGCTGTTATGGCTTAGCCCAATCAGCGGAGTCGTGATGCCAAGATCATCGATTGGCTCGATGAAAGGAAGTCAAAGAAGAAAATCAATTAAACTTATTTCAGTGGCTTACACGCGTTTGCAAAAACGGCACGGCAGTTTTGTTTCACGTCAAACAGAATTCAAGTAATGCATTAAGTTAATAGAACGTTATTCAAGTAAAGCTTTAACCGATCTGACAAGCTAATCCTCATGCCCCCCGACGGCGCAATCATCTTCAGCGATCTCATTGGCAAGCTCGGGCGCGGTGCGCAGATTTGCCGGGAGTGCTGTAAAGCTTTCCCATGTCCGCTTTGCACCCGAAAGCGGACATGTGCAGCGCACTGGCGAATGGGCCAAAAGCGGACATTCACTCATTCATTCGATCGCCATGTCGGCACGCGCAAGTAGCTGAGGTGGCACATTGAGGCCGAGTGCCTTAGCAGTCCTGAGGTTGATCGCAAGCTCAAATTTTGTTGGTAGTTCAACTGGAAGGTCGCCCGGTCTCTCCCCTTTCAGAATGCGAGCCACGTAAATGCCCGCACGACGGTAGGCGTCCACTTGATTCGCGCCATAACTGATCAGTCCGCCAGCATCCACATACGTGCTGAACGGATAGCTCGCAGGGATTGCATGCAGTGCGGCAAGCCCAACCAACTGGTTGCGACGGGCGTTGAAAAACGGACCGCCACCAACAAACAATGCACCAGCAGCAGATCGGACGATGCTCGAAAACACTGTATTGATTTCCTGTTGGGTTCCGGCTTTGAAAACGAGAATTTTCTGTCCGCTGGCTCGAACCGCCGTCTCTATTTCGCGAGTCTCGGCTTGACCCGTTATAGAGTTTGGGTCCTGCAGGAAAGCAATGGTCTCCGCATCTGGTACTAGCTCACGCAGCAGCGCGAGTCGTTTTCCGGTGATCGGAATGTCATAGAAACTAACGCCGGTCATGTTGCCGCCCGGCCGGTTGAGGCTGGTCACCAATCCAGCTCTCTGCGGATCCTCACCGATTACAAAAACAATCGGAATGTTTGAGGTAGCCGCTTTCGTCGCCACTGCAGACACGGTGCTGGCAGCGACGATTGCGGTCACGTTTAGAGCGACCAGTTCGGCAGCAAGTTTTGGCATCTGCCACTCTTGGCCATCACCCCAACGAGGCTCGATCACGACCTGGCCAGCCGAATAGTCCAATTCACGCAATCCTTGGCGAACTGCAGCAACAAGGTGCCCTGATTCCTCCGCCCTCGTCGGTCTGAGGAAGCCAATTACTGGCTTTGCCGGCTGCTGCCCGCTTGCCATAAGCGGCCATGCAACTGTACTGGCAAGAAGCGAAATGAACTCGCGCCGTCGCATTGCGCCACCGAAGCTCGGACCGGAATTGTACCGACACACCTTGTCCACTTGAAGGGGCGGGATGTCCGCTTTGGGTCAAAAGCAGACATATGCGGTGCAACAAGACATGTCCGCTTTGCCCCCAAAAGCGGACATTCCGGGGTGAGGAGAATGTTCGTCCGCTAAGTTTACTATCGCAAATGGCAAGCGACCTGCTGCCCCGGCCTTACCTCACGCAACATAGGCGTCTCCACTCGGCAGCGGTCAACCGCGTAAGGACAACGAGTATGAAAGTGGCAACCGCGCGGTGGATTAATTGGGCTTGGCACGTCGCCTTGCAGCACGCGCTTGGGTCGCTTGACGCGCGGATCTGGCACCGGCACTGCCAGCAGTAGCTGTTCCGTGTACGGATGCAGAGCGCGCGCGAACAGCGTGTGTTTGTCGGTGTATTCGACAATACGGCCCAGATACATAACGGCAATGCGATGGCTGATGTGCTCAATCACCGCGAGATTGTGGGAGATGAATAGATAGGCGAGTTTTAGCTCCTTTTGTAAATCCATCATCAGGTTGAGCACCTGCGCCTGGATCGACACGTCGAGCGCCGACACCGGCTCGTCGCCAACGATAAGCTTCGGTTGCAACGCGAGTGCGCGCGCAATGCCGATGCGCTGACGTTGGCCGCCGGAGAATTGATGCGGGTAATTGTCCATCTGCGCGCGACGAAGACCTACTCGCTCGAACAATGTCGCGACCTTCTCGCGCACCAACTTGCCGCTGGCTATGCCATGCACGCGCATGGGCTCGGCGACGATGTCACCTGCCGACATTCGCGGGTCGAGCGATGAAAACGGATCTTGGAATATGATCTGCATCTGCCGGCGATAGGGCCGCAATTCTGATTTGTTCAACACCGTAATGTCTTTGCCGGAAAGGCGAATGCTGCCAGCGGTCGGCTCGATCAGCCGCAATACGGTGCGCCCGACCGTTGATTTGCCGCAGCCCGATTCACCAACCAGCCCAAGCGTCTCGCCCGCTTCTATCGCAAAACTTACGCCGTCGACGGCGAACACGGTGCCGCCCGCGCGCTGCAGCAGGCCCTTGCGGACGGGGAAATGTTTCTTGAGGTCGCGGACTTCGAGCACGGTCTCAGGCATGGCTTTCCTCGTAAAGCTCGCGCGAGCGCCAACAGGCGGCCCAATGGCCCGGGCGCTTTTGCTCGAAATTGGGATATTGCGCGCGGCAACGGTCCTGGGCGTGCACGCAGCGCGGCGCAAACACGCAGCCGGACGGGAGATTGCTGAGCGCCGGTACGGTGCCCGGAATTTCCTGCAACCGTTCGACCGCGCCATCATTTTCCCCGCGCATCGAGGGCAGCCGCGGGATCGAGCCCATGAGACCGTGCGTATAAGGATGTTGCGGATGCGCGAACAAATCCTGGACCGGCGCCTCCTCCACCTTGCGGCCGGCATACATCACGACGACGCGCTGCGCGGTTTCAGCCACGACGCCGAGATCGTGGGTGATCAGGATCACCGCCGTGCCGAGCTTGCGTTGCAAATCGAGGATAATCTCTAGGATCTGCGCCTGGATGGTGACATCGAGCGCGGTCGTCGGCTCGTCGGCGATGAGCACCTTCGGGTTGCAGGCGAGCGCCATCGCGATCATTGCGCGCTGGCGCATGCCGCCGGAAAGCTGATGCGGATATTCGTTGGCGCACTGCTCCGGCTCCGGGATCTGCGCAAGCCGCATCATGTCGATCGCCTTCTGCCAGGCCTGCCGGCTGCCTACCTTCTCGTGCAACAGTACTGCCTCCGCGATTTGGCTTCCGATGGTGAGCACGGGATTGAGCGAAGTCATCGGCTCTTGGAAAATCATCGCGATGTCCTTGCCGCGCACTGCTCGCATCACCTCTTCATCGAGCGCGAGCAAATCGACGCCCGCCAACTCGACTTTGCCGCCGGCGATGCGGCCGGGCGGATCGGGCACCAGCCGCATCAAAGACAGCGCGGTAACGCTCTTGCCGCAGCCCGATTCGCCGACGATTGCCAGCGTCTCATGTGGCGCAAGCGTGAAGCTGACGCCATCTACGGCTTTCACTGTCCCGAGGCGCAAGTCGAAATAAGTGCGCAGGTCCTCGACCGCGAGCAACGGCGCGGCCCTCTCCGTTGCGGGTTTGCCAGCGGGCAGTGCCATTGCGTCAGTCGCGCAGCCGCGGATCGAGAATGTCGCGCAGCGCGTCGCCGAATAGATTGGTTCCGAAGACAGCGAGGCTGATGGCAACACCGGGGAAGATGACGAGCCAGGGCGCGGTGCGAACGAATTCGGCGGCCGACTCCGACAACATGCGTCCCCACGACGGATGCGGCTCCGGTACGCCGAGGCCAAGGAACGAGAGCGACGCCTCGGTCAGAATAGCCGCGCCAAGCTGCGCGGTCGCTATCACAATGAGTGGCGCAATCGTGTTCGGCAGTACGTGACGCACCGCAATGCGGAATTCGCTCATGCCGACCGCACGCGCCGCCTCCACGAATGGCTGTTCGCGCAGCGCCAGTGTGTTGGAGCGAATGACGCGCGCCGTATAGGGAATGAGCGGGATCGAGATAGCGACGATAGTGTTGTCGAGCGCGGGGCCAAGTGCCGCCGCCATCACCAGCGCTAACACCAGCAGCGGCACAGACTGCAGCACATCGATGATGCGCTGGATAACGAGATCCGTCCAGCCTCCAACATAGCCGGAGGTTAAGCCAAGCGCGACGCCAAAAAGACTGCCAAGAAGGGTTGAGCCTAAGCCGACCGCAAGCGAGATGCGCGCGCCGTAAATAATGCGGCTGAAGATGTCGCGGCCCATCTGATCGGTGCCCAGCACATGACCTGCGCCTGGGTGGAGCAATCGCACGGCTGCATCAGTCGCCGTCGGACTGTAGGCCGTGATGAAGTCTGCGAACACCGCGCAAAACACGAACACCGCCATGATCGCCGCCCCGATCGCGCCGAGCGGATGCGCGCCGAGGTGATAGCGCACCTTCGACCAAACGCTTTCGGGGCGGTCAGCTGTTTCCGTCTCTACCGGGAGGTCGATGATCGACATGCGGCTAGCTCGCGTAGCGGATGCGCGGATCGAGCACCGCGTATAGTAGGTCGATAAGGAAATTGATCGATACTGCGACCACCGCGACGAACATCACGAGGTTCTGCACGATTGGGTAGTCGCGCCAGCGGATCGCTTCCACCAGAAAGCGCGCCACGCCAGGAATGTTGAACACGGTTTCCGTCACGATGAGCCCGCCCATCAAGAAGGCAGCCTCGATACCGATCACGGTCACGACCGGCAGCAGCGCGTTGCGCAACGCGTGGCGGTAGTTGACGGTGCGGGCTGGAGCGCCCTTGGCCCGTGCGGTGCGGATGTAGTCCTGGCGAAGGACCTCTAGCATCGAGGAGCGAGTCAGCCGCATGACCAGAGCGGACGAGCGGAAGCCGACCGCCATCGCCGGAATGCTAAACAGCCAGAGCGTATTCCAGAAGCCTTTTGGCGGATTGGTGTAGATCGGGATGGCGCCGAAATAGGCGACGAAAGCCATCAGGATCAGCAACCCCAGCCAGAACGACGGCAGGGACAGCCCGCTGAGACTGATCACGCGCAGCACATAATCGAGCGTCGTATTCTGTTTTACCGCACTGATCACGCCGAGCGGCACCCCGAAGGTCACGGCAAATAACAGCGCAAGGCCAGCCAGCTTCGCCGTGATTGGGATGCGCGGTAGGATTTCGTCGATCGCCGGTTTTTCTGATACGTAGGAATAGCCGAGGTCACCCCGCGCCAGGCCGCTTACCCATTCGACATATTGCACCGGGATCGGGCGGTCGAGACCAAGCTCCTTCTCGAGCTTGGCCTTCTCAGCAACGTCGATCATTCCGGCAGCGTTAAACACGATGTCGGCAATGTTGCCGGGCACCAGGCGCAGCATCGTGAAGATGAGGAGCGAAATCCCGAACAGCGTCAGGAGCATTAGGAAAAAACGTCTGATGATGTAGGTGCCCACTCTCGCCTCCCGTCGAAAGTAGGCGGCGCGCGACCCACAGCGCGCCGCAACGCTCAAGCGTCACTTGTCGAGCCAGACGTCCTCGTAACGATAACCGTTATAGGCGCTGTTGCTCATAATCGTCATGTTTTTGACGTACGGCTTCCAGCACGTGCCGGACCGCGCATGTAGCAGGATCGGGCGCGCCACGTCCTCCTGCAACTTCTTGTCGATGTCCCACACCATCTTTTTGCGCTTCTCTACGTCGGTTTCAACCGATTGCTTGTCAAACAGCGCCTCCAGCTCCTGGTTGCAGTAGTGCGTGTAGTTACGCTCGGAGCCGCAGGCATAGTTCTCGTAGAAGGCCTGGTCCGGGTCGTCGATGCCGTTGCCCGTGAGGTTGAGGCCTACGGAATAGTCGTTGCGCGCGACCTTCGCGAACCATTGGCTCGACTCGACCGGGTCAAGTTCCGCGTCGATATAGATGGTCTTGAGCTGGTCGATTAGCACTACCGCCGGGTCCCGGTAGGTGGCGAGATTGCGTGTCGATACCTTGATCTTCAGCGGATTATTGGACCCATAACCGAGCTTGGTCATGATCGCGCGTGCCTGTTCGCGGTCCTTCTGCACGTCGCCATAGCCAGGAATCGTCTTCAGCAGTTCGGGCGGCATGCCCCAGACGCCTTCGGGCGGCGGCAGCAAGGTGCCGCCCACGTCCCCGGCGCCCTGGTAGATGATGTCAATGAACGCCTTGCGATCAAGGGCGAGCGCCATCGCCTTGCGCACCTCCACGTTGTTGAAAGGGGGGTTCTCGCGATTGACGATGAGGTTCGTGCTGACGTTGATCGGGCCGATCTCGCAGATCGCGGTCGCGTCCTGCTTCTTGATGTCGGCGATCAGTGCCTTGGTCATTTCCGTCGGGAAAGTCATGTCGACCTTGCCGGCCACGAAAGCGAGCACCGCGGTTGCCCGGTTGCTGATGATCGTGAACTCGATGCCGTCGAGGTAGGGCAAACCCTTCTTCCAATAGTTCTCGTTCTTGGCGAGCTTGATCGATTCATTCTGCTTGAATTCGACGAACTTGAATGGCCCGGTGCCAATCGGATTAGTGCGCATCTGCGCCGGCGAGACGTGGCATGGATAGACAGGCGTATAACCGGATGCGAGCATCGCGATTAGCGAAGGCTGCGGCCGCTTAAGATGCAGCGTGACCTCGAAATCACCGTTGGTGGTGACCTCGACAATGTTGTTGAACAGGTCCTTGCGCGGATTCTTGCGGAACTTGTCCTTGGCCTTGCCCTGCAGAAGGTCGAACGTGCATTTCACGTCCTTCGACGTGAACGGCTGGCCGTCATGCCACCTGACGCCTTGATGCAGCCTGAACGTCAGCGCAAGGTTGTCGCTGCTCACGCTCCAGCTGTCCGCCAGTTCGGGAACGATCGTGCCCATCGAATTCTGAGGCTTGTGCTGATCGTATACGACAAGGTTGTTGTAGAGGCCCATCGCGGGGATGTTTACCGAGAAGGTCGCCTCCTCATGGATAGAGAGTGAGGGCGGCGTCTCGCGATGATAGATTCTCAGGATCCCGCCATGCTTGGGTTCGCCGGCTTGTGCAAACATAAGCGTGGCGAAAGCGAAGGTGACAAGGGTCAAAGCACCGAGTTTGGTGTTCATCAAAAATCTTCCCGAGATGCTGCGTCGCTGCTGCAGGTGCTGGGGTTATTTGGCTGTCACGCTAGCCGGTGTGTTTTTGCCGATCAACCGCGCAGGCAAGCATCCCTAGTACGGCGCGAGCCGGCGACGAGATATCCTTGCCAAGGCTGGCGCTTGGCCCCACCATGGCCCAATGTGAATGGCCGCAAGCCAAATCACGGACCGGGAACCAACAAAAGTAGCGATCGTGGGCGAAAGCGACCATATAGTCGCCGAAATGGCGGCTCGGATTTTTGCCGATTTCGCCGATCCCCAAACCATCAACCGGGCAAAAGATGGCGCTTGGAAGGGGCCACTATGGCGCGCGCTCTCCAAAGCGGGACTGCCGCTCGCCTGGGTTCCCGAACAATTGGGTGGCTCCGGCGCGAGCCTCCCCGACGGCTTCGCGGTGCTCGGCGCCGCCGGACGTTTCGCCGTGGCGGTTCCGCTTGCTGAGACACTGCTGGCCGGGTGGTTGCTCGCGCGCGCCGGATTGGCGTCGCCGGATGGCGCCATGAGCGTCGCCCCTGCCCGCCCGGTCAACCACATCACGCTTGGCAGGGATGGGACGCTGAGCGGCCGGGCGCTCGGCGTGCCCTTTGCGTCCGATGCGCCGCACATTGCTGTCATAGCGGAAGACGCAACGGACGTCACTGTTGCACTCGTCCTGGCGAAAGACTGCGGAATCGACAAAGGACAAACGCCGGCGGGCGATGCATCGAATATGGTGGTTTTCGATCGCGTGAAGCCCTTGCGTCGAGCGCGCGCGCCGGCAGGCCTTGACTGCGCGGCGTTGATGCTTATGGGCTCGGTCATCCGCAGCGTGCAGACCGCTGGCGCATTGGAAGCGATTCTGTCGCTTAGCGTCGCTTACGCAAATGAACGCATCGCGTTCGAACGGCCGATAGGCAAATTCCAGGCCGTGCAGCAAAATCTAGCGCGGCTCGCCGGTGAAGTAGCGGCGGCGCTTGCGGTGTCCGGCTCTGCCACCGATGCGATTGGTCAGGAGAGCGCTTTCGATGAAGCGGTGTTTCTCGAGGCGGCGTCGGCGAAAATCCGGTGCGCTGAGGCCGCAACCGAAGGGGCAGGCATTGCCCATCAGGTTTTTGGCGCAATTGGCTTTACCGATGAGCACGTCCTGCACCGCTACACATTGCGCCTGCTAGCGTGGCGTGACGACTTCGGCAACGAAAGCTACTGGGCGGCCGAGCTTGGCAGGCGTGTTGCCCAGCAAGGTGCCGATGAGTTCTGGCCGATGGTTGCGTCACGATGAGCAGCAGCTTGCAGTTCGATCAGGTCCGCCTTCCACCAGAATGTCAGAGCCTGCGCCGCGATGTGAGGGCCTTCCTCGCGGAGGAAATTGCCAACGGCACGTTCGATCCGCATCGGCCCGGCCACGGCGACTCGTACGATCGCGCGTTCAGCAAACGAATCGGCGCCAGAGGATGGATCGGTATGACGTGGCCGAAAAAATATGGCGGCCGCGAACGCAGTTTTCTTGAACGCTACGTCGTGACGGAAGAATTTCGCGTCGCAAATGCGCCGGTCCGGCTGCATTTCGTGGCGGACCGTCAAAGCGGGCCTATCTTGCTAAAGTACGCGCCCGAGCACATCAAGGCCGACATTCTGCCGCGCATATGCCGCGGGGAGTTGTGCTTCGTCATCGGCATGAGCGAACCCGGCTCTGGCTCCGACCTGTTCGCTGCCAAGACCAAAGCAACGAAAGTCGATAAAGGTTGGCGCATCAACGGCTCGAAGATCTGGACGAGCAATGCGCACGTTGCCGACTACATGCTCGGGCTGTTCCGGACCTCGCCTGCCACCAAGGACAACCGGCGTCACGGCCTAACGCAGTTTCTGGTCGACATGAAGACGCCGGAAATTACAGTCAACCCGATTTATCAGATGACCGGGCAGCATGATTTCAACGAGGTGGTGTTCAGTGATGTCTTCGTTCCAGACGATCACGTGATGGGTGAAGTCGACTCCGCATGGAAACAGGCGACCAGCGAACTCGCTTACGAGCGCAGCGGACCGGAACGCTTTCTCGAGACCTTCTACGTGATGCTTGAACTAATTCGCGCGCTCGGCGCCGAACCCGATATTCGCAGCGCTGAGGGCTTGGGGCGCCTCGTGGCGCAGTTGCACGCGCTGCGACGCATGTCGGTTTCGGTGGCCGGAATGCTGCAGGCCGGCAAAGAGCCGACGATCGAGGCCGCACTCGTGAAAGACCTTGGCACGATCTGGGAACAGAAATTGCCGCACCGCGTACGCGAGCTTACCGCTTTTCTTGCGCCCGAAATCGGCAATCGCGCGACGCTTGAGGAGCAGTTAACCTTCGCAACGACCCTCGCACCCAAGCTGACAATTCAAGGCGGCACCACTGAAATCCTGCGCGGCATCATCGCGCGCGGATTGGGTCTCAGGTAGAGAGGCCATGCCCGATATCGGAAAAATGCTGTGGCCGAAATCGGTCGCCGTCGTTGGTGCCTCCTCTGACATTCACGGATTGCGTGGGCGCATTCTCGAAATCATCCTGAGCCATCCCTTCGGCGGGAAGGTCTATCCCGTCAGCCGCAGCGCAACGGCGGTTCAGGGCCTCCAAGCTTATTCATCGGTTGAGAGCCTGCCCGAACCCGTCGACCTCGCAATTCTCATCATTCCCGCGCAATACACGCCAGCGGAGCTTGAGCGCTGCGGTCGCGCCGGCATCAAGTCGGCCGTTATTCTCTCGTCCGGTTTTGCCGAGGAAGGCGAGACGGGCACGCGCAGGCAGGACGACATCGGCGCGATTGCGCGTCGCTACGACATGGCCGTGAGCGGCCCAAATAGCGAAGGTTTCGCCAATATCCCGGCTTCGTTCTTTCCCACCTTTAGCCCTGTAATGGACAAGAATGCGGGCCCGATCAAACCAGCGCGCGCTCTCGGCAAAGGTCAGGTGTCGGTCATTTCCCAGAGCGGCGGCTTGGGTTTTGCCTTTTTCGACCGTGCGCGACCGCGCAATCTTACCTTCCGTCACGTCGTGACCACCGGCAATGAAGCGGCGCTCGATGTCTTCGACTTCGTCGACTACATGCTCGACGAAGGTGATACCGATGTTTTTCTACTTGTTCTGGAGGATGTGAAGTCACCGGAGAAATTCCGGCGCGCGGCCAAAAAGGCGCTTCGCGCTGGCAAGCCGATCATCGTCAGCAAAATCGGCCAGTCGGAGCCAGGCTCGCGTGCGGTTGCCTCGCACACCGCCGCGCTCGCCGGCTCGCAGGCCGCCTATCGCGCTATGTTTGATTTCTACGGATTGATCGAGGCACACGAACTCGATGAAATGATCGACCTAGCGGCCGGCTTCTTGGCTTGCGGCGACCGCCTGCCGGCCGGCAACCGTGTCGGGATCTGCACCTCGTCGGGCGGCGCCGGCATTTGGATGACGGACGCGTGCGCAACGGCGGGATTGGAAGTGCCGGCTCTCGACGCCGCGACGCGCAAATCGATCGACGTGCATATACCTTCCTACGGTAGCTCGCAAAATCCAGTCGATTCCACCGCGCAGGGCGTGCACAAAATGGGCTATGCCACATTTGCACAGTTGGTGGCGCGGTCATCGCTCGTCGATGCTGTCGTGGTCGCCGTCACCGCGCGGCGATCTGCCTTCCTTGAACGTGATTTGCAAAAGCTCAAAGAGCTAAAGAAGAATATCCGCAAGCCGGTATTCATGTGGACCTACACCCTGCCGGCCGATCGCAGTGTCGAAATCCTCAACGAAGCCGGCTACCCGCTTTTCGGCACCGCGATCGGGTGCGCACGCACAGTGCGCGCGATGGCCGACTTCCGTGCCATGCACGAGCGAATGTTGAGAAAAAAGCCGGCGGAGATACCGGCGCCGCATCCGGGCCGCGCCAAAGTCCGTGCGGCGCTCACTGTTGGAGGCACGGTCATGACGGAATGGCACACGCGTGCCCTGCTCGACGCCTACGGAATTGGCGGCAGAGCGCGCTCGCTTGCCCGCTCGGCCGCCGAGGCAGGAATGGCCGCCAAGGCCGTTGGCCGCCCGGTCGCTCTGAAAGTCCAGTCGGCCGACATCCCGCATAAGACTGAGGCTGGCGCCGTCTTGCTAAATGTTGGTGTTGATGAAGCACAAGCTGCGTACGAGCGCGTGCTTGCAAATGCGATGCATCACGCACCCAGCGCGTATATCGAGGGCGTTCTGGTCGAGGCCATGGCGCCAGCCGGACGCGAACTGATCCTTGGCGTGAATCGTGATCCCCGCTGGGGCCCGTTGTTGATGGTCGGCCTTGGGGGTGTTTTGGTCGAAGCTTTGCACGACCTTGTGCTGGCGCCACTACCCCTCGATCGCAATGCGGCAATGTCTCTGTTGTACCGCTTAAAAGGTGCCGCCGTTCTCGCGCCTTTTCGCGGCATGCCGGCGGCCGATACCGAAGCGCTTGCTGATCTCATGGTGAGACTCTCGCAATTCGCACTCGATCACGCCGACGCAATCGCCCAAATCGAGCTCAATCCTGTGATCGTGCACGGCAAGGGTGACGGCGTGAGCGTGGTAGATGCCTTAATCATCAAACAGGCCGCACAGCAGGCGGAGCGCCGAGGGGCGGTGAATAGGAGAAAAATACAATGAGCGACATTGGCATCGAAAAGCGTGACCACGTCGCTTTGGTCGAGATCAGACGGCCGCCAAATAATTTCTTCGATATCCCTTTGATCAAGGGTATTGCCAGCGCACTTGAGACCTTCGACGAAGACGGCAACATTCGTGTTGTCGTGCTGGCAGCGCAAGGCAAAGCCTTCTGCGCTGGAGCCAATTACGGCGATGGTTCGCAGCTTGACGCACAGGGCCGCCGCCGCGACGAGCCCGGGCCAGGCGTCGCCCCGCTCTATGTCGAAGCCAACCGGCTCTTCCGCACCAAAAAACCGATTATAGCGGCCGTACACGGCCCCGCCGTCGGCGGCGGCCTTGGGCTGGCGATGGCGGCCGACTTCCGCGTGACTTGTCCGGAGGCGCGTTTCTGCGCGAATTTCACACGCCTCGGCTTTCATCCCGGCTTTGGGCTGACGGTCACATTGCCGGCAGTGATCGGCGAAACAAAGGCTGCGTTGATGTTCTATACTAGTCGTCGCGTGTCAGGCGAAGAAGCTTACGCGATTGGCCTCGCGGACGTGTTGGTCCCGCAGGATCAAGTGCGCGATGCCGCGATCAAGCTTGCCGCCGAGATCGGCGAGAACTCGCCGCTCGGACTTATCGCCACGCGCATGACCATGCGCAACGACATCGCGGACCGCGTGCGCAAGGCGACCGATCACGAACTTGAAGAGCAGACCCGCTTGCGTAAGACGAAGGATTTCAAGGAAGGCGTCAACGCGGTCGCCGAGCGGCGCATACCGAATTTCAAAGGGCATTAATCGAGGTGTTCTGCCGCTCTGGATTCAGACGGCTCCTGCGACGCCCGACGCATACGATCAAGGCCATCCACTGCGGTGGCAGATATCGTTGTGCGCACCATGAGGCGCGCCTCGTGCGCGGGCCAAGGCCGCCCGCGATGCATGGTCGCTCTGTTGTCCCACATGACGACGTCGCCGCTGTGCCAGTTGTGCACATAGCTCGTCCCCGGCGCTGTCGCGGCGGTCATCAATTCGTCGAGTAGTCTTTTTCCCGCAATCAATTCCATACCCTCGATTGCATACGCATGAGAGGCAAGATAAAGGGCACTCCGGTAATTGGCTGGGTTCTTCCAAACCATTCGCCAACATTGTGGAGGAAGGGTCGCGCGCTCTTCAGGGCTTGCGAGGTCGGCGGCAATCTGACCGCGGGAATGAGCATAGTCGTGCCAAGCAAATAAATTGTCGAGCTTCTGACGCGAATCCAGCTCAAGGCGCTCGAAGGCAAGGCGGGTCGACACGAACTCGGTTTCGCCACCGCGCCCCGGGATTATACGCGCCGAAAGTACCGACGTCAGTGCGGGGACTTTCTTAAACGAGCTGTCGGTGTGCCAAAGTTGGTTTGCCCTGTTGCGTAGCGCAAGCCGATGATCAGGTGGAACGACCTTTCCGTCTTCACCGATCGTGCTGAGGATCACGAAATGAGTACCGGTCCCCTGGGAGCCGACTTTTGTGACTTCAGGCGGACCGAAGCAGCGCGAGAAAGCGAGCTGGGACTCATCGTCCACCACCTGGTCGCGAAAGATGAGAACCGAGTGCTCCTCAAAAGCGGCACGCACGGCGGAATAGGTGGCCGGATCGGATGCGACCTCGGCAAGAGTCACTCCGCGTACCTGCACGGCGAACCCTGGACCGACCGGTATGGTGTCCATCGACCACGTTCCCTCCCTCAACCTTCCTCCAAATAATACACGCTGGCAAGAAAGCCTTAGACGAAGACAGGATCAGAAATCCGCTGCTCACATCGCCACCTGCGGATCACTGCCGAAATTGCACAGGTGTTTAGGGGCGTCGCGCGGTATCGTGCCGCTTACCAAATAGCTCTGTGGCTGCAATTAGGAGGGCTGGCGCATGGCCGAAAAAATGGTTGTTTGTGAGGTTTCAACCGGTGTCGCACGCATCATTCTAAACAGACCACCGGTAAACGCGCTCAATCTCGAGATGATAAAGGACGTTGTCACTGCATTCGAAATTGCTGGGAACGATGAAGGTATCCGTGCAGTCGTCTTAACGAGCGCAGTTTCTAAAGCGTTTTCGGCCGGACTCGACCTCAACATCCTGCTTGGCAAATCAGAGGCAAAAATTCGCGGACTGCTTCAGGAACTTTACGTCCGGCTTTACGACACCCAGTACAATCTGGGCAAACCTTCCATCGCAGCAGTCGGAGGCGCAGCGCGTGGTGGTGGAATGACGATGGCCATCTCATGCGATGTCATACTGGCGGGACAAAGCGCGACGTTTGGGTACCCGGAGATAGACGCCGGCGTTATTCCCGCGATACATTTCACGCACCTCCCTCGCATTGTCGGTCGCCACCGTGCCTTCGAACTGTTGTTTTCCGGACGCAGCTTCGGCGCCGAAGAAGGGTATCGTCTCGGCCTTGTCAGCAGGGTGGTGCCCGACGAAGAACTTGTTTCCCAGGCGCACTCGTTGGCCGAAACATTTGCTGGAAAATCAGCTGTTGTGATGCGCCTCGGCCGCGCTGCATTTATGCGCCAGAACGAGCTTGGTTACCGCCGAAGCATCGCTAATGCAGTTGAGGACTTTTGCAACGTCGCTATGACCGATGCCGCTCAAAATAAGCTTAAGGCGTTCGTGGAAAGACGCCACCAATAGCGGACAAACGCCGCTGACGATAAGCGTTGCTCATTCAGCCCGGCCGTGCCGCCGGACTGGACCGTTGGGGCATTAACTTTATTTGTTTTAATTTCGTAAGTTCGCTGAGGCTTCCCGTATAAGGATTGCGTTAACAATATAGGATCGACGCGTGCTGCGCTTCACCATTGCATTGTTTGTTTGCACTCTGGCCGGTGCGTCCATCTCGGCCGCCGCGGAGACGTGCTCGACCAATCCAGACGCCCTCGGCACTAGCCGCGTGTTGACCATCAATCCCGGCGAATTCAGCCTGCTTGGCACCATGCAGTACAAGCAGACGCTGCCGCTGAAGGACCATGAGGTGGTGCTCACCTTCGACGACGGCCCGCTGCCGCCCTTTACCGACATCATTCTCGACACGTTGGCGTCGCAATGCGTGAAGGCCACCTATTTCCTGGTCGGCGAGATGGCGCGCGCCTATCCGTCTGTCGTCCGCCGCATCTACAACGAAGGCCATACCATCGGCACTCACAGCGAGCATCACCCAAACTTCCAGCGCCTGTCGATGCAGCGGGTTGAGCGCGAGGTCGACGGCGGCATCAATTCTGTCACGGCCGCGTTGGACGATGCTAAGGCGCTCTCGCCCTTCTTCCGCATTCCTTACCTCGGCCGCACCAATGCGATTGAACGGTTCCTGGAGGGCAAAGAGCTTGTCACCTGGAGCGCCGATGTCGACACGGATGATTGGTGGCGCGGCAGCAGCCCGGGAGCGATCGTGAATCGCACCATGCGGCGGCTGAACGCGAAAGGCCGCGGCATCATTTTGATGCACGACATCCATCGCAGGACCGCGATGGCGCTGCCAATCCTTCTCAAGGAGCTCAAGGCAAACGGCTATAATGTCGTCCACGTCGTGGCCGCTGGCGGGCGGCCGAAATCGATTCCTGAACTAATGGCCTCGCCCGCCCCTGACGGGAAAGGCTCGCCTACCGAGCTGACCAAAGCCCCCAACGGCAATGATTTGACCACTCGACAAAACCAACGCATCAAGAAGCGGAGGGTAAGCAGGCATCATCCGCCGCATTGGCGGTTCCAAGCCGACCAAGTGACGACGACAAAACGTCCGTTTTGGGTCTTTAGCGGATATTGAGATACCTCGCGCCATGTCTGCTTTACCCTCCAAAGCGGACTCTTGCAGTGTACAACCGCATGTCCGCTTTGTCCGTTCATTCGATCACGCCTTCACGGTCTTGAGGTTGATCACCAGTTCATACCTGGTCGGTGCCTGCCAGGGAGATCGGGGGAAATCTCGCGAAGAAAAGTGCTCTTTCAAAGAACGCTTGCAAGAGCAAGCCGGGAGCATCGCGCGCGCACTGGAGTCTGACTCGGTCGGTAGTGAGCACCAATTGATCAAACGATTGAATATCTCAAATCAATCAAATTTGCCGGTCGCCGAAAAACTGCGGACCCATAAGCCACGAACAACAGTCACCTGATGCATAGCTGACCCGCAGTCCGTGGTCTGAATTTGTGGGGAACGGGGCTATACATCGCTCAAGGCGACTTTTTTCACCTGTGCGAAGGGCGCGGCCGCGCTAGCAAAGGTAGGCTGTCGCCACAGTCCCCGGAAAATTTAATGGGCAAACCGATGACCTACACAGCAAATCACAAAAATCTAGCCTCTTACGTTGGTTACGACCGTCCGAGGCGCAAAGCGGTGGTAACCGGGGTCGACATCCTGCGGCGCGTCTTTGGCGCCCTTCTTGAAGCCATGCGTGAGTCGCGTCGAAGGCAGACTGAACGCGACATTGCAAACTACGTCGCCTCGCGGGGCGGCCGGATGACTGATGATCTTGAGCGTGAGATCACGCGTCGCCTGCTTACGTCGGACTGGAGCCCTCACGAAAGATAGCAGGTCTCGCCCCTGCCCCCGCGGGGCTTCAACGTCACTTGACGCATGGCTGCCGCGAAGGTCGTAAGGACCATTGATTGTAAGTTGAGTAAGAGTCGGTAGCTGACATTTCGCATTGCACTCGCGATGTCCGCTTTGAAAGCAGACATGTGCAGCGCAAAAGCTCATGTCCGCTAACGGCCAGAAGCGGACATGTCGGCGCCGACACAAACCACCAAAGTCCTGGTCAGAAAAATCAAGACCAGGTCAATTTGTATGGTATAGCCGGACGGCCCGGCGTGGCGGCACAAGGTGCCAAGGGATCGTCAACAACAAACAAACTCAAGAGCCAAATGACCAAACTCCTCATCCCCATCCTCATCCTCAAAATCGTCGTGCTACTCGTTGTTGGTATCGTCTGCGGTGCCCTAATCTTAAGGTTTATATTTGAGGTGGGTGCGACACAAACATTTACGAATTCAAGAAACCAGCAATGGGGCTAGCTGTAACGCTAAGCGCCAGCCGATCCCATTCGTTTACATATCTCCGCTCAACGCCTCCGCCGTATCCTTGCCTGGCACCACTGGCACAATCTCGAACGCCATAAGATCGGACCAGCCAATTATCCACCGTTGCAGCAACGTGATGTCGTCCGCCTCCATCAGCTGGAAACAACGGCCGAGGTCGGCTGTCACCCAGCTGCTCACGAACTTCAATCCATCCGGCATCATGCGTCCCTTTTCGTGCAAACGGCGGTAGATCGACTTGGCGTCCTGATTGCGAAAAGTTTCGACGACCATGAACATCATAGTTGGCTTTCCTCAAACCCCGAGAACGACACACTATCACACCGAACGGAGTCGTTTCGCATCACAGTAAAATCGATCGGCCTCCGCTTTGGGTCAGAAGCGGACATATGCAGCGCAAAGGCCAATGTCCGCTTTAGGCCATTAGTGGACATTCAACAGGGAATCTAAATATGCAGTTGCTGGCGCCGTAGCACGTACAACATGACGTTCCATGCGACCGACACACAGAGAGCGATAAGGAGGGCCCCGGCCGAACCAAGCGGCACTGCTGTCAGATGCAACGTCAGCAATGCCATGCCGAAGCCTGCCAGGCCGGGAATTGCGTTCGCCAATACTGCCGCGGTAGCGAGACCGCCGACCCGGCAATGCAGGATCACCATAATACTCGTGTAAATGACGGGAAACACCGCGAGTATGCCGCTGCCTGCAGGACCGATACGGAAACTCAATGTCAGCACCGCGCCGACCAGCAAAGCCACCATGCCGGCCCGGACCACGAAATCGTACCAGCTCCGTTTCGTCGGTGGCATGCGAACATGGCCGTAACGCTCGACGATGAAGAAGCAAAGTACGAATATAACGAGATTGAGAACGAGTGCGGCCCATGCCGTCCAGTGGACAGGTCCGAATACGAAAGCAGCCGCGAACCACACCGCCAAAGCGAGCGGTACGCTGAGCCATATTCCATGCCGCTGCGCGAGTAGGACATAGACCGTTACATAGATCGCGGTGGCTGCGTTTAGCGCCAAGCTCGCGAGCGCACTTGCGGAAATGAAAGCTGCGTCATGATCGAGCGCCAGAAACACATAAACGGGCCCGGCTGAGACTGGCAGCGTCGCGACAAGAGCCCCAACTGCGGCGCCTAACTTTTCAGCGACGATGGTCGCTACCGATACGAACAAAGCGGTAATCCCCATCTTGATGGCGATCCCGATCCAAAACATAAGATCGGGCGGCATTACTCGTCGCCACCTGCCGGCGAGGCCGCAAGCTCACCAATAGTAGTCAACGCGCCACCATCGAAAAGATGATTTGCCCTCGTTGCGTGGTGATTGCCATGAGACGCTCTGGCGAGGCGCGTGCCTCATTAACACGTCTTGAAGATAGTTGGAATTTAGCGCAACACACCAGTTTCAGCGAGCATCTTGGTATGTCTGCTTTGGGCCAATGACGACGTATGAATGTCCGACGCGATGGGTTGCCACTCCAGCAAGTTTGGGCCACCTGATGTCCACTTTGGGTCAAAAGCAGAACTGTCGGCGCGTGTCGAGCGTTGTCCCGACTATTTTCGTAACCAGGCGTTAATAGCGTTCTTGTAGAATCGCGTGTCCGGCAAACTGCGCGCGCTTACCAATGTCGCTTCAAGGCCCGCTGATCGTGGTCGCCGAGCATTCGGCCGCGACCCTCGTTGAAGCCTTGGGAACAGCCGGAGCCTTTCCCATCGTCGAGACCAAATGGGCCGATGCGCCGGCAGCCTTCCTGACCGTCAAGCCATCGGCCGTTGTCGTGGCCGAACCCGGCCCGCCTGCGAATGACGAGGCGGCACGCATGCTGTGTCTCCAGGTCGCCACTTTTAACGGCCCGGTCGTGCCAGTGATCGCGTGCGTACGGGGCGATGAGGACGCGGCTGTTCCGATTGCGCTGCCCGCGGATGCGGCACTTCCCGTCCAGCGGTTGCTTGTACGCCTGCAATCAGCCATGCGCGTCCGTGCGCTGCATGACACCGTCCTGCGCCGGATCGAATTGTTCGCATCTCACGACGGCAAATTGCCAATGTTGCCGGTCGGCGATGCGCTCGACAACGCAACTGTCCTGATCGCCGGACGTGGTCGGTTTTACCCGACGCTCAGCGTCGCAATGGGCGAACGCGTCAGGATCGCCGGCGCCCTGAGCGTTGAGTCCGCGGTCAGACATCTCAATGCCCGGGATATCGATGGCATTGTGGTCGGCGATGGGTTCTCCCCCCGCATGGTCGAAGCCTTTCTCACCGTGCTCGCGCAGGATCCAAGATTTCGTGACATCCCCGTCGCGGTGATTGGCGAGGCGCCACCGGATTTCGCGGATGCGCTCCCCAACATCGATCAGGTGGCCGCAGATCCGCGGCGGCTCGTCGCGCGGATGATTCCTTTGGTGCGCATGCGTGCCTTCGAGGGGCGCCTCAAACGCATGCTCAAGTCGCTCGATACCGACGGCATTTTCGATCCGCAAACCGGCCTGCTCACGCGCGCTTCGTTCTGGCGTGACTTGAAAAAAGTCGTCGCTGAATCCACTGACCGCAGCCTGCCGCTGTCGGTTGCTCGCTTTTCGTTTGCCAAAAGCGACGCATGGACCAGTATTGATGCTGCGAGATTGATGGGGCGCCTGATCCGCAATATCGATTTCGCGAGCCGCGAAGAGGATGGCGACATCCTGGCCGTATTCACGCAGACCGATTTACGCGACACTCATGTCATTGTTCGACGCATTGCCGGGGTACTGAAGAGCAACATGTTGCCCCCGCGCAGGGCCGGTGAGACCCCGAACGCCCACGTCACGCTGGCAACGTTAAAGGCCGCCGACACGCTCGACACGCTGATGCTGCGCGTGACCGGCGGCCGAATGGTTGCGGCGGAGTAACCCCCGGCCTAGGCTGCCTGCCGAAGGGAACCAGCCATGCCCAATCGACGGCCTGTTCATATCGACTTCGTCTCCGATGTGGTTTGTCCGTGGTGCTTTATCGGCAAGCATCGACTGGAAAAGGCGATCGAACTGACCCCGGACATTCCCGTCGAGGTGCGTTGGCGTCCCTATTTTCTCAACGATTGGATTCCGCGCGAAGGCATCTCGCGCGAGCAGTATCTAACGACGAAATTCGGCTCCTCCGAACGTTATAAACGCATCGCCCAACGCGTTGCCGCGGCTGCATCGGCCGAGGGCCTCATCTACGCTATCGACAAAATCAGCCGACAGCCCAACACGCTCGATGCGCATCGGTTGATCCGCTGGGCCGGGGGCGTCGGCAAGGCAGCGGAGATGAAGCAGAAGCTGATGGATCTTTACTTCACCGAAGGCGCCGACCTGACAGACCGCAAGGTCCTGGTGCAGGCCGCTGCCGATATCGGCCTGAATGCCGAGGAGATTGAAAAGGCCTTGGCCGGAGAGAAGGACGTTGCCGAAGTCGAACGTGAAGCACTTTCCGCCAAGGAAGCCGGCATTGAAGGCGTACCCTGCTTCATTTTCGACGGTAAATTCGCCGTGTCGGGCGCGCAGGCCCCGGAATATCTCGCTGAAGCGATCGCGCGTGTCGCGCAGGGAATGGACGCAGCCGAATAAGTCCGGGCGCATCGTCATGAAAATCACCGCTGCCGTGGTGCACGAGTGCTCGGGCCCGTTCACTATCGAGCAACTCGACCTGTGCGATCCGCGCGACGATGAGTTGCTCGTCGAAGTCGCCGCCAGCGGCATGTGTGCGACCGATCTGCATGGGCGAGATGCCTATTACCCGACAAAGTTCCCGAAGGTGTTCGGCCACGAAGGCGCCGGTATCGTACGTGTCGTCGGCAACAAGGTCACGACCTTCAAGCCGGGCGACCACGTGGTGATGGCCTATCCGTGGTGCGGCGAATGCCCGAATTGCCGGACGCAACGACAAAGCTATTGCGTGCATGCATTCGATCTTAAGATGAACGGCACGCGCGCTGACGGCTCCACACTTCATTCGAAAGACGGAAAACCGGTCTACAGCGCTTTTTTCCAACAATCCTCCTTTGGCAATTTCACCATCGCCAACGAACGCTTTGCAGTGAAGGTTCGCAAGGAGGCGCCGATCGAGAGCGTCGCCGCACTTGCCTGCGGAGGCCAGACGGGCGCGGGCGCCGTGCTCAATGTCATGAAGCCGTGCGCCGGCGACAGCTTCGTTGTGTTTGGCGTCGGCGCAGTTGGCCTCTCGGGCCTGATGGCCGCGAAGATTGTTCGGTGTGATCCAATCATCGCCGTCGACGTCCATCCGCACCGATTGGCCCTGGCGCGGAATCTCGGCGCGACACACACAATCGATCACAACGAATGCAAAGATGTTGTTGCGGAAATCAGGAAGATAACTGGGCTCGGGGCGCGCTTTACGCTTGAGACATCGGCGCTTCCCTCGGTATTCCGTGAAGCGGTCGATTGCCTGATGCCCGCCGGCACCTGCGTGCTTCTCGGCAGCGCGCGCAAAGGCACCGAGGTTTCGTTCGAGACACCGTTTTTGCAAAACGGCCGGACCGTCCGCGGCGTGATCCAGGGCGACAGCGTGCCGAAGGAGTTTATACCCTTGCTGGTGGACCACATCGTCGCCGGGCGTTTCCCGGTCGAGCGCATGATCACTTTCTATCCCTTGGCCGACATCAATCGGGCTGCAACGGAATCGAGCGAGGGCAAAACCATAAAGCCCGTACTACGGATGCCTCACTAGGCGACCGTCAGGCGGCCTTCGCCTGCTCGGCGATCGACACAAGTTTGCGCAATACAGCGGCGGTACCTTTCAGGCGATCCTGTGGGCGCGGCCAATCCTCGAAGAACACCAATTGTTGGCCCTTGGCCGTCTTCGGATCGTTTCGCATTCGCACCGCGGATCCCTGCTCGCGGATGAAAGCGATCAGCCCCTCCGGATTGGCAAAGACGTTGTCGCGGAATGACAGCACGATTCCTTTGGGTCCCGCTTCGACCTTCTCGACATTGGCCCGTCGGCTGAGCGTCTTGATCGCAACCACCTGCAACAGGTGTTCGACCTCCTGCGGCAGTTTCCCGAAACGGTCGACCAGCTCGGCGGCAAACGCGTCGATGGCATGTTCGTCCTCGATCTCGGCCAGCCGCCGATAGAGGGCGAGGCGGACTGACAGGTCAGCGACATACTCCTCGGGAATAAGCAAAGCGGTGCCAATGGTGATCTGCGGTGACCAGCGGTCGGCGACCGGCGCCGTAATCCCAGCTTTCAGGCTCAATACCGCCTCCTCCAGCATCTGCTGGTAGAGCTCGAAGCCGACTTCCTTGATGTGACCTGACTGCTCCTCGCCAAGCAGATTGCCCGCCCCGCGAATGTCGAGATCATGCGACGCCAACTGGAATCCCGCGCCCAGCGTGTCGAGCGACTGCAGGACCTTGAGACGCCGTTCGGCCTGGACCGTAATCGGCTTCTGTGCCGGCAACGTGAACAGTGCATAGGCGCGTAACTTGGCGCGGCCCACGCGGCCACGGAGTTGGTAGAGCTGGGCAAGACCGAAACGGTCGGCCCGATGAACAATGAGCGTATTGGCAGTCGGAATATCGAGACCAGACTCGATGATCGTTGTCGACAGCAGCACGTCGTATTTGCCGTCGTAGAATGCCGACATGATGTCGTCGAGCACGGTGGCTGGCATCTGTCCGTGGGCAACCGCGGTGCGCACCTCGGCAACGTTCTTGTCGAGGAAATCGTTGGCGCCGGCGAGATCCTCAATGCGCGGACAGACATAGAACGCCTGTCCGCCGCGATATTTCTCGCGCAGCAGCGCTTCACGCACCGTGATTGGATCAAACGGCGATACGAAGGTCCGCACGGCCAAGCGATCGACCGGCGGCGACGCTATGATTGAAAGGTCCCGCACTCCGGTGAGCGCGAGTTGCAAGGTGCGAGGGATCGGCGTTGCGGTCAGCGTGAGGACGTGCACTTCCGACCGCAATGTTTTGAGCTTTTCCTTGTGCGCGACACCGAAATGCTGTTCCTCATCGACGATCAGTAGCGCGAGATCCTTGAACTTGATGTTCTTGCCGAGCAGCGCATGGGTGCCGATCACGATATCCACGCTGCCGTCCGTCAGGCCCGCCCTGACCTTGCTCAACTCCGCAGCTGGCACCAGACGGGACGCCTGCGCCACATTTACAGGGAACCCACGAAAGCGCTCTGAAAACGTTTTGAAATGCTGACGAGCGAGCAAGGTTGTTGGCACGACGACGGCAGCCTGCTTGCCGCTGATGGCCGCAATGAAGGCGGCCCGCAGCGCGACTTCAGTCTTGCCGAAGCCGACGTCACCACAGACGAGCCGGTCCATTGGACGTCCCGAGCCGAGATCCTTGAGCGCCGCATCGATGGCTGCCAGTTGGTCGTCGGTTTCCTCGTACGGGAAGCCGGCGCAGAACTCGTCATATGCGCCCGGGCCAACCGTCAAGCGGGGGGCTTCGCGCAATTGCCGTTCGGCGGCGATTTTGATCAGTTCACCCGCAATCTCGCGGATGCGGCTTTTCATCCGCGCCTTGCGCGCCTGCCAGTTGCCGCCACCGAGGCGATCAAGATCGACCGCGGTTTCCTCCGATCCATAGCGCGACAGCAGATCCACGTTCTCGACGGGCAAAAACAGCTTGTCGCCGCCGGCGTAATGGATTTCGAGGCAGTCGTGCGGCGCGCCAGCAGCCTCGATGGCCTGCAGCCCCGCGAAGCGACCGATGCCGTGATCGACATGCACGACCAGGTCGCCCGGTGCGAGGCTGGTGGCTTCGGCGATGAAATTCTCCGCCCTGCGCGTCGCGCGGCGTGGGCGCACGAGCCGATCGCCAAGGATATCCTGCTCGCTGATGATCGCGGCGTCTTCGGTCTCGAAGCCGGATTCGATCCCCAGGACGGCGAGCGCCACCGTGGGTTTCGGAAGAGCTAGCGCCTGTGGCCAGTTGTCGATGGAACGAAGATTGTGGAGCTTGTGATCGGCCAGAACGTGGCTCATGCGGTCGCGTGCGCCCTCGCTCCATAGCGCTATCGCGACGCGTTTGCCGCCTGCCTGCAGTGCGAGCACATGTGCACCCAGTGCTTCGAAAACGTTGGCCCCAGGCTCGGCTCGTTCAGCAGCAAAATTCCGGCCACTGCGTGCGCCGACATCGAGGGCGTCCGTCTCAGGAATGGCGAACGGCGTTAGCCGGGCGAGTGACGAAGTTTCCAGTCGCTCGTTCCATTCTGCTTCGCCGAGATAGAGCCGCTCAGTATGCAGTGGCTTGTACGGCGGCGCCGCTCCCTGCTTCAGCGCGTCGCGGCGGGCGTCATAATAGTCGGTGATCTGCGCAAACCGCTCGTGCGCTGCGTCTTCGGCGAGATGCTCGAGCGCAATTGGCGTATCCGGCAGATAGTCGAAAATCGTTTCAAGCTTGTCGTGGAAAAGCGGCAGCCAATGCTCCATCCCTGGATAGCGGCGCCCCTCGCTTACTGCTTCGTACAGGAGGTCGTCGGGGGTGGTCGCCCCGAACTGCGCGATATAGCCGGTCCGAAACCGGCGAATGGTTTCGGTCACGAGCTGGAATTCCGCGACCGGCACCAGATCAAGCCCGCGCAATTGATCATCGCTGATTTGCGTTTGGGCATCGAAAGCGCGGATCGTTTCCAGTGCATCTCCAAAGAAGTCGAGGCGCACCGGCATATCAATGCCAGGTGGATAAAGATCAAGAATGCCGCCGCGCACCGCGTATTCACCGGGCTCGCGCACGGTGGATGCGCGGACAAAGCCATTGAGCTCCAGCCAATCGACAATTCCCTGCATGCCGATGACATTGCCGGGCGCGACTGACAGCGCGTGAGATGTCAAAAAATCCCGAGCCGGCACGCGCTGTAGCGCGGCATTCACCGTCGTTATCAGTACGGAGGGTTTGTCGCGGCCGCGTACGCGCGCAAGTCGCGACAGCGCCGTCATTCGTTGCGCCACCACCGCCGCGTTCGGGGACACTCGATCGAACGGCAGGCAGTCCCAGGCCGGAAACTCCAGCACTTGGACCTCCGGAGCAAAAAATGACAGCGCCCGCGATAGCGTCGCCATTCTCTGGCCATCGCGGCAAATGACGGCCAAAGAAACGGCCGGCGCGTCCTTTTTTGCGGCTATCGCGCGCGCGAGATCGGCGAGCACCAGCCCTTCAGCGCCATCGGCGACCCGCGACACGGTCAGCGGTTTGCCGAGCTTCAATAGGCCGGCTGGTGATTTTCCGGCTGCGCTCACACAGCACCCTTGGCGTTGGAGTTGCGCAACCGAAGGAACAAGGGCGTGTCGTACTCCGAGGGGACAGGCTCCATCCCGTTCACCCAGGCGAAGATTTGCTGATCCGGCACCTCAAGCAAGCGCTCGATTTCATCGAGCTCAATCTTGCTCAATGAGGCTATGTGCGCGTCGGCAAAGCTGCCGAGCACCAGATCCATTTCCCGAATGCCGCGATGCCAGCAGCGGAACAGCAACCGCCGCCGCCGTGCATCCAGTCCTTCGCTCGAAAGGTTCGTTCCGGTACTCACCGAGGTCTCCAACGCCAAAAACCCGGACGGGGCCGGGGCGGCTTATATAGAGGCTTGACCGAGCCATGTCAGCCGCCGGTTTGCACAGGCCTGCATTGCGTCGGAATTGCGCGCACGCCAGCATGCCCTAATGCGGCCGCTAATCCTCAATCCGCTGTTTGCTTCGCTTACCAGCCTGCCTGGCGTGGGGCCGAAGCTTGAGAAGCTTTACGCCTACCTGCTCGATCGTGAGGCGCCACACGTCGTTGATCTGCTGTTCCACCTGCCGTCGGGGGTCATCGACCGGCGGGCACGGCCAAAATTGCGCGACGCACTGCCGGACCAGATCGTGACGGTCGTTGTAACGGTCGATAAGCACAGGCCATCACCGCCGCACCGCTCGCGCGCGCCCTATCGAATTTATACGCACGACGACACCGGCGATCTCACCCTCACCTATTTCAACGCGCGCCGGGACTATCTGGAGAAGCTCCTGCCGATCGGAGAAACACGCTACGTCTCCGGCAAAGTCGAATTCTATGACGGGACGTTACAGATGGTGCATCCCGACCGCGTCGTAGACGAGGCCGGCTTCGCCACGTTGCCGCTTGTCGAACCGACCTATCCGCTGACTGAGGGTCTCGCGCTGGGCAATGTGCGTCGCGCGATGGACGGTGCACTGGCACGCCTTCCGGACTTGCCGGAATGGCAGGACGAGACCTGGGTCGCGCGCGAGCAGTTTCCTGCCTTCGCCCAGGCATTGCGCAGTCTGCACCGCCCGACCGCGCCAACGGACATCGCGCCGGAGAACCTGGCCTGGACCAGACTTGCCTACGACGAACTGTTTGCCGGCCAGCTGGCGCTTGCGCTTGTGCGCGCGCACATGCGGCGCCAGGCGGGCCGCGGTTCCTCGAGCGAAGGGCGCCTGCGTGCGCGCATCATGAAGGCGCTGCCTTATGCCCTCACCCATGCGCAGCAAAAGGCCGTGGACGACATCATTACAGACCTGGCCCGCCCGCAACGCATGCTGCGCCTTTTGCAGGGCGACGTCGGATCGGGAAAGACGGTCGTGGCGCTTACGGCCGCGGCCGCCGTCATCGAGGCCGGTCGGCAGGCGGCCATTATGGCGCCAACCGAGATCCTCGCGCGGCAGCATCTCGCAACGATCGCTCCCCTGGCCGATGCTGCAGGCCTTCGCGTGGCCATTTTGACTGGGCGCGAACGCGGAACTGCCCGCAAGGAGATCCTGGACCGTCTTGTGCTTGGCGATATCGACCTCCTGATAGGCACTCACGCCCTTTTTCAGGAAGACGTTGCCTTCCATGACCTCGCGCTCGCCGTGGTCGATGAACAGCATCGTTTTGGCGTGCACCAGCGGCTGGCGCTGACCCAGAAGGGCGAAGCAGTGGACGTGCTCGTTCTGACTGCAACGCCGATTCCGCGCACACTCGTCCTGACCTTTTTCGGTGACATGGACATTTCCGAACTGCATGAAAAACCCCCGGGCCGACAGCCGATCGATACGCGGACGATCCCCCTGTCGCGCCTTGGCGAGGTTGAGGACGCTGTCGGGCGCGTGATTGCGGAGGACAAACGCGCCTATTGGGTCTGCCCTTTGATTGAAGACTCGGAAAAGACCGACCTAGCCGCGGTCCAGGCGCGCTTTGAGGCCTTACGCAAGAAATTCGGCCGTGAGGTCGATCTTGTTCATGGGCGCATGAAAGGCGCGGACAAGGATGCCGCGATGGCCCGCTTTGCCGCGGGCGAGACCAGATTGCTTGTTGCAACGACGGTCATCGAGGTCGGTGTTGACGTGCCGGAAGCCACCATCATGGTCATCGAGCACGCCGAACGCTTTGGGCTTGCCCAGCTTCACCAACTGCGCGGGCGCATCGGCCGCGGACCCGGCGCGTCGACCTGCCTGCTCCTTTACAAGACGCCGCTCGGAGAAATAGCGAAGGCGCGTCTCGCCATTCTGCGCGAAACGGAAGATGGCTTTCGAATCGCGGAAGAGGATCTGCGATTGCGCGGCGAAGGCGACGTACTGGGAACGCGACAAAGCGGGCTGCCCGGCTTCCGGGTTGCGCGACCTGAGCTGCATGGAAAATATCTGGGGGCGGCGCGCGACGATGCGGCGCTCGTTCTGCGGCGCGATCCGACCCTCTCAACTCCGCGCGGCGAAGCCTTGCGACACCTGCTTTATCTTTTCGGGAAAGACGAGGCGATCAAGTTGATCCGCGCCGGCTAGTCATTGGACCGTCTCAGTCTTGCGAGTCGCCTGGGCCGCCCTTGCAGTCGAAGCCAGCGAAGCGAGCTTTTTTTGCGCCTCACTGTCCGGCTGAACCATGCCGGCCGAAATCAGCAACGTCATCGCATTTTCGACAGTAATATCGAGTTCGATAAGGTCACTTCGCTTTACGTAGAAGAAGAATCCGGTGGTCGGGTTGGGCGTGCAAGGCATGAACGCCGACACGTGCTCGCCTTGCGGCAATTTCTTCACCACATCCCCGCCGGGTGGCTGGGAGAGAAACACCAGCGACCACATTCCCGGTGCCGGGAATTCGACGAGCGCCACCTTGCGAAAGCTCGAACCAGTCTTTGAGAAAAGCGACTCGAAGATCTGCTTCATCGTCTTGTAGATCGGTCGCACTATCGGCATGCGACTGAGCAGGCTTTCGCCCAACTCGACCAGCGTACGCCCGACCAGGTTGGCGGTCAGGAATCCAAGAAGCGTGAGGACGACAAACGCAATGATCAGTCCCGTTCCTGGAATTGGCCACGGCGTATAGCTTTCCGGGCGATAGGCGGGCGGGATCATTGGCCGAACGAAATCGTCGACCCAGGTGATGATCGACCAGACCAGCCAGACGGTGATTGCCAAAGGCCCGGCAACCACAAGACCCGTGAGGAAGTAATTGCGAATGCGAGCGGCAAAGCTTGTTTGCGAGGCGGCCACTCTCGCCACATCGGCAGCCATTGCATCGCCCGGCTTTTCGATCTCACTCATAGGCCGAGTTTATTCCACCGTGACCGATTTCGCGAGATTGCGGGGCTGGTCGACGTCCGTGCCGATAGCGGTTGCGGTATGATAGGCAATCAACTGCACGGGAATGGCGTAAACCAGCGGCGTTACCGTCGACGCCATGTCTGGCAGCGACAATGTCTCGAGCGAATCAACCGTTGCCTCCCTCGCCCCTTGCGGATCGGTGACCAGAATAATCTTTCCGCCCCGAGCGGCAACCTCCTGCATGTTCGAGACGGTCTTCTCGAAAACGCGGTCGTGTGGCGCGATCACGATCACCGGCATAGTTTCGTCAATCAGCGCGATCGGTCCATGCTTGAGTTCGCCGGCAGCGTAGCCTTCGGCGTGAATGTAGGAAATTTCCTTGAGCTTGAGTGCGCCCTCAAGCGCGATCGGAAAGCTCGTGCCGCGACCAAGGTAAAGAACGTCGCGTGCTTTGGCCAAATTCTGTGCAAGCTTTTCGATTTGTGGTTCGAGAGTGAGCGCAGCGGCCATCAAGCGCGGCACCTCGATCAGCGCGCGCACAAGATTCTGCTCATCGGCCTCTGACATGTGTCCGCGCGCGCGTCCCGCGGCAATGGCAAGACAGGCTAGCGCGCTCAATTGGCACGTGAAAGCTTTCGTCGATGCGACACCGATCTCGGGACCGGCGAGCGTCGGCATCACCACGTCGCTTTCTCTCGCAATTGTCGAGGTCGGCACGTTGACCACGGACAGAATGTGCTGCTTGTTTTCCCGCGCATAACGCAATGTCGCCAGCGTGTCCGCGGTCTCGCCCGACTGTGAGATGAAAAGCGCGAGATCACCCGCCTCGAGCGGCGCGCCGCGATAGCGGAATTCCGAGGCGATATCTATCTCCACCGGCAGTTTTGCAAAGCGTTCGAACCAATATTTCGCGACGAGACCGGCGTAGAACGCCGTGCCGCACGCAGAAATCGACAGTCGCTTAAGCTTTGCCCAGTCGAATGGAAGCTTGCGGGGCAGCACGACACGCTCGTTCACCATGTCGATGTAGTGGGCAAGCGTATGGCCAACGACCTCAGGCTGTTCATGGATCTCCTTGGCCATAAAGTGCTTGTGGTTGCCCTTATCGACGAGTTGCGCTGAGGCTGTCGATTTGACGATCGTCCGTTCGACTTTGGCTCCGCTCTCGTCGTGGATCTCCGCGCCCTTGCGGGTAAGCACCGCCCAATCGCCGTCGTCGAGATAGGCGATTGTGTCCGTAAACGGAGCGAGCGCAATGGCATCCGACCCAAGATACATCTCGCCCTTTCCATAACCGACGGCAAGAGGCGACCCTTTGCGCGCCCCGATCAGCAGATCGTCCTTGCCGGTGAACAGGAAAGCCAATGCGAAAGCGCCGCGTAACTGTTTGAGCGCGGAGGCAACCGCGTCAGCAGGCGATTTGCCGTCCTTCATTTCTTGCGAGACCAGATGCGCGACGGCCTCCGTGTCGGTTTCGCTGACGAATTTGCATCCCTTTTTTGTCAGCCACTCACGCAGTTCGCGAAAATTCTCGATGATGCCATTATGAACGACCGCAACGACATCGGTGGCGTGCGGATGGGCATTGTCTTCGGTCGGCCGGCCATGCGTTGCCCAACGGGTATGACCGATACCGATATTTCCTCCAAGCGGCTCGCGATTGAGCCGCATTTCGAGCGCGCGCAACTTGCCTTCTGCGCGACGCCGGCCGAGCACGCCGTGGTCGAGCGTGGCTACGCCGGCCGAGTCATAGCCTCGGTACTCAAGGCGCTTGAGGGCGTCGACCAGTTGCTCTGCAACCGGTTTCGTTCCCAGGATTCCGACTATTCCGCACATCCGTCCGGATTGGCCCCTTTTCCCGTTACCTATCGTTTAGCGGCCCATGAAAATCACAACGCATTTCGGCGTGTGACGTTATCCTGCAAACTCAGGATTTTTTGCGTTTCTTTCCGGCCAGGTTCTTGCCCAAGGCTTTGACTTGTCGCAAGCGCTTTGCCCAGCCTTCCTTAACCGCCTGTTTGGCGCGGGCAATCGCCAGGGCGCCGGCGGGAACATCTCGTGTCAACACCGTCCCGGTGCCGACATAGGCGCCATCACCCACCTTGATCGGCGCAACCAGAGCGGAATTTGAACCGATGAATGCACCCTTGCCGATATCGGTTCGGTGTTTGGCGACGCCGTCATAATTGCATGTGATGGTGCCGGCGCCGATATTGGCGCCTTCGCCGATCCGTGCATCGCCGATGTAAGTGAGATGATTGGCTTTCGCGCCGGCCTCGATCGTCGCCTCTTTCACTTCGACGAAGTTACCGATGTGGACATCCTTACCGAGGTCGGCACCGCTTCGCAGCCGAGCGAACGGACCGACACGCGCACCTTTGCCAACATGCGCGCCCTCGAGATGCGAAAACGAACGAATCGTCGCGCCATCGTCGACCGAGACGCCCGGGCCGAACACGACGTGCGGTTCAATGGTGACGTCTTTTCCGAACTTGGTGTCAGCCGACAAATACACCGTTTCCGGCGCGACCATCGTTACGCCGCCTTCAAGCGCCGCCATGCGCAGGCGGTGCTGCAGAACGGCTTCAGCTTCGGCGAGTTGTACCTTCGTGTTGATGCCGCGCACGTCATCCTCCGAGGTTTCGATCGCCACAACCGTCAGGCCCATATCGCGGGCAACGGCCACGGCATCGCTGAGATAATATTCGCTTTTGGCATTTGCATCGCCGATACGATCGAGGATGGCGAGCGCTTGCTTGCCGTCCAGCGCCATCAGGCCGCCATTGCAAAGAGCGATCTTGCGCTCTTCGGCCGTTGCGTCGCGCTCTTCACGAATGGCGAGAAGTTCTTGTCCGCGCATCAAGAGTCGCCCGTAGCCCGTTGAATCAGCGGGCCTGAAGCCGAGAACCGCCACGGCCGCACCACCGGCTAGCGCATCGCGTAACCTCGACAAGGTCTCCGCCTGCACCATGGGGGTGTCACCGAACATCACTACGACGTCGTCGACACCGCGGGCGATGGCTTCTCGCGCAGACAGGACGGCGTGACCAGTCCCGCGCCGTTCGCGCTGCTCAAAAATTTGCGCTGTTGGCGCGTACTTGTGCGCATCGGCCGTGACCACCTCATGGTCAGGCCCCACGACGATCGCCATAGCCTCGCTGCCCGCCGCGCGCGCCGCGAGGATCACATGGGCGAGCAGCGA
>Ga0182041_10000131_pt1 | contig 32937 bp, 25 predicted proteins | sample flu12Cox44000178_FD_125967 | JGI IMG/M metagenome (GOLD analysis project Ga0182041, IMG submission 125967) | Lab enrichment of tropical soil microbial communities from Luquillo Experimental Forest, Puerto Rico - flux8day.12C.oxic.44.000.178 | ecosystem: Environmental > Terrestrial > Soil >...
AGGGTCTCGTCATGAGATGTGCGTCAGCCACCATCACATCGTAGACGCTCGTGTGCTCGATTTCCTGAAGAAGCCACCGACTGAGGAACACCGCGCAGCGACTGCGCGCGCCGTGGCGTAAGGGGCTCGCCGAGACCTCGGATCCTCGGCGCCGCGACTGTATATACTGTGCGCGTTCCGGGGGGAACTGAGTCGTGATGAAACGCCGCTGGACTGTGGGGCTCACCGTGACGCTGGCCGTGTCGACAGGTTCCATGATCAGCGTCGCTCAACAGAAGGTCAAGATGATGCCCGGGCTCGGCATTCCTGTCGCGCCGCGCGGGCTCTGGCCCAATGGGATCGGGAAGAAGCTGCCCACGACGCCGATGTTGTACGAAACCGCCGAGGGCCAGAGAATCCGCGTGGTTATCATCACGAAGGCGCTTGCGTTTCCCTGGAGTCTCGCATTTCTGCCGAATGGCGACATCCTCGTCACTGAGCGCGAGGGTCGACTTCGGATCATTCACAACAGCGCGCTCGATCCGAACCCGATCGCCGGCGGTCCCACGTGTCGCAACCTTGGAGTGTCCGGCGACCCCGGCGCGGTGCACGGCTACATGGATCTCGCGCTCCATCCAAACTTCACGACGAACCACATCCTCTATCTTTCGTATACCAAGCCGATAGACGACAAGCGGTATACGACGGCGATCGCGCGAGGACGGTTGGAGAATCACGCGCTCGTGGACATCAAGGACGTCTTCGTCGGCGACATCGGCACCTCCAAGATCGCGTTCGGCAAGGACGGCATGCTCTACGTGACCACCGTTGCCGCTGCTGGCAACGCAGCGCAGGACCTGGGCAGTCTCAGAGGAAAGGTCCTCCGGTTGAAGGACGACGGCAGCGTGCCGAACGACAATCCGTTCGTCAAACAGGCGAGCGCGCGGCCGGAGATCTACACGCTTGGACATCGAAGCTCGCTGGGTCTTGCGCTGCATCCGGGCACGGGCGAGATGTGGTTGAACGAAAACGGCCCGAACGGCGGCGACGAAATCAACGTCCTCAAGCCAGGCGCGAACTACGGTTGGCCGATCGTGAGCTATGGCCGCTCCTATCCCGGTCCGTGGCAAAACAGGAAGGCTGCGGGCCACGAGGGCTACGAGCCGCCGGTCGTGTACTGGATGCCATCGATCGCGGTCTCGGGAATGGCGTTCTACACCGGCGACAAGCTGCCGAAGTGGAAGGGCGACGTGTTTGTCGGTTCGCTTCGTACGGGCGAAATCCCTGGGACGGGTCACCTCGAACGCATTCTCTTCAACGAGAACCTGGAAGAACTTCGTCGAGAGTATCTATTGTGGGACCTGGGCCAACGAATTCGTGACGTCAGACAGAGTCCCGACGGTTACCTGTACCTCATCACCGACATGCAGGAAGGCGCGGTGCTTCGCATCGAGCCCGCGCAGTAGGGGCGTCTGCCGAAATGCCTAGCCTTCACGCGCACAGGGGTGAATTGGAGGTCAGATGACAGATCACAGACGCGGCTGGCATATGCCAGCTTTCCTCGTATGTGCCGTGCTCGCGCTCGTGACCCATATCCCGCCCGCTCTCGGCCAGGGTCGTCCACAACCACCAGCCTCGCCACGGATCTATATCTTCGATTGCGGGGACATCAAGGGACTCGACCCGTCGTTATTCCGGTTCAAGAAGGAAGAACTAGCGGCGACGGACTTCGTGGTGACCTGCTACCTGATCGCGCATCCGAGAGGCACGCTCATGTGGGACGTGGGCGTCATCCCTGACAGCGCGTTCAAGGCCGATGGCGCACCTGTAACGGTCGGACGATCGACCGTGACCAAGCCTCTGAGGGTGCAACTGGCGTCGGCTGGTTACAGCCCCGCGGACATCGCGTATCTGGCGTTGTCGCATTACCACTCTGATCACACGGCAAACGCGAACGATTTTGCGGCCTCTACCTGGATCGTCCAGCAAGCGGAGCGTGATGTGATGTTCGCCGAGAAGCCACCAGGGATCGTCCAGCCGGCCCACTTCAGCGCACTCAAGGATGCGAAGACCATCATCCTCAAGAATGAAGATCACGACGTCTTCGGCGACGGGACAGTGGTGATCAGATCGACGCCGGGTCACACGCCGGGCCATCAGGCACTGTTCGTGAGGCTCTCGAAAACCGGCCCGATTCTACTCGCAGGCGACCTCTACCACTATCCGGAGGAGCAGACGTTTAACCGTTTTCCGACCTTCGAGTTCAACGTGGAGCAGTCGGCCGCCAGCCGGGCCAAAATGGCCGAGCTAGTCAAGCAGACGGGCGCCCAGATGTGGATCGAGCACGACATGGCTACCCACGCAAAACTGAAGAAGGCGCCAGCGTATTACGAGTGACGGCGCGAATTCGCGACTTACGCTTCCCGCGGCATGGCGCTCGCCAGGAGAAGAACGGCGCCGCAAAACATCAGTGTATCTCCCACGTAATTCAGGCCACTGTTGATGCTGGCGCGTTCGACCACTCCGATCGGCACATAGACGACCAACTCCACGAACAGCACAGTCAAGCCCAACCACGTTGCGGCTCGGCGGGTTTTCTTGCCAACAAGCAGGAGGGTACCCGCGACTGCATAAACGACGGCCGTGAGATACGTCCAGATGGCGTGTCCGTAGACATACGCTGGAGTGAGCGGTCTCAGCGGAACGCCGGGAACGTGATCGGCGTGCGCGAACTGCTCGAAGCTATAAAACAGCACGGGAATTGTCACGAAATATCGCGCAATCGTCGCGAGGATGTCTGTGCCACGGTCGCGCCACTGCTCAGTGAGGGTAGCCGCCCGCGCCAGCGCGCCGCCGCTGAAGGCTAACTCCCGCAGCGCGAGCGTCACTGCAAACCGATCTCGCGGGTGTCGTGCCCAGGCTGGGACGTCCATCAGCACGACGAAAAGAAAAAATGTCAATGCGAGCAAACTCGACGAGAGACGCGCCTTCGTCTTTGTCACCAGGCTGAGCGCGGCCGCGACAAAGCAAGCACCGACAAAGTACGCCCAAAACCGATGCCACGGAATCCACGCGGGTACGATAGACGCGATGGCCTTCGTCAGCGTGAAGTGTTCGATCCCGAATGCCGCGAGTGGCGCCGCGTAAAAGAGTGGCCCAAACAGAATCAGCTTGTCGCCGCCTCGCGCTTTTTGCCAATCACCGCTGAGAAAAATGGTGAGCAGCCCGACGACAAATACAACTCCACCGACAAAATACGACCAAATGACCTCGCTGGGAATCGCGAGAAGAACCATGACGCCACGAGCCCCCCTGCCGAATGGCCTCGAATCGTCCCATGAAGGGCTGAACAGCGTGAAGATCCACTTCGGGTGACAGAATCCGGCCACTTTCAACTCGCCGGGCACTCGAAAACCGGCTGGAGCGCGCTGAATTGGCAGTGCAATATCGAACTTTGCCGGCGCTGGCCAATCCGCCAGCGCTACGCGGGCTTCAGCGCGGCGAGCACGCGCGGGCGCGTGAACGGAAACTCCTCCATCCGCACGCCGGTCGCGTCAAAGAACGCATTCGCGATGGCCGCTGCAGCCGCGGCCATCACTTCTTCGCCCGCACCCATGGAGCGTTCAGTCAGCCTTTGCACGACGATCGCCGTCACTTCGGGACATTCCTCAAACCGCAGGATCGGATAACTCACCCAGTCGAGGCTCGTGACTCCGGTCGCGTCGAACGTCACCTCCTCGTGCAAGAGGCGGCTCGCGGTCTGAACCAGCTGCCCCCGAATCTGGCTCTCGACGATGGCCGGGTTGACGACAAGACCGGCGTCGATTGCGCCGAACAGTCGCTTGACGGCAACCTGCCCGGTCTCTCGGTTAACCTCAACGTCGGCGACAGCGCCGCCCCATGACTGCAGATGTGTGCCGAGACCGATGCCGCGACCGGACACGACCTTTGCGTCGCTCGGCTTCGCTTGCGCGCGCTTGGGTGTCCAGCTGGCGGCCTTGGCAGCTGCGTCGAGCACGCCAAGCCAGCGCTCGTCGGCGATATTGCGACGGCGGAACTCGTACGGATCGATGTTCAGCAGGAAGGCAAGCTCATCGATCACCTGCTCGGATGCGAACGCAAACGACAGATCGAGCGGTGAGCGCAGCCAGCCGGCTTTCAGGTACTCGACGACTGGCAGCTTGTGATTGGCGAGGCGTAAGTTCGGGATCTGATACATCCCGCCGCAGGTCAGGCGGTTGACGCCCTGCACGCCCTGTGCTTGACCGGCAGAGCCCCACTCGATCGCGCGCTCGCCTACGAGCTGTGCCGATGCTTCGGTGCCGCTCCAGTTGTGCTGCCAGCCGTGGTACTCGTACGCGACAATCTTGCCGCTGGCGTCCGCCGCCGCGCGGGCCTCGGCGACGTGCGCCGGGCCGTAGTTGTCCCAGCCATGCTCGTCCCAGCGCATGAACTGCACGCGCACGGGGCGCTCAACCTCTTGAGACAAAAACGCAGCCGCCTGTGCCACATCGTCATAACAGCTCCGACCGTACGTGCCGGAGCCTTCGTAGTACTGAACACGGACCTTATCCTGCGGAAGCTTCAGCAGCCTTGCGAGCGTGGCGCGCGTCGCGTAGACGTCCTGCGTCGAACACATGACGAGCGCGGCGTCCGGTTTAACGTCGGCCAGCGCGCAGTTCGGACCAAACGGCGCGTGCGCCTGATAGGGCGCCCGCGAGGTGCGTGACACTGCATGCGCCGCGCCCGCGAGCGCCGCCGCGACGTCCCCGCGTTCAAGGACGACCTCCTCAGATGTCTTCGCAGCCCTCATCTGTTGGTGCACGTTGCCGCTGCCCGGCAGCGCCGAGGTGGGCTCCCACGTTACCCTGAGCTGCCGCGCTGCGCGCACGGCATCCCATTCGTTCTCGGCAACGACGCCCACAAAATCGGCGCGCCGGACGACGCGGACGCCGGGAATGGCCTCAATGGACGCTTCGTCGACACTCAGCACCTTTGCGCCGACACCGTAAGCGCGCTGGCCGCGCGGCCGCACGACGCGACCGTGTAGCATGCCGGGCACACGCACATGCTGCATGTAGGCGTGCGTACCTTTGATTTTTGCGGCGAGATCGAGACGTGCGACGCCCTTGCCGACGACCCTGTATGCCGCCGCCTTCTTCAGTGGCGCCGATCCGCTGAACGGGAGGTCGAATCGTCGATCGCCGATCAGCTCGCCGTACGTGATCTGCTGCGCGCCGTCTGCGGTTCCGACGACCCCCTTCGTGACGCGGAGGCTGGCAGCAGGTACGCTGAGACGCTTGGCCGCCATGCCGAGCAACGCGAGCCTCGCCTCGGCCGCGGCCGTACGGATCTGCGGACCGCCACGCGCGATCGATGCGCTCGAATACGTGCCACCCTGGTTGGGTGTCACGTGGGTGTCGAGACGGACGGATTTGACTTGGCTCATGTCCAGATCGAGCTCGTCGGCGGCAATCTGCAGCAACGCGGTTGACGCGCCCTGGCCGAGCTCGGCGAAGCCGACGTAGACGGTCGCCGTGTTGTCAGCGTGGATGGCGAGCCATGTGTCGATCTGACGCACGTCGGGCGGTCCCGCCACTGTCCCGCGGGCCATCGTGGCCTGAGCCGTGGCCACCTCTCTCAGACTGAAGCCGATGACGAGCGCGCCGCCGGCTTTGAGGAACTCGCGTCGTGGAAGCGCGCTCACCGCACCTCCGCGAACGCCATGAGGTCGGAGGCGCGTCGGATGGCGCGGATGACGCTCGGATACGTACCGCAGCGGCACAGATGCCCGTTCATCGCCAGCTTGATCTGCGCCTCGTCCGGCCGCGGGTTCTTCGAAAGCAGCTCGGCGGCCTTCACGATCATGCCGTTGTAGCAGTAGCCGCACTGCGGCGCCTGTTCGTCGAGCATCGCCTGCTGCACTGGGTGCATCTCCGGCACGCGCGCCAGCCTCTTCACGACGGCGTACCACCCCGGCAGGCCCTCCAGCGTCGTCACCGACTTGCCTTGGACGGCCGACACTGGTGTCACGCACGAGCGTTTCTCGGTGCCGTCCACCAGCACCGAACACGATCCGCACTGCCCGAGGCCGCAGCCAAACCGCGGCCCCTGTAACTGCAGCTCGTTTGAAAGCACGTACAAGAGTGGTGTGTCGGGCGTCGCCGAGACCGTCCACTCTTTTGCATTCACGGTAATGTTCAGTTCCAAGCCGTCGTCCTGCCCGCTGTTCGCATTCCGGGCGAGTTCACCGCCCAAGTCGTCCCTGACGATCCCGATCTGCTGGCCCTCAAGCAATGCCCTACTGGCCTTTGGTCGGTCCCCTCGACCCTGGTGCCGTCGACGTAGCGCCTGATGAGGTCGTCGTCTTGAATGGGTATCCCGGCGGCCCGTTCACATAGAACGCACCGAACGAGGTGATCTTGTCCATGTCTGGATAGAGCACGCTAATCGCGGGTGCTCTCAGACTTCCACGCGGCGCAAACCAGATGGCGCCGTCCCTGGTGACCTGGATCTTGGGTGTGTCGGCTGAGAACTGTGGCTTCGGATAAAAGGTGAACGTCTGATCCTTGGTGTTGAACTTTCCGATCATCGCGCTTCGATCCACCGTCGGCGAGTCGGGGAACCAGATGTTGCCGTCCAGGTCTGGGCACACGTCGTACGGGTTTGCCGACTGCTCGGGAATCGTGTACTCGGTGATCTTCCCGGTCGCCGTGTTCATCTTTGCCAACTTGCCGGGGCGGCTGGTGCCAGCAGCCCAAATCCCCCACCAGAGGTTCCCCTCATAGTCGAAGTTCAAACGCCGGGTCTGATTGGGATAAGTGAGGGGCTGGTATTCGGTCCAGTTGTTTTGATGAGTATCGAACTTCAGGATCTTCCCGCCGCCCCAGTCCGCGACCCAGACGTTGTCGTTTTTGTCCGGTACGACGCCGTACGGAATGGCATTGGCGCTCGGCATCGGAAAGACGGCGAGTTTCTTCGAAGCTGGCTCGAACTTGGTGATCGCACCGCCAAAGATCCATCCGATGTAGAGATTGAACTTGGAGTCCATTGCAAACGACTGCATCCACTTGATGTCATTCCTGATCACATTGGTGGGATCACCGGGGAGGACGACATCCCATTTCTCGGTCTTTGGGTTGAACCCATTGATATAGCTGATACCGCCGCCTTCAGTGTGTTCGGGCATCCAGACCATGCCATCGATCGGATTAATCAGAACCTCGTGAACGTCGTTCTTGGGATGAGGCGTGAGCCACTCTTTCATCTCTCCGGTGCGGGGATTGAGCTTGACGAGCCGACGGGGAGCGCCTCGGTCGGTTCCGTACACGTTACCTTCCGCATCGAACCGCACATCCTGGATGACTCGCCTGCCGGAGAAGCCGAGGGCGCCGGCATATTCCTGAGAATGGACGCCCTGCCCCGGCCCATCCTCGGGGATGTAATACTCCATGTACATGGCCTTGCCGAGCTTGGCCTCGTCGAGGGGCGTCTCTTTTACCGTCCGAACATTGCGGGGTTTCGCGCCAGGGCCAAAATTCTTGACGAGGTAAGCCAGCAGTTCCTCACGATCCTTGAGCGACCAGTTCCTCGCCCACTGCGAGCGGTAGCCGAGGAGGCCGTCGGCGTATGACTGGGCCGGGCGGTTGTGAAGCTCCTTGCCCACCATCCGATCGATACGCGTGTTCCACACTTCCGCACGCGCGGGCTGCGACGACAGGAAGTTCTCACCGTGGCAAATCATGCACGTGCTTTCGGCGATTTCCCTTCCGCGTCCAGGCGGGTACACGTTGTCGTAGGAGTCGAGCGTCACGAGCACGCGATTCGACGCGGTGCCTTCGAGATTCTGGGCGACGTCAGTCTCAGATTCGGAATCGGTCGGGATGTCCGTGAGCGAGAACCTGAGACTGGGAGCATCACCGGCTTTGATAACGAGCCGCTGAATATCGGACTTCAAGCCCCTCGCTGTCACATTGACTTCGTAGTTCCCCGGGAACAGCCTGAGAGCGCGGAATTGGCCCGCATTCGTGTAGACCATGTACAGAATCCGTTTGTCGGTATTCCGGATGTACACCTGAGCGGCCTTGAAGGGCTTTCCCCCTGTGACCGAACCGGTCATAGTCGCCATTCCGGTTAAGCTGGCGGCTCGTGCAGGGCGCTGCGGTACCGTCGTCTTCTCCGGTCCGGCGATGCCGCTGACCTGAAAGACCACAGTGCTTGCCAAGAGGCTGCCGGCCAATGCGATCGCGCCTGGCCAGGCACGCCGAATCGTCGGCCGCGGACGCGCCGCGTTCGTGGTTCCAACGCTCATCGCGCTTCTCCTTGATCTTTCCACTGGGGACATCGCTCTACACGGCGCCCCTCGACACGGCGCTGATTATCGCTCCCTCGACGCGGTTTCTGCGAGACCAAGCCGGAGCTCCCGGTAGGGGTGGACCCGACTCGCTCAAATATGCGTCACCCTGCTGAGCTACAATACGCCACAACTGTCGAGCTTTGTTGACCCGGTCATTTGAGCGACGGGAGCGTGGCAATGACGAAGATTTGCACCCGCGTCGGGCTCGTGATCTCTTTGCTCGCGACTCCCGCCTCTCTGCCAGCCGCCGACCGCACTTGGCTGGAGGTCAAGACCGCCAACTTCACCGTGATCTCGGACGCCGGTGAGAAGTCCGCACGGATGGTCCTGTGGGAGTTCGAGCAGATCCGGGCCGCCGTCAGAGCCTTGTGGCCATGGGCCCGCGTCGATGTCGACAGGCCGATTCGCGTCGTGGCCCCGAGAGACGAAGCGGGGATGAGGGCGCTCGCGCCGCAGTACTGGGAGGAGAAGGGCGCCGTGCGGCCGGCCAGCCTGTTCGTGACGGGACCCGATCTGTACTACGTGGCGCTGCGGACCGACGTCAAGGCTTCGGACACTGCCGGCACGAATCCGTATCGGGCGGCCTATTGGTCATACGTGGCGCTCGTCCTCCGTTCGAGCGTGAGCCGCGATCTGCCGTTGTGGTACTACGTCGGCCTGACCGAGATGATGAGCAACACGATCGTCCGGGACACGCATCTCGACATTGGGCGCCCGATTCCCTGGCACGTGCAGCGGCTGCGCGACCGAACGCGACTCCCGGCGCGCGAGCTGTTGACGCTCGATCGCACTTCGCCGTGATATCAGCAGGGTGACAAGCGGGAAGACTTCGATGCGGCTGCGTGGGGGATGGTGCATTACCTGATGTTCGCCGACCAGGGTGCTCATCGGTCCGCGCTCGATCGGTTTACGGCGCTGACGCTCGAAGGGAAAACGTCCGCTGCCGCGACCGAGATCGCCTTCGGCAACCCCCAAGCGCTCGAGAATGGATTCTCTCAATACATCAACCGCCAAGTGTTGACCTTCATGCACTTCGATGTCGATGTCAGCGTCAAGCCCGAGCGGTTCTCGCCGCGCGCGCTGTCGGTCGCCGAAGCTGCCGTTGCCCAAGCCGCGTTTCACACCGCGATGCGCCGTCCCGCGGAGGCCCGGGCGCTGATGGAGCAAGCGAGAAAAGCCGACCCGCGCTTGGCAGCTTGCTACGAAGTGGATGGCTTGCTCCTCGAGAGTGAACGCAAGGCGGAGGACGCTCGCGCGGCGTATGCGAAAGCCATCGAGCTGGGTTCCACGTCGTTCTATCCCTATTACCGCTGGGCGGCTCTGACCCCTCTCGGAGAAACCGGCGATTCGACGATCGCCGGGCGCATGGACGACGCCCTCAAACAGGCGACGACGCTCAACGAGCGGTTTGCGCCCGCATACGGCCTGCGTGGAGAAGTGCGGCTCCGGCTTGGCCGACGCGAGGAAGCGTTGACCCTTCCCCAGCGTGGAGTGTCGCTCGCGCCCGGTCAGGTCCAGAACCGACTCGCCCTGGCCCGGGTGCTTTGGGGAATGTCACGACGTGACGAAGCCCTGCACGAGGCGAAGGAAGGTCTCGCGCTTGCGACCTCGGAGGGCGAACGTCGAGCTGCCCAACAATTGATTGAGTTCTTTGAGAAACACCCGTCTCCGCCGCTTTCTGACGACTGAGCGAGCGGGCTTGACTCTCTCCAGGTTAAGCCGAAATGAGCTATCGTTCGCGCAAGGAGGGGCAGCGATGCGCGCAGCACGGCATGTCATGTGTGTGGTGGTTGCGCTCGGGATGGCCGGCGCCTCGGTTTCGCGCGGCAACGTGCGCGCCCAGGCTCAGCGCGAGATGCACGCGTGGGCGCCGATGCTGACCGAACCGTCCAAATGGGTCGCGCCGAACCGGCCACACTGGAAGGTTTCCGATCTCCTGGCGAAGCACAAAGGTGAGCCGAGCTGGACCGAGACGGTCGTTAGCGACGCCACGCTGCGGGCTGATTACATCTCCATGGCGGCAGGCTCGAAAACGCCGCGCCGGTTCCATCCCGACACCCGCGCGTGGTGGATTGTCCAGGACGGACAGATTCGCTTCATGATCGAGGGTCAGGAGCCATTCGTGGCCAAGAAGGGATTCCTGGTGCAGGTGCCGTATCGCAACATCTACACCATGGAGACGGTCGGCGATGCCCCCTCGCTTCGGCTGGAGGTAAACATCGGCGGCGCAACCACGATGTATCCGATCGATGAGAAGCCGCCATCAGTCCCCGGCTTCGATTTCGTGAAGGTTCGCATCAGCGGCAAAGGCTCATACGACGCGCGTAACAAACCGTATGTTGACTTCAACGCCGTCGTCGCCGGCACCGATTCCACACGCCGTTTCATCGCCGACGACCGGGCTGTCGCCAACATCATTCGCGGCAAGCCACAACAGCCTGGACCGAACGACAAGGGGCACTTCCATCTCGAGTCGTCGGAGTTCTGGTTCATTCTCGAGGGCCAGATTCGCTACCGCATTGGATCGCTCCCCGTCTTCCTCGCCGATCAAGGCGACATCGTATACGTGCCGAAGCAGACGTGGCATCTCGCCTCACACGGTCCGACACCGATGTCGACGCGACTGGCCATGAACGGCTACCAGGATCTGCTGCACAACTGGGAACCGACAGAGGAGTCGACGCGGCGCTAGTGAACTATGCGGGCAGAGGCATCCCAGCTCGAAAGTATGCGTCTTAGCGACCGCCTGGCCCGTGCCTCGTCAACCGGTTGAGGACGAACTCCTGCATGAGATTGCCGACCGCCGCTCCTGCGAGCCCAATGGCTGCGTTTTCGAACGCCAGGCGAGCGCGTCGATCCTCGGTCGGATAGTACAAATTGGAGATCGCGCCGGAGGCGAGGTGACCGAGGATTCGGGAGTAGTCCGGCTGCCAGTGCCCGTTGTCGCCCTTGCGAATGACGGCACGGGAGACGGCGTATCCGATCCTCGACGACGTCGTCCCGGTGCCTTTGTAGAAGTAGCGCGGGTCCTGCTTGAGGACGCTCGGCAGCACGGCATTGTTGATCATGGTGTTCGTGAGCGCCGTTGCATAGACTGCCGCGAACCGCTTGGCGTACCCAACGCCGCCGCCCCCAAACTGGCTGAAGTCGTTGCGCGCCTGCTGGATGCCGGCCGTCACGCCAACCTCTGCGAAGCTGACCGGATCGGCGACGGCCTTCCAGGTGAGGTGGAACTTCTGTCGCGAGTTGAGCGGAACGGCGTTCGGGTTGTAGCTGACCCGGAAATTCGGAAACACGCCCAGTACGCGCTGCTGCTCCTGTTGCCTGATTTGGGCCTCCGCTACATCGACCCGCGCGGGTGCGACGTCGACGCCGATCGTGCCGGCCACTAGGGTCAGCCGGATAGGAGACAGTGACAGCGTTTCGTCGGCCGCCATCACTCCAGACCTGCTGAGCGGTGCAAAGCCGGGTGCCGACACAATGAGCCTGAATGGTCCCGCGGCAACGTTCACGATCGAGAACTCTCCGTCGTCGCGCGAAACCGCTTCGTTCACCGCAACACCGTCGTCGTGTTCCACCGTAATCATCGCGCCCGCGACGGCGGCGCCCGAGTCATCGGTCACCCAGCCCTTGATCGTGCCCGTCGACGCTCGATCCGCGGAGGACGTCTGCGCCAGGGCCGGAACCGTCCGCGCGACGAGCAGAATCGACAAAACGACGACAACAAACCGGCGCGAATGCATGGTCCGGCTACCTGAGCGCTAACTTATCATGCCTGCGGCGATCCAGCCTCATTTCGCCGAGAGACGTAACCTCGCGCTGCGTTACCATCGATCGTCGTGCCGGACGAGTTTCTCGTGATATGCCCCTACTGCGGCGAGCATGTCGAGATTTACGTGGAGCCAGATGTTCGAGGCAGCTTCATCCAGGATTGTGAGGTGTGCTGCAATCCGTGGCGCGTGCGGGTGTCCGGTCGCGGCGATACCCGGGCGATCCAGGTGACGCGGGCGGACGGCTCGGACTGACGGCTCGCAGCCCGTCGTTGATCGCCGTCCTCCTCCAATCAGGGCGCGAGTCAATCCCGGCACATGAACGGTACGAGGTGAACATGGTGAATCGACGCAAATTTTTGTCAGCTCTCGTGGCGGGCCCAATGATGACGCCACGGGCGCCCCACGTGTTTGGGTTGGCTGCGATCAAATGCGATCTGGTTATTCGAGGTGGCCGTGTCATCGATCCTTCCGTTCGCTTGGATGCCATCCGCGACGTCGCGATCTCGAATGGTCGTATAGCGGCTGTTGCAAAATCGATTGAAGCCGACGCCCGCGACACGATTGACGCGCGCGGGAAAGTCGTCGTGCCAGGATTACTCGACATCCATACACATGCCGCGCGGACGGCCGAGGGACCGGGCCTTGTCCTGCAGGACGGCGTCACAGGCTGGATCGATGCGGGATCGGCGGGCGCCGATCATATCGGAGACACGATTGCCGTCGCGCGCACGGCACCCCAGCTCGGCCGAGTGCTCATCAACATCGGGCGTGCCGGTGTCCTGCCGGAGGGCGACACCATGGACCTGGCTCGGGCCGACGTGCCGGCGGCGCGTCAGGCGATCGCGAGCAACCGAGACTTCATTGTGGGTGTCAAGGCCCGGCTTTCGCGAGATGTCGTGGGTGAGAACGATTTCGAGGTGCTTCGCCGGGCACAGGAGGTGGCGACGATGTTCAATCTGCCCGTCATGATCCACATGGGCCAGACGAGCTCACCCCTCCCGAAACTGCTTGGCCTGTTGAAGCGCGGCGACATCGTCACACATATGTTTGCGCCGCCGCCCAATAGCATCGTCGATGACGCAGGCCATATCCTGTCGGAGGTGCTTGCGGCAAGACAGCGCGGCATTTGGTTCGACGTCGGGAATGGGCAGACCAGACACATGAGGTGGGACACGGTGACCGCCATCATGAAGGCCGGGTTCTGGCCGGACACGTTTTCCACGGATTGGGGCGCGAACAGCCGGTCCTCCGGCGTCATCGACCTGCCCAACTGCATGTCGAAATTGTTCGGGTACGGGATGACCGTCGAGCAGGCGATTGCTCGCGCGACGATCAACGCATCGCGCATATTCCCGGTGTTCAACGATCGCGGCACGCTTAGAGTGGGTGCCCCGGCGGATATCGCCGTGCTCGAATTGCGGAAGGGCAGGTTTGAGTTCCTCGACAACTATCAGAACAAGATCGTGGGCACGCAGAGGCTCTTTCCAAGTGCCACCCTCTTAGCCGGTAAGCTTGTTCCGCGGAGCGAAACGACCGCGGGGCCATTGAAAGTGGACACGCTCACGCTATCAGCTCATTGACCCCTCGGTCCTGGTCGCTTCGGGACGTCACGAATGGCCGGGCATTGGAGCTTGGCGGAGTCCTTCTCCCCCTCCTGGCAGATGTACTCCATGAGCTCTGATTATCGTCGCCGCGTCTTTCCGCGTGTAGCGCTCGATCATGTGCAATTGATCGGAGTGCGGGTTGCCAAGTTCACAGCGGTGATGGTTGTGTTGAACAGGCGGGCTTCGCTGAAGAATCGAGGTCACCCGACGCGAATGGGCGAAGCGTCATCACGAACCGGCCTGTTGTGCCAGCGGAGCACGCGCAGGGCGCGGAGGGTGTTCCACCGGCTCGGCCTGTCCTCGCCCTCGTCCGTCTCGACCGGCATCCGGCCGAGATGCCGAGTCTCAAGCGGCCACCGGCCGTCGCTGGCACGCTTCGACGCGACCAGCTCGAGTGCTTCGGCTATGCGCTCGTCGGGCGCGACACCAGCGCGCCGCAGGTACTCCAGCCCCCGCAGCACGTCGTAATGCCACCAGGTCGGGAAGGCGAAGCGGGTCCACTCGGCGCCGCCTTTGCGATCACGCTCGATCGCCTGGCCGGTCGACCGCCGGCGGAAGAGACGGCGCTCGAGAAGGTACTCCTGCCCGCGGAGCCGGGCCTCGGTCACCTCCCGACTTGTCCCGGCGGCCCGTTCGTGTTCGAGCAAGGCCTCGAGCACGCAGATCGTCGTATTGAATGATGACCGCGTCGATCCGTTGGCGGCCTCGCAGTTCCAGCCGCCGTCGGGCATCTGCTCGCGGAGGAGCCGTTCGACGAGGCCGCGGACGTCCTGGCCGAAGTAGGCGCCGGTCGCCGCAACCTGACCGTTGATGCACGGCTCGACCTCGCCCGTGAAGAAGGGATTGCCCTCGCATTCCCGCGGGCCGCAGCCCTGCCACGTCACGCGGTCGCGGACGAGGCCCACCGCGCGCCGTGCCTCAGAGCTCGCGGGATCGAGACCCATTTCCCGCAGCAGGGACAGCACGTGCATCGTGGAGTCCCACCCGCGGTTCCAGGCCGCGCCACCCCACCGGCCGTCGGCCCCCTGGAGCCCGAGCAGCCTCGCGCCGGCGCCTTCGGAAGCGACCCGCGCGCGCTCGGCCGCGACTTCCTCAGCGGGCGCATCGGTCAGGTCCCGCATCACTTGCCAGCGGACTGACGGGTCCGAATCGAGCAGCCAATCGACGACGGTCATGGATCTCCCTCCGACGGTGTGGGCACCCGGCCGGCGGGGCATTATGCCACCCCCTCGTTCCCGCCCACCGTGTTCATTGCCTGTTACCAAAGTCATGCATGCTCGCGGACGGACGCCTCGTCCCAATTTCGAACAATCCGCGGGGCGACGCGCTGATTTGTCCGGCCCGAAAAAGGCGGACGTGGCATGGGATCAGCACCAAGCTTTCGCTGCGATGAGTCACAATACGGACATCGGGTCATATGACAACAGACATTCGCTTTGTGTTTCGTCAGTTGCTCAAGTCGCCCGGATTCACGCTGCTTGGATTGGTCACCCTGGCGATCGGCATCGGCCTTAACACCGCCATCTTCAGCCTGATCGACGATCTGTTCCTGCGCGGTCTCCCCTACAGGGAGCAGGACAGGATCGTTCACATGTACGCCAGCGCGAAAGACCGCGATCTCAACCAGATTCCGCTGTCGGCGCCGCGCTTCATGCATTACCGCGACGCGCAGACCATCTTCAGCGATTTCGCGGGCGAGAATTTCTCCGCGTTCACGCTAACCGGCCTCGGCGATCCGGTGCAGGTCTTCGGCGGACGGTTGACATGGAACTATTTCGATCTGCTAGGTGCCCGGCCAATTCGCGGCCGCAACTTTTTGCCGGAGGAGGAAGAGCGAGCCGATGTCGCGGTCGTCACCGAGCGGTTCTGGCGGGCGCGTCTGAGCGGCGATCCGAATGTGATCGGCCGGAGCATCACGCTCGACGGCATATCTCACGTGATCGTCGGCGTTCTGCCGAACCAGCCTGCCGCCTGGTTTGGCGCCAATGCCGTGGCCGAAGTCTGGACGGCGAAGCCGTTCGTCATCCCTGGCTTTTCGTACGAGCGCATGATGCGCGGCACCGGCTTCCTGCGCGTTCTGGGACGACTGAAGGCAGGCCTGACGCTGGAGCAGGCGCGCGCCGCATTGCCGTCGCTCGATCAGGGTTACGCCACGGACTATCCGAGCAACCTCGATCGCACGGCCGCGACGTTGATCAAGACGATGCCGGAAGACGTGACCGGCAATCTGCGTCCCGCATTTGCGACGCTCCTCGCTGCGGTGAGCCTCGTGCTGCTGATCGCGTGCAGCAACGTCGCGAACCTGCTGCTCGCGCGCTTCAGCGGACGGCGGCGGGAGATCGCGCTGCGCATGTCGCTCGGCGCATCGCGGTCGAGCGTGCTCCGGCTCTTCCTCTTCGAGAGTCTCCTCATCAGCGCGCTTGCCGGAGTTGCCGGCGCATTCCTGGCGTCGCGGCTGGTTCCGCTGATTCCATCGATGGCCTCGAACTTCCTGCCGCTCGAGCGCAATTACGATCCCGGCTTGTCGCTTCCAGTCCTGGGCTTCACGACGGCGTTGTCTCTTCTGACGGGTCTGGCCATGGGCATGTACCCCGCGCTGCAAGGGTCGCGTGCCGATTTGATCGACGGGTTGAAGGAAGGCGCCCGGGGGACGAGCGGGAGCCGTCGGCAACAGCGCTTCCGCAGGATTCTTGTGGGCGCGCAAGTCGCCTTGTCGGTCGCGTTGCTCGCGGGCGCGGCGCTGCTCATCACGAGCTTCGTGCGATTGACCCGGCAGGACCTCGGGTTCGACCCCGAACATCTGTGGATCGGGTTCATCACGCTCCCGCAGGCGCGCTACGGCGATCTCGAGACGCGGCAGCGGTTCGTCGACCGGACGCTGACGGCAGTGCGCAACCTGCCCGGTCTCGAGAGCACGAGCGTCAGCGGCGACATTCCACTGATTGGTGGCGGGCGAACGCTGTACGCGCGCGCGGACGTCGAGGTGCCGCCGGTGGACAAACGCGCCTCGGCGCCTGGCCACGACATCACTCCAGGATATCTCAAGACCTGGGGGATTCCTCTGTTGGCCGGACGCGACTTCGATGACCACGACATCGCCGAACGCCGGAACGTGCTACTGATCAGCGAGGCCGGTGCGAACAAAGTCTTCCCCAATGAAGATCCGATCGGCAAGACGCTGCTCGTGACGAGCGCGGGAGTGCCCGCGGAAATCGTCGGCGTGGTTGGCGACGTGCGCTCACAACGTGTGGCGGAACCGCCTCGGATGGAATTCTATCGACCCTGGGCGCAGGAGAATTTTCCGTTCGCGCTCATCGCCGTACGCAGCCGCCTCGAGCTGACTGCCGTTACGCGCGTCGTGCAGTCGGCGTTGACGACGGTCGATCCCGGAATCGCGGTGGCGCAGCCGCAAACGATGAATGCGGTCGTGGCGCAGGCGCTGGGTCAGGCACGGCTGATGATGTGGCTCCTCGGAATCTTCGCCGGCGTCGCCATGGTGCTCGCGACGGTCGGCGTCTACGGCGCCATGGCGTACACGGTCGGACAACGCACTGGCGAAATCGGCGTGCGCATGGCGTTCGGTGCGGAGACGCGCGACATCCTGCGTCTGGTGGTCGACCAGGGCATGCGCCCTGTCGTTGTCGGTTTGGCTGTTGGCCTTGCGGCTACGCTCGCGCTCGGCCGCCTGATTGCGGCGCAGCTGTATCAAACATCTGCCCACAGCCCGATGCTGCTCACAGCGACGATGGCGACCCTGGGGCTTGCCGCGCTGCTCGCCTGCGTCGTTCCGGCGCGACGCGCGACTCTCGTCAATCCTGTGGACGCCCTTCGCGAGGAGTGACCAGACGGGATTTCACTAGCCACCAGTCGCAATACAGCACACAATGTGAAATTCGGAAGCAGCGATTTCCACGCGGAGGAGATTCGATGATGAACACGAAGCTGTTCTTCGCAATCAGCCTTGCCGTTCCGCTCGCGCTCGGCACGCAGGCCTCCCGCGCGCAAGATGGGGTCAAGCGTACCGACCTTCAGACGCACGACCTCTCGATCCCCGGGCGTGAAGTGGTGCAGCAGATGGTCGAACTGCAGCCAGGGACGGTCGTTGCCAAGCATACGCATCCGGGCGAGGAAGTCAGTGTGCTGCTGGAAGGTGAGCTGATACTCGAAGTGGCGGGCAAGTCCCCGGTGCCCATGAAGGCGGGTCAGGCCTTCACCGTGCCGATGGGCGCGGTGCACGGCGTGAAGAGCACCGGCAACGCCCCGGCGAAGTTGCTCGCCACTTACATCGTCGAAAAAGGCAAACCGCTCCGTTCGCCGGCGCAATAGCGGTCCAGGTGACGAGCCTCAACCAAGGCCCACTGCGGACGCTCTTTCTCAAACTGGACGAATTGATGCGGGCGGATGTAGTAGCCTAGCGACCGTAGACTCGCAGCTCCCTGCCATCCGCCAGTACCACTCGCTCGAGCTTGACGATCTTCTGGCCGTTGGCGAACTGATAGCCGATGCCCGTGATCACGTCGCCAGGCTTGACCGTCGTCTTGGTCCAGCCGTTCGCCGCCATCCGGTTGATGGCGGGCCCACCGACCAGCCACGTCTCCAACTCGCCCTCATCAGTCCGAACCTCCAGGGTGATCATCGGGTGTGGGTTTTCCCAGGCGAACTCCATCACCGTGCCCTTCACGGTTACGAGTCGGGAAGTGCTCACCGGCCACGAGTGATGCGCAGAGAGCGGAACTGCGCCGGAGACCACCGCAAGAATGACCAAGACCGACGCGAGTAAGACCCTCATCCCCCTCCTCCTTCAGCGATTCTAGGATAGAACCATGGAGATAGCGGCTGGGGCGGGAAGTGACGCCCATCGTCCCCCGTCCGTCGTGTCTTCGAGGCCTTGCCCCTCAGGTTCTGACTATTGACGATTCGGTGTGGCAAATCGTCGAGGTGATGAGCTTCCTGAACGCGGACCTTGGTCGCGCGCGTGAATCAGGCAATGGCTCGCGCCTTCGGGCGCGAGCCACGCCAAGTCGCGTCGCATGTGCAGGCTGCGAGGTTCGCGAAGCCAGCGAAATCAGCACGCTCCGGATCAGATGGCAAGCGGCCCAAGAGCTTGCAAGAGCTTCGTACCATTCGGCGATCCCCAGCCCGTAACGGCGTCAAATCCCGGTCCCGCGTTGTATCCCCCGACCGATGCGGTGTCGTTGTCCCCGGTCGTGATGTCGTTGCAGCCCGACGCGCCAACTGTTGAGCCGCCAATCAGCTGATAGAGGAGGGGCGTCAGGAAGGGCAACCGCTTCCCCCCCGGAAGCTTTGCCGAGATTCGGCAGATGAGGCATGCCCACAACGGAGTCGCGGCACTTGTTCCACCGTTTCCACCCGGCTTGCTGTCAATCACCACCTCATACCAGGGCGAGCCGGCCAGGGCGGCAACATCGGGCACGATGCGGCCGTCGATCGCATGGGGGTTGATTGAGGAAACATTCACCGTCTGCCAGGCGGGACGAGGGAATTTCTCGCTGACGCCACCGCCGCTCGAGCCGCCTCTGTCAGCCCGCCGACCGTCGCCGTTCTTCCAAGTTTCCTCATTCACGATGGCTCCCCCGGCGACGTTGAATTGCGTTCCGCCAACTCCGAGCACGTAGGGGCTTGCCGCCGGGAAGTCCGCGTGGGCCAGACCATCGTCTACTTGGTCGTACGAACCGTCGTCGCCTGACGCAACGCACACAGTGATTCCGAGGAGCGCCGCCTGATGGAGCGCGTCGTTGATAGCGTCAATCGCTCCCTGCGACCATTGGGGGTCGTCTTCCGCGAGCCCCCAGCTCACCGAGATGACGGTCGGCTCGTCGTTCATCGCTTGGTCCAAGATATCAACCCACCCTTGCTCGTCAAATGTGCAGAAGTACACATTGATGGATGACCTTGGGCATACCGACGCTGCCACCTCGACATCCAGCATGACTTCGCCTTCCTGACCGTCGTGCGCATCAGTTGGCGCATTGTCGACGCTGATCGGACGGATCGTGGGCACCGGTGACAGGCCCGCAATCTGACAGAACCTCTCGAGGTCATGTGGGAAGTATCCACCGCCGAACTCCAAGAGGGCGATCGTCTGCCCCAGGCCATCCCCGTCCGGAAAGGCGTAGAGCTCGGCCAGTTGTGACCCGTAGAGCCCTTGCGGCCGAATGGCCTTGACGTGTTCCGTGTGGGTCAGAGCTCTGCGCTCTCGCACGACTTTTCGCTCGTCCAATCCGAAGACGCCGATGATCTTGCCATCGAGTTCCTGAGGAATATGGATGCTCCCGGTACGTCCGCGATGCACCCGCGCCGCCGTCTTGAAATCGAACAACTTGATGTCAAACGCGTTCTCTACCGCGGAAACAGGACCCTTGAAATGCAACAGCGAAGAATTGGCATCTCCATTGGAAGGGGTGAGCCCATATTTTTGGAATACCTTGATGGCCTCTTCTCTGTCGGCTGGGTTGGCACCGTACTTGGAGTCGAAATCTTTTCGACTCATGATTCGAGGGCGTTCCGGATCGATATCCGGGAGTGCAGCTTTGCGGCGCAGCCTGACCGTGACGTCCATCTTCGAGTCGGGATTGGTGGGTCGGAGAAGGGTTCCTCCCTTGGGTGCGGCCCGATAGCTGCCGGGTAGTTCGACGTGGGACTTTGTGCTCATCGCTTGCCTCCTTGATTGGATCGCTGGGCGGCGCGCTGCGGCATGCCAGTGTGGAAGAGCAACCAGGCGTGATTTGAGTACTACACGTCGATATTGATCTCTCGTCTGAGACTAGACAGACATCCGCGAATTTTTCTCGCTGGGCGAGTCCCGCCAACGAACGCTTACTCGCCAGATCGACGTTCAGCGGATCCGGGATCTCTCGAGGGGCATCGCAGTCGGAATCTCATGGCTCAGCGGTATTCCCGAGAAGATGGCCCAACGCGCGCCATGCCGTTGAGTTAGGTGCTGACTTGAAGTCTCGTCCTGGCGCGACGGTTCACTGCTCCTGCGGTAGCAGGCCTGTGACTGACCATGCGGGTCGGAGCGCGGTGCCGGGCTGCTACGGCGCCGGGCTGAGGCCATGACGGCGCATGATTTCCGCCATCTTGGCACGGTCCGGCGGCCCGCCGGCCGCGTTGATCAGCGCGGCAGACTCGCGGAAATACCGAGGACCGATCGCTGCGGGCGTGATGGCACAAAGGGCCTTCACGTCCTGGCTCCCGTGATTGTCGAACCGGTGAACGGCGCCGCGCGGAATGCAGAGGGCCTGCCCCGGCCCGACGTCGAACCGTTTGCCGTCGACCGTCCAGGTCAGCACCCCTTCGATGCCGTAGACCGTCTCCTCGTAGTGATCGTGACTGTGCGCCGGCGCTGCCAGCCGCTGGGCGGCGGGGACTGTGAGCTCGAAGAGGGCGACGCTGCCACTCGCGTCCTCTCCCGTGATCAGGAAGCGCACGGCGAGCGGCCCGAGGTGGATGGTCTCGTCGGAGGGATTGACCTGGACGTCGGTGGACGGTTGTGCCATGGGCGAGCCTCCAAAGGTAAATGTCGTTTACTTGTGTATACTGTAAATGAGATTTACTATCATGTCAAGATCGTCGTGGCCCCCTCTTTCGCGGGTCGCCCCGAACGAGATGCTGATCGGCGCTCTACTCCGCGTTCCGGCGCAGGCTATTCACCGCCGGATCATCAAGGAGCTCAACGCCGCCGGCTTCCACGAGCTCCGCGTGCCGCATATGGCGGTGCTGCAGTTTCCGAGCCCGGATGGGGTCCGCCCTGGGATGCTTGCCGAGCGCGCCGGCATGAGCAAGCAGGCTATGAACCAGCTCCTGCGGAGCCTCGAAGCCCTCGGGTATCTCGCCCGGTCCGACGCACCCGATGAAGGACGCGCGCGAATTGTCCGCCTGACCAAACGAGGACGCGCCGCTTACGCGAAGATCCACGATATCCTCCGCGACATCGAACGCGAGTGGAACGCTGAGCTCGGAGTCAGGCATTTCACCCAGCTCAAAGCGCTGCTGCTCCGTGTCTGGGAGAGCCCGTTGATTCGCTAGCCGCCGGATCGACCTTTTGCCTAGCTGCGAGCAAACGCCACGAGTGTCCACGCGAGTGCGATGCCGACCACAACCAGGGTGAAGAGAGGATTGCTCAGGTCCGCGCCGATATATGTGAGCACAAACCACGTCATGGAGGCCGCAACCGCGCCGACGCTCAGCGACACGACGAGGCGTCCGAACATCGTTATGACCCCAATATCCCGGAGCCGGGGCGTGCTTTTCGTGTTGATCTTGCCAGGGTATCTCGATAGTGTCTCGATTTGTCTCATCGTGCTCGCAGGGTGGCTTCGGTGGCAAGCGCGTTTCGCTGAAGGAGGCATCCATGTCCAAGAGTGCCAGTGAGCGCGGCCTCAGACGACGCGAGTTCATATCTTATGCACTAGCGATGGGTGGCATGACTGCAGTCACACCCGTCATCAGGACCGCCAGTTTGCGGGCAGACATCCCGCGCCGCGCCCTCGACCCGGTCAATCCGGACATGCTCTTCGGGACGACCAGCTCGCTCTGGAATCAGCAGCACGATATCGCATGGGGAGTCAAAAGGGTCGCGGCGCTCGGACTGCAGGGGATCGAGACCTACGGGATCGATGTCGAGTCGTATCGAGGCAAGCCTGCGGCCCTCAAGAAGCTGTTCGACGAGTCCGGAATCACGTTCATCGATTCTTCCAACGGTGAGAAGGGGCAGTCGACGAACTTCATTGACCGGGACGAGATCCCCAAGACCATTGCCGACCATGGCGTTTGCCCGCGACTTTCTCCAGCCGCTCGGCGCGCGTCACTGGAAGTGCAACATGGGCAACCGCCCGGCTGGCGGGCCTACCGACGATCAGCTCAAGAGACTCGCTGACACGCTGAACGAGATCGGGAGGCAGACGTTTGCGATGGGCATAAAGATCGCTCCGCACCCTCATATCTGGGGGCCCATGGAGCGCGAGCCCGACGTGCGGCGGGTCATGGAGCTGACCGATCCCACATACGTCTGGCTTACCACGGACACGGGGCATCTCGTTCTGGGTGGGATGGATCCTGTGCAGATCATGAGCGACTATTTTCCGCGCATCGCCGAAGTTCACCTGAAGGATACGTACGCAAAATATCGCGGCAACACCTCCACGCCAACGCAAGAGCAGCATCGGACGGCGAGCGTCTACCATAATCTGGGCGGCGGTGGCGTCGATTTCGCGGCCGTTTTCAAGTTGCTGCGGGAGCGACATTACAAGGGTTGGGTCGTGCTTGACCTCGATGGACCGCGAAAGGGCGACGACGGCTTTGACGCGATTGGCGGAAACGTCAGCTTGGCGGTGGATGACTACATCGCGCACAACGTCAATTATCTAAGGGACGTTCTCGGCGTCCGGCTGCCGCCTGTTTGACGGGGAAACGGTTGGGCAGCGGCTGTCACTAAAGGATCAACCAGCACTCCGCCGACAAGGGATGGGTGGGGCCTCGGGCGGTGCCCTGTTACGCACGCACCCGGGCTGAACCCTATACCGGTAGCCTCGTCAAAGGAGCTTTACGATGCGGTGGCGCGACATCTCGACATGTGTCACGGTGATCGTGATCCTCAGCAGCGTCGCGTGCGGCAAACCGGAGCCGAAACCTGGAACCGTCCAGGACGAAGCACTGCGCGCTGGACTGCCCCCGACGCATTTTGTGGCTGCCGGCGAAGACTACTTCCACGACATGGACTTCAACGTCGTGCGTCGTCAGCCGCTGCGACCATTCACACACGAAGAGATCGCAGGCCGCAACATGTGGCTGCTCTGGACGGGCGGTAATGATCGGCTCTGGGATCGGCTGGCCGTCGACAGCTTTGGCACGTTTGACCTGCTGAAGACGATCTCTTCGCATCCGCCTGTTCAGTACAACGATCCCCACGCCAAGCCGGGCGGCCAACCAACGTATCTGTATACCTATGGTCGTCATAACCGGTTCAAGTATCTCGGGCTCATCAACGAGCCATGCTTCTCGGAAGCGACAGGGCCGGATCCCAATCACTTCGGGCTCTGGCTCGATCAACGTGATCCCACCTGCCCACCGGATCCGTTCGCCGACGAGACGCGATATGCCGGTGTCACGGTGGGCGCGCGCGGGAAGACGGTGAAAGTCGGCTCCTACTACGGCGAACCGACAGGGGTCGTCGGCCTGCGCCTGTTTCCGAATCCCGACTTCGACGCAAAAGCGCGGCAGCATTGGAACGCCGAGCGCTTTTACAACGACCCCGACTATTACTTCGACCCGCAGCTCGTGCGGCCGTACCGCGTCGGCATGGCGTGCGCGTTCTGCCACGTCGGACCGAATCCCATCAAGCCGCCGTCGAACCCCGAGGCGCCAAAATGGGAAAACCTCAGCTCGAACGTCGGCGCGCAGTACTTCTGGTGGGACCGCATCTTCAATTGGCGCGGCGACACGGTCAACAACACGCTCTTCTATCAAGCGCTACACGTCTCGCGGCCGGGCACCCTCGACACGTCGCTCGTGTCGACCGACAGCATCAACAATCCCCGCACGATGAACGCGGTGTATTACCTGCTGCCGCGGATGTTGGAGGCACGCAAGTGGGGGAAGGAAACCCTCACGGGCGGCGGGCTCCACAATAAGCAGCTCAACGACTACGTGTCGCCTGGCGATCCGCTCGCACAATTCTTCGCGGCGCCGTCGACAACCTGGACTCCGCGTGTGCTGAAGGACGGGGCGGATTCGGTCGGCGCGCTCGGCGCACTCAACCGTGTCTACCTCAATATCGGCCTCTTCAGCGAAGAATGGCTGTTGCATTTCCGTCCGCTGTTCGGGGGCAGACCGACGTCGCCGATTCCGATCGAGACGGCGGAACGCAACTCGGTCTACTGGCGCGCCACCGAGATGCAGACGCCGAACATGGCGCGGTTCTTTCTCGCCAGCACCGATCCGCACCACCTCCGCGACGCGCCAGGCGGATTGGACTATCTCACGGCGGATGACGCGACGCTGCGCCGCGGCAAGATCGTGTTTGCGGAGCGCTGCGCACGGTGCCATTCGAGCAAACTTCCGGATCTGCCGACCGGCCTCGACCTCGAGAACGCCAACGGGCCGAACTATTTGTCCGCGTGGAACCGCTACTGGGCGTGGACGAAGACAGAGGAGTTCAAAGCACCCATGCGGGAGATGGTCCTTGACGATGGGTTCCTCGACGGCAATTATCTGTCGAGCGAGCTGCGCGTGCCAATCACGCTCCTCGGCGTCAACGCATGCGCTCCGCTGGCGACGAACGCGATCCGGAACAACATCTGGGACAACTTCTCGTCCGAATCGTACAAGACGCTGCCGTCAGTCGGGTCTATCAGCGTCCGGCATCCCACGACGGGCACCCCATCGATCTACCCTCTGCCCGCGGGCGGCCGTGGTTACATCAGACCGGCATCGCTCGTCAGTATCTGGTCGACCAGCCCGTTTCTGCTCAACAACACGGTCGGCTATTTCGAGCAGGATCCGTCGGTCGATGGGAGGATGAGCGCGTTCAGCGACGCCGTCTGGCAGATGCTGTACCCGCAGTTGCGCCGAAGGGATCCCTTGTTCGCGACGGGGGCTCCTGCTGGGGTGGGCATCATCGATCGGATTACAACCGACAGTTATCTTGATGTACCCGGAAGCTACATAACGCCGCTCCTGGCGCCCTTTGTCCCGGTGTCCCGTGCGCTCGCGCCGACGATTGGCGGCCAAGGAACATCGATCAGCATCGGTCCGTTTCCCGAAGGATTTCCAATCGGTCTGATTACCAACATCGACCTTGGTGCCGATCTCGCTGGATCTGAACGACAGGCGCAAACCAAGAAGGTGCTTGGATTGCTGGAGCGTGCCCTTCAGGAGTTGAAGTCCGAAAAGGACTTTCGTGCCGTCGCCAACAAGCTCGTCGACGATTTGCTCGCCGTCAGCAAGTGCAAGGATTTCGTCCTCAACAAGGGACATTACTTCGGAACTGACGCCTTCGCTGAAGAGTCTGGGCTGAGCGACGCTGACAAGTATGCGCTCGTCGAATTTCTGAAGACATTCTAGTCTCGCTAATCCCCAGTGCGCGATTCGGAGCCGCTTTTTCTGGCACCAACCGGCACTCAGCGTCCCCCTTCGCCTGTTGCGCGTCCCAACTCCTTGACGTACTCGATCAGCGGCGCGTAATCGGTTTCTCTGATCACACCGTTCCAGGTCGGCATCTTGGTTCCGGGCTTGAGCGCTGGCGCATCGCGAATCCACGCCTCGAGCTGTGGATCGGTGGGATAGTGCTCAACTGCGTGACGGAGGTCGCCAATACCCACGCCCTGCTCGCCGTGACACGAGGTGCACCCGTACTTGTGATAGAGCGTGTTGCCGTCCGTATCCGTCGGCGCAGGCCGCCGCTCGGCGCGTGGCACGCGATTGCCGATCTTTGGAACCGTTTGCAGATACGCGTAGAGCGCCGCTGTGTCGACTTCGGTCAGCTCGGGCATCGGCACCATCGGATACCCCAGCACGGTCCGGTCCGGGGTGACGCCGGTGCGCACCGCGCGCGTGAAATCCGCTTCGGTCCACCTGCCGATCCCGCTCTCGTCGAACGTGATGTTCGCGGAGGGAACGATCTCACCGGACTGATCCGGCATGGGGTTGCCGCCGCCCATGTAGCCACCCGATTTTTCCGGTTCCAAATCGTTCATGGTCTTGAAGTCTGCCGAATGACAACCGTAGCAGCCGACAACCGACGAGACGTAACGCCCGTACGCGACTTTGTCCGAGATCGGCGGTGTGGTGATTCGAGCCTGCGGGTACGGCAGCGGCCTGAACGCCACGTGCGTGAGGAGCTTGCTCAAGAACGATGGTTGGGAAACGCCAGGCGGCGCAGCCGGTACCGGCGCCACCAGCGGATCGCTCGAGCGAAGGAATGCGATCAGTGACGTCAGATCGTCGTCTGACATGTGTGGGAACTTTGGCATCCACGGCGGCACATACTGGCCTCGTCGATCGATGCCGGTTCGTAAGAGATACGCGATCTCGCCATCTGTCCAGTTACCGATCCCGTAGACACGGTCCTGTGTGATGTTCTTCGAGTACGCGATTCCGAATTGTGCCGGCAGATCGACGATCCGCTTACCGGTGAGCCTGCCAGTCGTCGGGTCCATGTGGCACGTCGCACACAAGAGCGTCATGTACTTGCGGCCGTGCGCGACGTTCTCAGGCGTAACGTCCACGTGGACCATCACGTGCCCTGGTGAATAGGATGGGATGCCTGTGATCGCCACGTAAGCGGCAAAGCCACCCAGGACAACGACGACCGCAAGGACGGCGTAACCGACAAACGTCAGGACTCTCTTCATTCCGCCATCTTACCCGCAGTCGGGTTCTCTGATCTGCCTGCCCGCGTTGGTTCTCCCTGTCGAGTAAGACGAGTAAAGGGAACAAACCCACACCACTGATCGTCTTATAAGCCTCATTTGCGTGTCCGTGATCCGGTGGAGGGGACGAACTATCGAGGTGCGGGGAGCGTGCTCCGGAAGGGGAGCCTCCCGGAGCCCACGCGTCTGTTCAAGCCTTACGCTACGATGTTGGCCGCGGTCGGAAGCTCAAGGCGTCGTTGCGTACGTACACAGTCGTCTGGATGCTCGTCACGATTCCAGCGGTCTTCTGCGCCAGTTTCGCTGCACCATCCTGGCCAAGTACGCGCACGACAGCGGAACCGGCATCGAGGTCCGCAAATTTTTCCACGAATGTCGCGAGGCGGTATTCGACGGAATCGCCGCCGAATATCACCCGACTGACAAGGAATCGCTTCACTTGGCCCTTCTGCTGGACGGGCAGGAGATCGTTCCGAACGTAGCCGAGAAAATCATCGCGGCGCCCCGGCGCGACGTGACTCGTCTGCAGCACGAGGATCTTGTACGTCGCGTTCGGATTGGGATCGAACGACGCTTCTGGAACGGCCTGAATCACATAGGTGGTGCCGCTCGCGATCATTTTTCGCAATTCGGCGTTGTACGTTTTCACGCCCTCGGCGCCGAGCGCACGCTCGATCGGACTCGGGTTGTCGCGATCGGCGAACTTGCCGATGGGCGTCACAATCCGAAACTCGCCGAGTGGTCCATATGCGGACTGGTACACGTCGCGTTGAGCGACACCCGCCTTCTTGAGCGCGGGGATCGTCCGCTTCTCCTGAAAGTCAAGCCACGCATCCACCATGTCCGGCTTGATGCGGACACCATTCACCGTCGACCGCTGTACCTGCGGTGGGGGCTGCTGTCCGGATGAACTTGCGCAGCACGTCGCCCAGATCCCGAAAATCGCTACCGCGCCAACGGCCGTCCACGCGCCTTTCTTCATGGCTGCCTCCTCTCGCGTGATCCCCTGTGTCAGCTGTCTATGGATGAGGTAAGGGAGTCTACTGGTCAGGTGGGTGCGGGATAACCCCCGAGGAAGCCCGCGCTGTCCCTCGGGATCCGGTCGAGCTGTGGTTAGCGAGCATTTCATGCGGGGGGCCCAAATTCCGCCCAACTCGGTCGTTCGCTCGATCGCGAGACGTCGCCGCATTAAAGCTTATAGACAGCCCTTAGAGAAGAATTCTCAGCCCGCGAACGGCTCTACCGGCTCCGGCTGGCCCCGCCGCCGCCCCAGGCTCCACCGCCGAAATCGCCGTCCGACCGATGACGACGGCGATCGGGAGTCGGATGGTGCCTAGGATGTGCCTGTCGCTCAGCCACCCGGGCCTTCGGTGGATCCGGACGACGCCTGCAGCGCCGTCCGCTCGTGGCTAGCGAGGGTCGTGATCCTCGTCGCACCCTTGGGCGTCGCCGCGTTGATCGCCTTGCTCGTCATCACCGCATAAGCTCGTCTTGCTTCCAGGCGTGAAAGACACGCCCCGCAGCACCTCTCCGTAGCGGGCCGTTCGAAGCGTCGTAAAGTGCTCGCCGGCGGGCAGCGTTGTCGCCTTGAGCCGATCGGTGATGACGACGAGCTGATTCGGGTCGGCCCCCTGGTCCCCGCTGCGGCTCACGGTGGAGGTAATCGCCCAGATGGTGACCGTGCCGTCTCCATTTCGGCGGCCGGTCATATTGCGCAATCCGTCTGGTGCGGGGGTGGGGTAGGGCGCAGTACCCGGAGGGTGGGGCACCACATACGGCACACCCAGGTTCAGACCTTTCTGCAGCGTGTAGACGAGTCGCCATGATGTTCCGTTGAACACCCACTTCTGCAAACCGGATCCGGCGTCGGTCGCGGCATTGGCCACAGTGCCATCCCCCTCATCTGCGACGTAGAGGGTTGTGGCATTGGCGAACCAAATGCCAAACGGGAAACGGGGGAGCGGAGGGGTGGTATTGCTGGCGAGACCGGTCGGGAGGCCTGGCAAGATCGTGATCGGGACATTGATAAGCTTCCCGCCCGGCGCATTAGCGGGGGTGGGCAATTCGCCTGCGGTGCCGACCTGGTAGACCGTGTTGATGCCATTCCCACCGCTCCCCTTGGTGACATACAGCGTGTTGTGGAAAATCGTCAGCCCTCGGAAGTTATTGTCCTTACCGGGCTTGTCTGCTGGATATCCGAGGGACGTCACGTCGAAGTTCCCGATCATGTCGATGTTCGGCGGGACGGGTGGCGTTTGGTGTGGAAACAGCAGCTCCACCCCGGTCGAGTGGGTGAGATTGAGACCCACCTGCGTCGCCTTGAGCTGGGACGTGTTGAGCCCGCCGTTGTTATTGTTGCCCGTCAGGTAATACAGCTCGTGCGCCTTGATGGCGGCGCGTCCGTTGTTGCCGCTGTAAGCGTTGCCTTCCGTGATCTGCACATGACCATCCGCATCCACCTCCGCGACGGTCCGGTAGTATCGCGAAACGACCGGGTTGGAGGGATCAACGACGCCCGGGGTACTCGAGTTGGACACGTCAAGTTCGTTGGGTGCCGTCAAAAACCCTGCACCGCCGCGGTAGCCGACAAACGTAATCGACCTGCCATCGTCCGACAGGTTGAGCGCCAACTCGGACTTGGACGAAAAGCTCGTCACAATCTCTCTCTGATCAATCGCCAGCGTGTTGATCAACCGGCCGCTCGGCGTGATCTGATCGAGAAAGATCGGGGCCGTCACGCCGAAGCTGCCATCGACGGCGGACGGGGCGTTGTTGAAGACGGTCGGGTACGTCCCGTCGGCGATGGCCTTGCCGCAGGTGACCGTCACCGGCGTCGTACCGCCCGCGAGGAGCGGCACATTCACCGTGCCCGCCACACAGCCGGGCGGCAGCGTTTGCCCAAGGGCGACCGTGGCGGCATCACCGACATACACGCTGCGGCTTACCACCAGATGACTCGGTGTGAAATGATCCTCGTTGTGTATTGCTGAAGTGACGAACCCAGTCAGAAGCACGATCAAGAAGATGAGGCCAGCCGGTAAAAGTCCAATTGTTCGAACAGAGGTCGGTCGCACAGGTGCCTCCACACATACAGCCCCAAAGCAGTCAGCTCGGCGCAAGTCGTCGCCCGGTCCGGAAGGGGGGCCGACGAGCATAGCGGACCGATGTAACATCCGTACTCCGACGACGCGCCGCCCATCCTTTTAGAGAATCTTCAGCTCCAGAGGGCCGACTCGGTAGGCACACGTGTTTATACGGCGCCCGCGACCGGAATCGTTCCGTTAGGCGAGATGTATACTCTCGGTCTCGATGGGGTCGCATCCCGCATGCATAGACAGACATCAATGGCACGCAGAAGACTTCTTCCCCTGATCGTCCTGGTGGGTCTTACGGTGGCGGGCGCAGCGGCGCAACAACAGCGCCCGCGGATTCCGCCGACCGGCACGATCAAGAAGGTCCGCGACAACCTGTACGTGATCCCCGGTGCCGGCGGAAACACGACAGTGTTCGTGACGCAAGGCGGTGTCGTGCTGGTCGACACCAAGCTTCCAAACAACGGCGAGGCGATCATGAACCAGGTGCGCACCGTCACCAACCAGCCGGTGTCGATGATCATCAACACGCATTCGCACCCGGATCACATCGGCAGCAACGATTACTTTCCTGCCTCGGTCGAGGTGGTGACTCACGAGAACACACGGAAATGGATGGCTGCCAACCCGCGGGTGGCGTCGAACCCGGCGGCAATGCCGCACCGGACGTTCACCGATCGGATGACACTCGGGAGCGGCGACGATCGGATCGACCTCTATTACTTCGGCGCAGGCCACACCAACGGCGACGCGTTTATCGTTTTTCCCGCCCATCGCGCAATGGCCGCCGGAGACATGTTTGCTTGGAAGATGGCACCGCTCATCGATCCGTTGGCGGGCGGCAGCGTCCTGGCGCTGCCCGAATCGCTCGAGAAAGCCGTGAAGGGAATTCCGAACGTCGACACGGTGATCGAAGGCCACGGCGACGTCAACACCTGGGAGGGATTCCGTGACTACGTGCAGTTCAATCGGGCGCTGGTCAACACGGCGACAACCGGCATGGGGAAGAAGACGGCGGAGGAGGTCGCGGCCGAGCTGAGGCCGAAATTCCCCGTCTTCATGAAAGAGGAGCTCCTGACGGATATGGAGTACGGCGGCACGCCGTGGTCACGCGCGGTGATCAACGTGAACGTCGCGTTTCAGGAGTTGGGGAAGCGCTGAGGGCCCGTTTCTAGCGCTTCCTGAACTCCACCCGCGCACCGCCCTGGATGCTGCTCGTCACGCCGCTGATGGTGGTGCCGTCGGCGGAGAGCTCGCCCGCAAAGTTCCACGACTGCGTGTTGGGGAACTCCCAGTTCATCCGACGGTCTTTCACCGTGAAGCGCTTGAGCGGCTTGTCGATCTTTTCTTCCTTCGGAAGAGTCGTGCCGATCAGTTTGCCCACGATGGCGCCATCAGCGTTCTTCGTGAACTCCAACTCGATATCGTAGTCGATCGTGGGGATGCTGGGCCGTCCCACCCATCGTCCCGCGAGCGCGTTGGCCACATCCGCTTCGACCTGAATCGGAGTCGCCTTTTCCGGATGCGGATTCGCGCGCTCGAAGCGTGAGGTCGTGACGTAGTTCGGCACGATCTGGTTCCCTTCATGGCACGCGTACTCCCACCACTCGTATGTCGGATCGTGGCGCATCGAATAACGGACCGTGAACGGGCGCGTGAGGATGACCGGATCCTCTGTTTTCACCTCGTAGAGCCACATCTTGTCGTTCAGGCGGGTGATCCGCTCTGTCGTCTTCATCTGGTCGCTTTGCGGGAAGCGGTTCCCCGCCGGCGAGCCCACGACGGCGAGGTTGATCATCGGCGCCAGGCCGCCTTTGTAGTTGGTCGTCTCGACGACGAGCGTGTTGCCCTCCCAGCGGCCGCGCGAGTCGCCCATGTATTGCTTGTGCGCCGACGGCAGCGACGGCCGGCCATCTGTGAAGACGACGCGCGCGTCGTGGATCATCTCGAGGTCGAATACGACGACGCCCGGCGCCTGCCAGATCCGGAACCCGCCGTTGTAGCGGTACGGCATCATCGACGAGGGCATGCCGCGCGTGATGCAACGGTCCCAGCTGTCGAAGTCTGTCGCCCAGTCGAAGGCCGGCGACTCGCCGGGCAACGACCAGCCGCTGCGCATCTCGAGGGCGCGGCGTTTGCCTTCCGGGGTGAGGGCCGGCAGCAAGCCGTTCGGTGGGTCTACGATGAGGGTGGTCTGCCGCTGCGGTGTGCTCGGGTCGGTCACACCCGAGAGGAGCGCCCTGCCGTACTCGCCCTTCTCGATCGCCTGTCGACCGGGGTCCCCGCGGCCAGATGCCGCGGCGATGCGCTGCTTGTACTCCTCGTCCGTCCACCACGCTTTGTTCATGTCGCAGGGCGGGCCACCGAATCGGGTGGCGTTGGCGCAGCGTTCGAGGGGGACGCCGGCGGCCTGCATCATGTTCAGGTTCGCTTGAATGTCGGGCTCACCCCACGGTGTGGTCGGTTGGACCCACCCTTTCGGGGTCTCGATGAAGTTGTTGGCCTCGCTTGGCGGCCCGAGAATCGACTGGCCCTGCGGGGTCACTACGAATGCCGCCGCCGCCACCGCACCGAGCAGGGCAGCGCGCATGGTCCGCAAGATTGGGTGCATAGACACTCCGTGCCAGCGTGTGCCGCCGGCGCCGGGCTCTAAGGTACTCCCGACCGGACCGGGACGTCCACCTCCCACTGTCACGCGGTCCCCGGAGTAAGATGCAGTCCGTCCTCTGTGCGTTACCGGGA
>Ga0182041_10000132_pt1 | contig 32748 bp, 27 predicted proteins | sample flu12Cox44000178_FD_125967 | JGI IMG/M metagenome (GOLD analysis project Ga0182041, IMG submission 125967) | Lab enrichment of tropical soil microbial communities from Luquillo Experimental Forest, Puerto Rico - flux8day.12C.oxic.44.000.178 | ecosystem: Environmental > Terrestrial > Soil >...
ATACGTCGTCGAGCGCGTCGCCGAGGCGCTCAACACGGTGCGGAAACCGATCAACGGATCGAAGATCCTGCTCGTTGGGGTTGCCTACAAGAAGGACGTGAACGACATGCGCGAATCGCCGGCGCTTGACATTCTCGAGCTGCTGCTGCGGCGGGGCGCGCGCGTGAGTTATTCCGATCCGTGGGTTCCTGAGCTCAAACACGACAAGCACGCCTTCACGTCCTTGGATCTCGCTACGGCGCTCGCCAACAAGCCGGATTGTGCCGTTATCTGTACCGACCACTCGAAGTTCGACTACCAGACGCTCGTGAAGAGCGGCACGCTTGTCGTCGACACGAGAAACGCGCTGCGCGGTTTCACGGACGCCTCCATCTCGCGGCTATGACCCTCGGTCGAATCCCGAGTCCCGAATCCCGAATCCCGCCGTTAGTTCTCGTAAAACACCTTGACCTCGCCGACCTGCACCCCGACTTTGCGTAAGTCGCTGCTGCCGGGCAGATAGACGGCTGGCTGCCAGGTTCGGGGGACGCGCAAGTCCACGCGCTTGTACCGCTGCAGCGATGGGAGAGGCGGCAGAACCACGTTCAGGACGGTCCACGAGCTGCCGACGAGCGTGCTTCCCGCGTTGCCGCCAGCCACGTGCGCCTCCACGATCGCCGGGTCTAGCCCGGGAACGTCGATTGGCAGCCGCGCCGGAATGTACACGCGGGTGGCGCCGCGCGGGACGAACACGCTCGCGTAATCGTGCGTCCATCTGTACCGTGTGCCGTCGGTGTCGGTCTCCCACGGCTCTAGTCCGTCGACGCCGGGCGAGGCCGCCGGAACCAGCGGTTGCCCCGCGGCACGGAGGCCGCCGAAGCCCGCGACTGCAAACACGACAAGGACGGCAACTGTTCGCCAGCTGCGTGGGCCGTCAGTCGCGGAAAGTCCTGGTGCGCGTTCCGCTACGTCGACGCCGTCTGTAGGGCGGCGGAGATCGATGAGCACGGATCCACCGAGTCCGGCGACCAGGCCGAGCAGCATCCAGAACGGGAAGGCCACTTCGTCGAGGAGCAGCGGATGCCCCGCCAGCGACGTCGCCAACATCACGACCACCCCAGCGAGGCAGCCGAGCAGGCGCGTGTCCTCGGGACGGTGGGCGAGCGCCCGCGCGCCCCGCGCCACGATGAGTCCAACGAACCCGACAAAACACCCGAGCCCGACCAGGCCGAGCTCGCCAACCACCTGTAGGAAAAAATTGTGCGCGTTCTGAAAACCGTACATCCACGCCATCTGCGCGGTCAGAAATAGCGGCGACGCATCGTAGTACCGCCCCACCCCGACCCCGAGCGCCGGTCTCGCCGCAATCATGCGAACACTCGTCGCAGTGAACTGGCGGCGAAACGCGGTGCCCGGGTCACGGCGAAGCGTCCACGCGCGGGCGCCGCCCGCCAGAACGGCCGTGATCAGAATCGCGGTGACGGCCGCGGCGCGCGCGGTTGGCCGCCATGAAGCGCTCAGGGCGCAGACGGCGGTCACACCGAATGCGATCACAGCCACGGCGATCCCCGTCCGCGACCCGGTCATCCAGAGCGCGGCCGCTTCAATGATGGCCACCGCCACCCATGGGCGGCTCGGCCAGATGGTCGCCTTCCTCCGCCGGGCCGCCATTCCAAGCGCCACGAACAGCATCATGCCGAAGTAGCTGGCAGCGGCGTTGACGTCGCCGACGTGAGCGCTCGTCCGCGTTGCAGTACGGGCATGCTCCGCGAGCACCGCCGCCGGCGCGATGCCGTAAGCGACGAGCAGACTGCTCGCGGCCGCTAGCGCCGCCGCCACGGTAAGGACTGCCGGCAGGGAAAGCGCCAGCCAGGGTGTCGCGCGGAAGAGTGTGGTCGTGGCGGCGACGAGTGCGATGCCCTCAATCAGGCGCGCCCCCGCGCCAAATCCGATGTGATCGGGCAACAGGTAATACGCTTGATAGAGCACCTGCAGCGTGTCCGCGAGCTCGCCGGGATACGCCGCGGCGCTCCATGCCTGGACGCCGACCGACGCAACGACGATTGCGGCGAGAAACCAGCCGGCCGCAGCCGGCACGCGAGGGCCGGATGCGGCGGGCCAGGGGCGGGCGAGCCAGCCAGCCAGGAACGCCATCACGACGGCTTCGCCAATTCGAAAGGGCTCGAGGCCGAGACTGGTTTCGAGAAGGTGCCCGAGCGGCGTCACGAGCGCGACGCCCAACAGTCCATGGCTTGGCGACACGAGCGCCGCCGTCAGTACCGAGCCGATCAGGAGTTTGGTTGTCCACGGCGTATTGAACACGAGGACAGCAATGGTGAACCAGGCGGGAACTGCTGCGAGCGCAAGACGGACGGCGCGTGACCGCCAGACCAGAGCCCCCCCACGCGGCAGCCGCAACGGGGATTCCGCCAGCGCGGGCCGCCGCATCACGCCCGGCCGGACCCGGGTGACTGCATCGGTGGCTGCAGCCCGGCCGGCCGCACGGCGCGCGACAGCTCGTCGACAAGTTGCCTGAGCGCCGAGAGCTGGGCTTCGACGTCGCCAAGCCGCATGTCATGACGCCGATCGCGTGTCAGCGCCACGTCCGACGCCTTGAGGACCTCATCGGCTACGGCGTTGATGGCGCCCGACAGCCCCCGCAGGAGGCCGGCGACATCGCGATCCCGCGTGTCTACATACGGCGTGATCTGCTGCAGGTAGACGACGAGGAGGCTCTGAAAGCGCACCAGCTCCGCGATCGCGTCGTGCAGGACGGTCAGCGTGCTCGCGATTGACGCGCGCGTCTCGCGCGCTACGGGGACGTTCCGGTTCAGATGATCGACGACCGCGGCGTTGAACCGCTGCTGATGCTCGAAGAGCGGCGCCACTACGCGGCGGACGATTGCCGCGAGCCGTTCGCCGATGTAATGTCCCGGGCGCCCGCCAGGGGGGGATGTCTCGATTTTCCACAGCACGTTCAACGGCGTCAGCTGGTGCTCGTCGGGGCCCGGCGGGGCGTGGGGAAAGTCGTGCGGCAGCTTCTGGATCGCGCGATCCAGACGGGTGAGCGCCTCGTTGTATGCGCGATCGGCGGCGTCTCGCTCGGCTTTCAGGGCCGCGAGATCGTCAGGGTGCGGCATCGACTACGTTGACGGTGTCAGACAGGGCGTCGTCACGTCGCAGCTTCGGCTCACCGCCCGACCATGCCTTCCACGGGACTGCTGGCGCTTGCGTACATCTTCCGCGGGATCCGCCCAGCCAGGTACGCCAGGCGGCCGGCGCGCACCGACAGCTTCATCGCTTCCGCCATCGATACCGGATCCTGCGCGCCTGCGATCGCCGTGTTCATCAGCACGGCGTCGGCGCCGAGCTCCATCGCCAGCGACGCGTCCGACGCCGTCCCGACGCCGGCATCGACGATGAGCGGGACGTGCGAGCCCTCCCGGATGATCCGGATGTTGTTGGTGTTCTGAATCCCGAGCCCGGAACCGATCGGCGCGCCAAGCGGCATGACGGCGGCGGCGCCGGCCTCCTCGAGCTTTCGGCAGACGATCGGATCGTCAGTCGTGTACGGCAGTACCACGAATCCTTCTCGCACCAGGACGCGCGTGGCCTGGAGCAGCGCCTCATTATCGGGAAAGAGCGTCCGCTCGTCGCCAATCACCTCCAGCTTGACCCAGTTGGAGAGCCCGGCCTCGCGGCCCAGACGGGCGATGCGAATGGCTTCATCCGCGGTGTAGCAACCGGCCGTGTTTGGCAGAAGGAAGTATCGTGAGGTGTCGATGTAGTCGAGCAGCGACTCGGTCTCGCGGGCGAGATTCACCCTGCGCACGGCTACCGTCACCATTTCGGCGCCCGACGCGTCGTGCGCCTTCACCATGACGGCCGGGGATGAGTACTTGCCCGTGCCGACGATGAGCCGCGATGTAAACGTTCTTCCCGCGATCGTGAAGCTGTCCACTATCCACCTCCGACGAAGTTCACGATCTCGACTTCGTCCCCCTCGCGCACCACCACGTCGTCGAACGCGAGCCGTTTGACAACCGCCAGGTTGTGCTCGACCGCGACGCGACGGGCGTCGATGTTGAGCCGGGTCAGCAGTTCCGCCACGGTGACGGGGCCGCCGAGCTCGAACCGGTCGCCGTTGAGCGTGATAGTCACGTCTGAATCCCGAATCCCAAATCCCGCCCCCCCGAATTACGCAAATCTTAGCGCACATCGACAGCCGCGCGATTTTGGGTCAAGATGCCAGGATGGCTTCACAGCAAATGGTCCCGCTGGATATCGTCGAGCGTTATCGCCGTAACCGGGCGCGGTCCCGCGCGATCTTCGACCTTCTCGCAGACCAGGCGTACTACAGCCGGCCAATTGCGCTCCGCCACCCGATCGTGTTCTACGAAGGGCATCTGCCGGGCTTCAGCTTCAACACCTTGGTGAAGAAAGCGCTAGGCGGAAAGAGTATTGACGCGCGGCTCGAGGCGCTCTTTGCGCGCGGCATCGACCCCCACGAATCCACGAATCCCGACGCTCGACATCGGGATCACGCCGCGAGCTGGCCCGCTCGCTCGACCGTGCGAGCGTTCGCGGACGAAGCCGATCGCCGCGTCATCGACGTCCTGCGAACCGCGGACCTGGATCAGCCGGGGCACCCGCTGCTCGATCACGCGGAAGCCGTGTTCGCGATCCTCGAGCATGAAGCCATGCACCAGGAAACGCTCTTGTACATGTGGCACCGCCTGCCCTTCGAGCTGAAAACAGCGCCCGAACGCTATCGCCCGTTGACCGCCGGACCGCCCGCGCGTCAGGAATGGATAGACGTTCCCGCGGCGTGCGCCACGCTCGGCGTCGATCGCGGGACGATCCCCTTTGGCTGGGACAACGAGTTCCCTGCCTGCGCGGCCGAGGTCGCGCCGTTTGCCATCGAGCGGCACGACGTCACCAATGAACGCTTTCTCGAATTCGTCGATGCGGGCGGGTATCGCGATCCCCGCTGGTGGACGCCGGAAGACTGGAAGTGGGTGCAGGACGAGCGCGTCGAGCATCCGTTGTTCTGGGAACGGTCCGGGGCCACTGGTGAAAAAGACCATACACGCGACAACGGCGGCAGCTGGCGCTGGCGGGCGATGTTCGAGTTGGTGCCGTTACCGCTGTCCTGGCCGGTATACGTCAGTCATGCAGAGGCGTCGGCGTTCGCTCGGTGGCGTGGCGCCCGGCTTCCCACCGAAGCCGAGCTTCAGCGCGCCGCCTACGGCTCCTCGGACGGTGAGCGCCAGCATCCGTGGGGAGACGCCGATCCGACCTCAGCCGAAGCGGTTGTGGATTTTGCCAGCTGGGATCCGGAGCCCGCCGGTAGTCATCCTAAAGGAGCGAGCGCTTGGGGCATCCAGGATCTCGTGGGGAATGGCTGGGAATGGACGAGCACCACGTTCGAGCCGTTCCCGGGCTTTCAGCCGATGGCGTCCTACCCCGAGTATTCAGCCGACTTCTTTGACGGCCAGCACTTCGTCATGAAGGGAGCTTCACCCGCGACGGCGCGCGAGCTGCTGCGGCCCACGTTCAGGAACTGGTTTCGCGGGCGATATCCCTATGTCTATGCGACATTCCGTTGCGCAAGAGACAGCAAGAGCCGAGCGTAAAACCTTCGCCGACGACGTCGAGTACTACCTGTCGCTGAGCCCGCGACAGCTGCCCTCGCAGTACCTCTACGACGAGTTGGGCTCTGCCCTGTTCGAAGCCATCTGCCGGCTTCCGTGGTACCCCATTACTCGAACCGAGCAGCGGCTGCTCGCCTCGCGCGCCCGCGACATCATGGCCTGCCTCGATGGCGACGTTGACGACATTCCACTGTCCACGTTGGTGGAGCTCGGACCCGGAAGCGGCGAGAAGCTCATGACGCTGCTTGACGCCATCGCCGCGCGCCGTGCGTCGATGCGCCCGGGCGCGGCGCATGCCGTGGCGGCCCACGCCGCCCAATTGGCGCACGGTCGCGCGCGCCACGCGATCACCGTGCATCTCGTGGATATCTCTGCATCGGCGCTCGAAGCCGCCAGCCGCGCGGTCGAGTCGCACACCGACGTCGCTATCGTGACGCACCAGACGACGTACGAGGCCGGACTCGCCGAAATCGGCGCTGAGATCAGCCATGGGGTACCGCCCGCCGGCCGCACCCTCGCGCTCTTTCTCGGCTCGAACATCGGCAACTTCGATCCTCCGGGGGCCCACGCTTTTCTCCGAAACATCCGGGGCGCGCTGTCCCCGGGCGATGCGCTGCTCGTCGGCGCCGATCTCGTCAAGAGTGAGCGCGATCTGCTGCTTGCCTACGACGATCCCCTTGGCGTCACGGCGGCATTCAATCGCAACCTCCTCGTGCGGGCGAACAGGGATCTCGGGGCCGACTTCGACATCGACGCCTTCACCCATCGCGCCGTCTGGAACCGGGACGCGTCAAGAATTGAGATGCACCTCGTGAGCGCCCGCCGGCAGCGCGTGCGGATTCCCGAATCGCGCCTCGACGTCACGTTCGAGGCCGGCGAAACGATCTGGACGGAGAGCTCCTACAAATACCAGCCTGCCGAGATCATCGGCATGCTCGAACGGGCGGGCTTCCGGCGATGGGAGCAATTCCTCGACGGGCGGCGGACGTTCGCGCTGACGCTGGTCCAGGCGGTGTAGCGCCCTGACGGCGCCTGCCTTTTCTTTGCACGCTCGCCCGAGTACACGGATCGTGTCCATCTTCGCCGGGCGGGTCGATTGACTCGCTTCGGAAATCCGTCGTACCTTTGAAGTTCCCCTACTCTTATGAATTTGAGCGAAGCAGAGTCGTCAGCCGCGCCGACGACCGCACTCGGCGTGGCCGGTTACACGTTTGCGGATCTCCATCAACCCCATCGTCTCGAATCTTTGTACGAACGGTTTTGTGAGGAAGTACAGGCCGCGGATCCGACGTTCTGGAGCCAGTGGGATGCCTATCGTCGCGCCCCGGATGCCTCGCGCCCGCCGGTAGAACTCTCGACCCTCCTCGTGGGCATGGCGCCTCATGTCAGTCGCTTTCTCCGCCGACTGTTCGACGTCGATGCGCCGGCATCGGCGATGAGCGAAGCGACGCGCGCCCAGGATGCGATCTTCCGCTTCAAGGTGGACTTCGTCCGGCGGCGCGTGCTGCCGCTCGTGAAAGCCGGCGCGCGCGTGCCGCGTTCGGCGGACGACGACGCCATCGTCGAGCGCCTGATGGCCGCACAGGACAGCGGCCTCCGAGGTGGGAGCCGCGACGAGCTTTCTCTCGCCCGCGCCGGCTGCGCGCTCCTCGACGCTGAGAGGCCCGATTCGCGAATCCCGAATCCCGACACTGAAGCGCTGAAGCGTTGGTGCGCCGCCCGCATTCACGATCCCGCCTACCGCCGCTGGGTGATTTTCAAGTTTCCGGAGACGCTCGATTATTGGCATCTCGTTGAGACGACGCCCGCTGGTCTCGGCGTGTTCGGGCCCGAGGCGCGGCTGCGGCGACGCGATGGCTTCAAGCTCACGGACCCGCGCATGACGCCGCGGGAGGTGCTGAGCGAAATCCACTACTGCGTGCTGTGCCATGAGCGCGACAAAGACTCGTGCTCGAAGGGCCTTCGCGAACCGGCCAGGAAGACCGGTGGTGCCGGCGCGGCACCCGTGTCGGGGGCAACGCCCGCCGTCTTCGCCGTGAACCCTCTTGGCATCGAGCTCGAAGGCTGCCCGCTCGACGAGAAGATCTCAGAGATGCACGCCCTGCGCAGGTCAGGCGACGCCCTTGCCGCGCTCGCCCTCGTCACGCTCGATAATCCGATGTGCCCCGGTACAGGCCACCGCATCTGCAACGATTGCATGAAGTCCTGCATCTACCAGAAGCAGGAGCCGGTCAACATTCCGCAGATCGAGACCGGCGTCCTCACCGACGTTCTGTCAATGCCCTGGGGCGTCGAGATCTACGGCCTTTTGACGCGCTGGAACCCGCTGAACGTCCGCCGGCCGTACGCACTGGCGTACAACGGCAAGAACGTCCTCGTCGTGGGCCTGGGTCCCGCCGGCTACACCCTCGCGCACTATCTCGTCAACGAGGGCTTTGGTGTCGTCGGGATCGACGGTTTGAAGATCGAGCCGCTGCCGGGGCATCTTGTCGGATCCTCGTCTGGTCCGCCCAGGCCGATTCGCGACTGGGGCGAGGTCTATCGGGCGCTCGATGAGCGCGTTTTGGAGGGATTTGGCGGCGTCTCGGAGTACGGCATTACGGTTCGCTGGGACAAGAACTTCCTGACGCTGCTGCACCTGACGCTCGCGCGCCGGCAGAGCCTCCGGATGTACGGCGGCGTCCGCTTCGGCGGCACGATGTCCGTAGACGATGCGTGGGTGTACGGCTTCGACCACGTGGCCATCGCAAGCGGCGCCGGCCGCCCGACGATTATCGACATCAAGGAGAATCTGATCCGCGGCATCAGAAAGGCCAGCGACTTCCTGATGGCGCTCCAATTGACCGGCGCATTCAAGCGCCATGCGCTTCCCAACCTGCAGGCGAGGCTGCCCGCCGTCGTCATCGGCGGAGGCCTGACCGCGATCGACACCGCGACCGAGTTGATGGCGTACTACCCGGTGCAGGTCGAGAAGACGCTTGACCAGTACGAAACGCTCGCTGCGGAGTTCGGCGAGGCGCACGTCCGCGGCCTCTTCGACGCCGAAGAGCAGGAGTGCCTCGATGAATTCCTCCGGCACGGCCGCGCGGTTCGTGCCGAGCGCGGACGGGCTGCCGAGGCCGGCGAGGCCCCCGATCTCGCCGGTCTGGTGCGCTCGTGGGGCGGCGTGACGATTGCCTATCGAAAGCGATTGGTTGATTCGCCGGCGTACCGGTTGAATCACGAAGAGGTCATCAAGTCGCTCGAAGAGGGCATCGCTTTCGCGGAAAACCTGAATCCGCTCGAAGCGGTCCCCGACGCGTACGGCGCGATCAAGGCGCTCACATTCAGAAAGGAGGGTGAAACCGGTGGAGCCATCGAAGTCGACGCGAAAACCGTCCTCGTCGCCGCCGGTACCACCCCCAACACCGCGTACGAGAAAGAGCACGCCGGCACGTTTCGGCTCGATGCAAAAGGCAAGTTCTTTCAGCCGCATTCCATCTCGCGCGAAGGCCCTCATACCGGGTGGCGCCTGACGCCGGATCCGCGGGGCTTCTTCACTTCCTACCAGTCCAACGGCCGCTTCGTCACCTATTACGGGGACAACCACCCTCGCTACGCCGGCAACGTCGTCAAGGCCATGGCGTCGGCAAAAGACGGATTTCCCAAGGTCCGAGCCTTGTTTGCCGACGCGCTCGCAACCCTCGATCCGGCCACGCAGTCCGAACGCGACGCGGCCTGGACGCGTCTCGTCGAGCGGCTCGACAACGACCTCCTGGCCTTCGTCGAGGACGTCGTTCGCCTGACTCCCACGATCGTCGAGGTGATCGTTCGCGCGCCGGCTGCGGCGAGGCGCTTCCGCCCCGGGCAGTTCTATCGTCTGCAGAATTACGAGTCGGTTGCCCGGCGTGTCGGGTTGGATGGCGCTGCCGCGGCCGGAGAAGCCGCGAGGTGGGGCGGCGGGGTCGATGGGGTTCGCCGCGTCGACGGCGTCCCTCTGTTGATGGAGGGCATCGCGCTCACGGGGGCCTGGGTCGACACCGATCGGGGCCTGCTCTCGCTGATCGCGCTGGAGCTCGGCGTCTCGAGCCGTCTGGTCGCGTACCTGCAAAAGGGCGAACCGGTTGTCGTCATGGGGCCGACTGGCGCCCCCACGGAGATTCCAACCGGCCAGCACGTCATGCTGCTTGGCGGCGGCCTCGGCAACGCGGTGCTTTTCTCAATCGCGAAGGCCATGCGCCGCAACCGGAACAAGGTTGTCTATTTTGCCGGGTACAGAAGAGGGGAAGATCTCTTCAAGCGCGAAGAGATCGAAGCCGCTACCGATCAGGTTATCTGGAGCACCGACACCGGCGCGGCCATCACGCCAAACCGGCCGCAAGACGTGCATTTTCGCGGCAACATCGTCCAGGCGATGCTGGCGTACCAGGCGGGCCGGTTGGGCGAGCCGCTGGTCCCACTGTCTTCCGTGGACCGGATGATTGCCATCGGATCGGATCGAATGATGGCCGCGGTTCAAGCCGCGCGACAGGGTGTGCTGGCGCCTCATCTCAAGCCACAGCACGCCGCCATCGCAAGCATCAACTCACCCATGCAGTGCATGATGAAGGAGGTGTGCGCGCAGTGCCTGCAGAAGCACATCGACCCGGCGACCCGCGCGGAAACCATCATCTTCTCGTGCTTCAACCAGGATCAGCCGATCGATCGCGTGGACTTCGTGAACCTCTCGGCACGGCTGCGCCAGAACACGGTGCAAGAGAAGCTGTCGAACCTGTGGCTCGACCATCTGATGCGCGGCGTCACGCTCCCGCATGTGTGAAGTCGATCATGGATTCCGCGTCCGCGCGGCCATCACCGGCGCAGACGATCAAGGCGGGGCGGTGGCACTCGCGACAGAAATGGCGGCGCGCACGGAGCGGTGAACCGGGTGCCGGACTTCAAGCGACCTTCCAGCCTTCACTGCGCAACGAGTTCATCAGTTTCACCGACCGCTCGATGAGCTCAGTGGGCTCGTCGACTTCTTCGATCGATTCGGTCCCATCGGGCCGGGTAATGACGACCCGGTAGCGTCCCCGCTCGCGCTGAATCTCATAGCGAAGCCGCTCCCCGTTGCGATCAAAAAACCAAATCATCGAACCACCTTGAGTAGCGCCAAGCTCTCAAGAATACTCCAGGCTTTTCCGTTTCCGCGCGCCCGCGGTGTGCGTTTGTCGCGCCTGTTCGTTCACTGTCGTTCGTGTCAGATAGAGTTCATTGTCAGATTTGCAAAGACTGCCGCCCCCAGCAGGCCGGCCTCCTCATTCATCATGACCTTCACGGGCATTGCGCGCAGCATCGCCTCGAGCGGCGGCTTCGCGCAGAACGCACGCATGAAGCTTCCGCGTGTGAGCGAGGGGACGATCTTCGGCGCAATACCGCCGCCGACGAACACGCCGCCCGTCGCCACGCTCCGCAAGCCCAGGTTGCCCGCTTCCGCGCCGTACGCTTCCACGAACAGGTCGAGCGTTTCAACGCAGCCAGGGCAGCGGCCCTCGAGCGCCGCGGCCGTGATCGCCGCCGGCGCGTTCGGGTCCGCGAGGTCGATTGCCGCCTCGCAGTGACCGGCAGGCGCCACATGACGTTCGGATGAGTGGCACACGCGGTGGATGTTGACGAGCCCCCGACCCGAGATCACGTGCTCCACGTCCGCGCGCCCGTAGCGCCTGGTCAGGTCCCGCATTACCGCGATCTCCCGCTCGGTCCGCGGTGCCCAATCAGCGTGACCGCCTTCGGAAGGCGACGGAATACGCCGGCCGCCGATGTTGTGCAGCAGCGCTTCGCCGAGTCCTGTACCGGCCGCGATGATCGCAATGTTCCCGTTCGGATCTGGCGCGCCGGCCTGCAGCACGAGCAGTTCCGCGTCGGTGAGGACCGTCACGGCGTAGGCCATGGCTTGAAGGTCGTTCAGCAAATGCACGCTGGCGAATTCGAAGCGACGCGCCACCTCTCGCGCGTCGGCTTGCCACGGCACGTTCGTCAGCGTTGCCGTCCGATCGATGACCGGTCCGGCCACGCCGAAACACGCCGTGGTGATCCGATCGCGCGACGTGCCGGTTTCCTGGAGGAACGCGTTGATGATCTGCGGCAACGCGTCATGGGCGAGCGTCGAGAATGCACGCACCACCAAACGCCGGGGGCGCACACGATCGGGTTCGAAGAGACCGACGAGCGTCTTGGTGCCGCCGAGGTCTCCCGCCATCAGCAAATTCGCCATTGACTTCGGCGTCATTCTCCTTCATCTTCTGGGCGATTGGCGTCTTTCTCTTCCAATCCGTCGGGATCAGATTCGTCAGGTCGCGATCAGTCGGTGCGAAAGCCGCTGGCGGGGCAGCTGGTCGTCTTCACTGGAAAGCTCAGCTCGTTGGGTCGGAAGGATGCGTGCGCGCTCGTGACGCGCCTCGGCGGCATGACGGCCGACGATGTGAGCGCGCGGACGACGGTGCTGGTGGTTGGCGCGGAAGGGTTTGCCGCTGGTGCTGAAGCCAAAAGCCAGAAGCTCAAACGCGTCGAAGAGTTGAACGCGGCGCGCGAGGCGGACGCGCCGCAGGTCCAGATTCTCAGTGAGGATGAGTTCTGCCGACTAACCGGCGTGCCGACTCCCGACGCGCTCAAGCGCCAGTACCATGCCATGCGCGACCTGCTGGCCCGGTATCGATCGCTTCGTGAGGACCATCTCCGTTACCTCATGAAGTGCGGCATCCTCCGCCCCGTGCTCCGCACCAACGCCGACACGTTCTTTGGGTTTCCCGATCTCCCGGCGATCAAACAGGCGAACGAAGGGCTCGAACAGGGGCTGGCGTTCCGCGGCATCGTGCGCTCGCTGATGGCGTCGCGTCAGGGCCAGCTCGAGCTCGATTTCCGGATCGATGCGGCGCCTGCGAAGATCTTCACGCTCCGCCGTCCGGCCGAGCGCTCCGCGCAGCCGCAGCCCGCGACCACGGCGGTTCCCCCGCAGGACACGCAGCTCGCCGAGGAGTACTTCCGCGCCGGCTCGGCGCTGGACGATGGGGACGAGACGCGGAGAGAGGAGGCCGCTGCGGCGTATCGAAAGGCGCTGGAACTCGACCCGCATCTCGTGGCAGCGCTCATCAATCTCGCCAACATTCATTACAGCCGCGACGAGCTCGTCGAAGCCCAGGCGCTGTATGAGCGCGCGATCGGCCTCGAGTCAGACTTCTTCGAAGCGCACTTCAACCTCGGCAACATTTATCACGATCTGGGAAGATTTGCCGAAGCCCAGGCGTGCTATCGCGATGCGCTGCAACTCAATCCGTTTTACGCCGACGCGCACTTTTACCTTGCCGTGACCTTCGAGAAGATGGGGCTCTCACAAGAAGCGCGTCCGCATTGGCGCATGTATCAGCAGCTCGCGCCGCATGGGGAGTGGGTCGAGCTCGCGCGGGAGTTTTCTGAATAAAGATCCGTCAATAGCCATCAGCCATGACGAGCGTCAGTACCGGTACTCGTCAGGCGGCCGTTTCTTCGGGGTGCGCCGAAGCTTGAAGAACGTGCAGTCGGGGCACCAGGCCTCAGGGTTGAAGCTCGTGCCCGCGATCGGCAGCACGTCACGATGCCCGCAGCACTCGGGGCCATCTTCCGGCGGGCGGCGCCACCGGCACGACTTGAACTTCGCGACAGCCGGCGACAATCCCGCCGTCTGATCCCCTTCCGCAGGGGCGGAGGGATCGGTCGGTCCCGGCGCGTCCGGGAGCGCTGGCGCGGTCAGCGAGTCAGACATGCCCCCTCATTCTAGACGAACGCCGACGGCGTTGGCCACTTGCGCGAGCGTTCGGCGCTCTTCCGGCGACACCAGCGTAATCGCGTGTCCGACCTCATCGGCCCGGCCGGTCCGACCGACCCGGTGCACGTAGGTCTCGGCGGAATCAGGCACATCATAGTTGATAACGGTGTGGATCGCATCGATGTCGAGGCCGCGCGCGGCGATGTCGGTGGCGACGAGCACCTTGTAGCGCCCGCTCTTGAACCCCTCTACGGCCACGCGGCGCTGATCCTGGCTGCGGTCGGCGTGCAGCGCTGTGCACTTGATGCCGGCCGCGGCCAGCCGGCGCGCGAGGCGATCGGCGCCGATCTTCGTGCGCGTGAACACGAGCACAGGCCCCTCGGGGCGACGCAGATGGTCGATCAGCCAGCTCGGTTTTTCGTTGGATGGCAGCCGCTCAACCCGGTGCGTGATGCCGACAGGCGGCGCGCTGCGGCGGCCAATCTGCACGTACTTCGCGTCTCGCGTGATCTCGAGCGCGTCCCTCACCACGTCATTCGGCATCGTCGCCGAAAAGAGCAGCGTCTGGCGCCCGCCGGCGGATGCCGGAGTCCCCGGTTGGGCGCCCGCGTTCACGCGGGACCCGGGTTGCGGTGGTGCGTCCGGGGGAGCTTCGGGTGCAGGCGCCCCCTGCCGGCGTCCCGTGTGCGGCTCGGGGGGCGGCGCCGGGAGAGACGCGATAATGCGGCGGACATCGGGCCAGAAGCCCATGTCCATCATGCGATCGGCTTCGTCGAGCACGAGCATCTCGATACCGGTCAGATCGGCGTTCTCCTGCCGCATGTGATCGATAAGCCGTCCCGGGGTCGCGACAATGATGTCGACGCCGGCTCTGAGCGCGCGCTCCTGGGGCCCCATTTCGACGCCGCCGTAGATGGCGGCGCTCGTGAGGGTCGTGTGGTACGCGAGGCCGTGAATCTCGTCTTCGATCTGTACGGCCAGCTCGCGCGTTGGCGCGAGGATGAGCACCCGTGACTTCTTCGCGTCGCCGGGCTGCTCGAGGGGGCCTTCGCTGGTCTTCAACAGTCTCTGTAGTATCGGGACGACGAATGCTGCGGTCTTACCCGTCCCGGTCTGTGCGCACGCAATAATGTCGGCACGCGCGAGTGCGAGCGGAATGACGGCACTCTGCACCGGCCTCGTCTCGACGAAGCCGAGGTCACGAATGCCCTCGAGCAGCCTCGAGTCGAGGCTCAACGAGGCATAGGGCACCGGCGTGGCCTCGCACGGCGTCGGCTCGAGCGTCGGCCCGCTCGGGGCGGCCGGGAGGACGTGGGGCGGCTGAAGGTTGGCGGATCCGCGCCGTCGCGGACCATGGCGCGGACGCCAACGGCGGTGTGGGCCGCGAGCTCTGTCGGTTGTGTTGGAATTCAAAGCTGATGGGCTGGCTAGCGGGCCCGGAAGGTGATGATGCCTCGGACCGGGTCGTACGGCGAAACGCCGACGGTCACACGATCCCCGGGAACCACTTTGATGCGAAAGCGGCGCATTCGGCCGCTGAGCTGGGCTAACACCTCGTGGCCGGCATCGCATTGCACACGGTAAAGCCCGCCACTATGAACCGCGACGACCGTACCCTGCATGTCGATGAGATCATCCTTACTCAACTGCTAGCGTTCCTTTCTTCAAACAAACATTATGCCACAATTCATAAGGCCCGGACCGCATGTTCGACACGCCCAGCCAGCGACTCGTAGCTGTCGGCGCTGGTTGCATTTATCGGCGGCCCGAACGCCACGCGCACGCGCCCGGGCTTGGCCATGCGCGCAGTCGTCGGCAGGACTCGGTCGAGCCCGTCGAGGCGGACTGGCACGACCGGCAGGCCGAGGCGCAGGGCCATCATCCCGATGCCCGGCCGAAAGCGATCGATCGACCCGTCGTTCGTGATCTTGCCTTCTGGAAAGATGAGGACCGAAAAGCCATCGCTCACCACCTCCCCAATGTAACGCAACGTCTCTCGCGCGCCCGCCTCGCGCTGCGGGAGCGGAAAGCAGTCGAAGAAGAGCGCCGCCAGGTAGTAATTCAGGCTGTTGGTGAACCGGGCGGCCCGCCCGAATTGCTCGGGATGAAAATGCGCCGCGAAAAACTCCTTCGCCATCGCGGGCGCCACCCGATAGCGCAGCCTCGGTGGCAGCGCGGCAAGGATCACGGGAACATCCATGTGGCTCGTGTGGTTGGCCGCAAACAGCACCGGCGGTTCGACCCCCCGCAGATGTTCGCTCCCTTCAACATGCAACCAGGCAAACACCCGCGCCAGCGGTAGCAATACGGCCGGCAAGCTTACACGCCGCACCGCTCGCGCCGGCCAGGATCGATTCCACGTAGGGAATGCCGCGACGTCCAGCGCTTCGCCCGCTGACTGCACGCCGCTGGCTCGCTGGCTACCGGCGCTCACGTGACTGCCATTTCCCGGCACGGGGCTTCGCCGCTCGTCCTCCCCCCGTGAGCCGGCGACCAGCGCGCGCAGTTGCTCGAGGTCGCGGACGTCACTGAATTGGCTTTCGTCGATGCGCGTTTGAAAGGCATCCTCGAGAGCCACCATCAAGTCGATGCGATCCAGAGAGCTCAGGCCCAGCTCCTCGAGGGTCGTCGAGGGGGAGAGATCGCCACGTCCGGAATACTTGGCCACGAGCGCCGCCACGGGATCGGTCCCATCATGAACCGCTTCCGGTGCCGCGCCGGTCGCGACCCAGGCGCGGATCGCGGCTCGTTTGAGTTTGCGCGTCCCTTCGGTGCGAGGCAGGTCGGGCTCAGGCCAGACGAGCCCACGCCGGATCTTCTGGTGATCATCCAGCCGGGCGTTCGCCTCCCGCACAACGAGGTCGGGGTCGACGCCCGGATCGAGCACCAGGACCGCAACCACACGCTCGGCCCCGCCAATCCCGCCCGCCCCGCGCGACGCACCTGGCCCACCCGGTCCAGCGGCCGCGCCCGTGGCGCTCCCTCCGGTCGCCGCACCCACCACCGCCGACTCACGAACGCCGGGCACCTGGTTGAGCACTCTCTCGACGTCTTCCGGAAAGACGTTCAGCCCTTCCGGCGTGACGATCATCTCCTTCTTCCGACCACGGATATAGAGCTGGCCGTCATCTCCCATCTCGCCAACGTCACCCGTATGAAACCACTCGTCGTCGAACGCCTCTGCAGTCTCACGGGCTCTGTTGAAATAACCCTTTGTCACGTTCTCGCCGCGAACCAGGATCTCGCCGTCGGGCGCGATCTTGATGTCCACGCCCGCGATGGCCTTGCCGACCGAACCTTTCTTCATGGCAAACGGATGATTCAAGCTGACGATCGGCGCGGTCTCAGTCAGACCGTATCCCTGCACCACCGCGAAGCCCAGCTCACCCCAGAAGGCCTCCAGCTCGGCGTCGAGCGGCGCCGCGCCGACGACAAACGCCCAGAACTTCCAGCCAAACAGGCGATGGATGTGCCGGTACCGCCACCAGCGCAGTACGAAATGGCCGCCGCGCGCGGCGTTGATGTCATGTTCGCTCCGCGCGCCGGTGTCCGCCCGCGGCGCAGCCGGCGAGCCATTACGCGCGCGTGTGATGCGCAAGACCTGGTCACGCAGCACGTCCAGAATCTTCGGGACAGACACGAGCACAGAGATCCGCCGCTTCTTGATCTGCCTGATGATCTCGACCGGGTTGTAGCCGCGCATGAAGACGACTTCTCCCTCGACCATGGGTGGGATGAAGGTGGCCATCGCCTGACCGAACATATGGCTGAGCGGGAGCAGCTCCAAGAATCTCAGCGGAGAGAACGGCCACGCGTATTTCCGGTATTTAAGGATCTCCCGCTCGATGGGAACGATGTTCGCGAGCACGTTGCGATGACTGATCAGCACGCCTTTGGGCTCGGCCGTAGCGCCCGACGTGAAGATGATTTCGGCGATGTCGTCTCGCGTCGTCGCGACAGAAGGGGGAGAACCATCGCGCCACTCGATTTCATGCAGCTTCCAGATCGTGGCTTCTGCAGGCAGGTCGGGCGCGCCGCGCAGATCCGTTGGCACGTCCTCGCCGAGGAGCACAAGCTTTGCGCGCACGATGGCGCTGACGCGCGCGAGGAACGCCGGCGACGCCCGAAAGTCAACCGGCACGATGACTACACCGTTCAGCAGGCAACCCCAGAATGCAACGATCCACTCCGGCCGGTTTTCGCTCCAGAAGACGGCCGTGTCTCCCTTTTGCAGACCAAGCCGATGGACGCGCTCCGCAAACCCTCGCGCCGCGCTGCCGACTTCCCGGTACGAATGCGCCCGGCTGCGGAAGCCGTCATCGTGCACGAGAAAATTTCCGCGTGTTTGCGAGAGATCGTGGAAAAAGTCAATGAGCGTGTCGCGGGGCACGACTGAACTATGATATACGGCCGCGATGCGGATCTTTCTGACGGGCGCCACGGGATACATCGGCGCCGCCGTACTCGACTCGCTGGTTCGGGCCGGCAATGACGTCACGGCCCTCGTGCGGAACAGTGAGAAGGCTCGCCGCGTCGCCCAGCGCGGTGCGCACCCGGTCATCGGCGAGCTGTCGCAACCGGATACGTATCGCGCCAGCGCGGACGGTCAGGACGGGTACGTGCACACGGCCTTCGACGCGCGATCGGGGCGCGGCCCGGCGATCGATCTCGTCGTACTCAAGACGCTACTCGCAACCGCGCAACGCCCGCGCACCGGCGGATCGCATATTCCGTCGAGACGCTTCGTCATCTATACCTCGGGCGTCTGGGTACTTGGCCGGTCTCCCGAACCGTTGTCGGAGGACGCGCCGACCAACCCGGTCGAGCATGTATCGTGGCTCCCGCAGCACGAGCAGATGGTCCTCGACACGAACAGCGATCACCTTCGCAGCGTGGTCGTGCGTCCTGGCGTCGTGTACGGCCGTGGAAACGGTATCGTCGCGGACCTTTTCAAGTCGGCGAGCAACGGTCTGGTCCGCGTCATCGGCGACGGCAACAATCACTGGCCGCTTGTCTACGATCGCGATCTGGCTGATCTCTACGCGCGGATCGCGCGCCGGGAGGACGCGTCGGGCGTGTACCACGCCAACGACGAGGGCGACGAGCGCGTCAACGACATCGTCGACGCGATCAAGCCGTATCTTCCGCTCAAGCCGGACGTGCGCCACGTGCCGCTCGATGAAGCCAGGCACAAGATGGGGACGTACGCGGAAGCTCTCGCACTCGATCAGATCGTCCGCAGCCCGCGCGCTCGAGCGATGGGGTGGACGCCGACGTTGCATTCGGTTGCTGGAAACCTGCCGCGCTTGCTCGAGGAGTGGCGCGCCACTCGAAACTAGGAAGCGTCCCGCGCTTCCGCCCTTCCCGCCGATCCGATGTCCTCTGGCCGCTCCCGCGCGGCCTCCTGCGCTGCGAGTGGCTCCATGACGGTCGGTGCATCGCTCGAGTCGATCGGCACGACCTTGGGTTCTGTCAGTTCGCCGGCGACGACGGCGTCGATCAGGCCATAGTCTCGTGCACGCTGGGCGTCGAGGTACAAATCGGTGCGCTTCGTGTCTTTGATGATCTGCCGCAGCGGCCTGCCCGATCGCGACGACAGAATCTTGTAGATCTGATCCTGCATCTGCTTGAGGCGCTCCAGGTGCTGCGCCGCGGCACTCGTCGACTGCCAGCCTGCCCACTTCGCCGGCTCATGAATCATGATCCAGGAGTGCGGGAATGCGAGTCGTCGCCCCTCGCTGGCGGCCTGGAGCACGACCGACCCCATCGAGTACGCCATGCCCTGGACGATGATTGTGACGTCGATGCCTCGGCTGACGATATGTCGAACGGCGTCGTGGATGGCCAGGCCGTCGGTGACGTTTCCGCCGGCGCTGTTGATGTAAACAGATATGGGGCGGTCGTTCTCGCCCGCCAGCTCGCGCAGGCGCTCAATGCAGCTGCGCGCGGTGTCTTTTTCGATGTCGCCGATGAGATAGACGTCGCGCAGCCGATCGCCGGCTTCCTTGCGGAGCTGACCGCGGACGGCGTCGATCAGCTCGGCGATCAGACGATCGCTCAATTCACTCATCGAGTCACCCACCCCACCGCGTATGCCGCGCCGGGCCCAACCGGCATTATCGCACCATGGCTGAAGCAGAGCTGCCTGCCTTTCGAAACCTCGTGCTTTACTCGTGGTGTCTTGGCCTGCTCATCCTTCCCGCCGCAGCCCGAGCAACTCCTTCGCGCGCGCCAAGGCACCGTCGAGCGTCGTGATCGCGCCGTCGAGTTGCTCCTCGTAGACCGCTCTCATAATCTCGCCGACCCGAGGTCCAGGTTGGAGCCCCAGGTCCAGAACATGGCGTCCCAGCAGAATCGGTGGCGGCGGCCCCGTGTGGGCGCCGATCGATCGCGCTCGCTCCAGAAACCAGTCCATCGCGCTGCAGTCGAACGTGCCAGGCGCGCGGCCGAGGCAATCAGCCTTGGCCAGCCGCGCCAGCAGCTCGAGGTCCAGCTTTAGCGCCAGTCGCCGGAACGCGCCGTCACCGACCTCGTTGCGCACCTTGAACCACATACCGGGCTTGAGGTGCTGTGCCGTCATGCCTAGCACCTGCCGCCGCACGTCGTAGCCTTCGATTGAGTGCACGTTGAGGCGGTCGAGCAGCGCCGTGGCGGGCGCGACGCCTTGTTCCTCGTGATCGATCGATCGAATGCGTCCATCGAGGAACGCGGTTGTGGCTGGCTTGCCCAGATCGTGGCAGACAGCCCCCAGCATGACCGCAATCTGTTGTGCCCGAGTCAAGTCGTCCACGCGCGCGCGTGCCTGGTCGACGACCTGCAGCGTGTGCACCCACACGTCGCCTTCGGGATGCCACGACGGTTCCTGCACGCAGCCGACCAACGCTGCCAGCTCGGGGAACAACTTGGCGACCACGCCGAGCTCCAGCAGCCATTGAAGACCGATCGACGGACGGCGTGCAAAGAGCAGCTTTTCGAGCTCCGCCCAGATGCGTTCGGCCGGCAGGTCATCGAGCACGATGCCCTGGCAGAGTGTCCGCGTCGGCTCATCGAGGACGAACTCGAAGCGCGCCGCGAACTGCGCCGCCCGGAGCACGCGCAGACTGTCATCGCCAAATGTCGCCGGATCGACGGCACGGATGATCCCCCGAGCGATATCGGCCCGGCCATCAAACGGGTCGACGTATTCACCGGTCAGCGGATCCCAGCCGATGGCATTGATGGTGAAGTCACGGCGTCGCGCAGCCTCTTCCACCGACATCCAGGGATCGCCGCTCACCATGAAGCCACGATGCCCGCGCCCGGACTTCGATTCCCGCCGCGGCAGCGACACATCGAGGCCGCCGATCTTGTACACCTGAAAGCTCTCGCCGACGGCGTCGACGCGTCCGAATCGCTCGAGGAGAGGACGCAGCCGTTCTTCAGGGACGCCAAAGACCTCGAGGTCGACGTCCTTCGACTCGCGACTCATCAGACGGTCGCGCGTCCAGCCTCCGACAATCAGCGCACGGCCGCCGGCGTCGCGGGCGGCCTGCGCGATGGCGCCGGCGAGCTCGACTGACATGACTATGCGGGCGCGGGTGGCCTTTCGGGCCGGACCGGCTTCCGTCCAAATCGTTTGACGACGCGGTCGGTAAGCGCCGGCGCAAACGCGTTCAACCACACCAGCGCCCGCGATGGAAAATGCGGATAGACCTCCGCAACGGGGTGCGCGATCGCTCGCGCAATGGCGTCGGCGACGACGCTCACATGCTGGCGCGGACCGCGGCGGGTGACGATCGTGCCGGTCTCGCGCGACATGACGTCGAAAAACTCCGTATCGGTCGAGATCGGATACACGACGCTCACGTGGATATCCGTCCCCGCAACCTCTGAGCGCAAGCATTCAGCCATCCCGACCTGCGCGAATTTGGTCGCCGCGTAAGCGGCCATGTACGGCACGCCCCGCTTCCCCGCGATTGACGAGACGATCACGATGTGGCCAGCGCCCGGCGACCCCTCGGAACCCTGCTGGCGAAAGACCTGGAGTGCGGCGCGCGCCGCGAAAAAGGTGCCCATGTAGTTGACGTCGATCAGGTTGCGCATCTGTTCAGGGGCGATGTCGTCGATGGCCCCGGCTATGCCGAAGCCCGCGTTGCATATCATCACGTCGAGCCGGCCGAATCGCTCGACGGCCGCGGCAACGAAGCGATCCATGTCCTCCGCGCGCCTGACGTCGGCAACGACAGTCATTGCGCTGCCGCCAGCCGCGCGAATCTCGTCAGCAACCGCCGCGAGCCGGTCCGCCCTGCGGGCGCAGATCGCCAGGGCCCCCCCGGTTCGCGCGAGGCGGAGCGCCGTCGCGCGCCCGATACCCGCGGATGCCCCCGTAATGGCGACCACACGCATCCTTTCAGCTTAAGCTATCAAGGCATCGACATCAGCCATCAGCCATTGTCCCCGTGGACCCCACTCTCCGCCTTCTCTGCGACCTGGTCGCCATTGATTCCGTCAACCCGACACTCGTGCCCGGCGCGGCGGGCGAAGGCGCTATCGCCGAAGCCATTGCCACCGCAATGCGCGGGCTCTCTCTCGATGTGTCGGTAGAGCCGGTCGCCGCTGGCCGGCCGAACGTGGTTGGCGTGCTCGAAGGCCGCGCGCAAGGCCGCACCCTGATGTTTTGCGGCCACACGGACACGGTCGGTGTTGCCGGCATGAGCCATCCGTTCACGCCCACCATGCGCGGCGGACGTCTCTACGGCCGCGGCTCGCAAGACATGAAAGGCGGCCTCGCGGCGATGATCGCGGCTGCAGGCGTCCTCGCCACCCGCGGGTTCCCGGCAGGCCGGATCATCGTTGCTGCAGTTGTGGACGAGGAACATTCGAGCATCGGCGCCGACGCGCTCGTGGCTCGGTTGCCTGCCGGTGTCCACGGCGCGGCCGGCGCGCGGAGATGGCCCGTCCACGCCGCTGTCGTGACGGAGCCCACGGATCTCACGATCGCGATCGGTCACAAAGGCTTCGAGTGGGTCGAGATCCTCGTGGAAGGAAAGGCGGCGCACGGAAGCCGTCCTGCGGAGGGTCAGGACGCGATTCTTCGCATGGGCCGAGTGCTCGCACGGCTCGAGGCGCTTGATCGAGAGCTGCAGCGCGGGCCCCGGCATCCACTGATGGGCACTCGGTCGTTGCATGCGTCGACGATTGCCGGCGGGCGCGAGTGGAGTAGCTATCCGGACGCCGCAGTCCTGCAGGTGGAGCGGCGCACGCTCCCCGGTGAATCACTGACCGCAGGAATCCAAGAAGTTGAAGAAATTTGCGGCGGCCTTCAGCGCGAAGACACGACGTTCCGGACGCGGGCGAGGCAAGTGTTCAGCCGAGGTGGGTACGAAATTCAGCAAGATCACGAACTTCCTCGCGCGCTCTCGGCCTCGCTCGAGCGCGTAGGTGGGACGCCCACCATGTCAGGTGCCAGCTTCTGGACCGACGCCGCCGTTCTCGATCAGGCGGGCATTCCCTCCGTTCTCTTCGGTCCCGGAGGCGCCGGCCTCCACTCCGAAGAAGAGTACGTCATTGTTGACGATGTCCTGCGATGCCGTGATGCGCTCGTCGACTTGGCGTCACGCTTCTGTTAAGCCTCGATTGAGCGCGGGTCAGATGTGCCCCGCGCCCCGGATCGATCGGCACCGTCGGATTGGCCGCGCGCTGTTGTCTTTTCCTACGCGACCCTCCGCTCACTGATGAGCTGCACAGGACGAGGCTGCACGAGAGGCTGGGTGGCGGCTTCGGCGTGCGACGCGGCAGTTCGGGACACGGGGTTGGGGGCCTCCTCATTCAGTTCCCATCCGGGTGTCTCGTGACCACAAGATACGCACCGTAGATACATACGATCGCGCTCGAAGTGCAACAGCGTGTCGTGTCCGTGCAGTCCGCAGACCATCTGCCGGACGCGATCCACCATACGTCCCGTCAGGTCCCCTGGGAGAGTCACCATGGCTTCCTGCTCCTTCTACCGCAACAGCACCATCACTTTTGGATGCTGTGCGCTTCCATACAGGTTCCATGGATTCAAGAGACGTGCCGTCCGGGGCGGATCTGACAACTTTAGCGGGTCTCGCTGACGATTCCTCGAATGACAAACATGACATTCGCTGGCCGTTCACCCAGCCGGCGCATGAAATAAGGAAACCACTCACGCCCGAAGGGGATGTAGATGCGAATCCGATATCCCTCGCGTGCGAGCATGGCCTGCAGATCGCGGCGGATGCCGTAGAGCATCTGAAACTCGTAACGATCCGCGGCTATCTGATGCTCGTCGGTCCAGTGCCGTGCCGCAGCGATGATCGCCGGATCGTGTGTCGCGATCGCCGGATTGTGTCCGTGAGTGAGCAGGGTCTTCATCAAGCGCTCGTAGGCCCCATCGACGTCGGCCATCTTCTGATGCGCGACGCTTCTCGGCTCCTTGTACGCCCCTTTCACGAGCCGCACGCTCGCGCCGAGCGCATTCATGCGCGCCACGTCCCCCTCGGTGCGGTACAGCGCCGACTGGAGCACGACGCCAATCGAGCGGTGGCCCTGCTGCCAGAGCGTCTCGAAGATCTCCAACGTGACGTCGGTGTAAGGCGAATTCTCCATATCGATGCGGACAAAAAATCCGGCAGGCTCCGCGTGCTCCAGAATTCGCCGCAGGTTGTCCACGGCTGTCGCCTTGTCGACGTCAAGCCCGAGCTGCGTCAGTTTCAAAGAGACGCCGCGGCCGATGCCGGAGTCCGTGATCGCCTGGATGACCTCCAGGTATTCGCGCGTGGCGGCATAAGCTTCGTCGAGCGTGTGCACGCCCTCTCCAAGGAAATCGAGCGTGTGCGTCATCCCCCGGCCTTCGACGGCGCGCGCGGCTTCGATGGCTTCACTTACATGTTCGCCCGCGATGAAACGGCGCGCGAAGCTGTCTGGCCGCCGCATGCCGTAGCGGGAGCCGAGGTGCTTGAGGAGGGTGCTTTGGGCGAGGAGATTGAAGAAAGCCTTGGACGCGCTGTCCAACATCAGTGAGTCCGACCCGGGGGCACCAGCAAGTGCTGGATCGTCCGCGCGTAATAGCGGAGCACGGTCCGCTCGCGCACCCGGAACCGCCCGCGCTCTGCGACCACGACACCACGAGTCTCGAAGAGCTCCGCGGCTTCGTCGACCGCCTGCCCGCCGCTCGTGACGCCGAGGTTCGCGTGCCGCGTGGCAAGATCCCCGATGACGCGATCGACGCGATCCTCCAGATCGCGACGCGTGATCGATGGGCGCATCGCCGCCGCAAAAACTGCCGTCGGCAGTACCTTGTACAGCGCGCCAATGCGCGCGCGGACGTGCCGCGCGAGCTCCAGGACCTCGGTCCGCGAGTGCGGGTCGATGTTCGCGACGGTCACCGGCGGTCCGAACGTCGTGAACGCTCGCGATCGGTACCCAACTGCGTAGCGGACCATCTCTGCGAGCTCGCGCGCGAACGGACGCTGTCGCTTCTTCACGTTTTGATGCGCGAGGATGTGATCCTCGAGGACGAGATCGTACGCGACGGCAACAGGGACGATCACGAGGTCGTCGCGACCCGACTGCAGCGCCGCGTGGAGCAGCCCGGTCTTTGCCGGCTTCAGCTCTCCGCTGTAGCTGCGCCCACCCTCCGGGTAGAAGAAGAGATCGTGCTTCCGCAGCACTTCGCTGACGTACGCCTTCAGCGTCACGAGATACGCCGGATCCTTGGTGTTGCGCCGGATCGGGATCGCGCCCGTCACATAACGATGGATCAAGCCGAGTGGCCCGCCGAAGAGGTTGATCCCGGCCGCAATCAGCGGCGGTCGAACGCCGTTGTCGTCGAGCGCCAGCGGCTCGACGAGATAGTCGATGTGGCTCTTGTGATTCGACGCGTACACGATCCGGTGCAATCCGACCGCCGCCGTGACGTGATGCAGGTTCTCCGTCTTGCGCTCGATCTTTCGAAGAATGGGGTACAGCGGGTGCTGAAGCGCGCGGTAAAGGCCGTGCCGCTGCGTCGTGCGCAACTCGTCCAGATACTCGCTCACCCGGTCGCGCGGGTACTTCAGGACGTCCTCACGCGCGAGGACTGCTCGGGAGATCTCGTCTAGCATCTGAACCGTTGGAGTGTAACACGGTCACCCCGGCGCGGCCGCCAGAGCAGCGACCCCCAGCGCGGCCACCAGGATGCCTCACAGGGACGTTCGCACCTTTGGGGGCTGGCGCTCCACGGCGCGGCACACTGCGTCTGCGAATGCCGTCGTGGATGCGCTTCCGCCGAGATCGCGCGTGCGGACGCTGCCCTCGGTGAGCACTGTGCTCAGCCCGCGCATGACGCGCGACGCGGCCTCGCCTTCGTCGAGATGCTGCAACATCAAAACCGCCGAGAGGAGCAGCGCCGTCGGGTTTGCGACGTTCTTGCCCGCAAGGTCCGGTGCGCTCCCGTGAACCGCCTCGAACACCGCCGTCTGCTGCCCGAGATTCGCCGCGCCGACCACGCCCAGGCCGCCGACGAGGCCTGCGCACAGATCCGAGACGATATCGCCGTAGAGGTTCGGCAGCAGCAGCACATCAAACTGCGAGGGGTTCATGACGAGGTGCATGCACGCCGCGTCGACGATCCGCTCTTCGTACGCGATGTCCGGGTACTCTCGCGCCACACGGCGGGCGCTCTCGAGAAAGAGGCCGTCGCTCTGTTTCATGATGTTCGCTTTGTGAATGGCGGTGACGCGCCGGCGTCCGTGCCGTCTTGCGTGCGCGAACGCAAACTGCGCGATGCGGGTCGATGCGCGTTCGGTGATGATCTTCAAGCTCTCGACGACGCCCGGCACGACGGTGTGCTCGAGCCCCGCGTAGAGGTCTTCCGTGTTCTCCCGCACAATCACGAGATCGACGCCCTGGAATCTCGCGTGGACGCCCGGGAGGTTCCATACCGGCCGCAGGTTGGCGTACAGATCCAGTGCCTTCCGCAGGCCGACGTTCACACTGGTGAATCCCGTGCCGATTGGCGTCGCGACAGGTCCTTTGAGCGCGACCCGGTTTCGCCGGATGGAGTCGACCAGCTCGATCGGCAGCGTCTGCCCCGTGCGCTCGAAGGCCCGGACGCCCGCTTCGTGGGACTCCCATTCAATCGAAATGCCTGTGGCAATGAGGATGCGGACGACCGCTTCAGTGACTTCGGGTCCAATTCCGTCGCCGGGGATCAACGTTATGGTATGCGTCAACGTCGTCGAATTACTCCCGCGCGTACCACCCGAGCAGAACTGCCCCCAGGCCTGCGGTCACGCCGAGCGTTACGCGCGATTGGCCACGGATCGTCGCCGCCCCCGAGACGGCGAGCATCAGCGCCACGAGGGCGAGCCGCGGCGCGAACGCGTCCGGCGGCGGACCGACGAACTTCATCACGACCAGTCCCAGGACCATCACGGCCCCACACGCGTACGCGATCATCACGTGATACCGCACAGCTTCGCCCGCGAGCGCCTGCCCGATCGCGCCGAGCCAGACGACAAGCGCCGCCAGCACGACGTACCGGACGACGGGCATCCAGTAATTATAATGACGAGTAACGAGTACCGGGCCGCGAGTACCGAGCTTCGAGTCCGAGCCACGAGCGTGCATCCCGACGTCGCCATCGTCGAGCAGTCCGTCGTCGCCGCCCTCGCGCGCGGCGAACCCCTCCATCCTCATGCACACCTCTTCCTGCTCCGCCTGTACCAGGCCACTGGCCGCGACGACGTCGCCGAGCTAGTGGGCCGTTCGCTCGCGCTCGCGTTCGTCGCGCTGGACGATGAGTCGCCGGCAGATTGCAGCCACCTGTCCCAGATGTCGTCCGCCGTCATGTGCGCTGTATGGCTCGAGCTCTTCGTTGACACCAGCACGCTGACTGACGACGAGCGGGTGAATGGAGCCATCGTCAAGCGCATTCACCGGCTGCGCAATGCCTGGACATCGGTCAGCGTCGAAGACGCGACGGCTGCGATCGGCGCCTGCCTCCACGCCGCGCGTCTCGAGTCGCATCGCTCGCTCATCCCCGAAGCCATCGATCGCCTCGAACAGGTCGTCAGCCGCGCTTATCGCCCGGGCGACGGTATCGGCACGTTTGGCGATCACATCCGCGCCGCGTCCGCGCTGCTCACGGCGTACAGCCTGACCGACAGGTTGCCCTACTCGATGCTGGCAGAAGAGTTGATGGTGATCGCCCGCCGGTTTCGGATTCGCCAGGAGCCGAGCGCCATGACTCGCACGTCCTCCTCGATGTCTTGCGAAGCGGCCCGGGTCTTCTGCCGGCTTGCCGCTCTTCACGACAACCTCGACTATCGTCGCCGCGCCATCATCGCTCCCGACGCCGACTACCGTGCAGACGCCGCACGCGTCCTTAACGGGCTGGCAGATGAACGTGCACCATCGCACCGCATTCCTTCGGATCTTTCGTCCGCTGCGATTTACGGTGTCGCGCGTCTTGAACTAGACTCTCAAGTTCCATGACTGATCGCACTGCGCTCCTTCCCGCGCTGCAGAACATTGCGACCCGCCTGCGCATCGATTCGATTCGATCGACGTCCGAAGCCGGGAGCGGCCATCCGACGAGCTGCATGTCGATGGCAGACGTCACCTCCGCGCTCTTCTTCGCGGAGATGTCCTTCGACCCGCGAAACCCCCACAACCCAGACGCCGACCGCTTTATCCTGTCCAAAGGCCACGCCGCGCCCATCTTGTACGCCGCGTGGGCGGAAGCCGGCGCGTTCGATCGGAGCGAGCTCCTGAAGCTTCGTCAGATCGGGTCGGATCTCGAGGGCCACCCGACGCCGCGCCTGCCCTTCGTGGACGTCGCGACGGGATCGCTAGGCCAGGGCGTCTGCGCAGCCATCGGCTCCGCGCTGAACGCACGTCGAATCGGATCCGCCTACCGTACCTACGTCTTGCTGGGTGACGGCGAGACGGCCGAGGGCTCCGTCTGGGAGGCCGCGAACGTCGGCGCGCTCGATCGACTCGACAACCTGTGCGGGATCACCGACGTCAACGGCCTCGGTCAGAGCCGCCCGACCATGTGGCAGCACGACATGGATCAGTTCGCGCGCCGCTGGCAGGCCTTCGGCTGGCACGCCATTGTCATCGACGGCCACGATCTGCACGCCATCCTCGACGCGTTCGCTCGGGCGCGCGCCACGAAGGGTCAGCCGACGATGATCCTGGCTCGTACGATCAAGGGCAAGGGCGTCTCGTTCGTCGAAGGCAAGGAGGGGTGGCACGGCAGGGCCTTCAAGAAGGACGAGATGGATCGGGCCTTGGCAGAGCTCGACCGCCAGTTCGTGCCGGCATCTGCTGGTGTCGATCTGGCGAGGCAAATCCCCAGACCGCCGACGGTGCCGCGACCCGCCGTCGCACCACAAGCTATTGTCCCTCCTACGTACCGGATCGGCGATCAGGTGGCGACGCGTGAGGCGTACGGCGCTGCGCTCACGAAGCTCGGCGAAGCCGACCCGCGCGTCGTCGCGCTCGATGCCGACGTGAAGAACTCGACCTTCAGCGAGCGCTTCGAGAAGGCGCTCCCCAATCGGTTCTACGAGAACTTCATCGCGGAACAGGTGATGGTGGGCGCCGCGATGGGCCTCGCCGCGCGCGGCGCGATTCCCTACCCGTCGACGTTCGCCTGTTTTCTGACGCGGGCGGCGGATTTCATTCGGATGGCCGCCATCAGTCGCGTGAACGTCAAGCTGGCCGGATCACACGCGGGCGTCTCGATCGGCGAGGACGGTCCGTCCCAGATGGCACTCGAAGATCTCTCGATGTTTCGCGCCCAACCGGACTTCGCCGTGCTGTACCCGTCGGATGGCGTGAGCACCGAGCGCCTCGTGGCGCTGGCCGCCTCGCATCCGGGACCCGTCTACATTCGCCTGAGCCGGCCGAAGACGCCCATCATCTACGCGAACGACGAGCGCTTCGAGATTGGCGGCTTGAAGGTGCTACGGCAGAGTGCGCGTGACGTCGCCACGGTCGTGGCCGCCGGCGTCACGCTGTTCGAGGCGCTGAAGGCGCACGACACCCTGCAGTCCTCTTCCACGCCGATTCGCGTGATCGATCTCTATTCGCTCGCGCCCATCGACCGCGAAGGGCTCCTTGCTGCCGCGCGCGCGACGGCCGGGCACATCATCACGGTCGAGGATCACTACGCCGCCGGCGGGCTGGGAGACGCTGTCGCGGAAGCCGTGGCCGGCGCCGGCTTTACGGTGCACCGCCTCGCCGTTCGCGAGATCGCGCGTAGCGGAAAGCCCGAAGAGCTGCTCGAGCGGTTCGGGATCTCCACCGCGCACATTGTTACTGCCGTCCGCGAGGTGACTGTCGGCGTGCGCTGAGTTGGGTCTGTAGCGCCTTCAGCTTCGCCTGCTGGTCAGCGGTCAGAATCTGCAGCACCTCCGAGTACGCGTGCGCGCCGGCGACCGCCATGTCCGCCTCGACCGCCGCAACGTCGGCGCTTCTCGCCCGGATTGTGGTTTCATCGATCGTGTCCGCCGTCACCGCTGCGGCGAGCGCTTGATGCGCGGGGCGCGCACGGTCCGCGAGCGCCTGCCATTCGTCACGATGTGATTGCGCGATGGCTTTGAGCTGATCGCGCTGCGCATCGGTCAGCTGAAGCTGTTGGGAGAACATCCGCAGCATGCCGAGTGGACCTCCCGGTCCCATCGGCCCGCCAAACCAGCCCCCCTGCGCGAAACGTCCAGGTCCACCGCCGGGGCCCATAAACGGGGGCGGGGGTTGGTTCGTATTCTGATCTTGAGGGCTGGCAGAAAGGCTGGTCGCCGCCAAGGCCGCGGCCAACATGCCCAGGGCGGCGCGTCCGAGTGTCTTCGTCATCGTGCTTACTCCTTGTATCTGATTGGACGGTAACGACGTGAATGCCACGTGGACAAACGGTGACAAAACGATGATTCCGCGCGTGCTCGTTGTCGAAGACGAACCGCACATCCGGGAGTTGGTGTGCCTTCACCTAGGCCACGAGGGCTACGCCTGCGAGGGCATAGGTGACGGGAAGGACGCTCTCAAGCGAGCCGAAGCTGAGCGGTTCGACCTGCTCGTTCTCGACCTCATGATCCCGGGGCTCGACGGGGTCTCGCTCACGCGAGCCGTGCGAAACGGCCGCACCAACCACGACGTGCCGATTCTCGTCATCACCGCGCGTCGTGACGAGTCCGACAAGGTCCTCGGATTGGAGAGCGGCGCCGACGACTACCTGACCAAGCCATTTGGCGTGCGTGAACTGGTCGCTCGCGCTCGCGCGCTTCTGAGGCGGCCGCGGCTCTCGCCCGAGATTGCCGCGCCGTCATTGAATCCACAGCCCCGGGTCGATGTCCGGGGGCAGACGGGGCCCGGTGCGGCACCCGCGCCGGGGTGGGAGGGCGTTCCGCGCCTGGGGGTGGAGGCCGCAATCCGTCCTGACCCGTCGACAGGCTCGCCGGCCGGTCCGGGCTACACCCCAGAGTTGGGCGGCCCGGTACTGGTGCACGGCATCGAGATCGATCCCTCACGCCGCCGCGTGCGCATCGATGGACGGACCGTCGATCTCACCGATCAGGAATTCCGTCTGCTGTATTTGCTCGCCACGCACGCCGGCATCGTTTTCAGTCGCGAAGCGCTGCTCGCCAAGATCTGGCGCGGCGATACGTTTGTGACTGTTCGCAGCGTCGACACGCTCGTCAAGCGCTTGCGCCGGAGGATCGAGCGCGATCCCTCGGAGCCAGCGCTGCTGCTGACCGTCTGGGGCGTCGGCTACAAGCTCGCCGACATCTGACGCGCCTGTGGAACCCGCCCGACTTGTCCGATACGTATGTTAGGATCGAGGAACGGCCTGCGCTCCCCACGCAGAGATCAATTCTTCAGAATTCGACTCTAGTAGAAGGCGCCCTGGCACGGCATGTGCGCTCGTAGGCTGACCGAGCAAGTCCGCCGAGCGTCAAGATCCGACGCAAGTCTGATCATTTCAGGAGAGTTTGGTGTTTCTGAGTCGCAAGTGGCCCCGCCGCATACTGATTGGTGTCCCGATAGTTGCGATGATCGCGCTCGCCGCAACCGCCTTCGCCTTTCGCGTCCGGCACGTCTCCGGCATTGAACGGGTCCCCTTCTCGGATCTCCTGCGACACGCGAACAGCAAGGGCAAGGAGCTCGCCTCGATCGTCGTTTCCGGAGACACGCTGGACTTCACCCTGACCAGCGGCCGGACGCTTCGCACTGTCGCGCCGCCGGGCTACGTCACCGCGAGCCCGACGTTTCTGCCAGACCTCGCCAGACAGAACGTGACCATCGACGTGCGCAACGTCGCCGAACAGTCGGCGTATGGCTACGGTACCCTGATCATCGGTGGGCTGTTCGTGACGCTGCTGGCTATCACGCTCTATCGCGTGACAACCGGACGCATCCCCACACTCGAAACCAGGACCCGCGAGGCTGACTCCAACGCGCCGGTCGTGACCTTCGATGACGTGGCGGGCGTGGACGAAGCGAAGGAAGAAGTGCGCGAAATTGTCGACTTCCTGCGCCAGCCCGAGCGCTTTTCCGCAATCGGTGGCCGCATTCCGAAGGGTGTCCTGCTCGTTGGGCCGCCTGGCACCGGCAAAACGCTCCTGGCGCGGTCGATTGCCGGCGAAGCCAGCGTGCCGTTTCTGTTTGCCAGCGGCTCCGACTTCGTGGAGATGTACGCCGGCGTCGGCGCGGCTCGCATCCGCCGCGTGTTCAGGGACGCGCGGCGCCACGGCTCCTGCATCGTGTTCATCGACGAGCTGGACGCGGTCGGGAGAAGTCGCGGTGGCCACTCGCTCAGCCACGAGGAGCGCGAGCAGACGCTCAATCAGCTGCTCGTCGAGATGGACGGGTTCGCACCCAACGAAGGAATCGTCGTCGTCGCCGCGACCAACCGTCCCGACATCCTTGATCCGGCGCTGCTCAGGCCAGGACGGTTCGACCGGCAGGTCACCGTCGGCGCTCCCGACCTCAAAGGGCGCGAGCAGATTCTTCGCATTCATGCGAAACGCGTAGCTCTGGATCCCGCCGTCGATCTCTTCCAGGTGGCGCGCGGCACGCCGGGATTTTCCGGCGCCGATCTCGCCAATCTGGTCAACGAGTCGGCGCTCCTGGCCGTGCGCGCCGGCCGGGCAGTCGTTACCGCCGAAGATCTCGAGCGCGCCCGTGACAAGGTGCTGATGGGCGTCGAGCGCAGGTCGCTCACCATGAGCGACCGCGAGCGACTCATGTGTGCCTACCACGAATCGGGCCACGCCGTCGTCGCCGCGCTTCTCGAGCACGCGGATCCGCTCCACAAGGTCACCATCGTCCCGCGCGGCCGCGCCCTCGGCGTCACGATGCAGCTGCCCG
>Ga0182041_10000134_pt1 | contig 32624 bp, 22 predicted proteins | sample flu12Cox44000178_FD_125967 | JGI IMG/M metagenome (GOLD analysis project Ga0182041, IMG submission 125967) | Lab enrichment of tropical soil microbial communities from Luquillo Experimental Forest, Puerto Rico - flux8day.12C.oxic.44.000.178 | ecosystem: Environmental > Terrestrial > Soil >...
AACTAGATACGTCGATCTCATACGTATTCCCCTTCCGCCACACTGCTGAAAATCTTGCTACGCAGTTCCGAATGGGTTATGCCCAGAAAAAGGTCTTGCCCTGCTTCTTGCTTTTTGTCACCACCCTTCTTTGTGTATGAGTTTTGACCTTCGTGCCAGAATCCATTCCGAAGGTGCGGAGGTAGCGGAGCTGGCCCCGGGCCAGCTCCGGATTTGGCGAATTTGAGAATGACGCCATCGGTGACCATCTGAGTCGCGTCACGAGAACCCTGTTATCCACGCCTGAAAAATCAAAACCATGCGCCGTGATCGTCTTCTCGGTGGGTGGGCTGCTGGCGTTGCCGGGACTTGAACGACTTGTCCACAATTGTTGGGCTTAGGCCAGGCCTCGTGGCAAGCCGAGCAGGGAAGGTCGTGGTTTCGAGCGAATGCCAGAGCGGGTTGCCCAGAGCCGTCAAGCGCAGCGAAGAACACGATTCCCCAACCCGCGAGTGCTGCGCCTAGGCCTAAAATAGATGCCCTTCGCGTGAATAAGCTCAGGAAGTTCATGACCTCCCCGTGTTCCTCGGAAGAAAATCAGTCAGAAAACGCCCGAAAATGATCCCTAAACTCGCTTCATTCGTGCGCTTTTTTTTCGTGCGAATTCGCTTGGTTGCCTTGCTTGGTCAGGAAGCGCGCACTACACCAGGCTAACTGAGAGGTACTTCTGTCGTTGTCACGCGAATGTCAGCCAATCGTAATTTTTCCGTCTATCCGACTTGGTCAACTGTTCCGTAGTTCGGTTGAAGGAGCAAATAGGCCGCCCTCTATCGATGAATGCGAGAAGAAAGGTGACCGGTTCGATCTCCGCTTTGGAGGTGGGCATTATGGATCAAAAGGGTTGTCGTCTTCGCTGGCCGACTGCACAATCACCCCCCCCTGGTTCGCGGGACGGCCCTAATGATTTTCGGGACGGGAGCTGTCCCGGTGGGGCACTGGCTGGTTTGCGGCGGCCTTCCGGTGTCCTGGTTTTGCAGGCTACTTGCGGTGGCGCATGGACAGGCAGGAGCCAATGGCGTATCTACGACCTACGGGCAGAGGCATGGAATCGGAGGGGTCGAATGGTCCATGAAATTGAGCACTTGCGCGACGAGGTGCGTTGCCGCATTGGGATCGACTTGGCCGAACTTGCAAACGACCACAGCGTGACGCGCGATGGATGGATTCGCTGTATCCGTGCCGCCAGCGATTTTGAGGACGCGGTCCATGCGATCCTGAACGAAGCATGGATACCCAACACCTTGCCGCAGCTTACCGCGTCCCTTATTCGCATCACGGACAACATCCGCAAAACGCGGGCCGATGCCGATTTCACACGCGATCTTGCTCTAGCAGGCGCTTCTGATACGTGGTTCTGCGTGTATATGGCCCTCAATTTTGAAAGGCTGCTCGAAATGCAGCGTGAGGTTCTGATGGATACGGTAATTAAGCTCACGCCGCGAGCTAGGTGGGCGAACTAATGGAATCGGGCACAAGCAGAGCTACACAAGGAACTCGCGCGAAGGCCGAAGCCCTGCCGCTTGGTCAGGAGCTTGAACTGCGCGAGCGTGCTTGGGTTTGGTTCTTCCCGAAACACGCCTGAATCCATCACGGTCTCTGCCGGAATTCCCATCCGATGCTTGTACGGACCTTGGCCAAGGTTCTCCGGCTCGAGCGGTGTGAACCCCCTATGCTCGTGTTTAGCGGCGAATGGCTTTCCCATTCCTACTACTGGATGCGCATCGCAGCAAAGGCCAAGCGCCAGGTGCGGTGTTGGATCTCAAACGCGATGCCAGTGACTGGCCCACGACATAGCCCTTCAACTATCTCCTATCCAAATTCCGGTCCCAGAATCGCGCAGACCAGCTCAGGCCGTCCCGGATACTCATTTCGCCCGCGAAACATTCTCGCGAGCGGTCGCGAGTACTCGAACCCTCGAGCCTGTACAATCCTCCTTATGAACGGGTTTGCCTTACTGCAATCCGTCAGCACAATTCCTCTAGAGGATTGCGCAAGAAATCTGTCGAGAATTCTTTGGCCCGTCCCCTCATCCATTGCGATCCACGGCCCAAGGTGATCCGCAAACGAACCGCGCCTTCCGAACGCGTAGCCTTCTATACGGCCCATATTCCACACGCTATCCGTGAAATGCGGCCGAGCGCGATCGACCGCTCTCAATATTGCGCTTCGGTCGGCGCCAAACGCTTCGCGATCGGCCTGCAAAACGCGTTCTAGCAGAGGCGCGGGCATGGACTCGTCCGGATCCATTTGACGTCGATCTGGTAAATCGTCTTTCCTTCTCTTCAACGTCCACCTCTCGAGTTCATATTCGCTTGTAAAGCCGAGCTTTTCATAAATTGGTTTTCCGAGCGGGGTCGCGTCCAGTTTGATGCACGGCACTCGAATGGAATCGAGATACTCAATGCATTTGTTCAAAAGCGTTGTTCCGATCCCCTGGCCTCGATATTCCGGATCCACCAGTACCATGCCCACCCACGCAAAACGACCTCCATATACGATCGTCGCCGCCGTTCCGCGCACGATGCCATCTACTTCTGCCACAAAACATCCATTGCGGCCAGCGTTCAGAAATATCCGCCAGTCCGCCTCTGTCTGGTTCCATCCTGCGATGTCCTTCAATCGCATTCCCGCAGGAATATCCGTCTCCGTCATGGTCCGAATCTGCATCGGCCGCTGCCTGCCTTAACGCGACGCAGTTTCACAAAAGTCGCGGCAAAGCGAGAAAAGGATTTTGCTGCATTCCGGCAAATGCCGCTAATGTTTCTTTGTCCATTCGAGTACAATTCCGCCGCGGAATACTTGCAGGCAGGAAACGCGCGTGATTTCACACAGCGAAAAGCCAATCGCCGGCGTTGACGAGCTCGAGCTTCTCCTCAGCAACCCCTCTGAGTCCACCGTCCGCGCGCTCGCCCTGCTCCCCGGGGACGTTCTCGTTCTTGGTGCGGGCGGCAAGATGGGACCAACTCTCGCGCGCATGGCCAAAAGCGCCTCGGACCTGGCGGCCACTCCTCGACGTGTCATCGCCGTTTCTCGCTTTTCCTCTTCGCAGCTTCCACGGCGTTTGCAGTCCTGGGACATTGAAACCATCAGCTGCGATCTACTCGATCCGGCATCGCTCGCCAATCTACCCGATGCGCCGAATGTCATGTACATGGCCGGAATGAAATTCGGCTGTACCGGCAACGAATCGCTCACTTGGGCTATGAATTCCCTGTTGCCCGGGCTTGTCGCCGACCGGTTCCGCCATAGCCGGATTGCTGCGTTTTCCACCGGGAACATTTACGGACTGACTCCCGTTTCTCGCGGCGGCTCGCTCGAAACTGATGCGCCGAATCCCGTCGGCGAATACGCCATGAGTTGTCTCGGCCGCGAACGCATCTTGGAGCATTTCAGCCGCACTGCAAAAACCAAAGTCTCCATCCTCCGCCTCAACTATGCCACGGAGCTTCGCTACGGTGTTCTCGTGGATATCGCCCAGCGGGTTTATTCCGGCAAGCCAGTCGCGATTTCCATGGGCTATCTCAACGCCATCTGGCAGGCCGACGCTTCGGCCGTCGCACTGGCATCGTTGCTGCATGCCTCCTCACCCGCATTTGTTGTCAACATCACCGGCCCAGAAGTGCTCAGCGTACGCCGGGTAGCCGAAGATTTTGGCAAGCGCTTCGGCACGCGCGTGGAGTTCGATGGAGAGGAGGCGCCCGACGCGCTGCTCAGCAACGCGGCAAAGGCGTTTCAACTCTTCGGCAAACCACGCGTCTCATATGAACAGATGACCACTTGGATCGCAGATTGGATCGAACGCGGCGGCGAGACGCTGGCGAAGCCAACTCATTTTGAAGAGCGTCGAGGCCGTTTTTAGTTGCTTGCTCGAGTCGCGAGAAAGGTGTCATCCCGAGAGCGTTGTGAGATCTGTTTTTGGAAGGAATTCATTCGGAAACTATGCCTGTGCCACTACGACCCGATCTTCACGGACTCCTCGGCCGGGGCACCGTTATCCCAGCGCATCCTCTCGCGCTTGATTCCCTTCGCCGCCTGGACGAACGCCGCCAGCGTACCCTTACTCGCTACTACATTGCGGCGGGCGCGGGCGGCCTAGCCATCGGCGTTCACACCACGCAATTCGCCATCCGCGAGCCGCGCATCGGTCTCTTCGAACCCGTCTTGAAAATCGCCGCGGAAGAAATGGATCGTGCTGATCGCCGCCGTTCTGTTCCTCTGTTGCGCATCGGTGGAATCTGCGGAGACACATCGCAAGCTACTTGCGAAGCCGGCATCCTCGCTGAACTTGGCTACCACGCAGGCCTTTTGAGCCTCGCCGCTCTCGAGGATGCGAGCGACGTACAGCTTCTCTCTCATTCCCGCGCTGTGGCGCAAATCCTGCCGGTTGTTGGTTTCTATTTGCAGCGTGCCGTCGGCGGCCGCGTGCTCTCCTACAAATTCTGGCGCCAATTCGCAGAGATCGAAAACGTCGTTGCCATCAAAATCGCACCTTTCAACCGCTACCAAACCCTCGATGTCGTGCGTGCTGTCGCCGAATCCGGTCGCGACATCGCCTTATATACCGGCAACGATGACAACATCGTGATGGATTTGCTCACTCCCTTTGTTTTCCGGTCGAACGGCCGCGTCATCGAACGCCGCATCGTCGGCGGCCTTCTCGGTCATTGGGCTATCTGGACTCGCAAGGCAGTGGAACTCCTCAACGAATGCCACAGAGCGGTCGGCGCTCAAGCCGGTATTCCACCGGAGCTTCTTCGCAGGGGTGTCGAAGTTACGGACGCAAACGCAGCGGTGTTCGACGCCGCTAATCGTTTTTCCGGCTGCACCGCCGGTCTGCACGAAGTCCTCCGCCGCCAGGGATTGCTCGAAGGCATCTGGTGCCTTGATCCCCAGGAAACCCTCAGTCGCGGGCAGTCCGAGGAAATCGCCCGGGTTTATGCCGCGTATCCTCATCTCAACGACGATAGCTTCGTCCGCGAGCATCTCGACTCCTGGCTCACTCGGTGAAGATGATGAACACGAGGACGGGTCAAAAGGCGTCGTTGCGACCGGTACTGTTTATGCCGTGCTCCAAATCGGTTCGAGATTTGGATCGTTTAGCCAAAGCAATTGTTGGGGTGCATGCGGCGAGGAGCATGCAACCCGACTTCCGGCCTACCATCTTGAGCCGATTTGTCTCTCCCGGCTCGCACATTGTTTCGCCAGAAGCCTGGAATCCTCTCTCATTCCTCATTGCCTTGTTTTGGGGAATCCTGGCTCGCTTTGTCACAGCTTGTCTGCTTTTTCTACTTTTGATGCCGCCCGGGGTCTTCGCCCAGGAGTGGCGAAGCTACGGAGGGGATCTCGGCGGGACGCGTTTCTCTACGCTCCGACAGATTAACCGCAGCAACATCGGCAGATTGAAAAGAGCGTGGACTTATCACATGGGAGAAATGGATCGTGGCGGCAATGAAACCGACGGGCACCACGCCGCCCCGTTCGAATCCACTCCGCTGGTGATTGATGGCGTGTTGTACTTCTCTACTCCTTCGAACCGCGTGATTGCGCTCGACGCGGAAAGTGGCACAGAGATTTGGCAGTTTGATCCTCAGGCCGGGCCTACCGGACAACGCCGGTACTTCCAGCATCGCGGGGTTGCGTACTGGCAGAACACGGGGGGAGACGATCGGAGAATCCTATTCGGTACTTTTGACGGGCGCTTGATCGCACTGGATGCAAAAACGGGAAAGCGTTGCCGCAACTTTGGAGAAAAGGGGGAGATCAATTTGCGCACGGGAGTTGCAGACGCTTTTCCCAACGCAGAATATGCCGTAACTTCGCCTCCGACAATTTATCGGGATCTGGTTATTAGCGGGGCCGCCGTTCCCGAGTATCCCTCGAAGGGCCCTAGCGGGGCGGTGCGCGCCTTCGATGTCCGCTCGGGCAAGCTGGTTTGGATTTTTCACACCATTCCGGAACCAGGAGAAGCGGGACACGAGAGTTGGAAGGAAGATGCGTGGAAGGATCGCACCGGGACAAATGTGTGGTCGCTCATGAGTGTGGACACGGAGCGCCGTCTGGTCTTTCTTCCCGTGGGGTCAGCCTCTTACGATTTCTATGGAGCAGATCGCAAAGGACTTGACCTGTTCAGCAATTCCTTAGTCGCGCTAGATGCTGCCACCGGGAAGCTCGTCTGGTACTACCAAATGGTGCACCACGACATTTGGGATTACGACATGCCGGCGCAGCCTGTATTAATCAGCTTGCGGCGCCATGGAAAGGAAATTCCTGCGGTCGCGCAAGTGACGAAGATGGGATTCGTGTTCATACTCGACCGGCTTACAGGGAAACCGCTGTTCCCGGTAGAAGAGCGCCGCGTTCCCGAGAGCAATGTCCCTGGCGAAGTGGCCTGGTCGACGCAGCCGTTTCCGGTCCAACCGCCGCCTCTTGTTCGGCAGTCGGTGGAGGAAGCGGACATCAGAACATCGGAATCGAATCGGTATTGCACGGAGCTGTTTCATGCGCTCGAGAATCACGGGATGTACACGCCTTACGGCGTCGAACTGACGTTAGTGATGCCCGGCACGCTGGGCGGAGGAAACTGGTCGGGAGGCTCGTTTGACAAGGGCTCGGGCTATTTGTTTGTGAATGCGAACGAGCTCGGGGCCGTCGGAGCGATGCGGCCGCAAGCGGATGACGCGCCGGAACGATTTCGGCGAGCCGCCAAAGGCGGCGAGTATGCGAGATTTTGGGACGAAAACGAGTGGCCTTGCCAAAAGCCACCGTGGGGAACGCTGACTGCCGTGGACGTGAACAAGGGAGAGATCGTGTGGAAGGTGGCGCTCGGGAGAGTGGATGAGTTGAAAACCACGACGGGCACACCCAATCTCGGCGGATCGATTGTCACCGCGGGCGGCGTGGTATTTATCGGAGCCACAACGGACAGCCGCTTCCGCGCGTTCGATGCAAGAACCGGAGAGCAACTGTGGGTCACCGACCTCGAAGCCAGCGCACACGCCACTCCCGTGACCTACCTGGGCAAGAAAACCGGCAAACAGTTTGTGGTGATCGCCGCCGGAGGAGGCGGATATTTTAGAGGCAAAGTATCCGATACACTTGCGGCGTTTTCCCTTGCAGATAAATAGAGCATATTCATTTGTGAATTGAAGTGATGTCCGTGGAACGATAGAGTGTGCTTCCGAGGTCTTTCGAGAGAGTGGAGGGTTCGGCGTGTTTCGGCCATCGATGGCATTGCCGTTCCGCAAGGGCGGTAGAACCCTGTCCAGCAAAACGGCTCAAGCTTGTTGTTGGATCCTTCTTTCGCTCGCAGCTAAGTTTTCAGCTACTGCGCAAACCAATGTCGTGGTGGTCCGGCCCAAGGCGATCCATACTGTGCTCGTGAATCCCGGTATGGGCATCACGACGTTTCAAAGGTTCAATGGGCAGGATCTGAATCCGCCTTTGAAGTGGTCCGAAGTAGGACCAGTGACAAAACTGCCGCAAGCGGCCACGAAGCCGGACTTCCCCGAGGCGGCTGTTTCCTATTGCCGCTGGTATTGGAACGTTCTCGAACCGGCGCCCGGGAAGTTCCGCTGGGAGATTGTGGACCTTGCTTTGGAACAGGCGCGGGCGCACGGACAAACCCTTGCGATTCGCCTGATGCCGTATTCGAACCAGGATCCTCTCCCGGAGTGGTATCGGAACTCGGGAGCGCGGCGCGCCAACAAACCCACGGACAAGGACGGCGAGATCTGGCAGCCGGATTTCAGTGATCCGCTGTACCTGAGGTATTGGGGCGAACTTGTCGCGGAAGCCGGAAAACGCTACGACGGTAACCCTTATCTCGACAGCGCGGATATTTCCTCGGTGGGCTATTGGGGAGAAGGTTGGAGCCCTTACATGCCTGCCTTTCCCTATCAGAAGCAGTTGATTGACATTTGGCTCGAAGCTTTTCCGCGAACCACCCTGCTGATGAATTTCGATGAGCAGCAGGCGCTTACCTACGGGACGCAACATGGCACGGGGTGGAGACTCGATTGCCTCGGAGACATGCGAACGAGCTCCACGAATCCCTACTTTCCGGCGGAGATGTTGGAGATTTATCCACAGCAAATCGTGCGCGCGGGGATTCAAGAGGTCTGGCAGCACCAGCCCGTTTCGCTGGAAACCTGCTATACGGTCGCCGGGTGGAAAGAAAGGGGGTACGACCTCGAGTACATCCTCGAGCAAGCGCTGCGCTGGCACGTGAGCACGGTGAACATCAAGTCCGCGCCAATACCGGCGGAATGGAGGAGTCCATTCGAAACCTTTCAGAGGAAGATCGGTTATCGCTTCAATCTGAGGCGGCTGGAATATTCTCGGGTCGTCAATCCCGGAACCATGATGCCGGTTCATATGTGGTGGCTGAATGAAGGAGTCGCGCCGATCTACAAAGAGTTTACCCTGGCCGTGGAATTGCGTTCTTCCAAGATGGCCACCGTAATTCCGGTGCCCGCGGACATTCGCAAATGGCTTCCTGGCGATGCCGTATACGACGGTACCTTGTATGTGCCGGAGAATCTAGCCGAAGGAGATTACGACGTCCGAGTTGCTATGTTGGATCCGCGGACCGGCAAGCCTGCCATTCGGCTTGCGGTGGAAGGCCGCCAGGAAGACGGCTGGTATGCCATGGGCTCGCTCACGGTGAAGACGCAATGATCCGAGCATACATTGCTGCGCTGCTAACCGGGGCGAGCGCGATCGGTTTGCTCCCCGCGAGCGACGCTCCCCCGGCGGAGTTTTTCCGAGTCTGGAAACAGCCCGTCCCGCCGGGGCCACGCATCACGCCGTACTTGCGGCATCAAGCTGAACAGGCGTGGAAGGAAGACGAGGCTCGCCAAAAAGCTTGGGACGCCATCCGCGACGAAGCGGGCCTGCTGAAAACGCAAGATGAGCTTCGGCAAAAACTCCTGCAAATGATTGGTGGTCTGCCGGCAGTCAAGACCGATCTGCACCCCGTCATCACCGGCAAGATTGCGATGGACGGCTACTCCATTGAGAGACTTATTTTCCAAAGTTTGCCGGGACTCTATGTCACGGCGCTCGTGTATGTTCCGAATGATCAAGCGGGCAAACACCCTGCGGTGCTGGTGCCCGCCGGACATGCTTCGGATGGGAAATCGCATTATCAGGCGCTTAGCCAAAGACTTGTGGGACGAGGGTATGTTGTGATTTCCTGGGATCCCATTGGGCAGGGCGAGCGCAGCCAGTTCTGGGATCAGAAAGCGCAAAAGAGCCGCTACAACTTGATTTGCGGTGAACATGCAGTCATGGGCAACCTGGCCTATTTGGCCGGGGCAAATCTTGCGCGATGGGAAATATGGGATGGCATCCGCGCCGTCGATTATCTGCTCACGCGGCCCGAAGTGGACGGCGAGCGAATCAGCATCACCGGCACAAGTGGCGGCGGAACGCAAACCGCCCTAATCGCCGCGCTAGATCCGCGCATAAAACTAGCTGTGCCGTCGTGTGCTATCACGGCCCTGCCCATGAGGATGTCGAACCGTATTTTTGCTGATCCGGATAGTGATCCCGAACAGGATTTGTTCGGCATGATTTCTAGCGGCGTGGACCATCCTGGGCTGCTATTGCTGATGTATCCCCGCCCGGTCATGGTGGCGGCCGCGGTGCTCGACTTTTTTCCCATCGAAGGGACGCGCAAAACGTATCGCGAATTGCAAAAGCTGTACGCGCGCTTTGGCCACGGAGATCGCATCGCGCTGGTCGAAGGCTACCACTCGCATCAATACTCCTCGGAGAATCAGCAAGCGGCACTCGACTTTCTCGACCACTTCAATCGCATGCCGGTGCGCAGCAGCCTCCCTCCCGTGAAAGAACTAGGCGACGAATCCTTACGATGCACCCGCACAGGGCAAGTTCTACTCGATTACCGTGATGCAAGGTCGCTGCCGGAGTTAATTCGCGAATATTATGTCGAGCACAAAAAGGGAACCGTGCGGAGACTCGCGACGGAATACTACGGGGAGAAATACGGTGGCGTCAAGGATTGGCGCGTAGGCGAATACCGCGGCGCTCCGCCAAAAGACGGCCAGATCGCCTGGGAAAGTGCCGGCAGTGCGAAAGTTGGAGAAGTCGCGATTGACCGGTATGTGTTGCATCACAGCGTGGAGTTAGAAATGCCTCTGCTGCACATTCACAAGCCCGGCGCTCGAGACCGGAAAGTCGCGTTGTGGTTCCAGGAAAATGGCAAGGCGACGGCGGAGGACTGGCCCGAGATCGACAAATACCTGGACCAGGGCTACGAGATTGTTTCTTTCGATTTTCGCGGTCTCGGGGAGACGCGCATGCCTTACACGGCGGTTTCCCCAGATGATCCGTTGTTGGGTGCGCTGGACTTCGATCACGCCTATGTCAATCCGATTTCAGGCGTCCTTGCGAATTATGTGTACAACTCCCTTTTGACCGGGAGGCCGTACTTGCTTGAGATGATTGAGGACGCGGAGATCGCTAGGCGGTTTGCTGCGCAGAAGTTGCATGCCGACGCGACGGCGGTGAGCGCTGCGGGAGAAGCGTATACGCTCGCAAGCGCGATCGCCGAAACGCTGCCCGGCCTGAGCCTGGTGTCCGAGCCAAACAGGAAAGTCTTGAAATGGTCTGAAATTGTGGAACAAAAGCGTGAGAGCTGGCCAATCCAATATCTGCTGCCGTCAGGCGCCTACATCCATTAAGCAACCGCGCGATCGCGGCTGGAGCGGGAATCTGTGCGGCCCGGCTGGCTAATCCACCGGCATAAGGATTCCAAACCGCTCTGGCACGTGAAATGTCTTCCCTTCGGGAATAATGCTCCAGGCAAGAAACTTGCGGCGATCGTCGTCGCCTTTTCCCGCAGCCCGGAAAAAATTGACTCGCCACACGGTGCCGGGACGCAATTGCATCACATTCATGGCCGCAAGAGGTATGCGCATTTCGGCGGTCCAAACATGATGCTCAGCGTCGATGCGAGTTGCGTGCTCGAAACCGGAATTCCAAGAGGCGTCGTTAAAAGGGTTCCTGGTCTTGTCGATTTCCAGGTCAATCCACTGATTGTTGGGAGCCACCTCAAACTCAAAATAATGATTCATGCGCTCGGGTTGGGGGTTCAGGAAAACTTCAACGACGTCACGATTCCAAAGCTGCCAGCGCTCGCGCTTCGGATCTTCGCCTTCATAAATATTCAGCGAATCGTAACGGCTAAAAAACGCAAAGTAGATGTGCGTTTCTGTCCAAAGTGAGGCAACGCGAGTTGCTGCTTCCGGATAATGAAACTTGCCCGAAGCGTCGTTGTCGAATTCCGTCCATTTAGCGTGCTTCCACGAGGGTTTGGACAAGTCACCGTCCGGCAGGAATTCGACAGAAGAACGTCGCGCCTCGAGTTCGAGGTCGCTCGAGTAGGTTGATTCCCGCTCGTTGACGGCCGGGCCTCCGCGAGAATTAGCAAGAGTCGCAAAGGCCGCCCCGCCTACCACGAGGCAAAGTCCAATTTGGGCAGCAAGCATCATGCGATCTCCTGCCGTTTTATCGCACTTTGACAACAGAAAGTAAACGATATAGAAGGACGAAAGAATGCAGGCGGGATTCTGGCGAGGAGGGTTCATGGGCGCAATCGGAAGGCGTCGGCTGTTGGAAAGCGCTTCAGTGCTTTTGGCTGCAAGCAGAATTTCGGCCGGAAAGGTTATCTCACAAGCGATGCGAGCGGAGGACGCGGGGAAGGCCCTGTCGCTCAGGGATTATGAACCGCGCAGCATGCTGCATGTGCCTGAAACGAAGGTGCCACGGTCGCGCTATCCGGTGATCGATGTTCACACCCACCTTTCGTTAGTCGCTAAACACGCCGGTGGCGTGGGAATTGGCGAGGAAATGGAATATTTCGCGACGGCCGAGGACGTGCTGCCGCTCATGGACCGGAAAAACATCCGCATCATGGTCAATCTCACCGGTGGGGTTGGGAAGGGATTGGATGAGGCGATTCGAAAGTTTCAGACACCTTATCCAAGCCGCTTTCTGATCTTTACCGAGCCCTGGTGGGAGCACACGAATCAACCGGGATACGCCCAATTTCAAGCTGACGAAATTGTTCGCGCACACCGAGCGGGAGCGCATGGATTGAAAGTCCTCAAGACCCTAGGACTGTACTTGCGAGAGAAGATCTCGACGGGACCACTTGTGAAGGTGGACGATCGACGTTTTGATTTGATGTGGGAAGCGTGTGGGTCCCTGGGTATCCCTGTGGCGATGCACGTCTCCGACCCGGAAGCCTTCTTTCTTCCGACCGATCGTTTCAACGAGCGTTTCGAAGAGCTCAATAATCACCCCGACTGGTCCTTTTACGACAGGGATTTTCCGAGTAATGCCGATCTGCTAGAGGCGCGCAACCGCGTTTTGGCGCGCCATCCCAAGACGCAATTCATTGTGCTCCACGTGGGCAATAACGCAGAGAATCTTGCCTACGTCGGCGAATGCATGGACCGCTTTCCCAATATGCACGTGGAGCTGGGGGCGCGCATCGGAGAGCTCGGCCGACAGCCGCGCATGTCCAGGAAGTTCTTTGAGAAATACCAGGATCGCATCCTTTTTGGCACGGATGCGGTTCCTCACGGGACCGATACGCCGCAGCAAATCTTCACCGATCAACTGTACGAAATCTATTACCGCTTTCTGGAAACCGAAGATGAGTACTTCGATTACGCTCCTGCGCCGGTGCCGCCCCAAGGCCGCTGGCGGATTTATGGTCTGGGATTGCCGGATGGGATTCTCAAGAAGGTGTACTTCGAGAATGCGGCTCGGCTCCTGCAGGTCAAACTGTGAGCGCAAAACGGACGACAAGGATTGACAAAGGGAGTGGATTCTGCCAAGAAGGAAAGCGAAACAATGATAAGGAAAGTAAAGTAAAGAAAAGAAAATGATTCGTTTCTTCCTTTGCGGCGCCCTTGGCACCTTCCTCCTAGCCAATGGCGACGCACTCCGTCCTGGCCATTTCGAAGTGATTGGGCCTGGAGGCGGCGGCGCGATGTTCCATCCGACGGTCAGCCCTCATGACCTGAACACGGTGCTAGTGAGTTGCGATATGACGGGAGCCTATATCACCCATAACGGGGGCAAGTCTTGGCGCATGTTCAATCTACGCGGCGTCGTGCAGTTTTTTGTTTTCGATCCAGTGGACAGGAACGTCATCTACGCCGAAGCCAGCGGCCTGTGGCGGAGCGACGACCAGGGTACGAGCTGGAATCTGCTCTATCCGAAACCCTCTTCCATAAAAAGCGTCAAAATGAGCTCTGACCATTCCGATGAAGAGCTAATCGCCCAGCCGAATCCGTTAGGTCACATCACAGCCATGGCCATCGATCCCGCCGATTCCAGGGTCTTCTACGTGGCCGCGGGCGACAGAGAGAAAGGAACGTCAGCTCTTTTTGTTTCTCGTGACGCGGGCGGGAGCTGGACAAACGAAGGGGATTTGCCCGAACTCGCTAGCAAAGTATGGGTGAATCCAAATTCACCGCGTGACGGGCGGACACTCTTCATATCCGGTTCGCATTTCCTGGCGAAGAAGGCCTCGTCCGGGATCCAAAAGGTTCCGGCACCTCCCGTAAGGTTCATCACCGACATCTCGGCAGGATTCACAAAGGGTGGCAGACTTGTTGTTTACGCGGTTGGTGACGAATCGGCATTCGTTTCCGAAAGCGAAGGGACAGCTTGGAGAAAGGTCAGTTTGGGACACGGGAACGAGAGGATGCGAGCCATCGCAACGAGTTTCCATAACCCCGACACGGCTTATGTTTCCTACAGGGACTTGGAAGAGGGCGGAGCCAAATGGCTGGGAGTCGCCAAAACTACAGACCGGGGACAAACTTGGAGCTTAGTTTGGAAAGAGGACAGCAGCCCAGGCGCAAAACCCGGTGCCAACATTCACGACGCGTGGATCACCGAACGATTTGGGACGGATTGGGGCGAGAATCCCCTGGCGCTTACCGTCGCCGACCAGGACGCGAATGTCAGCTACGGCACGGACTTGGGAAGAACCATGCACACAACCGACGGTGGCGCAAACTGGGTCGCCTTGTATTCAAGGCGAGCGGGGAAGAATGGGTGGGCCAGCACCGGACTGGATGTTACGAACGCCTACGGCTACCATTTTGATCCGTTTGATCACAAGCGTCAGTTCATCTCCACGACGGACATAGGCCTTTTCCGCAGCGAAGACGGCGGGGAATCCTGGGTGAGCTCCACCGCAGGCGTGCCTAAGGAGTGGATGAATACCACGTACTGGATCGAATTTGACCCCGCGGTGGAAGGGCACATGTGGAGTGTGAACAGTTGGACGCATGACTTGCCGCGGCCCAAGATGTGGAGAAGAAAAGGCATTCGAGATTATCGCGGTGGAGTTTGTCGCAGCGAGGACGGGGGAAAGACGTGGGCAAAATCCAATAATGGAATGGAGCAAACTGCGGCCGCGCACATTCTCCTCGATCCCACCAGCCCGCGCGAGGCGCGCGTCCTCTATGTTGCGGCGTTCGGGCGTGGAGTTTATAAGAGTACGGATGGCGGAAAGAACTGGAAGCTGAAGAATGCAGGCATTATTCAGAAAGAGCCTTTTGCCTGGAGGCTCGCGAGAGACGCCAGAGGTACTCTCTACGTTCTCTTAGCGCGGCGTTCCGAAGATGGGACGATCGGGAATGATGGCGACGGCGCGATCTACCGGTCTCGCGACGGGGCGGAAACCTGGACGCCGGTAGCCATGCCCCAAGGAAGCAATGGTCCGAACGGCCTGGCAATGGATCCCCACACGCCGGACCGCCTGTATCTCGCGGCGTGGGCGCGGGATAAGGGGGAACACGGCGATGGCGGGGGCATCTACCTGTCAGAGGATGCGGGGAAGACTTGGAGGCAAGTGCTCGAACGCGACCGTCACATTTACGATGTTACGATAGATCCCCGCGACGCGAACGTTCTGTATGCTGCCGGATTCGAATCCTGCGCCTGGAGATCCACGGATCGGGGTGAAAACTGGACGCGCATAGCGGGTTTCAACTTCAAATGGGGGCACCGCGTCATTCCCGATCCTGACAACCCGAAGGTCGTTTACATCACGACCTTCGGTGGTGGTGTCTGGCGTGGCGCCGTCGACGGAGAAGATCGCCCCCTCGATATAATGACACCACAGCTGCAACCGGGACGTTAGCGTTTGGATGGGGAGAGGCGAAGGAAACCACAGGATTGTATGGGCGGCACGCACGTATTGACACAGGCAGATTGGCAACGCGCCTTGGTCAGAGACCAAGCCAAGGCGGCGGAATTGTTTGGGCGATCCGAAGAAGAGCAGCGGCGGCTTGGCTACTTCTACACGCTTCAGGAGATCTGCCAGCAGCCCTGGACTTGGCCGCGCACTTGCGAGCGAATGATCGCTTCCCGAGATGGGCTCAGAAAAGACCTGGAAGGGATCGCAAGCCTGGTGCTCACCGGCTCTGGCAGTTCCGAGTATGCCGCGGAATGCGTGTGCTTCGCCTTGCAGAACGAACTCGGCATACCGACGGAATCCATCAGCGGTGGAACTCTGTTGATGTATCGCGGGAAAGCGCTTCCTCCAAGCAGACCTGGATTGCTTATCTCGTTGGCGAGGTCTGGCGACAGCCCAGAGAGCAGAGCGGTTGTTGAATTGCTATTGACCACGGATCCGCAAATTCGGCACGTCGTGGTGACGTGCAACGAGCAAGGAAAATTAGCCAAGGCCTGGCACGAAACCGAGGACGTGCGCGTCATCACCCTCCCAAGCGAAACGCTTGATAAAAGCCTGGTCATGACCAGCAGCTTTACTAACCTTCTGTTGGCCGTACGTTTCATCGGAATGCTCGAACAAGCGGAGGAATATCGAACGCTCGGCGAGAGGCTCGGCCAAATCACGAGTGGATTGCTGCGATCGAAGTTCACTATGCTGGCAAAGATTGCGGCGGCGGATTTCCGCCGTGCAGTATTCCTTGGCAGCGGGTCGCGCTTCGCGGCCTCGCGGGAGGCCGCGCTGAAAATGCTGGAACTCACGGCCGGCCGCGTAACCACGGTCTGCGAAACCTACCTTGGTTTTCGACACGGACCAATGAGCTCGGTACACGACGACACGGTGATTGTCTGCCTCCTGTCGTGCGATCGCACGATCCGCGCCTATGAATTGGATTTGTTGCACGAACTGGACCGAAAGAGGCTCGGATTGTGTAAGGTGATTGTCGGTGAAAACATCCCGGATTCCGCGCTCAGAGATGGCGATCAGGCGATCGAATGCCCTGGACTCTGCGAGCTCGGTGAAGGGAATGATCCAGTGGTGCACGTCGTCGTAACGCAGCTTTTGGCTTTTTTCCGCTGCCTGGAGGAAGGGCTTCTGCCCGATTCCCCATCCGAGGAGGGGATCATCCATCGAGTGGTGGAAAAGTTTCCTCTGCATTCCTAAAAGAACGCTCGGGGCAAGACGGCAGCCGAACGAGGTTGCGCCAGCGAGCGGCCATCCGATACGGAGGGATAGATGTGTTTGAAGGAGTGCCGGTCGGGGTTCACCGGAATAAGGGTCCGAAATGGGCTGCCCGCATTCCTGCTCTCACTGCTCGCGTCAATCCCCGTTTCGGGCCAGGTAAAAGTATGGGAAGGTGTTCTGAAACTTCCGACCTACGAGGAAGGGCCGCCAGACGCCAATCCTCCTTTTGATCAATTCGCAATCGCTCGTTTCAACTATCCCTATACGCTGCGAAATGAAATCACCAACAAACGCACGGAACACGAGTGGCGCGCTGTTTATCTCGAAAACGAGTATCTGAAGTGCTCGGTGCTGCCGGACATCGGCGGCCATATTTACACCTGCATTGACAAAATCAGCGGGCAGCCCATGTTTTACGCGAATCCGTCCATCAAGAAAGCACGGATTGGCTATCGCGGAGCGTGGGCTGCATTTGGCGTCGAGTTCAATTTTCCGGTTTCGCATAATTGGGTTTCGATGTCACCAGTGAGCTACGCCTACGCCGAGCACGCGGACGGTAGCGCTTCCACGACCGTCGGTAACATCGACAGAGTCTATGGAATGGAATGGGTGGTCGAACTGACTCTCCGTCCGGGTTCGACGGTTTTGGAACAGCACACCATGCTCAGCAACCGCAGTGACGTTCGTCGCCGTTTTTATTGGTGGAACAACGCAGGTGTGCAGGTTTGGGATGATTCGCAGATCGCATACCCGCAGCGCTTTGCTGCCGCACATGGATTTGCCGAGGTCGAGAGATGGCCGATCGATCGACAAGGCCGAGATCTGAGCATCATCCGCAACCAGACGGATGGACCCGTATCCTTATTCACCCATGGAAGCCGGGAAGATTTCATGGGTGTCTGGAATCCGCGCAGCAACACAGGCACGGCTCATTTTTCCGAATATTCCGAGGTTCCGGCAAAGAAAATCTGGTCCTGGGGCGTGGATGCGGACGGGCTTGATTGGCGCAAGGCGCTTTCTGATAACGACAGTGCCTACGTCGAGTTGCAAGCGGGCCTGTTCCGAAACCAGGAGACCTACGCTTTCCTGGAACCGCGGCAAGCGATCTCCTTTACCGAGTACTGGATGCCCGTCCGCGATACCGGCGGCATTTCGCGCGCAAACCTCGCTGGTGTGGTTCACCTCGAGCGAAACAAGGGCGTTTTGAGCGTCGCGTTGAATGTTAACCGGAAAATACCCGGCGCAGCAGTCGTCATCCTGAATGAAAGCAGTCTGAATGAGACCAGTCCAAGTGGAACTGCCGCCTTGCTACAGGAGAAAGCGGATCTGGCACCCGAGAGGCCTTGGAGAAAAGAGGTTCCGATTCCCGACGCCGCAAGGAATCTTACATTCCAACTCAGGGACAGCAACGGCGCCGTACTCCTGCGGCAGACCGAGGGTCAATATGACTGGGTGACGGAGTCCCAGATCCAACTGGGGCCTCAGGCTTCCTACAGGATGCCGGAAGAGACCCGGAGAACGGCGGACGATTGGCTTCAAATTGGAAAGGATCAAGAGCTAAACGGCAACCTGCTGGCCGCCGTACAAACCTATCAAGAGGCGCTCGGGAAATTTTCCGGCAGCTTTGAATTGTTAAAAGCGGCAGGACGCCTGGACGCCAGCCTGAATCGCTTCGACGAAGCGCTCCCCCGCCTGGTTGAGGTACATGCCCGGAACACGAGCGACACGGAAATCTCCTACTATCTGGGCGTTGCGTACGATGGGCTTGACCGAGAGGAGGATGCGGCTGACGCTTATCGGGAAGGTTTACGGCTGCCCGCCTATCGCGCCGCGGCCGCAATGCGTCTTGCGGAAGTCGCGGCTCGCGCGGGCAAATTAGAACGAGCCGGGGAGTTACTGAGGGAAAGTCTCGCGTCCGCTCCCGAAGATCTGCGTGCTGCGGAAGAACTGACAGCCGTCCTCGGCGCGTTGGGAAAAACAAAGGAAGCGGAAACGCTCGCCAGGGAGCGCTTTGCGCGATTTCCTTTGAGCCATTTTCTTCGCGAGGAGCTCGGGAATCCGGACCTTGCGGATTTGGCTCAAGATCCCTATCGCGTGTTGAATATCGCTTACGAATATGCGCGTTTGGGTCTCTATCGCAGGGCCATCGAGGTTCTCTCTCGAGAATATCCATCGGTAAAGAGTGAGCAAAGCGAACCAGGCACGGTCCCACCTCAGAAGCATCCGTTGGTTGTTTACTTTCGCGGGTACTGCCGTGAGAAGCTTGCGGAGTCCCCAGAAAAGGACTACGCCGAAGCCTCACGTCTCTCCACACTTTACATATTCCCGAGCAAAATCGAAGATCGGCGGGCGCTTCGAGCTGCCATCCGGAGGAATGAAAACGATGCGACCGCACACTACCTTCTGGGAACGTGGCATTTCGCTCGTGGACAGACCGACTCCGCTCTCTCGGAATGGAGACGCGCTCGTGAGCTCAATCCCAAAATCCCGGTCTTGCAAGCGAGCACCGGGCTGGCATTGCTGTATATAAAACACGAATTCGCGACGGCCTTTAATGCCTTCGAGGAAGGGATCGCCAGCGATTCTTTGAACACGGTGAACTATTCCGGCGCAGTTGTGGCGATGACACTGCTTGGAAAGCCTGCGGCCGAACGCGTGAGGGTGCTAGAGCGCTATCCCGACATGAACCTCCTGCCGACTCCTATGGTGTATGAGCTTGCCTTGAATCGAGGGGAACAAGGGAACTATGAAGCCGCCAGGGAATTATTCAAGAACCGCTTCTTCGGGCGTGAAGAGGGTGGCACCAATGTCCGCCAGGTGTGGATTGAGGTCAATTTGCAGCGGGCGCTCGGACTCGCGCAAGCGCACCACTGCAAAGACGCTCTCGAAGCAGGGAGTTCCCTCGGTTCTCCTGTTCGAGACCTCGTGTTCACCGAAAACGGGCTAGCGCCATTTCTGAATTCGGCCAGAAGCAACTTTCTGCTCGGTGAAGTGTCTCTCGCATGTGGCCAAAAGGAAAAGGCCGACGAAATGTTTCGTCGTTCGGCGCGAGCCAGCGGACCCTCGGACACGGTTTGGGCGTGGGCCTCGGCTCGAAAGCTCGATGGCTATGACCAAGCGCAGTGGCGCGCGCGTCTCCATGCCGCTTTGTCCCAGTCCGAATCCAACCTAGGCACCGACCCATCCGGTTGGTGGCTTTATGCCGCGGGAGTTTTGCAGATAGCACTAGGGAACCCACAGAAGGGCAAGGCTTTGCTCCAAGAGTCATTCCTCGCGCCGGACAACCGAATGTCTCACCACCTTGGCCGTTTGGCTCTCGCGGGCGCCACACCGCAACCTAAACCTCAATGACTTCTATGCCGCTCTTTCGAAGCCCTTCGGTGAATTCCTGGGGAGCGCGGTTGTCCGTGATGAGACGCCGGATTCGGTTGAAGGGCCCTATCCTCGAAACGCTGCGACGACCCAGCTTGCTGAAGTCCGTAACGACGTTCACTTCCCTCGCCGAGCGGATCATTACATTATTGAGTTGGGCTTCGAGCACGTCCGGCGTGGAAGGGCCGTTCTCCAGATCGAAACCATCCACGGCCAGGAAAAGACGGTTCGCGTGAAACTCATTCATCATCGCTTCGGCCTGCGGTCCTACGAACGAGCAGGAAACCGGCCGCAGCAACCCGCCGATCATAATCAGTGAAATGCCCGGCGAATCTGCCAACTCGACCCCGATGTTAAGCGCGTTGGTGATGACCGTAAGGGGTTGCGTTTTCATCCGCTTCAAGTGCCGCGCGATCTCCGCCGTCGTGGTTCCTGAATCAAGAATAATGGTCTCCCCGGGCTCGACCAATTCCGCGGCGGCTTTTCCGATTCTGATCTTTTCGTCCCGGTGCAAGGTCTCCTTGGCGCGGAGGGGGTAATCCTGCGTTGCCTCCAGCCTTCGAACGGCTCCGCCATGGGATCGAACCACGGCTCCCAAGGAGGCGAGGGCGTCCAAGTCGCTGCGTACGGTGACCGCCGAAATCGAAAAACGCTTGACCATATCGGCCACGGTAACCTGGCCTTGTTGGTCGACGAGATCGAGCAAGTTTCTGCGCCGTTGCTCGGTCAAAAGGCGGGCTTTCGGAGTCATGCGGCTCTTTACAGCGGGGTAAGTATACGGGTTCGCGATTGCCCTAGTCAAAAGCAAACGAAACTATAGGGGCCTGCAATACTTTCGGCTCCTTTCTTTCCCCGTTTTATTCCTCGTTTGTTGTTGTGTTTGCTTTCCTATTGTGGTACATCGCTCCAGGAGTTGTGGGAGGTGTCCTTTGAACCGCAGCACTGTTTCTATTGGTGTTTTTGTGTTTGCGGCGCTTTTCGTCTGCGCCGCCGGTAGTGTCCTTGGGCAGGGTAATCTTGGCGCCATCACGGGAACGATCCAGGACCCGAGCGGCGCAGCAGTACCCGATCTCCCGCTTACGATTACCAACGTGGAAACCGGTGTGAAGTGGACGGCCACAACCAGCAGCGCCGGCTATTACCGGGTGGCGGTGCCTCCCGGAACCTACCGCCTCGAAGCACAACAACAAGGCTTCAAAAGAGAAGTCGCCGACAAGATCCTCGTACCGGTTGCGCAGGTGGTGACGGTGGACCTGACACTACAAGTCGGCAGCCAAACGGAAACGGTGCAGGTCACATCGCTGACTCCGCTGCTCACGCCTTCCACTGCGGAGGTCGGCTCGTCCGTAAGTCCTCAGGAATTTGAGACCTTGCCTATTGAAGTTGGTGATGGGGGACGACAGCTCCAAACCTTTATCTTCACTAGTTTGCCTGGAACCGCGGGGGATACATTTTCTGGTTCGATTAACGGCGGCCAGCTTTTTAGCCATGAGATTCTGATTGACGGCGTCACCATCGGTCGTTACGACCTCAGCGGAGGCAGCCTGGATGAATTCAGCCCGGGGACAGACTCGATCGCTGAGTTCAAGGTGCAGACGTCCAACTATTCAGCCGAATACGGCGAAACCGGCGGCGGAATCGCCAACTTTAGTTATAAATCAGGAACGAATGACTTTCATGGGTCGCTTTTTGAATACAACAAGAACCCGGTCTTCAATGCCGCCGGTGTTCTGGTAGACACGTTCGGCGGTCAAAAGGACAATCAAAAAGAGAACAATTTCGGTGGCACGCTAGGTGGCCCGATCAGAAAAGACCATACGTTTTTCTTTTTTAACTACGAAGGCGATCGCTTTCGAAGCTTTGCTTTCGCCGGGAAAATGACGTTGCCCACGGCGGCCATGAGAAGTGGCGATTTTAGCTCCTGGCTGGCGCCGCAACTCCAGACCTGCGGAAGCACTGGCGATCAACCTTGCACCGATGCGCTGGGCAGGCCCGTCTTCCAGAATGAGATCTACGACCCTACGACCACGCGTCATGTAACCGCCGGCCAGGTTGACCCGGTCACTGGTCTAACTGCAAACGCCGACGCAGTCATCCGCGATCCCTTCTCGTCAGGTGGCAAGTTGAACGTGATCCCCGCAGGCAAGTTCAGCAACGCCTCTTCTGTTCTTCTCCCGCTGATTCCTGATCCTTCGTTGCCGGGAAACATCAATAATGAGTTCAGACTCAGTGGCTGCTGCCCGATCCTGTCAAGGAACGCATACACCGGCAAAATCGATCACGTCCTTACCAACAAGCAGAAGGTCTGGGGATCCTTTACGTGGAATCAGAGGGACCGTTATAACCGGAACAACAGCAGGACATTCTTGCCTTTTCCCGGACAGCCGATGAATCCCGTCAAACGACAGATCGTGGGCGGTCCGCAGGTGCGCATCGCCCATGCGTGGACCATCAGCAGCCGCAGCGTGAATGAATTCTCGGTTGGATACAACCGCTTTCAAAACAAAAACAACATCACCGACAACGCCAAATTCACCCCCCAACTGGGGATTCCTGGCATTCCAAATGATTGTTTCCCGCCCTTACGTTTTAGCGGTCACGTTCCCGTCACTCCGCTTTTTGGTGTGGGATGCAAGAACGTCGACCCGTCCGAGAGTTACGTCTTCCAGGACACGTTCAGCTATTTGCGGGGCAAGCACAGCCTGAAATTCGGCGGGGAATTCCGCCGCTATCGGTACAATACGTACGAACCTGGGCCTCTGTCGGGCGATTTTACGTTCACTGACCGTGAGACCTCGCTCCCGGGGTTTACCTCTAAGACGGGACATCCTTTTGCCAGCTTTATACTCGGGGCGGTGGACAAGGGGAGCCGCTCCGTATACACCACCGAGCCAGGGTACCGGGGTGGTTTGTACGCGTTCTTCGCTCAAGATGACTTCAAAGCGACTCCCAAGCTGACCCTCAACCTTGGGCTTCGTTGGGAGATTCCGCTTCCCCAGAGGGAGGTGTTGAACCGCGAGTCGGGATTCGATCCCACCGTGCCGAATCCCGGTGCTGACAACATTCCCGGCGCGCTGGTTTTCCTTGGTAGCTGCCCAACTTGTATTCGGCGCAGCTCTTTCCAGGATTATTACTTCAAAGAGTTCGGGCCGCGGATCGGCCTTGCTTATGAGGTCCATAAGAATCTCGTTTTTCGTGGCGGATACGGGATCTCTTATGGTCCTCCGATCGAGAACAATTTCGGCAGTCAAAATATTTTTGGCTTCAACAGCGCGGTGTCGCTGATTAAGGGCACTTCTCCCACGGGTTTTCCCCAGGATCCAGTCACGTATTTGTCGACTCTAAAGTCCGCGTCTTTGCCGGCACAGGCTCAGATCGGCGTACCCGCATTTACGGGAACCCTCCCGAATCGTGACCCTGCATCGGCCAATGGCGAGGCGCTCGACTTCATGCCGAGGAACGGTGCGGCACAACCGTACGCACAGAATTGGAGCGCCGGATTGCAGTATCTGTTGCCCTATGAGGTCATGCTCCAGGCAGACTACGTGGGGTCGAAGGGCACGCGCCTTCTCAACGGCTACTTCGGTTTTTGGTACAACCAGGCGCCTTCGAAATACATGGCTTTGGGAGATATTCTCGCCGATGACTTGGCGACCGACTTGGCAGACCCGGTCAATGGCCCGATCCTCGCGAGTTTTGGAATCACCCAGCTACCGTATCCTAGTTTCGAGACAAACAACTACGACACGTCCGTGGCTGCAGCGGTCCAGCCTTTCCCGCAGTACTCCGGCCTCACCAACAATTATCCGACGAATGGCAGTTCCACGTATCATTCTCTCCAACTCATGGCTCGCAAGACCAGCTCACACGGCTTGAGCTTCATCGCCGCCTACACTTGGTCCAAGACTCTCACCGACACCGATAGCGCTCTGTATGCCTCCGGGAGTCAGATTGTCCAAGACTTCTATAACCGCAAAGCGGAGAAGGCGATTGCCAGCTTCGATTTCCCGCAATTCCTCAAGCTCACCTGGATCTATGAGTTGCCGTTCGGACACGGCAGAAAGTGGCTGAACTCTGCGGGGCCGTTCGACCGTGTCGTTTCCGGGTGGCAGCTTACGGCAATTCAGAACTACTTCTCCGGCAACCCGCTGGTCATTTTTGATGACGGGGTTAGCGCGGGCATCCCCTTCAACGGCATACGCGCGGACATCGTTCCCGGCGTCCCGTTGACTGTTCCATCGAGCGGGTTGAATGTTACCAACGGCACTCCTTACTTGAACCCCGCGGCTTTCACCGACCCGCCCTTGTCGCCAGTTAACTCGTTTGTTCTACGTCCGGGAAATTCACCTGGTTTTCTGCCGCGTACGCGGGGCCCCGGCCACAGCAGCGAGGATTTCGGAATTGTGAAGAATACGCGCCTGACCGAGCGGGTCGCTCTCCAGTTCCGCGCGGACATGTTCAACGTGTTCAACCGCACAGGACGAGGTGATCCCGATACGGATCTGGCCGATGGGCTTCCCTCCCAGGGTGGCACATTCGGTATGATTTTCGATCCTGCGCATGATCCGCGAGTCATTCAACTCGCTTTGCGGCTGACGTTCTGACCGGCCCTGCCGTTCGGCAGGGGATTACGTTCTAGGCCGCGGGACGGCAAACAATTAAGCTGAGCAAAAGGGGCGGACAAGAGGTTCGCCCCTTTTCCGTCGCGGGCTGCAAGCGACTCTTTGGCGGAGGAATCGAAGTGAAATTGTCAGTGGGCAAGCGCAAGAGGCTCGAATCCGTCTCGGATTCCCGTGGAGTCATTGGCGCGCTTGCCATCGACCAGCGCGACGCGCTGAGGAGCCTATTCTCGGCCGAACTCAAAATCGAAAAGCAGGCCGTTCCGCGAGAGCAGCTTGAGGAGTTCAAATCCATGGTTGTGCGCGTCCTTTCGCCGCACGCCAGTGCCGTGCTTCTCGAGCCGGAATACGGTTTGCCTGCCGCGGCCGAGCGCGCTCCGACATCAGGCCTTTTGATGGCTTACGAGGTCAGCGGCTACGACCGCGATGTTCCCGGCCGCCTTCCCCGGCTGCTCGGAGGCTGGTCGGTGCCGCGTTTGCTCGACGCTGGGGCTCAGTGCGTTAAGGTCTTGCTGTACTATGCCTTGTCGGATGCACCGGAAATCATGGAGCGCAAGCGCGCGTGGGTGGAACGGGTTGGGCGGGAATGCTCCGGCTGCGACGCCCCTTTCTTTCTCGAGATTGTCCCTTATGAAGCCGGTGTGGAGGAGAAGAGCCCTGAATTTGCCCGCTGCAAGTCGGATATCCTAACGAGGGCAATCGAGGAATTCTCGCAACCCCGCTATTGCGTCGATATTTTGAAGGTGGGTGTGCCTGTGACGATGGCCTACGTGCAAGGTTGTTCGGCTTGTGCCGGAACGTTTGTCCACAGCCGCAAAGACGCCCTGGATCTTTTTCGCCGGGTTGCCGAAGCAACGGCGAAACCTTTTCTGTTTCTCTCTGCCGGGGTAAGCAATCGCGTTTTTAATGAAGCCCTTGAGCTCGCCTCGGAAGCCGGTGTCCGTTTTTGCGGTGTACTTTGTGGACGCGCGACCTGGAAGGACGGCGTCGGTGTCTTTATCCACGGCGGAGCCGAGGCACTACAAAGATGGCTGGAAGCAGACGGCGTGCGAAATATTCGAGACATCAACCGAAGCCTTCGGCACGCAACGCCCTGGTCGGAAAAGTATCCCGCTCATGAATAAGCCGGACGCAGACTCGCGTGGCCACACCGCTGCTTTCTTCTGTGTCAGCTTGAATCCCGCCATTGACACGAGGCTGGTGCTGGACGAATTTTGTCCCGGCCGGGTGAATCGTGCTTCTGAAGTTCATAGAACCCCAGGAGGCAAGGCTGCGCACGTCGCCATGGCGCTCCAGGCCTTAGGCGCAGATCCAACGTGGATCGGTTTTTGCGGTGGCGCGACAGGCAACGAATTACTTGCCGGACTTCGCCGTTTGCAAATAGAAGCCGTCGCCTTACCGACGGTCGAAGACTCTCGCGTCAACCTCGAGATAGTGGATACCGGTGGAGGGGTAACGGAAATCCTCGAGCCTGGAGGAACGGTTACGCAATCCGAATGGTGCGAATTTCAACGAATTTGTGCGGATAGGTTTCAACGCGCGGCGAGCAAGAAAATTGTGCTAATCTCCGGGAGTCTGCCTCCGGGGGTTCCGGCAGAAGCCGGCGCCGCACTGTTGAAATTGGCTCGTCCCGCGGGCTGTCTTGTATTCCTCGACTCGAGTGGCCTGCCTTTGGTCAAATCGCTGGCCGCCGGCCCTGACCTGGTGAAGATCAATCGCGAAGAAACCGAGCACGTCACCGGGATGGTGGTAAAGGATCCTCGATCCGCCGCCCTGGCGGCCCGCAAGCTGCTTGAGCGCGGCGCGAAGTCCGCAGCCGTCAGCCTCGGTGCGCGTGGACTAGTCGGAATTCGGCAGGACGATGAACCTGCGATTCACGCCTGGACTTCTCCCTTGCGACCCAAATCGACGGTTGGTTGCGGCGACGCGGCCCTTGCCGGATTGGCATTCGCCACAGCAAATGGCTTTTCTTTCGAACGCAGCCTAGCGCTCGCGGTTGCTTGCGGCGCGGCCAATTGTCTTGCACCGCTGCCGGCCCGGATTACGCGAGAAGACGTTTCGCGATTCGAGCAAAACATTCGCGTGGAACGCCTCTCGAGGAGTAGGCAACGTGAAGCGCTTTGACGTAAGCGTTGTCGGTGAGCTCAACTCCGACATGATCTTGTATGGCCTGCCGCAAACGCTCGAACCCGAGCGGGAACATCTGGCCGCCGACTTCTCAATGACTCTCGGCAGCTCCTCGGCAATCTTCGCCCACAACCTTGCTCTGCTGGGCAGCCGGGTTGGTTTCACTTCGGCGATCGGCGATGATCCCCTCGGTAAATTCTGTGTCGGTCGTCTCCGGGAGAGCGGTGTGGATGTTTCCGAGGTCAAGGTTCTTGCCGGCAAGGCAACCGGCGTCACCGTCATCCTTCCGCTAGCGAAGCAGCGCCGTATTCTCACCTATTTAGGCACGACTTTAGATTTGCAGTTTGCTCATCTCGACTTGAATTATCTTCGCAGCGCTTCACACTTTCATCTTTCCTCGTTCTTTCTTTTGCGGGCCTTGCGCCCCAGGATCCCCGAACTCTTTTCGCAAATGAAAGAGTCAGGACTCACTACGTCGCTCGATACTAACGACGACCCCGAAGATCTTTGGGCCGACGACGTTAAGTCCGCGCTGAAAAGTGTCGACATCTTCTTGCCGAACGAGCGGGAGGCATGCAAGCTCGCTCGAACAGCGGATGTCCAAAGCGCGCTTGACGTGCTATCCGAGCTAGTTCCGATTGTGGTGGTCAAATGCGGTCCGGAAGGCGCAATCGCAAGGCGTGGCAAAGATCAATTTCGCGCACCTTGCATGCCGGTCGAGCCCGTGGACACCGTTGGCGCGGGCGACAGTTTCAATGCCGGATTCCTCCATAAATTCATTCTCCGCGCCAATTTGGAGGCGTGCCTTGAGTATGGCAACGCCGTTGCGGCGCTCTCTACAACCCGCGCCGGTGGCACCGAGGCTCTACGTGACCGCCGTCACCGAGAGTCTTTTTTGCAAACGTCCGTCAGCCGCAGCAAGGGAGGGAGCCCCTGAGCAATCCTCCCGGTCTGGTTGGACTGGTTTCTTGGAATTCGGCACAACGCGCGTCTGTTTCCTGACGAGTCTTGCTTCTCCTGACCCGCCCGAGGGCATGAATCGACGTGCACGCGCAGTTCAATGCGAAGAGGCTCCTTTAGCTGACCCGAAGTGCTTCAACGGAATCAGCGCGCCAATTCGATGGGAAACAGAGTCTACTGGGATCCCGAGGCAGAAGCGATCCCGAACGACAGAAGACTTCGAAGCCCCTCCAAGGAACTGGCAAGTTTTGTATAAGTCGAAGTCTTGCGTTGAGTGAGGATCAATTGCCGACAACGGGCAACGCATCCCAACCCGGCTAGTGGCCCAATCGAAATATCCCGCCGTTCGAAGACAGCCGAAAGTAGCTCATGAAAGCGTCGCGTTTTTACACAACTAAGCGAAACCCCCGCATGTAATTACAGTGATTCCGGGATTGCGTCGCTAGCCTTCCGGTACACAGTTAGAGTGAACACTGCACTTCGCAGAGGGTCGTTAGGGGGCAAGTTTTGTTGAAGCCCTACACCCCGGGGCAGACTTGCCCCCTCCTTCCGCCACTCGCTATCGGCGGCCTGCGGGCCTCTTCACAAGGCCATACATAAACCGCAGCAGGCAAAGGGGAACGGCAATCGCTCCCACAACCAGGGCCACGGCAATCAGGTGCAACAGCATGAAGGTGGTGTCTCCAGGGGCCAAGGTAACTGATCGAGGCTCTGACCCCTATAGTACGAGGGTATCTTTGCTGTACCATCTCCCTGCTTAGTTTGGTACTATTACTTTCAATCCCTGCCCAATCCCTGAATCCAGAGGAACCCACTCCGAGAAGACAAATGCGCGCTACCGGTGCTTAGGCGGCTTTCTAATTATGTTCGCCTGCTTTCTCCCAGAACTCTTCGGAGTCCGTAGGCGAGGCAAGCAAGTCGCTAGACGAGGAGGACGGCATGGACATCAACGCCCGTGTGGAAAAACTCGAAAGAGAGAATCGGCGGATGAAGCAAATAGGCCTCGTCGCAGCCCTTTTCGCGTCAACGCTGATCCTTGGCGGGGAGGCTAAGACCAATAAGGTGGTTGAGGCGAATGAATTTCGCCTGCTGGATGCCTCGCGGAAGGTCCGTGCGCTTTTGTCGATGTCCCCCTCGGGAGGCCCTGAACTTACGTTCAACGATGCGAGTGGGGATTTTGTCCTAGCCCTCTCGACAACGCCTGCGCCGTCCTTAACTTTAAGGCCAATCGGAACTGGAGAAAGCGTCTACCTCCATGCAGGGACTACGGATTCGCCAAATGCGTCTCTCGGACTCGGTTTACCCCCAAAGGGTGTCCTCATCGTCGCCGGAAGTCATAACGCGATTGATATGTTCGGTTCTGCTGGAACATTCCGGGTCACTCTCGATGAAGACCTTGGAGGACCAAGGGTTGCTGTGACGGACAAGGAAGGGTATTCCCTCAACCTCGGTCGTGTCGACGTGGAGTTTCCCGGTACCGGACAAAACGAACGAACCCCGGCAGCATCTCTTGTGCTGTTCGGCAAAGACAAAAAGGTGATGTGGTCTGCGCCGTGACCGAATGGAATTATTCCTGAACTTTTCCCGCGTCGGCCCTCGCAAGCTACCATTCTTCAAATGAGAATCGGCGATCAACAGTTCCTTGGACCAAGTCAGCGTGCTTTTGGCTTGTTTTGCGACCGGCTTGCTTGCTTGACGGCGCGGGGCGCTTCTGGAAGCGCCCAGGCATACAGCGTTCCACCGCTGGCTATCACGACATACTGCCGCCCATCAAGCTCATACGTGATGGGAGAATTCCCCACATGTCCGATTCGGGAGTGCCAGAGTGTTGTCCCGTCGACAGTCCGAAGCGCCAAAACATTGCCGGCCGAATCACCGGTGAAAGTCAATCCTGAGTCCGTAGTCAAGACTCCCGCGCTTCCTCCGCGGCCAAGGTCGTGGGTCCAACGCACCTTGCCCGTCTGAAAATCGATTGCTTTCAGCATTCCCTTGCCAAACAGTCCGTAATCTGCCCCAGCCCAGCCGTACTCGCCGTGCTCGGGCTTCGAGAAATAGATACCGTAGGCATCCCGCGCGCTGACGATGAACAACCCGGTTTTGGCGTCAAAACTCGGCGACCGGTAATTTGTCGCGCCGCCTTCGTCCGGCGCAATCAGTCGCCCGTCGCGCGCCGGTTCCTTCGCAGGATTAGGAATGGGGCGGCCGCTCTTGTCCACCCCTTGGGACCAATTGACAGCTGCGAACGCAGTCGTAAGAAGGCTTCTTCCCGTGGTGCGGTCCAGCACAAAGAAATAACCGTTTCGAGAAGCCTGCAACAACATCTTCCTAGGGACACCCTTGAAATTGCCATCGACCAGGACGGGAACCTCGACGGCATCCCAATCATGCGTATCGTGGGGCGACGTCTGGAACCCCCAAGCCAGCTTACCAGTGTCGGGATTCAGGGCCACAATGCTGCATGTCCAAGGATTGTCTCCTGGACGATCCTGCGCTGCCAGCACGGGCGTGGGATTTCCTGTTCCGAAGTAAACGAGATTGAGCTGTGGATCGTACGTTCCCGTGATCCACATGTTTCCGCCGGTGGCGCCACCGCTGAAAGCTTCCGGCGCTTCTCGAGGAAGAGTGCTGTAAAAGGTCCATTGAACGTCCCCGGTTTCCGGATCAAACGACTTCAGCATGCCAGGCAGGTTGTCGAAATCTCCGGAAGTGCCAACGATAACGTGGTCGCGAACCACCAGTGGCGCCATGCTTGTCCAATACCCCTTCTTTACGTCAACGATTACAACATTCCACTTCACCTTCCCGTCTCTCGCATCCAGCGAGATCAAGTGCGCGTCTGGCGTCGTGAAATACACAGAGTCCTTGTAGAGCGCAACTCCCCGGTGACCAATATGAAAGCCCTGGTTGGGTGGGTAGGTATAGTGCCACACGACATTAGCTGACCTGGCGTCGAGGGCCCAGACGTTATCCGGCGTCGTTGCGTACAAAATGCCGTTGACGAGGATGGGCGTAGCTTTTATCTCCGCCGTTTGACCAGTCTCGAAGGCCCACGCAAGCGTCACCCGGTACACATTCGCCGGAGTAATCTGTGCCAGACGGCTGTGGTGTTGACCAGAGTACGTTCCGTGATAAGTGGGCCAACTGTCCTCAGGCGGCTTCAAAAGCGCGGCGGAGTCCAGCCCTCCGTCCGCACCTTGACCAAGCGCCGGGCCGTCGAACACCGCCAGCAGCAAACCTGCAGCCAGAAGAGGCAAATAGCAAAATACGAGTTTCATTCTTGACTGCCTTCGACGAAATCCGCGTACTACCGAAACGCGAGCCATTGAAAAGAAACCCGCCTTACCGCAGCGTTTGCAGGTAAGCCAGCACGTTGTGCATGGTTTCATCGGTGTACTTACCCAGCTGCGCGCTGTGCGCTTCGAGTGGATCGACCACCTTGAACTTCACCGCGCCCTTGAACCAGGAACGGTACCACCCTGAAGAATCTGTCAGTCCGATCACGAATTCGTCCTGATATGCCAGTTTGCCGGTTACGGTCTGCCCCGTCGCCAATGTCACAATGACTGTCGCCGGGGACGCCGGGGAATCGGCAGGGCCGCTTTTGCGGGGCTTGGGGTACAGCATACGCTCGAGAAGCGCCAATCCTCGCAGCCGGTTGGCCACGCCAGCCAGGTCGCCGGTGGGAGAATGACACTTCGCGCAGCCCCCGGCACCATTGAAATAGTGCTTGCCTTCCTCGGCATTGCCCGTCTGGAGGTCTTCCGGTTGAACGTTACGGCGGCGGCCTGGCTTTGACTCCGCCTTCGCCTTCTCATCGTGCAGAAATGCAACAATGGCCGCGAGATCGGTATCCGTGAGGTTGAACTGCGGCATTCCTCTATCAGGCCGCCCTGAGCGAACTACCGTGCCGATTTCGTTCCCGCCGACGTCCTTTTCCACGATCTCGGAGCTCGTCAGGTCCGGGCCGGTCTCGCCTCCGGCCGCGTCGCGTCCATGACAAAAGGCACACTGAGCGGCAAAGAGAGTCTGGCCGGCTTGCACCTGTGGGGAGGGAGAGGACGGGGGAGGCTGAGAAGTTTGCTCCTGGCCACGCGGATCCTGGGCACTGGAAGCTTGCACAACAAAGCTCCGAAGACCTTTTCTGCGAACCTCCGCTCTCAGGCCGGCCATGCCTTGGCCCGCGCTACCCTGACTGCACCAGAGAACTGCTAAACAAAGGCTCAGTGCAAGGGGCTGTGAATTCTTAGGGGTCACTTTTCGTCGCATTAAATGCGGAGGCATCGTAAGCATCTCGACTGCTGACAACGCAGTTGCAACTTGGCCTTCTTCCAGACGAACAACGACCAATTCTAGCGGGGGAACCCCACGAAGTCACTCACCTATACGGCGAACCAGACCAGACTGTCTTGTGCATGGCGGCAACGCACGGGAGGATTACCCGGATTTTCGGGTTCAACGGACGGGTGCGCGCCAATCGCTGAAGCCCTTGCTTGCAAGCACGAACACAAACCTCTAACGGTTCAAAAAGGCTGCCTGGGCTGGCAAAGCAAACGGCGAACTATTGAGACTGGCAGAAGCTGAGTAGGATGTGCTGGTCAGCGGTCCTTCAAGCTAGCGCTTGCAATAGGTCTTCGATCAAATCGTCAGGGTGTTCAAGGCCTACCGAGAGCCGCAATAGATTCTGCGGTGCGCGGGAGAGTTTGCCTTCGTTCGAAGCCCGGTGCTCGATCAGGCTCTCCACGCCGCCGAGGCTAGTCGCATTCACGAAGAGTTTCACGCGGGAAGCCACACGAAGCGCTTCTTCGCGCCCGCCGCGCACCAAGAACGAGAGCATGGCCCCAAAGCTCTTCATCTGGCGCCGGGCGACATGGTGTCCAGGGTGTGACGGGAGGCCTGGGTAGTAGACGGTTTGGACAGAAGGGCATGCAGCGAGCGCGGCGGCGACCGCATTTCCGTTTGCCGAGTGTCGCTCCATACGGCAGGGCAGCGAGCGAAGTCCTCGCAGGATCAGCCAGGAACCGAACGGAGATGCGACT